>Ga0209160_1000009_pt1 | contig 162104 bp, 164 predicted proteins | sample GraSoiAngelo_153_FD_186167 | JGI IMG/M metagenome (GOLD analysis project Ga0209160, IMG submission 186167) | Grasslands soil microbial communities from the Angelo Coastal Reserve, California, USA - 14_1009_12_40cm (SPAdes) (version 2) | ecosystem: Environmental > Terrestrial > Soil >...
GTTTGCAAGACACCATCTGGGCGCTCGTGCTCGTTTACCCGACGCTGACCGCCCCGTTCTCCACCTGGCTGCTGGTCGGTTTCTTTCGGAGCATCCCTCGCGACATTGAGGAGCAGGCGATGATCGACGGCTACAGTCGCGCGAGCGCCGTCGTGCGGACCGTGCTGCCGCTCGCGGTTCCTGGATTGTTCACCGTCGTCATCTTCACGTTCGCGTTCACGATGAACGACTTCATCTACGCCGTGGCGTTTATCTCTTCATCGGACAACATGACGGTCAGCGCGGGAGTGCCGGTGGAGCTGATCCGCGGCGACGTGTTCTTCTGGCAGTCACTGATGGCAGCGGCTGTGCTGGTCGCGATACCGGTCGCGTTGGCCTACAACTTCTTCCTCGATCGCTTCGTCAAGGGCCTCGCGCTGGGCGGCGTGAAGGGTTAAGCCCGGAGGCGCTTCTTCAGGCGCGGGATGTCGAGCTTGGGTTGGGGATATTTGGGATCCATCTCGCGCAGGGTCTCGATGAGGATCTTCGAGACCGCCCAGTTCCGGAAGGCCTTGTCATCGGCTGGGATCACGTACCAGGGGGCCGTGGAAGTGGAGCACCTGGTGATCGCGATGCTGTAGGCACTCATGTAGTCGTCCCAGTACGCGCGTTCGTCGATATCGTGCTCGTTGAACTTCCAGCGCTTGGTCGGGTCCTTCAGACGGTCGAGCAGACGTTTGCGTTGCTCGTCATACGAGATGTGCAGGCATAACTTCACGACCCTCGTTCCGCCGCGGACCAGCTGCTTCTCGAAATTGTTGATCTGGCCGTAGCGACGCGCGATGACCTGCGGCTGCGCCAGGTTGTGCACTCGCGCGATGAGAACGTCCTCGTAGTGCGAGCGGTTGAAGATCCCGATGAAGCCAACCTCGGGCAGGCGGTGGCGCATGCGCCAGAGGAATCCGTGGCGGCGCTCCGCCGGCGTCGGGGCCTTGAACGGAGTGATGAGCACGCCCTGCGGGTTGAAGTTACGCACGACATGCGTGACGGTGCCGTCCTTGCCGGACGTATCCATTCCCTGCAGGACGACGAGCAGCGACCGCTTTCGTTCCGCGTAAAGGCGCTCGTGGAGCTCGAAGAGCTCGTCACGATCCTTCTTGACCTCTCGGACCGCCCTCCTCTTGCCGCCCTTCAGGCCTGGAGTCGAGTCCGGATCGACGTCCGCCATCCGGAACCGTCCGTCCTGGATCTGGGCGCGTAGAAGGTCGCGGACATCAGACGATTTCGGCACGCGGGGGAGTCTAGGGGAGTTCGACAGGCACGACGTCGAGGTTCACGAGCTGGTCGCCGCGCAGAACCGTCAGCGTCAGCTTGGCGCCAATCGTCGCCTCGACCATCAGCCTCTGCAGGTCGCCGGCCTTGCTTACGCCGACGCCGCCGACCGACACGATGACGTCGCCGCCGCGCAGCTTGCCACCCGCGGCCGGGCTGCCCGTGACGACCTCGTGCACCTCGACGCCCGCCTTGCGGCCGAGCTTTTCCGCGACCACCGGTGGCAGTGGGCGGGTGCCGCCCGCGATGCCGAGGTACCCCCGGCGCACGCGGCCGTTGCGCATGAGCGCGGCGAGGATGGCCTGAGTCGTCGCGTTCATCGGCACGGCAAGCCCGAGTCCCATGCCCGCGACCGCGGTGTTGACGCCGATCAGGCGAGCCAGCGAGTCGGCTAGGGCACCGCCCGAGTTACCGGGATTGAGTGCTGCGTCGGTCTGGATCACGTCTTCGATGAAGCGGCGGTGCCCGTTGCCGTCGGCGGTCGCCAGCGAGCGGCCTAACCCGCTGACGACCCCCGAAGTGACGGACCCGGAAAAGCCCATCGGGTTGCCCATCGCGACCACGAGCTGGCCCACGCGGAGCTGGTCGGCGTTGCCGATGGTCACCGGCTGCAGCTTGTCCGAGCGTGCCCGCGCCACCGCGAGGTCGGAGAGGGGGTCGGCGCCGACGACGTCGACGTCGTACTCGTTGCCGTCGATGAAGGAGGCGGTGGCCGTGTTGCCCGAGGCGACGACGTGGGCCGAGGTGACGAGAAAGCCGTCGGGGGTGATGACAACTCCGGAGCCGGCGCCTCCGAAGCCTCGGCCTCCGCGCCCGATGCGCAGGCTCGCGACCGAGGGGAGGACCTTCTCCGCGACCGTCGTCACGATCACCGAGTAAGCGTCCAGCGCCTGCTGCTCCGTGGTCGCCTCCGCCATGGTGCTTACAACATTACCAAGTAACAAACAGAGCTAAACGTGGGCCCTCCGGGCGAGCTGGCGCGGCCTCAAATCCCCGTGAAGCCGGCGCTCTTGAGGATCGATTGTCCCGCCGGGGACAGGACGTACGTGATGAACGCATCCGCCCCGTCGGCGTGCTCGGTCAGGAAGAGCTTGCCGATCGAATAGTCGGCGATCACGTTCTGGGCATCGGGTATCGCGACGCCTTCGACCTTGCTGTTGGTGACCACGTCGCTGTGATAGACGATGCCCGCGTCGGCCTCACCAAGCGCCACCTTGCTCAGGACGGCGGTGACCTGCTGCTCGAGGCTGGCGGGGTGAACCGTGACGCCGGCTTTGGCCAGGGCTTGCCTGGCGTAGTCACCCGCTGGAACCGAAGGATCCGCAAGGACGACGATCAGACCGGACCGGGCGAGGTCGGCCAGGCCGTGGATGGCCTTGGGATTGCCACGCTCGACCACGATCTCGAGGCGGTTGTGCACGAAGACTTTCGGGTCGCCGCCAAGTAGCCCGGCATCGTTGAGGGTCTTCATGTGGGTTGTGTCGGCCGCCGCGAAGACATCGGCGTGCGCGCCCTGCGTCAGTTGAGTGGCGAGCGTTTGCGTCCCCGCGTAGTTGAAGGTCGTCGTGATGTTCTGTGACGACTTGAGCTTGGCGGCGATCTTGTCGAAGGCCGGCCGCAGGGAGGAGGCGGCGAACACGGTCAGGGCCGACGGCAATTTCGTGCTGCTCTGGCTGCCAGATTCTCCACACGAGGCGAGCACAAGGAGCGCAGCGACAGCGAACGCTTTCCTGATCACCGGGGAAATCCTATCCCCGACCTGGTCCACCCCTGCCCTTGCGGGCCCACCCTCCTCCCGGCCAGTTCCCACCCCCGACCGGCCGACCGTAGCACCACGTTATTGAGGCGTCTTCACATCCACAACCCAGCCTGTTAATCGCCTTTCGTATGCTCGGCCGAGGATGGTCGACCGCTGATGAACTATCACCTCGGCGAGTGGATATCGATCCACGCGCGCGCCGAGCGCGTCCCGCCGCGATTCACCGTGTCAATCACCCTCGGCGACCTGCCTGAAGGCTGGCCACGAGGGGGCAAGCACGCGCGCACCTGGTCTGGCCTCGTAGGCCTGGTCCTGATCGCGCCTTTCGTCATCCTGCTCACCGCGAGCGTGCTGCACAATCTCGGCTTGAGCGCGCCGTACTCATGGCTCTCTGGCTCCACCTTCGCGATCCTCGCCGGCACGGTCAGTCTCTTCATCGGCATCCCGGTCGCGATCGCGATGAACCTCTGGCGGATCACCCGCCTCGGATGGCGACGGCACGGCGGTTCGCTCGACGGATTGATCGCGCTCGAGGTCGCGCCTCTTCACCTCGCTGTGATCGTGGTTGCGCTCCTCGTCGGCGGCGTCTTCGTCGCCCACCTCGCGGTCGATTCCTACGCCTGCATGAGCGGAGTCCGGTCGGCCTGCTGATCGCGTAGCCGCTTACAGACTCTTCACACCCAGCTAATGCCACGCGCCGGGGCGCCGGCTTGAATTCAGCTTATGGCGCTCGCGTCGACGGACGAACAGGCGAGCCCGGTCGCGTTGCCTCGCCGAGGTATCACCAGGCGACAGGCACTTGCCGCTGCCCTCGCGACCGGCGTGGGAGTGGGAGCCGTGCGCCTGCTCGGCGGCTCGATGCAGCAGCTCGCCACGCCGCTCGCCGGATCGGCCACCGGTTGGATCTCGCCCCTGAAATCGGAGTCCGCGCGCGTGATGCACCTCCTGCGACGCACGGCCTTCGGCTACTCACCGACGCAGCTTGAGACCGCGTTGTCCGACGGGTTCGACAAGACGGTCGACCGCCTCATCGAGAGCAAGCCGGCGGAGCCGCCGCCGCTCGAAGCCGCGACCACTCCGGGCGGACGTTTTCCTATCACCCAGCTGCAGCAGTGGTGGATCAACCACATGCTCACGACTCAGACGCCATTCGCCGAGCGGATGACCCTGTTCTGGCACGGGCATTTCACCAGCGACTACCGCAAGGCCGCGGACAACACGTTCATGTACTGGCAGAACCTGACATGGCGCCGCATGGCGATGACCGATCTGCCCGCGATGCTTGTTGCGGTCACCACCGATCCTGCGATGTTGCGCTACCTCGACCTCGCTACGTCGACCGGGCAGAACCCCAACGAGAACTATTCCCGCGAGCTGATGGAGCTCTTCACGATGGGCCCCGGCAACTTCACCGAGCAAGATGTGCGCGAAGGCGCGAAGGCCCTCGCCGGGTGGCAGCTGCCCAAGCCCGATTCCATCGCGACTGTGACCGTGAACAACAACGTGATGCGCCGGCTGCCGGTCTTCTCGACCCAGCAAAGCGGAGTCTTTAACGCGCGCCGCGCATACAACGGCGGCGTCACCTACCTCGGACATCAAGGCCGGTTGGACACAGAGGGCGTCATCGACCGGATCCTTGCTCAGCCGTCGACCGCTACGTTCCTCGCGACCAAGGTGGTCCAGCATTTCGTCACGGGCCGACCGTCGACCAGCTACGTGGCGGCGCTCGGCGACACGTTTCGGCGCTCTCGCTACGACATGAAGACGCTGATGCGCGCGATCTTCAAGAGTCCCGAGTTCACGGCCGACCAGAGCTATCGCGCGCTGGTCAAATCGCCGGCCGAGTTCATGGTCCACGCCGCACGAGCTCTCGGTAACCCACCAATCGCGAAGGTGATCGCGGGCGCGGGCTCGGGCATGGGCCAGACGCTGTTCGACCCGCCCGACGTCAACGGCTGGCCGACCAACGAGGCGTGGATCTCCTCCAACACCGTGGTCGAGCGCGTCAACTTCGTGACCGCGGCGCTCGCGCAGACCAAAGGCCTGCTGCCCTCGCCGCATGACGCGGTGCACCGTCACCTCGACGGAGTGCTCGGCGTCCAGACCTCGAGCCTCTTCAACCAGGCCGCGGACGACCGCGCGCGCTGGTTCATCACCCTTGCCTCGCCGGAATTTCAACTCAAGTAGGTGCACGCAAAGATGACAAGAGAAGTCGGCATCAACCAGCTCAAGCGGCGCGACTTTCTTAAGGCGGGGCTTGTTTTCGGCGCCGGTGCATCGGGCCTCGCAGCCGGCTACGCGGCGGTCCCCGACGCGTTCGCACGGGCGGTCTACGCCGCCAAGCGCGAGGGCGTGAACAACGAGAACGTGCTCGTGATGATCCAGCTCGCGGGTGGCAACGACGGCCTGCGCACGCTGGTACCGCTTGCCGACCCCACGCTCCATGACCTCCGCCCGAAGCTCGCCGGATCGATGGTGTCCCAGGCCCTGCCGCTCAACGCACAGTACGGCCTGAACCACAACCTCGCGGGCATCAAAAGCTTGTGGGACAAGGGCAAGCTCGCGATCGTCCAGGGCGTGGGCTACCCGAACCCGACCTTTTCCCACTTCGAGTCGATCCGGATCTGGGAGACAGGCGATCCGACGAGGCGCCAGGTCGACGGCTGGCTCGGCCGCACGCTCGCCACGAGCTACGACTCCAACGGCCATCCCCTGACCGGTTGCGCGTGCGGAGCGACGGACGCGCCGGGCGCACTGCGCGACCTGCAGGCGACCTTGACGGTGATCCAGAACCAGAAGACCTTCGGGTTCACAGGCGGAAGCGAGGTGGAGGCCGCGGTCGGCGCTCTCTACAAGGGCACACCCGGCATTTACGGCGCGCTGTTCGACACCGCGATCGCCACTGCGACCGAGACGATGGCCACCCTGCGGACTTCGTCGACTTCGTACCAGCCGATGGCCGACTACAGCGACAAGGTCAAGCTCGTTTACTCGTCGAAGAACCAGCTTGCGGCGGCGCTGCAGCTCGCGGCCGAGCTCATCGTCACCGGGACCGGCGTGAAGCTGCTCCACGTCACCCTCGGGGGCTTCGACACGCACTACACGGAGCTCAGCCGCCACGACGACCTGATGGGGTACCTTGACTCGGCGGTGTCGGCTCTCTACCAGGACCTTGCCGCCCACCACATGGCGGACAAGGTGCTGATCGCGACGTGGTCGGAGTTCGGCCGCCGACCGAAGGAGAACGCCAGCGGAGGCACCGACCACGGCGCGGCCGCGCCCTTGCTTCTGATCGGCGACCCTGTGCACGGCGGTCTCTTCGGAGAAGAGCCGAGCCTGACGAGCCTGGACGACACCGGCAACCTCAAGTACGCCGTCGACTTTCGGTCGGTGTATCAGGAGATCCTGAGCGGCCACCTCGGCGCCGACTCGGGGCAGATCCTCGGCTCGGCGTTCGAGCGGGTTCCATTCCTGAAGGCCCCGGTCGCCGTCTGAGGTGCGGACGCTCTTGCTGAAGGTAGGAGCAACCGCGCTCACCCTTGCCGGCACCGTCGTGTCAGCGTTTTTTGTCACGTCACATTTCAAGAACCCGCAGGCGCCGCTCCAACCGGTCGTGCTGGCGAGCAACAGCACGGAGGTCGGTGTAGTGGGGGGTTCGTTGAGCATCGGACCCTCCGTACAGCCGAGCAACGAGGAGCCCGTCGCCTCGACCTACGCGTCATGACCACAGATCAGTTCTTCTGGCTGCTGGCCCGCGTCACAGGCCTCAGCTCATACGCGACTCTCGCGATTGCTCTGGTGACCGGAATCGCGTTGCGCACGGCGGTGCTCGATTGGTTGGCGGGGAATCGCGCGCTGCGTTCGCTGCATGAGTTCACCACCATGCTGTGGATCCCACTTGCGGCGCTGCACGTGCTGGCCCTGCTACTTGACACCACGGCCCGCCTCGGCGTCCTGGACGTCGTGGTGCCGTTCCACTCGAGCTACGGCACGCTCGCCATCGGCCTCGGCGCGCTTTCACTCGACTTGCTCGTTGCGGTGACGGTCACGGCGCTGCTGAAACGCCGGATCCGGAAGGACGTCTGGCTCTGGATCCACAGGCTCGCCTACGGGGCCTACGCGTTGATCTTTCTCCATGCGGTGCTGAGTGGGACCGACTTCAGCGACCCAGCCGTTTCCGCGATCACGTGGGGTTCGGCGGCGGCGTTGTTGACACTGTCTCTGGCCCGGTTGCTGGGAGGCCGCCTGCCGGCCTGACCCGCCCGCTTTGCGGGCCCACCCTCCTCCCGTGCGGTTCCCACCCCCAAACCTGCACGCCTGCGGGCGAGTGAATCAGAAAATAATTCTGCTGGGAACCCTGCCTGTTAAGCCGTGACCCAGTGACGAAGCTGGATCACGCGGTTGCGCAGCTGCTGCTCCGCCTCCAGCGGCGTGTCGATCTCCTTTCGCTCCCGGTGCCAGCGCTCCATCGCCAAGTCGAGCTGGGCGGTCTGCAGACGCGACACTTTGAAGTAAGCGCGAAAACCCGCCCGGTTCAGTGCCTGCAATCGCTGCTGCAGCCGTCGCCATGGGCTCGCCAGCACAGCCACCTCTTCGGGAAGGATCGCGCCGTACCCGCTCGCCGCCTCCTTGTGCATCTGATCGAGCAGGTTCTGGCCTTCGTACCGAATCCCGAACAGCAGCAGCGCGATCAAAGCCGCCGTGAACGGCCCGGTCATGATCAACGTCCGCAGGTGGATCTCGACGAGACCGAAGAGCGTGTTCTCGATTGGAAACAACGTGGCCCAGGCGTCCCATGAGAAGTGGCCCGCAATGGCCACGATGAATCCGGCGACGATGGCAAGGATCTTCTGGCGCATGCGAGGCACCTGCCGCGCGATGCCCACGCCGGCGCCGATGAACGCGGTGTACGTCGCGTGTCCGAAGAACAGACCAAGCACCTGACGGCCGTACCACTGGATGCCGGCCGCGACCGCGCCATTGTTCTCTGGCGCAAAGATCGAGTACAGGTTGGTCATGTAGCTGATCGATTCCAGATAGTTGAAGCCGAGACCGACGGCGGCGCCGTAAACGATTCCATCGACGACGTCGTCGAACTCGTTGCGCATGACCAGGAACAGCAGCAACACCGCGAGTCCTTTCGCGAGCTCTTCGAGGATGCCGGCCATGAACGCGAGCGAGGTGTCGAGGCCTGGCCCGGGAACCAAAGCGTGTTGCGCAGACTGCTCCCAGATGGTCTCACCCCACACGACAAGGCTCGTCGCGACGATGGCGCCCCACGCAGCGGCCACCAGGACGAGCCGCCAGGGCTCTTTGTGATTGCGGTCCATGCGGCGCACGACCAGCAAGCCGAACGCGGTCGTCGGCAAGCACACGAGCGCGCACACCGCGGCCACACCCGGACCGGCCGACTGCGTGAACAGGAACACGTCGATGACCAGCAGCCACAGCAGGACGCCGAGACCGATCAGGACAGCGGCGCGGATCAGGTGCTTGCGGCGCGTCGCGCGGTCGCGGGTGTAGGCGCGGACGAGGATGAAGGTGCCGAGCGCGATCAGGGCCACCGCGAGCAGCCCGTACAGGGAGGCACGGCCGGGGATCGTGTCGAGGTAGACGTAGTTGAGGAGCGAGCTCGCAACGAGGGCGACCACGACGAGCGCGGCGAGCGCGAAAGCGATCCGATATCTACCCGGGCGAAGCCTGGACTGCGGGTTGGCGGCGGGGGGCGTGGTCGTCGAGATCACTACCGATCCACCAGCACGAACCTGCGGCCGAGCACCTCGACCGGCGCACCATCCTTGACACGTTCGACGACGAACGTGTAGCGACCCGGCAAGACGTAATGAAAACCCTCAGGCACATCGACGGGGATGACGGACTCAGCCGCCAGGGAGGAAGGAGGGGCAGGTCCGACCAGGCCGCGCAGCGAGCCGAAGCTGTCGTACCAGCGCGCGTCGACCACGAGGTTGTTGGGCAGCGACGACCAATCGACCTTGGCCGCGAACTCCTCTGTACGCGGAAACTCGGATCGGTCCGCGCCGACCGTGCTCTTGGTCGCCGGGTCGTACTGGTACACGCCGACGATGTTTGCCTTGACGCCGGTCGTCTGGCCGGGCGGTTCGAAGTAGACGAACTGGACGAGGCCGATGGCCAGGATCACCGTGCCGACCGTCGCCAAGACGAGCAGGGTGCGGTAGAGGACCTTCAGCTGGTCGTAGGTGGTGGCGCTCAAGCCCGCTCAGTCGAATGGATTTGTCGGCGCGTTGTCAAGGAAGAAGCGAAGGAGGTTTCACCAGATGCCACAAAGCGCCTGGAGCGACAAGCGCGAACGCCAGTACGAACACATCAAGGAAGGCCTGCTCGAGCGCGGCACGGGGGAGGACAAGGCGGAGGAGATCGCGGCGCGCACCGTCAACAAGGAACGCGCACGGCACGGTGAGGCTCGGGAAATCAGCCGGACCTCGATTGTGGACATCTCGTCCGGCCGGCGCGGCGGGCTGCGTTCCCACCGCGGCTCGCGAGGTCCGACCTATGACCAGCTCCGCAACGAGGCAAAGGAGCGCGGGATCAAGGGCCGTTCGCGCATGAACAAGGCGCAGCTGGAGAAGGTCCTAAGCCGCTAGCTAACCGCCCACCGACACCGCCAGCGCCGCACGTCGCTCGAGTCGGTGGTTGCCGGCAACAACGGTCAAGGCTACTCTGCGGTTGTGGATGGGCGGCTCGTCGACGCGGCGCCCTCAGCGACGGCGCTGTGGTCGACTGCCCGGGCGCACCTGGTCACGCTGTTTGCCGCGCTGGACGATGTCGAGGTCGTGCTGCGAGAAAAAACCTTGCTCGGGCTGACCGGTGGACCGACGGCCGACTTCAACATGTGCCTGGTCGACGATTCGCCGAACCTGGCAGGCATACTTGCGGATTCTGTTGCACGACTGAGGTCCAGGGGGCTCCCCGGCTTGTTCATGATCTCGTCAAAAGCGTCACGGAGCCTCGGCGCACGGATTGGTGAACTGGGTCTGAGTGCCGTCGGTGAAGCGCCGTTGATGGTTTTCTCGGGACACGTTCCCGAGCCGCCTCCCGGCTACGACGTCGTGCGGGTAACTGAGGAGTCCGGTGTCCACGAGGTCGCGGACATGGTCGCCACCGCCTTCGAGCTGGACCGTGATTGGGTGGGGAGGACCTTCGCCTCGCATCGGCTCGGCAAGACCGACTCGTCGGTCGCCTTCTACATGGCCACCGCAGCGAACCGATCCATGAGCACGGTGACGGTTAGCCGCACGGGAGAGATCGTCGGAATCTGGTCGATGGCCACGCCTCCGGATCTTCAGCGCCGCGGCGCGGGAAAGGCGGCGCTCCTGGGCGCCATGGCCCGAAGCGTAGAGAAAGGTGCACACACTTTCTATCTGATCGCGACACCGGCGGGCAAACCGTTGTATGACTCGGTCGGATTCAGAACCGTGGAAACGTTTCCGATGTACGTGCCCAGCACCTGACTCTGCACAGTTCGGCCGGGTGGTGCGGCGGAGAGGAGTTGAACCTCCACGTCCTTGCGGACACTAGCTCCTGAAACTAGCGCGTCTGCCATTCCGCCACCGCCGCTCTGGTCTTGGGGCGAAACGTGAGTATACCCAGCCCTTGGGCAGTCCCCGTTGCAGCGGATAAGCTGCGGTCGCGTGAGGAGATTCCCGTCGCTGCTGGCTGTCGTTCTGCTTGTGGCGTGCAGCAGCTCGCATCCCTTGGGTCCGCGTCCAAGTCCGCATCCGCCCGGCCCTTTGGGCGACACGTGGATCGGCGACGGCGCGGAATTGGAACAGGTGATCGTACCCGGGCCGGCTCCGCGCTACTTTGCAGCGCTCGCCTACGACGCGCCTCGCCACGTCTACGTGCTTTTTGGCGGCCAGACCACCAAAGGGACCTCAGACGAAACGTGGACGTGGGATCCCACGAAGTCCACGTGGACCGAGAAGTCGCCGGCGCACAAGCCGCCTCCACGCCGCGACGCGGCGATGGCATATGACCCCGAGCACCAGACGGTGGTCCTCTACGGCGGGCTGATCCCCGACCAGTCGGAGGGTTCCGAGGCCGCCGACACATGGACGTGGAACGGCAGCGATTGGACCCAGGCCAGCGAGGGCAACAGCGGCCCGAGTTATCGCGACGGTCCACGCATGGTCACGGCGGGCAATCGAGTCCTCATGTTTGGCGGTCACATCGGGAACCTCCGCTACTTCGGGGACGCCTGGACATGGGACGGGGCGAAGTGGTCGCGAGTCGATCACGGGCCCACGCCCCAAGGCCGTGGCGACGCCGCGATTGCGTGGGATTCCGACGATTCCTCGCTGTTCGTGTATGGCGGCCTCGGCATCAGGCCGGACGCCGGACCCGGAAATCTAGGACTTCCGTTGGGCGATGCATGGTCGATGAAGAACGGGGCCTGGGTGCACCTGCCGGCGCCGGGTCGCCCGATCGCGGCCAACGGGAACGCTGTCTGGGACCCGATGACGCACCGCGTGGTCGTAATGTTCGGGATCGCCTGTCCGGACCCGACCACTGCGGGCTGGTCGTGGGACGGAGTGAAATGGTCCGCCGCTCAGGTGAACGTAACCGCGCGCTGGGGAGCAGCCGTCGCCGAGGATTCCGACGGCAACGTGTTGGTGTTCGGCGGCTCCGACGAAGCCGGCTGTTAGCTCGCGACGAACAGCGTGTTCCAGGCCGCCTCGACCAGCTCCGGCGTGAGCTGTGGGCGCACGCCCCGCGCTGACGAGACGTCGACCAGCCGCTCGAGCAGGTCCCGGGGGTGGTTGCCACGGAGGGGACGCCCGCCATACATGGTCTGGATCATGTCCAGCGCCGGCGGCGCCGGCGGAATCGTCAGCCTTTCCCGCTCGCGTTCGAAGATGCGGCCGTACATCTCCCACGTCGGGTCGGGCATCAACACCTTGTAGGCCAGCCGCCGCAAATAGGCCTCATCGAGCAGCTCGGCGGGTTTGAGGTTCGTCGATAACGCCAGCTGAGCGCGGAACGGGATCTCGACCTTGCGCCCGGTGGAGGTGAGGTTCAAGAAGTCTGTGTCCTGCTCCAAAGGCACCAACAACCGGTCGAGGATCTGCTTCGGCGCGACCCGCTGGCGGCCGAGGTCGTCGATCAGCAGCACACCGCCGTTGGCCTTGACCTGCAGGGGGGCGCCGTAGACGCGGCTTCCTTCCTCCCACGTCGGGTCGAACATCTCGAGCTGGAACTCGCCGCCCACCTGAACCAGCGGTCGCGCGACGCGGCGCCACCTGCGGTCGGCGGGCTGGTTGGGCTCGATGCGGTGGAGGGCCCCGTCGAAGATCGTCATCACCTCGCCGCCGCCGACGTCGAGTGCTACAGGCAGGAGGATCGGCCCGCCGAGCAGGCTCGCGATCCGGCGCGCGAGCGTCGTCTTGCCGTTGCCGGGCGCGCCATAGATAAAGATGGACGAGCGCGAGTTGACCGCCGCGCGCACCGCCTCCATGACGCCGGGCGCGAGCTCGATCCCGCTCAGCGCGAGGCTGACCTTGACCAGGTCGAGCGTGCCGGGCTTCGCCGCCTCGGCGAGCACCGCCTTGTATTCCTGCATCGAGACCGGGGCGGGCCCCATGTAGCGGGTGCTCGCGTCGCCGATCTGGTCGCTGCGCGTGCGGCCCTGCTTTGTGATCGCGTACGCCATCCGCTCGGGCAGCGGCCGGCCGAGCCACGGTCCCTGTTCCGGCGCGAGGCCGAGCGCGTCGAGCAGGTTCGTGCCGGTCAGCGCTTTGAGGATCGGCTCGATCGCGTTGAAGGGCAGCGCCAGCGCCTCGGCCACCTCATATCCAGTCAGGCGCGTCGCCGACGCGGCGAGGCGCAGCACCATGCCCTCGATCAAGGTGCGGTTGATATCGGGCGGAGGCGGCGGCTCGATTTGCCGGCTGTTGGTCGCCGGAACCGCCGACGGAACAGGCCGCGGCGAGTCGACGTGCTCGAGGATTGCAGCGAAGAGCTTCTTGCCGAACCGAGCGCGGTCGGCGTGGTCGGGTGACTCGCCTTCCCGTCTTCGCGTGATCCAGTCGGGGACATCTTTGAAGACGACGGTGTTTCCGATGAGAAGTTGCACGATGTCGGGCTCATCGGCCGCGACGCGCACCGCGATCCTGATCAGGTAGCCCTGGCTCTTCAGCGCCGCCCAGCTGCGCTCCCATGCCACGTCCTTCTGTCCCGACCACGTCTGGCGCACCGTGCGGTCGCGCGCGATGGTCACGTCCTTCCGGTTCTGGTAGCGGCGGCGCACCAGCTCGGTCACGTCCTTGTCGACGTCTTCCGCGACCAGCGCCGCGAGGGGCAGCGCGCGGTCGTCGACCGCCGGCCGGTTCTTGATCTCGAAGATCGTGTTCGCCGTCGGTGCCAGCGCGCGGATCACGCTCGCGTGCCTCGGACAGAACGGCGTCCGCTCGATGAACTGGATGTGACGGCGGCACCACCAACTGTTGCACTTGCGCCCGGTCATGTCCGTGTACGCGCAGGCCCACCCACGGCGCTCCTGGCAGTCGCTGTAGGTGCAGACTCCGGCCGGTTTGTGGCCGTCGGTGCGCGTCGGAAGCGGCTTGGGCTCCTCGACGTCCTCCTCGACCGCCAGCTCGTCGGAGATCGCCTCGGCGGGCGGGTGGGCGATGGCCGCCTTCGGCATGTAGTGAAAGGCGCCCGCGAACTCTTCGCATGTCTGGAAGCGCTGGCCGCGGTCTTTGGCCGTCGCCTTCCAGATGATCTCCATGATCGGCGACGGGATCGCGGTCGAGGCGCGCGGCCGGTCGAAGACCTGGGAGTGGAGGACGGTCGGCAGCGCGCCGGTGAAAGGCGGCTCGCCGTGCAGGAGCTCGTACAGGATCATGCCGAGCGAGTAGACGTCGGCGGTCGCGTCGACCGGCTCGCCTTTCACCTGCTCCGGCGCCATGTAGGCCGGGGTGCCGACCATGCTCCCGGTCGCCGTCAGGCGGTGCTTATCGTCGATCAGCTTGGAGATGCCAAAGTCGAGGATCTTCGTCTTGCCGCGGTTGGAGATCAGGATGTTGTCGGGCTTCAGGTCGCGGTGGACGACCTGGTAGTCGTGGGCGACGCCGACCGCGGATAGCAGCTGCTGGATCAGGTCGACCGAGACGTCGACGCTGAACCGCCCGTACTCGTCCAGCCAGGAGCGCATCGACCGTCCGTCCACCCACTCCATGACGATGAAAAGGACGGGTCCGTCCTCGTCGAAGTCGTAGACGCGGACGATGCCCGGGTGGTTGAGCGCAGCGACCGTTGCGGCCTCGCGGTGGAATCGCTGGCGGAAGCTGGGGTCGCTCGAGTACTGGTCGGACAGGACTTTGATCGCGACCGGGATCTCGAGCCTGGGGTGGGTCGAGCGGTAAACCACCCCCATGGCGCCTCGCCCGAGCTCGGCTTCGATCGGATACCGCCCTAGTTGTGTCGTGCTCACCTTTGGCTCTATGGGCATGGAAGTATGCCCGACGGCGCCCGCCGATCCGGCGGATTGCCCGCTCATCCCGCCCAACCCTGGCCCTCCCCGGCAAGCGGGGAGGGGAAGCCGTTTAGGAAAAGACGCTCAGCGGCAGATAGAAGGAAACGCCCCAGTTTGGTTGGTCGACGATCTGGCTGATTCGCAGGTCGCCGGCCAGGCTGCACAGGATGTACGCGTCCTCGCGGCTCAGACCATGGTCCGCGACCAGCCACTCGATGGTGTAGCGGACGGCGTTGCGGGCGTTCTCCATGAGGTCGGGACCCAGCGCCGCGACGGAGTGATACCCCGCGGCGTCGCTGCGCGGCTGGAGCGGAGCGGCGGGCGTGACGAAGTGATAGCTCCAAGGACGTGGTGAGCCGCCCTTGACCACTCCAAACCGGAGTGAGAACGTCATGGGGCATTCGATCCCGGTAACGCAGACTTCGCCGTCTCCCTGCGCGGCATGACAGTCGCCCGCGGAGAACAGCGCGCCAGGCACAAAAACGGGCAGGTAGAGCTTGGTCCCGGCGGTCAAATGCCGGGTGTCGATGTTGCCGGCGCCCTTGGTCGGCGGCAGGACGTCGATCGGCCCTTTTTCGTCGGTCGCCACGCCCATGGTTCCGCAAAACGGCGCGATGGGGATGTGCACGTCGTGCCGGAGCTCGGCCGACGTCCGGTCGCCCAGCTCGAAGTAGCGGACGTACGGGTCGGGGAAGTCGGAGGCCAAAAGGCCAAGGCCCGGCAACAGCGCCGTCCAGCCCCAAGATCCCGGCTTGAGCTCCAAGATCTCGACCTCCAACGCGTCTCCCGGTTCGGCTCCGCGCACGTAGACCGGACCGCCGAGCGGGTAGAGGCGATTGAAGTCGAGGGCGCCGAGCTTGGACGCCGGGTCGCCCTTCTGGAGCTGTCCGGCGGTCACCTCTTCAGTGGCGAAGTGGACGACGTCGCCGGGGTCGATCTCGACCACGGGTGGCAACGAGTTGTCCCACTTGTGGTGGAACTTGTCGCGTCCGATCTTGTGTTCACGCACTCCGGCTCGGATGCTCATTTGCGAACCTCCTCGGTCACCTCCGCGGTTATGGGCACGGCACTCGCGCGCAGCACCTTCTTGTCGAACTTGCCGACGGACGTCTTCGGCACCTCGTCGATGAAACGGACCTCGTCGGGCAGCCACCACTTGGCCACCTTGTCGCGCAGGAAGTCGATCAGCTCGTCCTGGGTCACCTGCCCTTTGAACTCGGGTCGCGGTACGGCGTAAACCACAGGTCGTTCGTCCCACTTGGGATGGGGGAGACCGATGACGGCCGCCTCGAGGATCTTGGGATGGGCCATCACCGCGTTCTCGAGCTCGACCGAGGAGATCCACTCGCCGCCGGACTTGATAACGTCCTTGGTCCGGTCGACGATCTGGATGTAGCCGTCTGGCGAGATCTTGGCGACGTCGCCGGTCCGGAACCAGCCATCCTCGGTGAGCTTGTCGGCGTCGTACCCGTTGTGATAGCCGCGGGCGATCCACGGTCCGCGAACCTGTATCTCGCCGAAGGCGACGCCGTCCCAGGCCAGCTCCTCGCCGCTGGCCGGGTCCGAGATCCGGATCTCGACACCGGGCGCGACGCGACCTTGTGTCAGGCGCAGGCGCATCTCGGCTTCGGGCTTGGTTCCCGCCGCCACGCGTGCCACGCTGCCGAGAGGCGAGGTCTCCGTCATGCCCCAGGCGTGGAGGATGCGCAAGCCCAGGTTGTCCATCGCCTCCATCAGCGCTTGCGGCACGGCCGAGCCGCCACAGACCACGGTCCGGACCTTCGGCAGGCGCTTGCCGTTCTCCTTCATGTAGTTGGCGAGTCCGATCCAGACGGTCGGCACGCCGGCGAGAAAGGTGACCTCCTCCTGCTCGGCCAGCTCGACGATCGACTTGGCGTCGGCCGAGAAGCGTCCTGGGAAGACGATCTTCGTGCCGGCCATGCCGGCCGCGTAGGGGAGGCCCCAGCTGTTGGCGTGGAACATCGGCACGACCGGAAGCAGCGCGTCGTTTTCGGTCAGGCCGAGGTTGTCGCCTTGTAGCACGCCCATGGTGTGGATGAACTGCGACCGGTGCGAGTAGACGACGCCTTTGGGGTTGCCGGTGGTGCCCGACGTGTAGCACATGGCCGCGGCCATCCGCTCCGACAGCTTCGGCCACGGATAGCTTTCGGTTTCTGCCGCGAGCAGCTTCTCGTAGTCCAGCATGTCGGCCAACCCGTTGTCGCTTTTGGCCATCTGCGCTGGGGCGCCGTCGCCCATGAGGACGACCGTCTTGATGCTCGGAATCTTTCCGACCAGGGGCTTCAGGAGCGGAAGGAGGGACTGGTCGACAAATAAAACCTTGTCTTCCGCGTCATTGATGATGAACTCGAGATGCTGAGGAAACAGCCGGAGATTCAGCGTGTGAAGGACCGCGCCCATGCACGGGACCGCGTAATAGAGCTCGAGGTGCCGGTTGTTGTTCCATGCGAGGGTGGCAACACGGTCGCCGGGCTTCACGCCCATGCGTTTCAGCGCGCCGGCAAGGCGGTTGATACGCGGCACCATCTCCCCGTAGGTGGTGCGGTGGATGCCCTCGTCGCGCTTGGTCACCACCTCTCTTTTCTGGTGCAGTCGCTCAATCCGCCACAGCACGTGCTGGAGACTGAGCTCGTAGTCCTGCATCAAGCCTTCCACGGCCGCCACCTCCACCAGCGAATTCCCCAGAGGTCGGTCTCAGTAGGTCGATGGTAAGCCCGCCGAGCGTAGGATGCACACCCATGGTTTCCCGAGGTCGGGCGGACCTCCATATGCATACGACGGCGAGCGACGGGTGGCCTTCTCCTCAACAGCTGGTCGATCACGCACGTGGTACGGAACTTGATGTGATCGCGGTTACAGACCACGACACCATCGAAGGCGCGTTGCGCGCCGCGGAGCACGCCGCGCGATGGACGAGGCTTCAAGTGGTCATCGGCGAAGAGGTGTCGAGCCGCGACGGGCACATCGTCGCGCTGTTCATCGAGAAACGGATTCGGCCGGGGATGACCGCGGCCGCCACCGTGCACGCGATCCATGACCAAGGGGGCCTGGCTGTTGCCGTGCATCCTTTCTGGCGAACGCAGCGGCGCACGCGAAGCGCCCGAGTCCACGGGGTCGGATGGCTGGCGGCGGAGCTCGAGTTCGACGCGATCGAGGTCGAGAATGCTACGCCTGGCTTTTACGTCTTCAACCAGCTGGCGCGCCGCCTGAACATGGGCCTTGGCGCCGCGGAGCTCGGCGGCTCGGACGCCCACATCCTGGATGCCATCGGCCGGGCGTACACCGAGTTCCCAGGCAAGACGCCGAAGGCATTGCGCGCGGCGATCGAGGCGGGGACGACCAGGGCCGCCCGCCGTCGTTATCGAGCGCTGGGTCTGATGCGCTATGCGGCCTGGGGCCTGAACCACGAGCGGTACATAGCGGTAGTCTGAAAAGCGAACTCCTCCCCATTGATGGGGAGGTGGCCCGCAGGGCCGGAGGGGCGATCACAGAGTCCCATCCCGGCCGTCGGCGAACTTTCATACCATGTCAGTGGCGCCCGCTTAGCTCAATGGATAGAGCGCTTGGCTTCGGACCAAGAGGTTGCGAGTTCGAGTCTTGCAGCGGGTACCACTCTCGCTACCGCCGGTCGTCCCTCCCAGCGCGCGATCCACGACCTTTGCACCGCCGCGCGTAGCCGCCAGCCACGAGGGCGGAGAAGCGCGCCACAGCGGCGCAGGCGGTCGCGACGAGCGGTTGGACCGGTAGGCTCACCTCAACATAATGCGCAAGCCCAGTGCCGGATCCCGTCACATCGTTCTTCTCCGCGGCATCAACCTCGTCAAGCGCAATCGCATCTCCATGGCGGAGTTGCGCACGGCCCTCGAGGCCGCTGAATACGGCGACGTGCGGACCTACGTGCAGAGCGGCAACGTGGTGCTCTCGAGCCGCGCCTCGCCCGAGCGCGTCGCCAAAGACGTGAACGCGCTGATCAAGAAGCGCTTCGGCTTCGACATCGCCGTGCTTGTCCGCTCACATGACGAGCTCGCCGCTGTCGTGCAGCGAAACCCTCTGGCTCGTATCGCGACAAATCCCAAGGGCTACCTCGTCACCTTCCTGTCGCACGAGCCGCCACGAGGTTTTGCCGACGATCTCGCATCCGTGACGACACAGGAACCGTTTGCCGTGATCGGACGCGAGGTCTACTCGTGGCACCCCGACCGAATCGGCCGCACACCGCTCTGGGAGAGGCTCGCCTCGAAGTCGCTGGGCCTCGAGGCGACCTCGCGCAACTGGACCACGGTGACCACTCTGGTCTCGATGGCGGAGGATTCGAACGACCGGTAAAATCATCCGGCTGCAGCCGGGCGGCTGGCGGAACTGGTAGACGCGCACGTTTGAGGGGCGTGTGGGGTAACCCATCCGGGTTCGAGTCCCGGGTCGCCCACCATTGCATCCATGTGGGCACATTTGGCCGTATCGGGACTGATCGATGCCGCCGTTCGCGCCCAATTGGTCATCGAACTCGAGCTGTTTGCGCATTACCCAAGGATTGAGGACACGCGGCCCGCGGCAACGTAATACGGCAGGGGCGGCGACCGTCAAACTAGTCGCCGTGAGCGAGGGCGTCCAGCTCGATCCCAAGACCGAGTTCAGGCAGCTGTACGACCAGGAATTCGCATCTGTCTATCGCTCGATCCGGGCTGTCGTCCTCGATTCGGCCGCTGCGGAGGACCTGACCCAAGAAACCTTCGTCCGTGCCTACCGCGCCCGCCACCGCTACACGCCGACCGCACCGCCCGGCGCATGGCTCCGCCGCATCGGCATCAACCTGGCGATTTCCCACCTGCGCCGGCAGAAGCTCGCCCGCTTCCTGCCCGCTCGCCTCTACATGGCTCCCGACCGGCGCGACTACGATCGGGCTGAGGCCCGCGACGTGGTGGAGAAAGCGCTGACCCAGCTCAGCCCGAAGCTCCGTGCGGCCGTCGTCCTTCATTACTACGAAGGATTGACGCGCGAGGAGATCGCCGACGTGCTCGGTGTGCCCGCGGGCACCGTGGCCTCAAGGATCGCCAAGGCCGTCGCGATCATGCGAAAAACCATGGCCAGCGACCAGCATCGCGAGACCGAGCGTTCGACTAGTGAAGGTGCCCTACGTGGAAGATAAAACCACTCGGGGAGGGCTAACCACGCCCTCCGAAGCAGACGTCAGCCGGATGATCCGGGCAGAGGTGGAAACCTGGAAACCCCGGCGTGGCCCGGACTGGTCGGACATGATGATCCGTCTTGCCGCCGCCGGGCCACCGCCGTGGGCGATCTACTCAGCCGCCAGCGCCGCTCTGGTCGTGATCATCGTTACGGCGTTTCTGGTCGGCTCGTGGCTCCAGATCGGCGCCCTGGCGCCCCAGCACGTCGACGTGACCCTCCCTCACTAAGTGAGGAAGTCGATCTCTTCGTAACCGCCCCGGCGGCGGGCAGCCGCGAGCACAGCCGAGCCCGCCGCCAGGTCCCACAGCGCGATTCCATGGGACTCGAACAGGGTGATGCCAGGCCGTTCGGGCCGTTCCCAGCGGCCCGCGACGACCGATCCCAGCTCGACGGCCTGGTCCCAGTCGAACTTGCCGGCCTCCGCCGCCTGGATGAGGTCGCCGCTCTCCAGCTGCGCCGCTCCCAGCTGATCGACCACCACGGTCTGCGCCCGCTCCACGAGCTCGATCGGCAGCTCCGCGCGGTTGCGATAGTTGGATCCGATCGCGGCGACAAGGGCGTGCGGCTCGACCCAGTCGGCCTGGATGACCGGGGTGTGGCTGGTGGTCACGGTCACCACGATGTCGGCGCCGCGGACCGCCGCCTCTGCGCTCGGGGCGTCGACGGTGATGATCCCGAGTTGCTCGTGCTGCTCCTCGGCAAACGCCGCCCGGCGCTCCTCGTTGCGGCTGAACACGCGGAGCTCGCTGATCTCGAGCACGTGTGAAAGTGCGAGAGCCTGGGTGGCGGCCTGCCATCCCGTCCCGATCAAGGCCACAGTCGCCGAGCCGGGCAATCCGAGTGCCTTGACGGCGATGGCGGTGGCGGCCCCGGTCCGGTACGCCCCCATGAAGTCGGCCTCGATCAACGCCTGGAGCGAGCCGTCGACCCCAAAGATCACCACCAGGAAGCGGACGTGGCCGTCCGCGACGGTGTACGCCTTCAGGCCCGTGCACTTGCCGCCCGGGTAGGACGCGAACATCACGTTGAGGAGTCCACCAGGGGGGAAGAGTCGACGGCGTGGCTCGTTCTCTGCGTCACCGTCGCCCAGCTCGCGCATCGCGTCCTCGACCGAGGCGATGACGTCTGCCATTTCGATCAGGTCTTGAACGTCACTCTCGCGCAGGATCAGGGCCATCGCAGGGAGAATAGCCGCCTATGGCCGCCCGCCCCCTCAACGTCGGCCTCATCGGCCTTGGCACCGTCGGCTCGCAGGTCGCCGATCGGATGCTGTCGTGGGGTCCGCAGCTCTCGCGTCGCGCGGGGGTCGAACTGTGCCTGCGCAAGGTGCTCGTCCGTGAGGTCAGCAAACGCCGCACTATCGAGATCTCGAACGACGTGCTGACGGCCGATCCCGCGGACGTCCTCGACGACCCCGCGATCGAGGTCGTCATCGAGGTGGCGGGCGGTGACGAGCCGATGCGCTCGTACATCGAACGCGCGATTCAGGCCGGCAAGCATGTCATCACCGCCAACAAGGTCGTGATGGCCAGGCACGGCCCCGAGCTGCTCGACCAGGCGGCGGAAAAAAATGTCGACGTTTACTTCGAAGCCGCGGTCGGCGGCGGCATCCCGCTGATCAGCACGTTTCGGACCGACCTCCAGGCCAACCGGATCGAGAGCGTCTCCGCGGTGATCAACGGGACCACGAACTACGTCCTCGGGCGGATGGCCTCGCAGGGGATGACGATGGCGGACGCATTGCGCGAAGCGCAGGAGGCCGGGTACGCCGAGGCCGACCCGACCGACGACATCGGCGGCTACGACGCCACGTACAAGCTCGCCATCCTCGCCTCCATCGCGTATGAGATCAAGGTGCGGCCTGACGACATCTATCGCGAAGGCATTGAAGGGATCGAACCCATCGACTTCCGCTACGCCCGCGAGCTGGGTTTCGCCATCAAGCTCATCGCTCACACGCAGCGTCATCCCGGTCGCATCGAGGCTCGCGTGCATCCCGCGATGGTTCCGCTGGACCATCCGCTTGCGCGGGTCGAGGGTGCGGAGAACGCAGTGTTCGTCGAGGGCGACCTGGTCGCCCAGGTGTTGCTCGTGGGGCAGGGTGCCGGAGGACGACCGACAGCCTCAGCCGTGGTCGGCGACCTCATCGATCTCGCCCGCTCGATCCGCCGCGGCGTGCAGAGCAGACCGTCCTTCAGCTTCGACGACCGCATCGGCGTGATTCCGATCGGCGAAGTGAAGACGCGCGCCTACTACCGCATCCGCGTCGCCGATCAGCCTGGAGTGCTCGCCGCAATCGGGCAGGTTTTCGCCGAGGAAGGCGTGAGCATCTCGAGCTTCATCCAGAAAGACGCATGGTCACACGACCAGACGGCCGAGCTCGTGGTCACCACCCACCCATCGCTCGACGCGAGCCTGCAGAGGGCGCGCGAGCGGATGGCGCGGCTCGAGCCCGTGCACGCCGTCTCGTCGTTCCTCCGCGTCTTCTAAGAGGATCGGCCCGTGGGGGTCATCGCTCGCTATCGCGAGCACCTACCTGTCGGACCATCGACGCCGGAGGTCGACCTCAAGGAGGGCTCGACCCCACTGGTGCCGAGCCTCAACATCGGCAAGGCGCTGGGCCTCGAGCACCTCTACTTCAAGTACGAAGGCCTGAATCCCACGGGCTCGTTCAAGGACCGGGGCATGGTCGTCGCCGTGGCCAAGGCGTTGGAGGCAGGCCACCGAGTCTTCATGTGCGCGTCGACCGGCAACACGTCTGCGTCGATGGCGGCATACGCGGCGCGCACCGGTGCGCGCGCGATCGTTGTGGTCCCGTCTGGCGAAATCGCGCTCAACAAGCTGTCGCAAGCCCTGATGTATGGAGCGAAGGTGGTCGCATTGAAGGGCAACTTCGACCACGCGCTGGAAACCGTGCGCGACCTCGCCAGCCGGTACCCCGTAGCCCTGATGAACTCGGTGAACCCACATCGGATCGAGGGCCAGAAGACGGCCGCGTTCGAGATCGTCGACGAGCTGGGCGACGCGCCCGACTACCTCATCCTGCCGGTCGGGAACGCCGGCAACATCACCGCCTACTGGAGGGGTTTCCGCCAGTACCACGCGGCCGGCCGCGCCACCCGACTGCCGAGGATGGTCGGCGCGCAGGCCGAGGGCGCCGCGCCCATCGTCAACGGCAGCCCCGTCGCCGACCCGAAGACCGTCGCGTCGGCGATCAAGATCGGCAATCCCGCGTCATGGGAGGGCGCGACGTCGGCGCGGGACGAGTCAGGGGGGGCGATCAGCGCAGTAACCGACATCGAGATCCTCTCCGCGCAGATCCGGCTCGCCGGCAGCGAGGGCCTGTTCGCCGAGCCCGCGTCGGCGGCGCCGCTGGCCCTTCTGTTCAGGCTCGTCCGTGACGGAAAGATCGACAAGGACGCCGTCACCGTGGTCGTCCTCACGGGTTCCGGGCTCAAAGATCCTGAGGCTTCGTTGAAAAGTGTCGAACCACCCATCGAACTCGACGGAGACGCGCGCACACTCGCTAAGGTCTTGAAGCTGTAAATCCGCCATGAGAATCAAAGTCCCCGCCTCGATCGCCAATATCGGCCCTGGATTCGACTGCATGGCGATGGCGATCGACCTGTGGCTGGAGGTCGAGGCTACAGAGTCGCAACATCCTTCCTGGGAGTACGAGGGCGAGGGCTCCGACTACCTCTACGCGCACGAGAACCCGTTCACCCGCCTGAGCATGAAAGGACGCGTCCGCAGCGAGATCCCGATGGGTGTCGGTCTGGGCAGCAGCGCCGCGGCGAGGCTGGCCTCATCGGCTCTCATGAGCCCGTGGGACGTCAAATCGCACGTGATCGACGCGGGAGCGGACGAAGGTCACTACGACAACGTCGCCGCCTCGGCTTCGGGCGGGATTCGCATCGTGTCGCAAAAGGTGGACGAGAAGCTGCCGAATCCCGGATGGGGTCTAGCCCTGTTCATCGCGCACCAACCCCTGCCCACCGAGAAAGCCCGCTCCGTGCTGCCCGCGGAGGTGCCGCTGGCGGACGCGACATTCAACGCGTCGCGCACGGCGCTTCTCGTGCGCTCGATCATGTCGAAGCGCCCGTCCCTGCTCGGCGAGGCGCTGCGTGACCGGCTGCATCAGCCGCACCGCATGCATCTGTATCCGTGGGTTGAGGAAGTGATCCACGTCGCGGAAGCGGCGGGCGCCTACGGCGCGGCGATCTGCGGCGCCGGCCCCAGCGTGTTCGCCTTCTGCGCGCCATCGCAGGCGGAGCGGATCGCCAAGGCGATGGAGGATGAGCATCCACTGCGCGGACGGGCGCTCGTGTCCAAGATCACGGACAAGGGCATGTTCCGCACGTTGTGATCGTCCAGAAGTACGGCGGTACCTCGGTCGGCTCCGCCGCGCGCATCCGCCGGGTCAGCCGTCACATCGCCGACACCGTGGACCAGGGTCACCAGGTCGTCGCCGTGGTCTCCGCGATGGGCCACACGACCGACCGCCTGATCTCGCTTGCCCAGAGCATCAACCCCGATCCCCCGGCGCGTGAGCTCGACATGCTCGTCGCCAACGGGGAGACGATCACCGCTCCGCTCGTCGCGATGTGCCTGCAGGGCATGGGCGTGCCCGCCATCTCGCTGTCCGGCGCCCAGGCCGGCGTCCGCACGAGCGAGCATCACTCGCGCGCGCGGATCCGCGACATCAAGCCCGACCGCATCCTCGATGCGCTGCGCCAACACCAGGTGCCTGTGGTCGCCGGTTTTCAGGGCGTCACCGAAGAGCTGGAGATCACGACGCTCGGTCGCGGCGGCTCAGACACCACCGCGGTGGCGCTCGCCGCGGCGCTGCGCGCGGAGTCATGCGAGATCTACACCGACGTCGACGGCATTTTCACCGCCGACCCGCGAGTCGTGAAGTCGGCTCGCAAACTGAGCCACATCCAGTACGACGAGATGCTCGAGCTTGCGGCGGTCGGCGCACGCGTCATGCACCCTCGCGCTGTGGAGATCGCCGAGCTGTACAGCGTGCCCATACACGTCCGATCGAGCTTTCGTCATGGCGTCGGTACGATGATCGTCGCCCACGTCCCGATGGAAGATCGCCAGCGCGTGCGCGGCATCGCGCAAGAGACGAACGTCGCGAAGATCACCGTGATCGGCGTGCGCGACCGCCCTGGCGTCGCCGCTAGCATCTTCGAGCCGTTGAGCGCGGCGGGGATCTCGGTCGACGTCATCGTCCAGAACATCGGCCGGTCGGGCCGCACCGACCTGACGTTCTCCGTCGCGGAGTCGGACCTCAAGGCGGCCGAGAAGCTCGTCAAGGTCGCGGCCAAGGAGGTTGGCGCGACGCGTATCTCGTCCGCCGGCGGCATCGCCAAACTGTCCATCGTCGGCACAGGAATGCTGGGTACGCCCGGCATCGCCGCTCGCATGTTCCGCGCCCTGGCGGACGGCGGCATCAACATCGAGATGATCAGCACGTCCGAGATCCGCATCACCTGTCTCGTCGCTCGCGACCAGGTCGACAAGGGCGTGCGAATCCTCCACAAAGCTTTCGAGCTGGACCAGGAACTCGCGTAAGCCGTGCCTGTAAACGTTGCCATCGTCGGGCCCGCGGGGTCCGGCAAGACCACGCTGTTCCACGCGCTGACGGCGGGCCGCGGCGCCGACGGCGTCGGGATGGTCGACATCCCTGATGGGCGCCTGACCCGACTCGCCGAAGCCGTGCAGCCCACGAAGACGACGCCGGCGCAGGTCCGCGTCGAGGACTCGCCTCCGGGCAGTCGCGCGCAGCGCGTCGCGTTTGCGCGGCAGGCCGACGTCCTTTTGAAGGTCGCTCGGTGCTTCGGGCCGGAGCCCGACCCCGTGGCCGAGCTTGAGGAGTTTGCGCTCGACCTCGTGCTCGCCGACCTCGCGTCGGTCGAGAGAAGGCTCGACGTCGTCGCCAAGGAGGCGCGGGCGGGGAAGAAGGACGCCCAGGCTGAGACGGAAGTCCTGGCCGCGGCCAAGCAGCACCTCAACGCCGGGCAGCAGCTGCGCACGCTTACCCTGGAGCCGGATCAGCGCGCGATGCTGCTGGGCATTTTCCCGGTCACGCTCAAGCCCGCCGTGTACGTCGCCAACGCCGCCGAAGCATTGCTCCCGGGTGGAGGCGAGCCCGCCGCGAAGGTCAAGAAGCTGGCCGACGGCGAAGGCGCTCCCTCCATCGCGCTGTCGGCGCGCCTTGAGGCCGAGCTCAGCGAGCTCGAGCCGTCGGAGCAGGCCGAGATGCGCGCCGGTTACGACATCGACGAATCAGGCTTGGGCCGCATCGCGCGCGCGGTGTGGGAGGCGGGCGGCCTGATCACCTACTTCACCGCCGGCGAGCCGGAAGTTCGGGCCTGGCCATGCGAGCGCGACGCGCCCGCGCCGGTCGCGGCCTCCAAGATCCACACCGATTTCGAAAAGCACTTCATCCGCGCCGAGGTCACCTCGGTGGACGAGCTTGTCGCCGCCGGCTCAATGGACGCGCTGCGCGCCGCTGGCAAGCTGCGGGTCGAGGGGCGTGAGTACCGAGTCCAAGACGGAGACGTCATCTTCTTCCGCATTGGCCGCTAAAAGGCGCGGGTGAGGCAGGCCTCCCCCGCGGGACCCCCTCCTTTGCATGCCACGTTTGGGCGACGGCTCGAGGTACGCGTTGGAGACGGCCGGAGTAAATCCGGCCTGCATCCCCCACCTGGTCTGGTCTTAAGAAATGCCGTAGGCCTGGCGGGTTGGGCGTCGGAGCAGGAATATCAGGATCGGGATGCCTACGAGTAACAGCGACCACGCGGCCGCTACGACGACCGCGACGACCCAGCCCCAGGCCCGGTAGGCCCGCAAGCCGTAGTAGGCGGCGCCATGCAGGACGACGGCCGCGACCTCGAGCGAGGCCAGGATCACGACTTCGACGGTGAGCATGGTGTTGACGTTCGTGATCCCGGCGGTGAGCAGCGCCTGGCGTAGTTGCTCGCGGCCAGCCGGCGCCGCGACGACCGCGGCGAACTGTGTCAGCTCGATCAGCCAGAACACAGCCCCGGCGGCGAAGAGGTAGGGCAGCCAGCGCAGCCGGTTGCCAGGCGACACTTTACCCAAAGCTCTTGACACCAACTACATTCGGGGTTATAACTTCACCCGGGACACAACATATCGTAGCCAACGTCCTTGCACGTTGAGTCCCACGGCCCAACGACAGGCAGGCGGAAACCTTCCCGAGTCGCACCCCACGACCTAGAACGAGCTCCCCCAGTCGCCTGCCTGTCATACCTAACAAAGGTCAACTCTTCCGCACTGGCGGGGAAGTACCGCCCGCAGGGCGGGGATGGGGCCGGATGGGGAGAATCGAGCTGATTTTCACGCCCGTCTAGACTTGCAGATCTATGAGCCGCAAGGGAAAAAAGCGAGCCAAGGGCAAGTACCGCCAGCCAATGCGGCCGGCCGGCCCCCTGACGGCGGTCGGCACGGCCGGCGCCCAGCCCGCCACCCCGACGCGCAGCGTTTCCCAGGCGAGGGTGGGTGGGGACCAGGCCCTGGTCCGTTCCGTCGAGCTGTCGCTCGGGTCGCGCAATCAGTTCGTCAAGCAGCGCGGCGGCCGCATGATCGTCCAGTCGACGGATCCGTCGATCCCGCTGGACCGGGTGCCTTACTTCACCAAGGACCTGGTGAGGCTGGCGATCGTCGGCGCGGCCATGATCGTGCTGCTCGGCGTCGGTTCGCTGACCGTCCCGCTGATCGTCAAGTAACGGGGTAGCAACTCGGACTCCAAGCGGTAGAGTTTCGAACCGCTGTGGCAGTTCGGACGAGCGAGTCTCGGAGCGCGGCGCTCAGGCGGACGATGCAGCGGCGCAAGTACGCCACCGATGGACACAAGCACCCGGTCAACGTCATCCATCACGAAGAGGCGACGTTCGGCGAGCGCCTCGCGGACGGAATCGCGTCCTTCATCGGCTCGTGGCGGTTTCTGATCATCCAGACGTGCCTTGTGGCGATCTGGGTCAGCGTCAATACTCTCCAGGCGACCGGTCGCATCCACATCGACCCCTTCCCATACATCCTGCTCAACCTTGCCTTCTCCACCCAGGCCGCCTACACGGGCCCGGTGCTGCTGCTGGCGGGGAACCGGCAGTCGCAGAAGGACCGGCTGACGCTCGAGCATGCCGCAGATGAAGCCGATAAGGCGGACATGCAGAACGTGCAGATCCTCAAGGCGATCGAGGAGGTGACCGGGATGACCGAGAAGAACACCGAGGTGACGATCCAGATCCTCAAGCACGTGGAGACGCTCGTGCAGGAGAACGTCGACGAGCTGGTCGCAGCGGGCAAACGGAGGAAAACACCCCGAACGTAGACTTCGCCCGTGAGGGTTGTTCTCTTCACGGGGAAGGGCGGGGTTGGCAAGACGTCCGTCGCCGCGGCGACCGCGGTGCGTTGCGCAGCCTCCGGTTACCGCACCGTCGTTATGAGCACGGACCCTGCACACTCGCTCGGCGACTCGTTCGACATCGAGCTTGGAGCCGAGGCCACCAAGGTGGGCGACAACCTGTGGGCGCACGAGGTGTCATCGCTGCACGAGATGCAGCGCCACTGGGCAAAGCTCCACGAGTACGCAGTCGAGGTTTTCTCCACGCAGGGCCTCGACGAGGTGCTGGCCGACGAGGTGGCCAATCCTCCAGGCATGGACGAGGTCGCCTCGTTGATGTGGATCAAGCACTACGCGCAGCGCGCCGAGCACGACGTCCTGATCGTCGACTGTGCTCCGACAGGCGAGACGCTCCAGCTCCTCACCTTTCCCGACGCGGCGAAGTGGTGGCTGGACAAGATCTACCCCTGGTCGCGACGCGCGATGCGCGTGGCGCGCCCCGTGCTGCAGCCGATGATGCACATGCCGCTGCCGTCGGACGAGGTCTACGCGTCGCTCAAGGATCTGCTGATGGACCTCGATGGCATGCGCAAGGTGCTGACAGATCCCGAGATCACCACGGTCCGCATCGTGCTCAACCTCGAGAAGATGGTGGTCAAGGAGGCCAAGCGCGCCTACACGTATCTGAGCCTCTTCGGTTACGTCACCGACGCGGTGATCGTGAACCGGCTTCTGCCAGGCGACCTGCATGACGAGCTCTTCCAGAAATGGCAGCTCATACACCACCGCTACCAGCGAGAGGTCGAGGAGTCCTTCGCCGGGATCCCCATCTTCAACGTGCCCCTGTTCGACCGCGAGGTGGTGGGGGAAGAGATGCTTTCCCGGATGGCCCAGGCAATCTATGGCGAGGAGGACCCTGCTCGCCGTTTTGCGACCTCCAACCCGCAGCGCATAGATAAGGAAGGGCCTGACTACGTGCTGTCTCTAAAGGTGCCGTTCGTGGACAAGTCGGCGGTCGACCTGAGCCGCCACAACGGCGATCTTTACGTGACCGTCGGCAACTACCGCCGCGAGATCACGCTGCCGCGGGTGCTTGCGCGCCGCGAGACCGCGGGCGCATCGATCGAGGACGGCGAGCTGCGCGTGCGCTTCGCGCGGCGCGCGGAAAAGTTGGAGGCGAAAAAGCGATGAGCCGCGATGGCGAGCGCGTGATCGAGCTGATCAACGAGCTCGGCTCTCGGGTCAGCAACGTGTTGTCCGATATGGTGCCGCCCGCGGCCCAGGTGCACCTGCTCAACGCCCAGCGCGAGCTGATCACGGCGTTGATGCTGATCTATGAGAACCGGGTCGCGCCCGCTCCCGCGGCAACGCGAGTCAGACGGGCTCGGACGAGGCGACGAACCACGAAGCGCGACTCGAAAATCAAGATCGATTGAGTTTTCTCGTCTCCTTCGTCATCGGGATTCTCGCCCTGGTGCCGGCCGTCGCCATCGCCATCCCGGCGCATGAGATGGGCCACGCCGCGGCGGCCTACTTCCAGGGCGATCGATCCGTCCGCTACTTCGGCTACTTCAAGCCCGATCCGCGCCGCTTCCTCGATCCGTTGGGGGTGATCGCGGTGTTCGTGGCGCTGGTCGGCTGGGGCCGCCGGGTGCCCATCCAGTCCAACCGCATCAGCGGTACCCGGCAGAAGGTCCTCTACGAGGTCGGTGGTCCAGCAGCAAACCTGGCGGTGGCCTTCGTCGTCGGATTGCTGTTGCGCGCGATGATCCGGGCAGGCGTCCCCATCTCGTTCGACGTGGGACCAGGACTCCTGGGTCTCGTCATCTACGTGATCGTGTTCCTGAACCTCTCGATCTTCGCGTTTCAACTGCTGCCGCTCCCCGGGCTGGATGGCTGGAACGTGATCGAGGCGATCTTCCAGAGACAGAACGCTCGCTTCTTCTACGACGTCAGCCTCCGCAGGCGCGAGGTCTGGGCCGGCTGCGTCGTCGTCCTGCTCGCGGTCCAATTCTTCCAGGGCGCCAACCTGCTGAACTACGTCATGCTCCCGTTTTTCGAGCCCGCAAGCCTAATCTCAGTAGGCGAATGCATCGGGTATCGAGTCCCCGGATTCACGGGCCTGGCACCCTGCCTGCCGTAGGCACGCTCGTCAACGAGCCGGCCTACGCCGAGCTCGTCAGGGAGCACGGCCGAGCTCGGGTTGTCGAGGCGATCCGCGCTCAGATTGCCGCCGAGCGCAACTCGGCCAGGGATGGCGCCGAGCGCCACGCCGCGGTTGCAGCTCGGCTGCGCGAAGGCGTCGCCCCCAGATTGCGGCGCGTGATCAACGCGACCGGCGTGATCCTGCACACCAACCTTGGCCGCGCGCCGCTCTCCCAGGCCGCCGTCGAGGCGCTCGGCGTGGCTGCCGGGTACAGCAACCTCGAGCTCGACCTGTCGACAGGCAAGCGAGGTGAGCGGGCCTCGCTTGTCGCGGGCTTGCTGACGGCCCTGTTCGGCAGCGAGGCGGCGCTCGTGGTGAACAACAACGCCGCCGCCGTGCTGCTCGCCTTGACCGCTTTGTGCAAGGGCAAGGAGGTGGTCGTCTCGCGGGGGCAGCTGGTCGAGATCGGGGGCTCGTTCCGAATGCCGGACGTGATGCGGCTCTCCGGTGCCCGCATGGTCGAGGTGGGAACCACCAACCGGACCCGCCCCGCGGACTACGAGGAGGCTGTCACCGAACGCACCGCCGCGCTGCTTCGGGTGCACACGTCGAACTTCCGGGTCACTGGATTCACCGAGTCGGCGGCGCTCACCGACCTGGCGACAATCGCCAAGAGCCACGCTCTGCTTCTCATCGACGACGTCGGCAGCGGGGCGACGGAGGCGAGCGCCGACGAGCCGACCGTTGTCGATTCGGTCAGGTCATGCGATGTGGTGACGTTCTCGGGCGACAAGCTGCTCGGCGGGCCGCAAGCCGGAATTGTGCTCGGCCACGCGGACGCCATCAAGAAGATGTCGCGCCATCCGCTCGCGAGGGCGTTGCGCATCGACAAGCTGACCCTGGCTGCGCTCGAAGCCACGCTGCGGCAGAGGTTGACCGGTCGTGCCGACGAGATACCTGTTGACCGCATGCTCCATGCGCCGGTCGAGAACGTCCGGCGTCGGGCCGCGATGTGGGCGGTCAAGCTCGAGGAACGCGGCGTCAAAACCCAGCTCATCGAGGCTGTATCGGCGGTCGGCGGAGGCTCGCTTCCCGAGCAAGCGATCCCGACAGTCCTCATCGCGATCGCGGGCCCGGCCTCTCGCCTGGTCACCGCTCTCCGGGAGGGCGATCCGCCCGTTATCGCACGAGTGGAGAAGGACGAGTGCTGCCTCGACCCACGAACAGTGTTACGAGGAGAGGACGAGATCCTGATCGACGCGGTCGAGGCGGCGACAGCAAGCCTGGCGAAATGAGCTTCGTCGTCGGCACCGCCGGCCACATCGACCACGGCAAGTCCACGCTCATCACCGCGCTCACGGGCATCGATCCTGACCGGCTGGCCGAGGAAAAGCGACGCGGAATGACGATCGACCTGGGCTTTGCGCACATGACCCTGCCCAGCGGACGCGAGATCGGAATCGTGGACGTGCCCGGCCACGCTCGCTTCATGCGCAACATGCTGGCCGGTGCCCACGGGCTCGACGCGGTGGTCCTCGTCGTCGCCGCCGACGAAGGCGTCATGCCGCAGACCCGAGAGCACCTGGACATCATCGACCTGCTCGACGTGCGGCGAGGTCTCGTCGCCCTCACGAAGACAGATCTCGTCGACGAGGACTGGCTGGCGCTGGTGACCGAGGAGGTCAGAGCGACGATCAATGGCACCTCGCTGGACGGCTCGAAAGTGATCCCCGTTTCGGCAGTCACAGGCGCAGGTCTCGCCCAGCTCACGGCCGCGCTCGACGCGCTGCTCGAGAAATCGTCCCTTCGCGAGGATTCGGGCCGGCCGCGATTGCCGATCGATCGCGTCTTCACGATGAGCGGGTTCGGCACCGTCGTCACCGGCACCCTGGTCGACGGTTCGCTGAGCGTGGGTGAGGAGATGGAGGTCGTTCCGGGTGGACGGCTCGTACGGATCCGCGGCCTGCAGCGCCACAACCAGAAGGTCCAATCGGTGGGACCCAGCAACCGTGTGGCGGCCAACCTCAGCGGCATCGAGAAGAGCGAGCTCTCGCGCGGCGATGTGCTGGCGCGTCGAGGCGCCCTGCATGGAGTCCGACGGATCGACGCGACGCTTCGCGCCCTTGCGTCGGCGGCGCAACCGGTGCGCCACGGCGCCGAGCTTTTACTGCACACGGCTGCCGTCGAGGTCGCCTGCCGGACGATCGTGCTCGACGCCGACGAGATCGCCCCCGGAGGGAGCGGATGGGTTCAGCTCTACCTCGAGCGTCCCATCGCGGCCGCGGCCGGGGATCGCTTCGTGCTCCGTGCGCCAAGCCCGGCGATGACCATCGCGGGCGGGACATTTCTCGACGTCGCGCCTCGCAAGCATGCCCGCCACGATTCTGCGGTCCGCGAGTCGCTCGCGCGGCGGGCGGCGGGCGACGTGCTGCAGCAGGAGCTGCGCAAATACCCGCGCGGCGTCACCGTGCAAGCGTTGTTGAAGGCAACTGTCGCGGCCGACGCGGATGTCGCAACGCTCGATGCGCGGCGGCTGGGGGATTGGATCTTCAGCCATGAGGCGTGGCGGTCGATCACGGCCCACGCCAGCGAGGAGTTGACGGCGTATCACGGGGCCCATCCGTTGCGATCGGGCATGGCCCGGGAAGAGTTGCGCAGCCGCCTGGGCGTCTCGCCGGCGTCGTTCGCGGCGGTCATTGAAGGGCTCGTCCAGGACGGCCGCGTGGTTGAGCGCAACGGATCGCTGGCCTCGCCAGGACACGAGGTGCAGCTTGACGAAGCCGGTCCGCAGGCGGACTTGCTTCGGGTCCTGGGGGCCAAGCCGTTCACCCCGCCTTCTTTGCAGGAGGCGATGCAGCAGAGCGGTGCGAGCGAGGAGCTCGTGCGAGCGCTTGCCGAGCGCGGGGACATCGTTCGCGTGAGCGACGACGTTGCGTTCATCAAGAGCGCTTTCGATTCCGCGGTCGCGATGGTGAAGGAGATCGTGGGCATCAACGGTTCTGTGACCGTCGCGCAGCTGCGCGATCGCATGGGCGCGAGCAGGCGGCCGGTGCTCGCGCTGCTCGAATACCTGGACGCGTTGCGCGTGACTCGCCGCGTCGGAGACGCCCGCCTCCTGCGGTAGGCTTTCGCGAGCCATGCGCATCGCCGACATGCTCGGGCGCAGCAAACCGACGATCTCGTTTGAGTTCATGGCACCTCGCGACGAGAGTGAGGTGGAAGTGCTCGAGCGCACGGTTGCGACGCTGGCCGGGCACGCCCCGGATTGGGTCTCGGTCACCTATCGAGTCCGCACGGGCGAGAAAACGCTGGAGCTCGTGACCCGCATCAAGCGCCACTACCACATCGAGGCGATGGCACATCTCACCTGCGCCAATAGCGCGGACCGAACACGTCAGATCCTCAACTGGATGGAGCGCGAGGGCGTGGCCAACGTGCTTGCCTTGCGTGGTGATCCGCCGATCTCAGGCGAGCCTTTCACCCCCGTTGACCCGCAGCTCACGCACGGCAGTGACCTGGTTTCGCTCGTGCGGCGCAGCGGTTACAGGTTTGGGATCGGCGCCGCCTGCAGCGCCGAAAAGCATCCCGAGAGTCCCGACGTCGAGCACGAATTTCGTTACATGAAGCTGAAGGTCGAGGCGGGCGCGGACTTTCTGATCACGCAGCTCTTTTTCGACAATCGCTTTTATTTCAACCTTGTCTCGCGCGCCCGCGCAGCGGGGATCGGGGTGCCGATCGTGCCGGGATTGATGCCTGTGCCGAGCCGACGCTCGCTGGGCGTGATGACCGCGATGTCGGGCGCGACGGTGCCCGCCGAATTGCAGTCCGCAATCGACAACGCGGCGGATGACGATGCCGTTCGTGCGCTCGGTGTCCAGCATTGCATCGCGCAGTGCGCCGAGCTGATCGAGGCGCGGGTACCGGGCCTGCATTTCTACACGTTCAACCGCGCCCGCGCACCGATCGAGATTCTCGCCGCCCTGCGAGGCCAACAGCTCCTGGCCTCTTGAACAGTGCCCTTTCCCCCGTGGCGGAGAGGGTCAGGGTGAGGGGCATGAATGAAGGGGCATTACCCTAGTCGCGCGATGCTGGCAGGGATCGATCTAGGCGGAACCCAGGTACGCGTCGCGCTCGCGCGGTCCGACGGCCACCTCGTGGCCAGCATCAAGACCAAAACCGCAATGCTGGCGACACCCCAGGCGATGGTCGACTGGGCGGCCGGCGAGATCGATCGTCATCGTGGCCGCGAGAAGGTCCGCAGCATCACGATCGCCGCGCCTGGGCCGATCGACATCAAGCGCGGCGTGCTCGTCAATCCACCGAACCTGCCGTGGCAGAACGTGCCGCTGGTCGCGATGATGGGCCGCGCCACGGGCGCCAAGGTCCAGCTCGCCAACGACGCCGATATGGCCGGGCTGGGTGAGTTTCACCACGGCGCGGGGCGGGGCAGCCGGAACATGGTCTACATCACCTGGTCGACAGGCGTCGGCGGCGGCCTGATCATCGATGGCAAGCTCCACCGCGGCGCCCACGGAACCGCGGGCGAGATCGGGCACATGATCATCGACCCCAATGGTCCGCTCGACAACTGCGGCCAGCGGGGCTGCCTGGAGGCTTTCATCAGCGGCACCGCGCTCGCGCGCGAGACAGGGCACACCGCGGCCGAACTGTTCGCGGCCGCCGCGGCCGGTGATCGTCAGGCCCGGTCGGTCGTCGAGCGGGCAGCGCGTTACATGGGCATTGCCTTGATCAGCCTCACCAACGCGCTCGACCCTGAGATCTTCGTCATGGGCGGCGGCGTCTCGCGCTCCTGGGCGCTGGTCTACCCGACGATGATCGAGACGCTGCGCTCGTCGCCCTTCATCAAGCCAGCACGCCGGCCTCGCCTGCGCCGTGCCCGACTGGGGGATCGCGCCGGGCAGGTGGGAGCCGTGGAATGGGCGCGCATCAACCAGTAACAGACGCGGAGCTGCTGGGGCTCCTCAAGCGCGCCGCGGCTGACCTTCATGTCGAGGCCTGGGTCGTCGGCGGCTACGTGCGCGACCTCATGCTCGAGCGGCCTCATCCCAACCCGGACGTCGTTGTCGAAGGCGGCGACGCGCTCGCCCTGGCGCGGCATTTCGCCGAAATCGCGGTGGCTCCGCCTCCTGTTACCTTCGAGCGTTTCGGCACCGCCCAGGTGACCCTGCCCGGCCGCCTGGTCGAGTTCGTCACGGCCAGGGCCGAGTCCTACGCCCCCGACTCCCGCAAGCCCGACGTGAGGCCGGCCAGCCTCGTGGAAGACCTCCGCCGGCGCGACTTCACGATCAACGCCCTCCTGATGGACCTCGACGGCAAGATCGAGGATCCGCTCGGCGCTCGCAGGGACCTCGAGGCGAAGGTTCTGCGCACCCCGGCGGACCCGCTCGGTACCTTCGCCGACGACCCGCTGCGCATGCTGCGGGCGGTCCGGTTTGCCGCCGAGCTCGGATTCAGCCTCGATCCGACCCTCGTGCCCGCGATGCGCGAGCTGAAAGCTCGCCTGGCGCCCCCGGTGATCTCGATCGAACGCATCTCCGACGAGCTGCGGAAGATCCTGGCCTCGCCGCGGCCCAAGCTCGGCCTCGACCTGCTCGACGAGGCCGGCCTGCTGGAGGTGATCTTGCCGGAGATCGCCGCCTGCAAGGGCGTGCCGCAAACCGGCTACCACACGCATGACGTGTTCGGCCACAGCCTCCTCACGGTCGAGGCGACCCCGCCCGACCTCGTCCTCCGCGTGGCAGCGCTGTTCCACGACGTTGGCAAGCCCAGGACGGCCAAGGGCGACGGCACGTTTCTCGGTCATGAGGAGGTCGGAGCCGACATCGCGAGGCGGGCGCTCGAGCGGCTTCGCTTTGCCCAGAGGGAGATCGACGTCATCGTCGGGCTCATCCGGTTGCACCTCCGTCCCGTCTTCTACAAGTCGGAGTGGTCCGACGGAGCGGTGCGCCGCCTGGCGCGCGACGCTGGTCCTCTGCTCGACAGATTGATGCTGCTCGCCAGAGCCGACATCGCCGCGTCGGCTTACCCCGAGCCCGAGAAGCTGGACGAGCTGCAGGCCCGCCTGGATTTGGTTCAGGCGGAGCTCCCCTCGCGCCTGGCTCCCCTCATCACGGGGGAGGAGATCATGCGTGTCAGGGGGATCGGCCCTGGCCCCGAAGTGGGCCGGATCAAGCAAAAACTCGAAGAGCTGGTTATCGACGGCGAGATCCCGCCCCAGACCCAAGCGGTGATCGATTACTTGTCGGAGCATCAAGACCTCTAGCGAAAAACCCAGCACCCGCTATGCTGCCGTAGGAGGGCGTCGCCCAAAGCTGGGGAGTAGGGCGGCCAGGGAGGACTCGACATGGCTGACATGGCGGTGGATACGGCTGGTGCGGTCACCACCAACGGCGGTTCGGATCCGCTTGTTCTCGAGCCCAAGCAGACGGTGCTTGCGCGCGAGGACTCGGTGTCCGGCAACCTGGCGCTGAAGGGGCCGGGCCAGGTCCTGGGCATCTTCAGCGGGCAGATCGAGTGCGACGGCGACCTGTTGATCGGTCCCGAGGCGCAGGTGGAGGCGGACATCCGGGGCGCCCGGATCACGGTCGCCGGTCTCGTCCGAGGGAACGTCATCGCCAGCAACCGGCTGAAGATCACGAGCACCGGCCGGCTGGAGGGAGACGCCACAGTAGGCACCCTGGTCGTCCAGGAAGGCGGCGTTCACTACGGAGTGATCAGAGTTCACCCCGAAGGCATTCCCGACACACCGCGCGAGCGCATGGCCGACGTGCCGGCGCAGTCGACGGTCGTAACGTTGAGGGCCGCGCCAAGCCCAGTCGGGAGAGTCAGAAAATTCTGGGGTGAGTTCTTCTAGAGGACAGTCCAAAAAGCCGTCGCAGGCTCGAGGCCAGAAGCCCCCTGCCCGCGCGCCCAGCCGGCTGGCGGCCAGGGCCGCGAAGCGGACCCCTCCCCAAGGGCGTAAGGCCGTCACCGGGCCGGCTCGGACGGCACCCAAGCCGGCGACGCAAGCGCCCCCCAAAGTGAGCCGAGCCCCCAAACCCGAGCAGCTGCCGACGCCGAAGCCGCTCCCCATCAAGCCTGCGGTGCCGGCGCCACGGCCGGGCATTCGGCTGGCCGGTTCGGCCTCGTCGCGCCTGACCATCAAGCCTAGCCCGCCGCAGGGACCGCGCCCGCAGCTGGAGCTGTCGACCAAGCTGCGGCCCGGAGGTCCCCGCCGGCTGAGCGAGGTCGAGCTCGACGAGGACGAGGTCTTGATCGACGGATTTGACGCCGTGCTGAACGAAGAGCGGGTCCGCATCACCGCCGTGCTCGAGCGCACCTGCGTCTATGTCGACCGCGGCGGCGACCGGCGTCTCGCGCGCAAGGAAGACCTTTGGGTCGAGGCGGACAAACTACCCATCAGGCGGCGCGGCATCGGCTAGCGTTTCACATTCAGTGATCGAAGAACCGAAGATCAACCGCAACCTGGCCCTCGAGTTGCTGCGGGTCACTGAGGCCGGCGCCCTGGCCGCCGCGCCGCTGCAGGGCAGAGGCAACAAGGAGGCCGCTGATCGTCGTGCGGTGGAGGCGATTCGCGAGTCGCTCACCTCGGTCGACATGCGAGGCACGGTGGTGATCGGCGAGGGCGAGAAGGACGAGGCACCGATGCTGTATTTCGGCGAGTCGATCGGCAACGGCCTGGAGCCCGAGGTCGATGTCGCCATCGATCCCATCGAAGGCACGAGCCTCACCGCCTCCGGGCTGCCCGGTGCGATCTCGGTCGTGGCGCTCTCCGAGCGGGGAACGATGTTCACGACCCACGTCCACTACATGCAAAAGCTCGTCGTCGGCCGCAAGGCGCGCGGCGTGATCGACCTCGACATGCCCGCGGAATGGAACCTGAAACGGATCGCCAAGGCGGAAGGTCTGCCGGTCCAGGAGCTGACAGTCGTCGTCCTGGACCGAGACCGCAACAAAGAGATCATCGGCGAGATTCGGCAGGTGGGAGCGCGGATCAAGCTCATCTCCGCGGGCGACGTCGCGGGCGCGCTCGAGGCGGCGCTCGAGACGCGCTTCGGGATCCACTGCATGATGGGTTCGGGCGGCGCGACCGAAGGCGTGCTCGCGTCGTGCGCGATCAAGACGATTGGCGGCGACATGCAGGCGAAGCTCTACTTCCGCGACGACAAGGAACGCGAGCTGGCGGTCAAGGAAGGCCACAAGCCGGACAAGATCCTGTGCATCGACGATCTGTGTTCGGGCAAGGACGTTTTCTTCGCCGCCACAGGCATCACCACCGGCGAGCTGTTGAAGGGCGTCCGTTATGAGGACGTTTACGCGTATACGCAGTCGATGGTTCTGCGCTCGGCTTCAGGCACGATGCGCATCGTCGACGCGTATCACCCAATCGACAAACTGCGCGTCAAGGGCCTGCTGCCCGAACAGGTTCGAGTCCGCTGAGCGCGACCGAAGCCGGGCAGTTCATGACCATCGCGGGGAAGTCGTTGGGGCCCGCGCAATGGGAGTGGATCGCCACCGCGCGAATGGTCTCGCGCCGGCGGACGTCAACGGGGGCGATCGAGGAAGTCCTCGACGGCCTGCTGTCGGGCGCGGACCAGGCGATGGTCAACGCGTTTACGAGCGGATTTCGTGTCACCCAGGCACAGGCCGCGATCGGAAAATGCCTGCCGGACAGCGCGGCAGCGGCGGCCGCCCTCGAGTCGGCGCAGGTCGTGGCGCTGGGGATCCTGGTCCGCGAGCAGCTCGAGCCCGCCCAGTTTGAAGCGATCTACAGGCCTTTCGCGACCGTGCTGCCTGGACCGACATACAGTCCCCCGGCGCCCATCGACCAGCAGATTGCCGGCTTCCTGAAGCGCCTGCCATCGCTGAAGGGCGACATTGAGGCCGAGGTTTCGGCCGTGGCGAAGGCGCTCAGTCAGCAGCCCAAGGCGCCGGCGACTGCCGCGGCCAGCGCGGTGTCCGTGGCGGCTCCACCGGTCGGGCTCGACCCGGCCGCGAACTACACCGCGGCGTGGAAGCAGGTCCTCGCCACCGCCAACCAGGTCGGGCGGACGCAGGCGTTCCGCGTGATGCAGGACAGCGCCGAGCAAGCGGCGCCGCACGACGGCCTGGGCATCGTCGGCTTTGCCGGCGTCGCGGCGGGTGCCATCTTCATGCGCGACGCTCTCCCGATCGAGAAGGTGCTGCTTCTCTACGAGCCGTTCGCTTCCGCGTTTCCGTACGAGTCGCTGGCCTAGGCGGTCCTGACTCCGGCGGCCTTCTTGAGCCCGAGCTCTTCGACCGCCGTCTCGCGCATCTTGAATTTCTGGATCTTGCCGGTGATCGTCATCGGAAACGAATCGACGAACTTCCAGTGGCGAGGGATCTTGTAGCTCGCGATCTTGCCTTTGCACCAAGCGGCGATCTCATCGCCCGCGGCCGAGGACCCCTCGCGCAGCTTGACCCAGGCCATGACCTCCTCGCCGTATTTCTCCGACGGCACGCCGATGACCTGGACGTCCGCGATGTCGGGGTGGCTGTAAAGGAATTCCTCGACCTCGCGCGGATAGATGTTCTCGCCCCCGCGGATGATCATGTCCTTGATCCGGCCGACGATGTTGATGTAGCCGTCGCCGTCCATCGTCGCGAGATCGCCTGTGTGCATCCACCGGGCGGGATCGATCGCCTGACGCGTCGCTTCGTCGTTGTTCCAGTAGCCGCGCATGACGATGTAGCCGCGGCTGCATAGTTCACCGGGAGTGTCGCGCGGGACGACGGCGCCCGTGCTCGGATCGATGATCTTGATCTCGACGTGAGGATGGACCCGGCCGACGGTCGAGACGCGACGCTCGAGCGGGTCGTCGGTCGTGCACTGGGTGGATACAGGCGAGGTTTCGGTCATGCCGTACGCGATCGTCATCTCAGGGATGTGCATCACGGTCTGGACTTTCTTCATCACCTCGACGGGGCACGGCGAGCCCGCCATGATCCCGGTTCGTAGCGAGCTGAAGTTGAAGTCCTTAAAGCGAGCGTGCTCGAGCTCGCCGATGAACATCGTGGGCACGCCGTAGAGCGAGGTGCAGCGCTCTTGCTGCACGGTCTCCATCGTGAGCACTGGATCGAAGGCCTCCGCGGGGATGACCATCGTCGAACCGTGCGTCGTGCAGGCGAGGTTGCCGAGAACCATGCCGAAGCAGTGGTAGAAGGGCACGGGGATGCACACGCGGTCCTGCTCGGTGTACCGGAGCGTCTCGCCGATGAAATATCCGTTGTTGAGGATGTTGTGGTGGGTAAGGGTGGCGCCCTTGGGAAAGCCGGTGGTGCCGGAGGTGTACTGGATGTTGATCGGGTCGTCGAACTGCAGCGTCGCCTCGAGCTCGTGCAGCTCGCCTGGCTCGACCTTCGTTCCATCCCGCTTCAGGGCGTCCCAACCATCCTCGATGACAAGAGCCTCGCGGAGGCCCGGACATCGGCCTTTGACCTCGCCGAGCATCGCTACGTAATCGGCCTGCCGGAAGCGGGCGGCCAGGATCAAGAAGCTGATGCCCGACTGGTTCAGGGCGTACTCGAGCTCCGAGGTGCGGTAGGCGGGATTGATGTTGACGAGGATCGCGCCCATCGCGGAGGTCGCGTACTGGACGATGACCCACTCGTATCGGTTGGGCGACCAGATGCCAACCCGATCGCCCTTCTTGACGCCGCGCGCCATGAGCCCGCGGGCGACCTCCTCGCACTGGGCGACCAGCTCGCCGTACGTGGCGCGATACCTCTGATGCGCGACGACCAGAGCCTCGCGATCACCGAAGCGGGCCGCCGTGCGGCGCAGGTTCTGGAAGATCGGCTCGCCAAGGAGCGGCCTGTCGCTTGCCCCGTGAACGTAGCTCGGCACATTCATGCGCAATACCCCCTTGACATTGTCGTCGGTTCGTCGCAAGGTGGAGGCAATTCGTTCTCCGTCCGGGACCGTCGACAGTTCGCGCAAAGGTTGGCCTCCAAAAGTAGGCAACGGCCGTAAAGCGGCGCAAAAAAACCAAACGCGTGTCACCCGATGGCCCCCGGTCGAGGCGGTGTCCGCTGCAGGCGCCGCCTCGTTTTCTTCTTAGGGAACTCCTCCTCGTTCATCGGGAGGTGGCGGCGAAGCCGCCGGAGGGGCTGACCACAGCCGGATAATTCGCCCTCGTGATCGGAGAGCTCGCCTCGACTGCCCGGCCCCGGGCGTCGGCGCTCGACAACCGGCGATTCCGCAGCGTGCTCCTCGGCATCGCCGGCGTACCGATCGTCGCGACCTACCTCTGGCAGGCGCTGGTTCAGCCGATTTTCTTCGGTGGGTATCTCGGCGACTTCCAGGAGAGCTACATGCGTGCGGCCGGCCGTCTCGCATCGGGCTTGGACCCGTACGACCTTTGCGCGACGATCGGCTGTCTCGAGCCGACCGGCCCGCAATACGTCATGCCGCCCGTGCTCGCCTGGATGCTGCAGCCCCTGGTCGGTGTGAGCGGCGGCGTCATCACTGTCGGTGCGGTGCTGGTGCTCAACGCCTCGCTGGCCGTCTTCATCTGGCTCGCGCTGAAGGCCCTGCGTGTGGACGACTGGCAGCTCGCCGCGCTCCTGGTCTTGCTCGCGCTCGCGTTCGAGCCCGTGATCGGCAACATCTCGGAAGGCCAGATCAACCTTGTTCTCCTCGGCCTGTCGGGGTTGTGGTTCTGGGCCTGGGTCCAGGAGAACGATTCGAGGGCGCAGTGGTGGGGCGGCGCGGCGCTTGGCGTAGCCGCGGCATTGAAGCTGATCCAGGGACCTGTGGTCCTGCTCGTGCTCTGGGCGCGGCGTTGGTCGATGCTAGTCGCTGCCGCCGCAGCCGGCCTGGTCCTGTGGATAATGGGTGCGCCGCAATACCTGTTCGACTACCTCTTCAAGGTGCTGCCGGCGGTGAGTGCGGGCACGGGTTTCTTCGAGAATCATTCGCCGGGCGGCACGCTCGCCCGACTGTTCGACCCGGACACGTTCCTCACGGTTCGCGGAAGTCCCGCGGGTGCCCGCGTCTTGACCGTGTTGATCGCGTTCATCGTCCTGCTGCTGACGCTCGCCGTGTTGCGACCCCGCGCCACGTCGGCGATGGGACGCGCGCTGGAGGCGGCCGCGGTGGTGGCCGCGACGCCGCTCATCGCGTCGTACTCGTGGGGAACGCACCTTGTTCTGCTGCTGCTGCCGATTTTTGTCCTGATCATGTGGGCCATACGTCGCCGCGATTGGACCGTCATCGGGCTGGTCGGCGTCTCCTGGTTTTTGATCGGTCCGGCTCACAAGCTGATGCAGGCTCTTCTCGTCACCGGGTACTCGAATTTGATCGTCCTGCGCCTCATGGCGGAGTTCGGAGTGGTCGGGATTCTTGCTTTGTGGCTCGCATGTCTGATCGCCGTCAGGCGGAGCAGGGCGGCTACTGTTAATGGGGTTTCTGACCATCCATAACTGCTGTTAGGCTTTGCCGGCCCCCTATGCCATCCATCCTTTCGCGGGCAAAATCCGTCCTGGTCGATGTGCCGAGACACGGCAAGCTGGCCTACTGCCTGCTGCGGGACGACCGTGTGCCCGCGGCGCCGAAAGCAGTACTACTGGGCGCGCTTTGCATCATCGTCAGCCCGCTCGACTTCCCGGCATGGATCCCGGTTTTGGGCGAGCTGGACATGCTGGCGCTGGGCATCCTGGCGATCGAGACGTTCGTCGCCGCGTGCCCTGAAGACATAAGGCGCGAGCACGAGGCCGCGCTGAAAGCGAAGCAGAGCGTGTGGGATCGCGATGTCCAGGACACCCTGGCCGCCACGCGCCATGGGGTGGGGCGTTTTGTCGATCGAATCCGTTCGCGAGTCCGCCACCGCGACGAATATGAATCCATATCGGAGGTCGGGTGAATTGCGGGTCTTGCTGACGAAGGATGTCGAGAATGTCGGCCGAGCCGGCGACGTCAGGGAGGTCGCCGACGGATACGGGCGCAACTTCCTGCTTCGTCGCAAGCTGGCCGTCGCGGCGGGTAAGGGGGCGGAGGCCGAAGCGAAGCGCCTGCGGGACGCTGCCTCCAAGAAGGAGACGAAGGAGCGCACCGAGGCGCAGACCGTGGCTGACGAGATCGACAACAAGACCGTGGTCGTGCGGTTGAAGGTCGGGGCCGAGGACAAGGCGTTCGGCTCGATCACCAACCAGGACATCGCGGCCGCGCTGAAAGCGCAGCACCGCGTCGAGATCGACCGGCACAAGATCGACATGAAGGAGCCGATCAGGACGCTGGGCGAGCACCAGGTCTCGCTCAAGCTGCACCGTGACGTGAGCGCTCACGTCAACGTGATCGTCACGCAGGACCGCTAGGAACCCGGCATGGCGACCACGCTAACCCTCGCCGCGGGGCGAGTACCACCGCACGACCTCGACGCGGAGATGTCGATCCTCGGATCGATCCTCCTCGACCCGCTTTCGATCGCCAAGGTCCTTCAATTCCTGCATCCCGAGGACTTCTATCGGGAGAACAACGGTCAGATCTTCCGGGCGGCGCTGGATCTCTTCGCGGCCGGGGAGCCGATCGACAACGTCACGCTGGCGTCTCAGCTGCAGACGATGGGGCTGCTCGACCGTGTCGGCGGGCGGGCTCAACTGGCATCGATGCAGAGCGCGGTGCCGACAGCGGCGAACATCGAGTACTACGGCCGGATCGTGAAGGAGAAGGCGTACAAGCGGCGGCTGATCTCGGCGGGCGGAAACATCGCGGGTTACGGGTACGACGACTCGATCGAGGCCGAGGACGCGATCAACCAGGCGCAGTCATTGGTGTTCGGTGTCGCGGACGACCGGGACCAGCGCGAGCTGGCGCGCCTGTACGACCTGCTGGGTCCGGCGATGGAGCGGATCTCCTTGCAGATGGAGACCGGGCAGGGAGTGGTTGGGATCCCGACGGGTTTCCACGACCTGGATCGTATGACCGGGGGGTTCAAGGACAGCGACCTCATCATCGTCGCGGGTCGCCCGTCGATGGGCAAAACCGCGTTGGCACTAAACGTTGCGCTCCACAGTGCCCTGGAAGCAAAGAAATCGATTGCCATCTTCAGTCTTGAGATGTCCAAAGAGCAGCTCACGGAGCGCCTCCTTACGGAACAAGCGCAGATCGATGCCCAGCGTATGCACAGAGGCCTACTGACAGAGGCTGAATTCGACCGAGTCTCAAACGCACTAGGGCCTCTTGGCGAGGCTGCGATCTTCATAGACGACACGCCGGTGATGGATGAGCTCACGTTGATGCTCAAGGCTCGCCAGGCGAAGATGCGGCACAACATCGACATGATCGTCATCGACTATCTGCAATTGATGCATGGACGGACACGCGGCGATGACAACCGTGTGCAGGAGGTCTCGTCGATTTCCCGAGCAATGAAGGGTCTTGCCCGAGAATTGCGCGTACCTGTTTTAGCGATTTCGCAGCTCAGCCGCGCGCCCGAGCAGCGTCCTGACAAGCGGCCGATCTTGAGCGACCTTCGCGAGTCAGGATGTCTCGCAGGGGATACGCCGGTCTACCTGCCAGACACAGGTGCACACGTACCAATCAAAGATCTGGTCGGCAAAAGTGGCTTTCGTGTCCTAGCCCTCGACAAGGGCTGGTGGCGAATGGATTGCAAACGCGTCACGAACGTATTCGCGACCGGGATTAAGCCTGTCTTCAAGGTGACGACGCAGCTGGGGCGCTCAGTTCGCGCCACTGCCAATCACAAGTTCCTGACCATGGAGGGGTGGCGCCGGCTGGACGAGTTGAAGGTCGATGACCACATAGCGATACCGCGAATTCTTCAAGGCCCGGACCAGGACACGATGAGCCACGCCGAGCTTGGATTGCTTGGGCACCTGATCGGCGATGGCTGCACTCTGCCAACACACGCGATTCAGTACACGACCAAAGACCCGACCCTCGCCGAAGAGGTTGTAGGCCTCGCGACGGAAGTTTTCGGCGAAACGGTTCGACCCAGGATTCATCAGGAGCGGACCTGGATCCAGGTTTATCTGCCGCCGGCACGGCATCTCACCCACGGCGTGCGCAACCCAATACGAGTCTGGCTCGAAAACCTCGGTGGCTTCGGGCTCCGTTCGTACGAAAAGCGCGTCCCTGAAGAAGTCTTCCGGCAATCCGCCCTAGGGGTCGCGTGTTTCCTCAAGCACCTTTGGGCGACCGATGGCTGCGTACGGTTGACGCGAGACCACTACGCGGCGATCTACTACGCATCAAGCAGCGAGCGACTGGCGCGTGACGTTCTATCGTTGCTTTTGCGCCTTGGGATAAACGCTCGGATCTCGCGGCACAGTCAGGGCGTCAAGGGTCGCGATCAATTCCATGTGACTCTTTCAGGTCAGACCGAAATGCCCGCGTTTCTGACGATCATCGACGTCGTGGGCCAGGAGAAGGTCGCACACAAGGCCTTGATTCTCGAGTATCTGAAAACGCGGGAAGGTAAGACCAATCGCGACATCATCCCTTCTGCTGAGTGGCACTTATTCGCTCGGCCGGCCATGGCTGCCGCAGGAATGACACAACGGAACATGCAGGCGCGTCTTGGGATGTCATACATGGGCCACTCGATCTTCGGCCAGAATTTGAGTCGCTCCCGTGCACGTCGACTCTCTGAGGCTGTTGAATCTCGGGAAATCGGATTGCTCGGGTCCAGTGACGTCTACTGGGATCGAATCGCGTCAATCAGCCCGGACGGTGTCGACGAGGTGTACGACTTAACGGTTGAATCTCTTCATAATTTTGTCGCCAACAACATAATTGTTCACAACAGCATAGAGCAGGACGCCGACCTCGTGATGTTCCTGTTTCGCCCCGAGTACTACAAATCCGACGAAAAGCCCGGTGTCGCTGAAGTCCACGTGGCAAAGCACCGAAATGGTCCGACGGGCACCATTGAGCTGAAATTCCGCCGCGACCACACCCGCTTCTACAACCTGGAGACGAGGCGCCCCGAACCGGGCACCGAGTAAACACCTTGGTCATCATCCTGGTCGGCGGCCAGTGGGGAGACGAAGGCAAGGGCAAGGTCATCGACTACCTCGCGGCAAAGGCCGATATGGTCATCCGCTCCCAGGGCGGCAACAACGCCGGCCACACCGTCATCACCGAGCACGGCGAGTTCAAGTTCCAGCTCATTCCGAGCGGGATCCTCTACCCCCACTGCACCTGCATCATCGGGAACGGTGTCGTCGTCGACCCCATCGTCCTTGTCAAAGAGATCTCTCAGTTACGTGAGCGGGGCATCGAGCCCCAAAACCTCATCGTCAGCGAGCGCGCCCACATGGTCATGCGCTACCACCCTCTGTTCGACCAGCTCGAGGAAGAAGTAAGAGGGGACGATCGCCTCGGCACCACCTGGCGCGGCATCGGCCCCGCCTACGCCGACAAGATCCGCCGCATCGGCTTCCGGATCGGCGACCTGCAGAAGGAAGGCTTCATGCGCAAGAAGCTCGCCTTCGTCGTCGACCAGGTCAAGAACCCGATCCTCGAAAAGCTCTACGGCAAAGACGCCTACGACTGGTCGAGCATGCTCGGCGAATACCTCGGCTACGCCAAACAGCTAGACCCGTACATCAAGGACACCTTCCCGATCATCCAGGATGCCCTGGACCGCAACGCCAAGATCCTGCTCGAGGGCGCGCAGGCGACCATGCTCGACCTCGACTTCGGCACCTACCCCTACGTCACGAGCTCGAACCCCACCGCCGGCGGCGCGCTCACCGGCAGCGGCATCGCGCCGACCAAAGTCGACCTGACCATCGGCGTCTTCAAGGCCTACACCTCACGAGTCGGCTACGGACCGTTTCCCTCCGAGCTTCTCGACGAGGTGGGGGACCAGATCCGTGAGCGCGGCCACGAGTTCGGCACGGTGACCGGCCGGGCCCGGCGCATCGGCTGGTTCGACGCCGCCGTGGCGCGCTACGCCGTCCGCCTCAACGGCGTCAGCGTCGCCGCCCTGATGCGCCTCGACATCCTCGATGACCAACCCAAGCTCAAGATCTGCACCGGCTACGAGTTTCGCGGCGCGAGGTACGACCACCCGATGGCCAACATCTCCCACTACAAACACTCCACGCCGCTCTACGAGGAATTTCCAGGCTGGGAGCAGGGGATCGGCGCGGCGAAATGCTGGGACGATCTGCCCACGAACTGCCGCGACTACGTCGAGCGGGTCGGTGAGCTCATCGGCGCGCCAATCCACCTCATCGGCACCGGCCCGCGCCGCGACCAGTTCGTGACTCGGGGCCCCGCGCTCTTCGACTGACGCGCGTTGAAGTCCCTGGCGAAGCCGGAAGCCGAGCTGACCTGGCCCCAGGTCCACGCGTTCCGCCTGCAGCGTCACCACCTGACTGGCAGGGCATCGAAGAAAGACCTGGCGCGGATCGTGGGCGAGATCGGTGGCGCCCAGGCGCAGCTCATGTCCGCCGCGGAGCTCCAGATCGCCGTCCGCGTCGATTGCGCCGTCGACGATGTCCGCAAGGCGCTCTGGACCGACCGCACCCTCGTGAAGACGTGGCTGATGCGTGGCACGCTGCACCTCACGCGCGCCGATGATCTGCCGCTCTACACGGCCGCGATGAGCCGGCGCTGGATCAAGGCGAGCAACGCCTGGCTGAAGTTCGTCCAGGTCAAAGAGCCAGAGCTCTGGCAGCTGGTCGACGACATTGGCGGCGCGCTCGACGGTAAGCCCATGAGTCGCGAAGAGCTGATCGCGGTCGTCGGCAAGGGCAAGCCGGCGCGTATACACGAGGCGCTCAGGTCGGGTTGGGGAGGGATGCTCAAGCCGTCGGCCCGCAACGGCCGCCTTTGCTTCGGTCCCAACCGCGGTCAGAGCGTCACCTTCGTCAACCCGCGGAAGTGGTTGCACGAGTGGCGTGACGTCGACCCCGAGGTCGCGCTCGTGGAGGCCGCGCGCCGCTATCTGCACGCCTACGGGCCGGCGACGAAGAACGATTTCGCGCGGTGGTGGGGCGCCTGGCCCGGCATCGGCAACGCCGCCTGGTCAGGTCTGGCCGATGAGCTGGTACACGTCTCGGTCGACGGCGCACGCCTGGATGCGCTGGCCGCGGACCTCGACGCAATCAAGGGCGCGATGAACGACGAGCCCGTGCAGCTCCTTCCTCTGTTCGACCCGTATCTTCTGGGCCACGCCTCGCGCGACCACCTGTTCGAGCGCATCCACGCACCCAAGGTCAGCCGCACCGCGGGATGGATCTCGGCCGTCGTGCTGGTTGAAGGCAGCGTGGCCGGCACCTGGACGCACACCGTTGCGAAAAACACAATGAGCATCAGCGTCCAACAGTTCCGTCGCCTGACCTCGTCTGAGACCGCGGCGGTCCGTAAGCGCGCCAAAGAGCTCGCGCGCGCACTAGATCAGTCGAAGACCGAGGTCAGCTTCGCCTAAGACACCCGGCTGATCGACTTGACCACGCGTAGGTTCGCCTCGCGCTGACGCAGCCGTCGGGTTCGCTTCTCGCGCTCCCTAGCGACAGAGGCCGACCAGTACAGGATCACGACGATGGCCATCACCGCCTGGATCGTCGCCACCGTGAAGAATGCGACCTCGAGGCCATGGCTTCCGAACCACGTGCCCTGGGGTGGCCGCCTCAGCCCGACGGCGAACAGCCCTGCGGCAAAGCCGAGCGTCGGCCGCAGCGCCCGTGAGTCTGGGAGGAGGCGGCGGTCGGCCAGGATGAGGGCGGCGACAAACCATGTCGGGCCGCTGTCGAGCTGAAACAGCGGATCCCAGTGAAACGTGTAGATCGCGACCAGCGATCCAGCGAGAAACCCGAACAGCACAACGATGCTCACGCGACGGGCGTAGGCGAGCCAGGCGGCTGCCACCGCGACGGCGAGCAGCGACGTCGCGAAGACCGGGCCGGGCACATTGCCCACGTAGAGCTTGATTGGGTCATATGGCGCAGAACCGGCCGTGAAGAACTGGTACCAGATCGCGATCGGATCGGCGAACGCGCCGCCACTCGCGGGATTGACATAAGCGGAAGGTCCGCCGCGCGTCACGAGCGCGATCGCTGCGTACGCAAGCAGACCAGCTTGCGCACGAAGCGCGGGCATATATTGCGCGCGCAGGAAATCGACGACCACGGCGAGAACAGCGACCTCGATTGTCACGATGAAGCTGGCGCCCGTGCCAACGAGGGAGACGCCAAAAAGGGGAGCGAGCAGCACGCTGATTCCTGGATGCCGTGATTGGCCGCGCATCAAAACGCGCGCGGCGATCAAGCCCAGGGTCCCCGCCGCGGCGGCGATCGCCAGCATCTGGAGCGCGGGGAGCTTGAAGATGATGAGCCCGGCCGCGATTGGAGGTATCAGAGCGATCGCGGTCACGAGATCGTCGGGAAGCGTGGCCGGCTTGAACGCAGCGCGATCCAGCCAGGAGCCTGCACTTTTGAACCACGAACCAGGCGCCCTGGCCTTGAGCTCGCGTTGTCCTCGGGACAGCACCTGCGGATTGTAGGCAAAAGGCCCGGGCGAGACCCGCGATCGCGCCGGGCGCTCTTCCATTTGATCGGAATGTCGCATGAGGTGATAATCGGCAGGCTCGTGTCGCTGTTTGGCCAACGTCTTCTTGCGACGATCGTGGCGCTGTGGGTGGTTGCGATCCCGGGATCACCGGTGGTTGTCGCCGCGCTACCGGACTCGACGTGGGTCGCGCTTGCACCGCTGCCGAACCAACCGCGATCTGCGTTGTTCGCGCTCGCCGCGGATCCCTTCAACAGCCAGCTGGTCATCGCGGGCGACGCGCGGGGCTCGCTCTTCCGAAGCACGAATGGCGGTGCGACCTGGACCCCGGTTCATTCCGGGAGGTCGGCCATCAGTACGATTGCATTCAGTCTGTCAGCACAAGGCGTTGTGCTCGCCGGTACGCGCGGGTCGGGCGCGCTGTTGAGCCGCGACAGTGGGGCCACGTGGACTACGCCGCGAGGCATCGATGGCCGCACGGTCCACGCATTTGCATTTGCGTTGACCTTTGTCGCCGCGGGTACGGACCATGGCGTTTACGTGAGCGCAGACGGTTTGTCCTGGGCGCAGTCCGGGTTGGCCAACCGCAATATCAATGCCATTGCGGTGGAGGCGATCCACGCACCTGTAAGGCTCATTGCGGGCGGCGATTCGCCATCGTCGGGGAGCAGCCTGCCTCTTTACGAGAGCCTCGACGGTGGAGCCATCTGGAAACAGATCAGCCCGGCGATCAGCGGCACGATCGCCGTCAGGCTCACATCGGGGCCGCTCCCCCCGACCGGCAACGTGAGGCCGCTCCTCCTGGGTACGAACACAGGCCTGTTCCAATCGAGAGACAACGGCGCGACGTTCACTCCGCTGAGCGGCGGTGGACTGCTCCCCACCACCGATTACACGCAGACTGATTTCATCACCGTCCACTACGACCGTTTCTACGTGGCGAGCGATGGCGGGGGGTCGGGGTCGGGCGGTTTATGGCGGACGAACAACTCGGGTCAGACATTCACGAGTCTGCGGCCGCCTGATGCGTCGATCACCGCGCTGGCGGTCTCCAACGACGAGAAGCCGGTCCTCTACGTGGCGACGTTTCGACCGTCGAGTCACACCGCGGCGCTGTGGGCCTATCACGACACGGGTGGTACGCCACAGGGTCCCCCTGGCACGGCATCACCGGTCGCGAGCGGCGCTCGAGCCACGCCCTTGGGCAATCGGTCAATCGTCGACGAGCTCCTTGCCTCCCCGCAGCTGCCTTACATCGGACTCGGGCTGGGAGCGCTCGCGGTCATCTTCACCGCGATCGCCGCGCACCTGCGCGGCCGCTACAGGTAGCCCGCTAGACTCGGATTCCCTTGGCGAATCCGCACGAGCGTTTGCGCGAGCTTGGCATCGCGTTGCCGGCGCCGCCCCCACCCGCTGCCTCCTACGTTCAGACAAAACTGGTGCCGATCGCCGATGGCCGCGCGCTGCTGTACGTGGCGGGACAGGTGTCGGCGGACGGCGATCAGCTGCTGAAGGGCCGCTGTCCAGATGAGATCTCGGTCGAGGAAGCGACGCGACGCGCGCGGTTGTGTGCCCTGCGTGTCCTCGCCCAGATCGAGTCAGCAGTTGGCCTGGATCGGGTCGAAGGGCTGATGCAGCTGATCGGTTTCGTCCTGTCGACCGATGACTTCGGCGATCAGCCCAAAGTCATGAACGGGGCGTCGGATCTGCTCGTGGAGGTGCTGGGCGAGGCGGGCAAGCACACCCGGGCGGCTTTGGGCACCAACTCGCTGCCCTTCAACGTGACGATCGAGATTGCGGCGGTGGCCGTTGTCCGCACTCGCTGACCTCCGCGCACGAATGCGCAAGCCTGGCGCCCTCCTGATCGGCTCTCTTGTCTACCTCTCAATCCTCTTCGGCGTGATGCTGTGGCGCGGCATCTCGATCGAGCCGGAGTGGGTCGTCCTCGCGCTGCTCCTGATCGCCGTCGCCATGGGTCGAGGCCGAACCTTTCTCGCGGACTGGCTTCCCTTCCTGCTGCTCTTCTTCGCGTATGAGGCGATGCGCGGGTTCGCCGCCAAGACTGGATTCGCGCCGCATGACCTCTCCGGACTTGAGCGGGCGGTCTTTGCGGGCACGCTGCCGACACTGACCGTGCAGCATGCCTTCTATCACCAAGACTCGATCGGGGTGCAGGACCTGGTCGCGATGTTTTTCTACTTCATGCACTTCCCGCTGCCGATCCTTGTCGGTTTTGTGTTCTGGCTGCGAAGCCGCGATCACTACCACCGTTTCATCGCCGCCTTGCTGCTGATGGCGTTTCTCTCTTTCATCACATACCTCTTCTGGCCATCGGCGCCGCCGTGGTGGCAGTTCAGCTCCGATCGCGTGCCATCGGGCGAGGTCGTGCACAAGATCCTCAACGAGACGGTCGACAAGATCTGGGGCAAGAACTACGTCGTCACGCCGCTCTACACGCATCTGAATCCGAACCAGTTCGCGGCCTTTCCATCGCTGCACGCCGCGTTTCCCATGCTTGGCGCGGTCTACGCGTGGCGTCGCTACCGCTGGCTGGCGATCCTGCTCATCCTCTGGTCACTCGCGGTGATCGCATCGATCGTCTACCTGGGCGAGCACTACATCGTCGACGCGCTCGATGGCCTCCTCTACGTTGTGGCGGCGACGATCCTGGTCGAGGGCTTCGTGCGATGGCGCGCGCGACGGGCGGCGGCTAAGCCTGCCAGACCTTCCGCATGATGGTTCGCGCCAATTTCTCCGGATCGTGGTGTGACGGCTTGCGCGTATTCACCACGTCGGAGGCGATGAACCGAACCTCAGGGTGGCGCGTGATGTCCGCCGGCCTGAAGATCACCGCTTCCTGACCGCCTGTCGGCGCGTGCGTCGTGTTCGAGTTGACGAGCACGAAATCGAAGAGGTTCGATCCGACGTGTTCGCGGATGACGCGAAGGTAGTCCTGGACTCCGTATCCGTCCGTCTCGCCCGGCTGGGCCGCCAGGTTGCAGATGTAGAGCTTCAGCGCCGCGGACGCCTTGATCGCCTCCACCATGCCTTCGACGAGAAGGTTCGGCAAGATCGAGGTGTAGAGGGAGCCCGGGCCGACGATGATCAGCTCCGCGTTCAGGATGGCCTGCGCGGCTTCGGGGTTGACCTGCACGCCGTCCGGCTTGAGGAAGACGTGGCTGATCGGTGAGTTCTGCTTGGGGATCTGCGACTCGCCCTCGACGGTGCTTCCGTTGATGGATGCCACGAGCGTCACGTCCCGCAGGGTCGAAGGGAGGATCGTCCCCTTGACCGCGAGCACCTTGCCGGATTCGCGCAGCGCCTGTTCGAAGTTTCCGGTGACGTCCGCCATCGCCATGATGAAGAGGTTTCCGAAGGCGTGGCCGTTGAGGGAGCCTTCTTTGAAACGATGGTCGAAGAGCTGCTTCATGAGCGGCTCGGCGTCCGCGAGCGCGATCAGGCACTGGCGGAAGTCACCCGGCGGAAGAATTCGATATTCGTCGCGCAGCCTGCCCGACGAGCCGCCGTCGTCGGCGACGGTCACGATCGCGGACAGGTTGGAGGTGTAGGTCTTGAGGCCTCGCAGCAAAGAGCTCAAACCGGTGCCGCCGCCGATCGCGACGATGCGCGGCCCGCGGCCGCGCAGCCGGAATGCGTGGATCACCTCGACCACGCTGCCCGTGTTCGTCCCGGGGAGAAATGGGCCGAGGACGGATTGCGTGAGCTTCAAGTAACTGACCACGAGCAGCCCGACGCCGAAGATGCTGAACACGACCGCACGCGCCCAGTAGGGCAGGAACTGCAGCGTGATCCAGTAGAAGCTCTGCGGCAGGTGGGCTGTCTGGTAGATCTCCTTGAGGGCGTACGCAACGCCGAGCACGAGGACCAGCTCGGACACCATGAGCAGGAGGAGCCAGCGTTTGATCTGCAGCCCGGGCGTGAGCCAGCGAAGCCAACTCGCGGATGAAGGAAGCCTATTGGCCATCTACCGCGCCTGCAGCAACGAATGGAAAACGTGCAAGGTTACTCTGGTACTACGGTTCAACTGAAGTATGGGGACTTTACGCGGAATCCGTCGTCTTGTTCGGGTTGTTGCATTTGGCCTCATCGCTGCCGCTATCGCGACGGAGCTCTCCAAGCCGGCGCCCGAACGCACATGGCACGGCAAAGTGTTCGACATTGTGCCTTATGACTTTAGGCCGCCAACCTGGCGGCGCATCCGCAACGCTTACTGGAATCCTGAATCCGATCGTCTCTTCAACGACCGGGTGTTCGGTGTCGGATGGGCGGTGAACCTCCACAGAGCGAAAACGCTCATGGAGGAGGCATTCCGACAGCTGATGGGTACCAAGGAGTCGTTGTCGATCCGGATGAGCGCGCGATCCGAAGGCGGCCGGAGGGACTAGCGGGCTAGCCACCAGGAGTCCCGCCGGGCGCGCGCAGGACGCCGCTTAAAATGATTCGCCCGGACCGAGCGCTCGGACTTGGGGAGTGGCGCAACGGTAGCGCAGCTGACTCTGGATCAGAAGGTTGAAGGTTCGAATCCTTCCTCCCCAGCCACCACCTGCTGAACGCGCCGATTTGTGCTCGATCTGTGTTGCCTGACTTTGTTCATGTGTGCGCAGGTTTGATTTCGTTGATGCCGTGCACAAGTAATGCGCGGCGCAATCGCGTGAGCCGCTGATTGCCTGCTACGACTAAGCGTCCAGGCGAAGCGAGCTCAGCGCGTCTGTGTTTGGAGGGAAATCGGAGTCTGGCCCGAGACGAAGGCCGCCCGAGGCAAGCGCCCCCACCATGGCTCCAGCCTTCACCTGGTGTCAACCGACCTGCCAGCCGGCAGATTGCAAACGGGAATCGAGCGCGTGATCCGTACCGCGGCGGGCCCCCGGACGCGGCGCTGTTGCAGGTGTACGATCGCGTCGCGGCCGCCGGGTTTGCGGCCCTTACGGGAGCCTCCCATTTCTGTCCTCGGGCCCTCCTGCACGTCGGCGCGGACAACACGGAGAAAAGCGCGATGGCAACTGTGATCACCCCCATGCGGCGGGCGAGACAGGTTGGACTGACCCGGACCGCGGTCGTATGTGGAGACGTCGAGCTGACATACGCGCAGACGTGGGACCGGTGCAGGCGCCTGGTCGGTGCACTTTCGGAGCTGGGGCTTGCGCCGGGAGACCGGGTCGCGGTGATCGCCGGAAACTGCCACCGTTATCTCGAGCTGTATCAGGCCGTTCCAGGCGCCGGCTTCAACCTCGTGCCTCTCAACCCCCGTCACGCGGTCGCCGAGCTGAGGTATGCGCTCGAGGACTCGGGCGCCAGGGTCCTGTTCACTGGCGTCGGGGATCAGGGCCTGGAAGGCACGGTCGAGCACATCTTCGATCTGGGCGATGGCTATGAGGCGCTGCTCGCGGGCCCGCCGGCCGATTTTCCGGACGACCTTCCCGAAGACACGGTCGCGGGGCTTTTCTACACCGGTGGCACCACGGGAGCAGCCAAAGGCGTGATGCTCACGCACCGCAACCTCCTCGCCAACGCCCAGCATTTCGGCATGTGCTGGCCCTTCACCTCCGAAACGCGCTGGCTGGTCGTCGCCCCGCTCTTCCATGCGGCTGGATCGATCGCCGTGCTGTCGACTGTCTGGAACGCGGGCGACCACGTGATCCTGCCTGCCTTCGACGCCGGGCGTGCGCTCGCTCTGATCGAGCAGCACGGCATCACCTCCACGCTGGTCGTGCCGACGATGCTGGCCGCGCTGAGTGACGAGCAGCTGGCCAGGCCGCGCGACGTATCGTCGCTTAGATACCTGAGCCACGGAGGCGCGCCGGTCGCGACGGAGACGCTTCGCCGAGCCCACGCCGCCTTCCCGGCGGCGGAGATGCTCCACATCTACGGCGCCACCGAGACGGCGCCCATCGCGACGCTCCTCCCGCACGAGGAGCAGATCCTCGACGTGCCCCAGGCGCGATCCTGCGGTCGGCCGGCGGTCGGAGTGGAGGTAGGCATCCGCGGCCTCGACGGCGTCTGGCAGACGCCGGATTCGATTGGCGAAGTTGTCGTCCGCGGCCCCAACGTCATGGCCGGCTACTGGAACAAGCCAGTCGAGACCGCGGCGGCACTGGTGGAAGGTTGGTACCACACCGGTGACCTCGGTTACCAGGATGGTGACGGGTTCGTCTACCTGGTGGACCGGGCCAAGGACATGATCGTGACCGGCGGGGAGAACGTGTACAGCACCGAGGTGGAGGAGGCCCTCTACCGCCACCCGGCCGTACGCGAGGCGGCGGTCTTCGGTGTCCCCGACGCCCGCTGGGGAGAAGCCGTTTACGCGGTGGTCGTACCCCGCGGCGCGGTCGAGCCCGCGGAGCTGATGGCGCACTGCCGCTCCTTGATCGCGGGCTACAAGATCCCAAAGACGATCGAGCTGCGCGAAGAGCCGTTGCCGAAATCTGGAGCCGGCAAGGTCCTGAAGCGTGAGCTGCGCGAGCCCCACTGGCGAGGCGTCGAGGCGCGGGTGGCGGGAGCCTAGGGGTTCTTGATCGATCCTGTCGCCGCGTTCGATGAGGTCACCGATGGCGGTCGGCGCGAGCTCCGGTGCGCCGAGCTCGTGTACGACGTGGCCGAGAGGTTTCCCGGCCTCGTGCCCAGCAGAGCCGAGATCGAAGAAGAGCGAACTCACCCGCAAAAGGAGAAGCGGGGCCTGGAGGTCGCCCAGGGCGAGTTCTTCGCCCAGGTTCTGGCCGATCCGACGACCGGGCACCATTTGATCCACGCCATGGGCCGTCCCCGCCGTGAGGCGCAGGCTGGTCTCCATGAGCTGGAGGTCGCGGGTCGCGTTGAGCTCGGGACGGTGGCGGTCGAGCGACGCGAGAACGTCGGCTGGATCACCCTCCAGAACTTCGCTTCGCTCAACGCGGAGGACGACGCTTCGACGGCGGCCCTGGAGACCGCCGTGGACCTGGTTCTGATCGATCCGAGGATCGAGGTGGGAGTGCTCCGCGGGGCCCCCATGACTCATCCGAAGCACAGCGGCCGACGCATATTCGGCTCCGGCATCAACCTGACTCAGCTCTACCAGGGCCAGATCTCGCTGGTCGAGTTCATGCTCGAGCGTGAGCTCGGGTGTGTCAGCAAGATGCTTCGCGGTCTGTCACCAGAGAGGGTGCGGGATGACGGTCTCGAGGAGGGCCGGACCGAGAAGCCTTTCCTTGCGGCCGTCGACGCCTGGGCCATCGGCGGGGCCTGCCAGTGGCTCCTCGTGATGGACGCGGTGGTGGCCGAACGCGGCTCCTTCTTCAACCTGCCGGCGCGGAAGGAGGGCATCATCCCCGGCTGCGCCAACCTACGCCTGCCCCGATTCGTGGGCGAGCGCCTGGCCCAACAGGCGATCTTCATGAACCTGGAGTTCCAGGCCGACTCGACCTCCGGAAGGCTCCTGGCCGATCGTGTGGTGGGTTCCGACCGGGTCGAGACTGAGGTCTTGGAGCTGGCTCGTGAGCTGACGGCCGCGGGCCCCACCAGCCTGGTCGCCAACCGGCGCGCGTTGCGCGCCGCGCACGAGCCACTTGATGTGTTTCGCCGCTACCTCGCCACGTATGCGATCGAGCAGGCCCGGTGCCTGTACAGCCCGGGATTGATCGACAACCTGGAGAGGAACTGGGACGCCAAGCGGCGCAGCCTGGCGTGAGCCGAGTCCGCGTCCAAACTCATCGGGAGGCCCCCCGCTGCCGACGGTAGCCGAGGCCGTCGGCGCGGTGCTCGCGGGCCTTGGCGTACGCGATGTCTTCGGTCTGGTCGGGAGCGGCAACTTCGTGGTCACCAACTCCCTGGTGGCCGCGGGGGCGGCGTTCATTGCGTCCCGACACGAGGGCGGCGCGGTCGCAATGGCCGACGCGTACGCGCGGGTAAGCGGTCGGCTCGGTGTTTGTAGTGTCCACCAGGGCCCGGGATTGACCAACACCATCACTGGCCTCACAGAAGCAGCCAAGAGCCGCACTCCCCTGCTGGTACTGGCCGGCGACACCGCGGCTGCGGCGATCAATTCCAATTTCCGGCTGGACCAGGACTCGGTGGTGGCCTCCGTAGGGGCAATCCCGGAGCGGATCTACGGACCGGCCACGGCGGTCGCCGATGTGGTCCGGGCCGCGCATCGGGCGCAAACGGAGCGGCGGCCAGTCGTGCTGATGATGCCGCTCGACGTCCAGGCAGTCGAGCAGCCGGACAGCGCTCCGAGCCCGCGTTCGGCGGCTCCTTTGCCACCGCCGCGGCCGGCGGCCTCGGCGGTCGCCGAGGTGGCGGACCGCCTGGCCGGCGCCGAGCGCCCGCTGATCCTCGCCGGACGCGGCGCGGTGCTGGCGGGGGCTGGCGAACCGCTCGAGCGGGTGGGTGACGCCGTGGGTGCACTGCTGGCGACCTCGGCGGTGGCCAATGGGCTCTTCTCCCGCTCGCAATGGAACCTCGGCATCTCGGGAGGCTTCGCCTCGCCGCTGGCGTCGGAGCTGATCGCCCAGGCTGACCTGGTGCTCGCCTTCGGGGCCTCCTTGAACGCGTGGACCACCGCCCACGGCAAGCTCATCGGGCCACAGGCCGTGGTCATCCAGGTAGATCTAGAGCCCCGGGCGATCGGAGTCCATCGAAAGGTCGACCTGGGAGTGCTGGGCGATGCATCGGAGACTGCATCGGCGCTCGTGTCCGAAATGGCCGCTCGGTCGCTTGCCCGGAAGGGCTGGCGGAGCACGGAGCTGGCGGAGCGCATCCGGACTCACCGCTGGCGCGACGAAACGTACGCGGACAGGGGCGACGACGAGCACATCGATCCCCGGACGCTGTCGATCGCGCTCGACACCATCCTCCCGGAGCAGCGGACGCTGGCCGTGGACTCAGGGCACTTCATGGGCTATCCGGCCATGTACCTGCGGGTTCCCGGACCAGATGCCTTCGTCTTCGCCCAGGCCTTCATGTCCGTCGGGTTGGGCCTGGCCGGCGCCATCGGTGCCGCCGTCGCCCGCCCCGACCGAATGACCGTTGCAGCCCTCGGTGACGGCGGCGCGCTGATGGCGCTGCCCGAGCTGGAGACGGCCGCGCGCCTGGGCCTCGACATGCTGGTGCTGATCTACAACGACGCGGCCTACGGCGCGGAGGTGCACCACTTCGCCCCCGCGGGGCATCCCCTCGACATCGTCCGCTTCCCCGACACCGACTTCGCCGCCATAGGGCGGGCCCTCGGCCTGGAGGGGATCACCGTGCGCCGGCCGGCCGATCTCGCAGGGGTCAGAAAATGGGCCGAACGCAAGCACCGACCCGGCCTGGTCCTGGACGCCAAGGTGGCGCCGGGAGTGTTCGCCGAATGGCTCGAAGAGGCTTTCCGGGGCCACTAAGGTATCTGCGAAAAGATCGCGCCTCACCAATCGGGCGCGAAGTGGAGGAGGTGCGACGTTCAGGTCGTGGCGAGGTCAGCCCCCGGCGATTTGCCGGGGGTTCTGGCCAGGTTCATACGCGACCACGAACCAGTCGAGCGCGGGCCGCGCTCTCGGCTGAGGTTGAAGGCTCGAATCCTTCCTCCCCTGCCGCTTGCATCACTCGTATGCGCGCATACACTCATCGCCGGTGGAGACGCACGCGGTCGACGCGGCGGAATGGACTCGCACTCGAGGCATGCGCAGGATGCGCGCCGCGCTGCAGTCAAGCCTCTTGTTTCCCGCGCTCTCGAGCTTCTGCCGCCTGACCGTGCGCGACCGCGAGTTGCTGCGAAGCCTGGACGGCCCCGCCGTGTTTGTCGCCAACCATGTCAGTGCGCTGGACGCGGTCGTCATGGCCGAGGCGTTGCCGCCGCGGTATCGCCATCGCTCGGTGGTGGTCGCGGCCGCGGACTCGATCTTCAAGAGGAAGTGGGAGGCACGCCTCGCGCAGGTCACCGTGGATGCGTTTCCGATCCCGCGAAGTGGCGGGGCCAGGGCTCACCTCGAATACCTGAAAGACCTGTTGCGCAAGAACTGGTCGGTGATCATCTTTCCCGAAGGCCGTCTCACCGCGACAGGCGCCATCGGCGAGTTTCGTAAAGGCGCGGCGATCCTCGCCATGGACGCCGGCGTTCCGATCGTGCCGGCCTACGTCGACGGCATGTACGAGGTGATGCCCCGATTCCGGCGCGTGCCGAAGCGAGGGCGTGTGACGATCACCTTCGGATCGCCCCTCGCAGCCGCCGAGGATGACGACTACGAATCCTTCATCGCGCGGGCGGAACGGGCGGTCAGGGAGCTGGCCGGGCCCAAGGGCATCGCGGTCGACCCGCCGCCCGGCGGCTCGCGGTCGGAAGGCCCCAACTACTGGTACTGATTGCAGACTGACTGGCCTCTGGGCGCGCTGGAACTAAAGGTCCTCGACCTTCAACGGGAGGTCGACTTCTACGAGTGGTTCGGCCTGACCCGCATGGCCGGCGATGCGGCCTACGCGGTCCTGGGGGCCGGGGATGCCTCACTGCTACGCCTGACGGCGCTCCCGGACGGTCGCCCGCGGCCGAGGCATACCGCCGGCCTCTACCATTTCGCGATCCTCCTTCCGTCGGAGGAGGAGCTGGGCGGCTTTCTGCGTCGCGCCTTGGAGGAGAAGCTTCCGCTTACCGGGACGTCCGATCACCTGGTGAGCCAGGCCCTCTACTTCGACGATCCGGAAGGAAACGGGATAGAGGTCTACGCCGATCGGCCGCGGAGCGCGTGGCAATACCCCAATGGGCGGTTGAGCATCGGCATCGAGCATCTCGACTTCGAACGTCTGCTGCGGATCGCCGCGCCGCCGCAGCCCAAGTTCTCGGCCGGCACTGTGCTCGGTCACATGCACCTGAACGTCAGCGACCTCGACGGAAGCCAAGCCTTCTACGAATCGCTCGGGATGGAGCTGATGGCCGAGGCCGGCGGCATCATGCGCTTCATGAGCTGGGACGGCTACCACCACCACCTGGGGATCAACCTGCTGGAGGGGCGCGACGCCGCGCCCGTGACTCCCGATGTCAGCGGGCTGCGGAGCTTTGAGATCCGCCGCCTCGAGGCGGACCAGACCGACCCGAACGGGATCCTGCTGGCGCCGCCCCTGCTTTAGTTTCCCCAGGGCGCGCTGTCGTTTTGTCGCCAACCGAGCAGATAAAACGTGTTGCATATCCTTGAAAAATCCTCGGGTAGGCTATTCTGCCGCAATGGCCGAAGTCCTCCTGGTGCTTCTGCTTGCCATCGAAATCGCGTTCGCTGTCCTGGCGATCAGGACGGTGGCGGCCTGGATCCACCAGCCCGACCGCCGCCACGGAAACCTGGCGATCGCGATCGGCTCGCTGGCGATCGTGATGCTGCTGGCGCCAAGCCTGACCGGCACCGGCGCCAACACCCAGCTGCTCACCGATCTCGCGGCGGTCATCTTTCTTGTGTCCGGCTACGGCCTGCTGATGTTCCGGGATTCGTTTGTGCCGTTCGGAGTCGCCAAGACCCGTCTCGTCACGCTACTGATCGTCGCTGTCGGTCTTCTCGACATCGCCGTCCAGCTGCCCGCGGATCCCGAGAGTCCGCACAACGCCGTGCAATCGCTCGCTCTTGTCTCGACGGTGGGAGTGTGGGCGTTCTGCATCCTCGAGCCGATCGTCACCTTCTGGATCGCCTCGCGCGGCCGCCCCGAGGTCGAAAAGGCTCGTCTTCGTGCCATCTCGGCGGGCTACGCAGGTCTGCTGCTCGTCGTCCTCATCGGCACGGTCGCCGGAACCGCCAACGACGCGCTCTCCGTTGTGATCGACCTGTTTGCCCTGGCCACGGTGCCGGTTCTCTATGTCGCCTTCTTCCCTCCCGTCTGGCTGCGTCGCATCTGGAGACAGCCGGAAGAGGACCAGTTCCGCAACGCGATGCATGACCTGCTCCTGTACAGCCCCGATCGCGCCACGCTCGCCGATCGCGCGCTCGTCTGGGCGGAACGCCTCGTCGGCGGGGAAGCTGCCTTTGTGCTCGACTCAGACGGATCGGTGCTGGCGGCACGTGGCATCAGCTCTGACGATGCCGCCTCGCTTAGCAAACGATTCTCCTATCTCAGTGTCGACGGCAGGGGCGACGGCCATGCGCCATGGCGCGCAGGCCGAAGCCTTGTGGTCCCGCTGGAGCTGCGTCCGGGCCGCGGTGCAATGGTCATCGTCTCCGGACGCCTCAGCCCACTGTTCGGCGACGACGAGCTGGCCCGCCTGCGCGAGTACGCGGTGAGCATCACGGCCGGCATCGACCGAGTGACCCTCAGCTCGAAGATCGCGGCGCTGGAGCGCGCCAAGACCGACTTCTTGAACGTCGCCTCGCATGAGCTGCGCGGCCCGATGACAGTGATCAAGGGCTACCTGACGATGCTCGAAGCGGGAGCACTCGGCGAGCTCTCCCCGAAAGCACGCTCGGTCCTCCCGCTGCTGATCTCCAAATCCGACGAGGTGAACTGGATGGTCGAGCAGATGATCGAGGCTTCGCGTCTCGAGGAAGGACGCCTGGCACTGAAGCGGCAACACGTCGACATCGTCGAGCTCACGGATTCGGCGATCGACGGCGTCAGGATGCTGCTCAGCGACCACGACCTGAAGGTCGACGCACCCGTCGAAGCGATCGAGGCGGAGGTCGACCCCGATCGATTCCAGATCGTGGTTCGCAACCTGCTGAGCAACGCAGCCAAGTACTCGCCCGCGGGAACAGACATCACCGTCGACGTCCGGCGCGTTGACAGCCAAGCGCTGGTCTCTGTCACCGACCGTGGAGTGGGCATCGCCGAAAGTGACCAGGAGCAGCTGTTCTCGCGATTCGGGCGCATCGAGAGCTCGGTCCACGTGCAGGGAACGGGGCTCGGTTTGTGGCTTTCTCGTGAGATCGCGCGCATGCACGACGGCGACCTGACCGTCACGTCAACCCTGGGAGAGGGGAGCACCTTCAGGTTCACGGTGCCGGTCAGCAAGTAAAGTCCCGGATCGTGACCCCGGATGCCCAGGCGCGGTTTGAGCCGCGCCGCCCGCTCGACCTCCACCTGACCCTGGCGCCGCTCGGGAGCGGTCCATGGCTGCGCCACCAAGGCGGCGCGATCTGGCGGGCCACCCGGACCCCCGCCGGCCCTGCGACTGTCAGGCTCGAGCGCACCAACGGATCGGTCGACGTGCGCGCGTGGGGTCCCGGTGCGGAATGGGCGGCCGCCAATGCGCCGGCCTCATGCGGAGAGGGCGATGACGACAGCGAATTCATGCCCGCGCATCCACTGGTCGCACGCCTGCACCACGAGATTCGCGGCGTTCGCATGCCGCGCACACTTGCGGTGTTCGAAACCCTTGTGCCGACTGTGCTGGGCCAGCAGGTAACGAGCGAGGAGGCCCGCGACTCGTATCGACACCTGGTGAATGCGCTCGGCGAGCAAGCGCCCGGCCCCTTTCCGCTGAGGTTGCCGCCTTCGCCCCAGGTTTTGGCGCGCATGCCGTACTGGAGTTTTCATCGCTTCGGCATCGAGCGGCGCCGGGCCGATGTGATCATCCGCGCCGCCCGGAGCGCCAAGCGGCTCGAGCAGGTCACACAGATGGACATGCCCGGCGCGTATCGCAGGATGCAGGCGTTTCCGGGAGTAGGGGTGTGGACCGCCGCCAAGGTCGCGATGGTCGCGCTGGGTGACCCCGACGCGGTTCCGGTGGGCGACTACCACCTGCCGCATTCGATCGGCTTCGCGCTCGAAGGCACGCCGCGTTCAACCGACGCGCGCATGCTCGAGCTCCTCGAGCCGTACCGCGGGCACCGGGCACGGGTGATCCGCTTGATCATGGCGGCGGGAATCGGGGCTCCCCGATTCGGCCCGCGTAAGCCCCTCAGGAACATCACCAACAGGTAGCCAATCCTCCCTCTCCCGGCGGGGAGCGGATTGGGGTGAGGGGTGTTGCCCGCCGCAGCAGTCGGGCGAGCCTAGGCGTCTAAGCCGGCGAGCTCCTCCTCGGCCAGGTCGATCAGCTCGCGCATCCCATCGCCGTCGAAGATCAGTCGCGCGCCCGCGGCCTTGTAGAGCTCGGGCAGTGGCTTGGTTCCCCCGAGCGCGAGCGCCTCCCGATATTTGCGAACCGCCCCGCGCCGGTCGGACAGACTGTTACGCCACACCTGCAGGGCTCCCAGCTGCGCGATGCCGTACTCGATGTAATAGAACGGGTAATCGAAGAAGTGAGGCTGGAAGTACCAGCGCGCGATACGCTGGGCGTCCAGATCGCTCCAGTCGACCGAATCGCCCTCAAAGCGGTCGCGCAGCTCGAGCCACTTGCGATCACGCGCATCGCGGTCGCGGCCGTCGGGCGTCGTGTACATCCACTGCTGAAATGCGTCCACCGACGCGCAGTGGGTGAAGAAAAGGACGGTCCGCTCCAGCAATCCACGCCGTGAGCGCAGCGCCTCCGCCTCGTCGTAGTAGCCACCGTGGTCGCGATCGATGTACGGCGACGACAGGAGTTCCATCGACATCGATGCGACCTCTGCCATCTCCGCGCCAGGGTGGCGCTGGAAGAGATAAGGAAGGTTGGCGGCTTCGAATACGTGAAACGAGTGACCCGCTTCGTGGAGCAGCGTGCGCACGTCCTCGTCGATGTTGACCGCGTTCATGAAGATGAGCGGCAGCTTGTGATACGGCAGAGAGTCGCAGTAGCCGCCGGGGGCTTTGCCCTTGCGATTGTCGAGGTCGAGCAGCCCTGCCTCGGCCATGCGCTCGAAGTAGCCTTTGAAATCGGGTTCGACGTTGGCGAAGATGTCTTTTGACATGTCGACGAACTCGCGCACGTCGCGGTACGGGTGAAGGACCGGCCTCGCCTTGGGATCCACCCACAGATCCCACGGTCGTAGCGGGTCCACCTTGAGGTGGGCGCGGCGGCGCCTCAGGAGGCGTTTGGCCGCGGGGCGAACCACCTCCTCGACGGCTTCGTGAAACCGAAAGCAGTCGTCAGGGGTGTAGTCGAAGCGATTTTTCTCGCGGTGAGCGTAGTCGCGGAAGTTGGCGAATCCAGAGTTCTTGGCGATCTGCTGCCTCAGGTCGTACATGCGGTCGAAAAAGTCGGCGAGCGTGTCGCGTTGTTCGACGTAGGGCTGGAACTGCTTGCGAAATGCGCGTTCCCTGACAGTCCGGTCGTTTTCTTCGAGATACGGCCACATCTGCAGCGGCGTCATCTCCTGGCCATCCCAGTCGACCGTCATCGCTCCGATGGCCTTAGCCCAGCCGGTTGAAAGCCTTGACAGCTCAGCGAAAAGGGGCACGTTGGCCTCGCTGAACAGTTCCATCTGGTTGCGGAATCGACGGATCGTCGTCTCCATGTCGGGTCTCGCGTAGCCAAGCTCGACCAACCGGCGCTGCAGCCTTGTCCGCTGCTCGTCGGCCTTGGGATCGATCTCGCTTCCAAACCTCAGCTGCGCCCGCTCGCTCTCCGCGTCGGCGGTGTTGCACGCGTACGCGAAGTGGGCGAGGGCGGCCGCTTCCGCGAGCATCGACTCGAAATCGGACCAATCTCTCAGCCACGTCTCGACATTGGTCTTGTCCAGGGGCCGCGTCGCAAGGTCTTCGTAGTACGGCGCCACGTCTTCCCACGTCGCGGTCTTGAATGCGTCAGGCGACTCAGGCAGAGCAATCACCACACCACCCCGCGCACATGCTACAGAGAGGAATGATGTGAAATCGTCATCGCCCTCCCTGCCCGCCGCGGTGCGCGAAGCGGTTGTGTCGGCGCTCGGTGCATCCCCAGTGGCGGAGGAGTTCGCGTGGATGAGCTGGTCCGGCACCGTCTGGCGCCTGGCCGTTGCAGACCGCACGGTCTTCGTCAAACGCGCGGCCAACTTGGCCGGAGAGCGTGATCGCCTGGCGTGGCTCGAGGGAAGTTGGCCCGTGCCGGGAGTCATCGACTTTTTCCACGAAGCTGACGACGACTGGCTCGTCACGCACGCGGTCCTGGGAGTGCCGATGTTCCACGAATCCGTGGGGTGGGATCCGGTCCAGGTCGCAAACAAGCTGGGTCAGATCCTGCGCAAGCTCCACGCGACGGAAGCGACCGACTGCCCCTTCGGCGTCAAGAAGCCAGGCCACGTGCTCATCCACGGTGACTACTGCCTGCCGAACGTCCTGGTTCACCAGGGCGAGCTCAGCGGCCTGGTCGACGTCGGCGGGGCCGGCCTCGGGAATCCCGAGGACGATCTCGCGGCCGGCGTCTGGACACTGCAGTACAACTACGGCAAAGGTTTCGGCGGCGCCTTCCTCGACGCGTACGGGTGGCCGCCGATGACCGAGCAGGCGCTCGAGAAGCTGCGCCGGAAGTACGCCCGCTAGGCGCCGGGCGCGCGCAGGGCGCACCTCAAGTTGGGAGGACGAAGTTCTCGACCGCGCGCCAGCAGTACCACGCGGCGATCGTCCGGTAGGGCCGGAATGTCTCGCCCTCGGCCTGCAGCGCCTTCGGCGTGATCATCTCCCGCTTGCGGTGGGCAAGGGTCCATCCCTTACGGACGCCGTAGTCGTCCACGGGCCAGACGTCGAGCCGCCGCAGCTGGAAGATCAGGAACATCTCCGCCGTCCAGCGCCCGATCCCGCGCACCTGGACCAGTCGCGCCACGAGCTCGTCGTCGTTCAGCGCATCCACGTCCCCCAGCGGTACCGTGCCGTCCGCCACCTTCCGCGCGAGGTCTGTGATCGCGGCCTCCTTGGGCCCGCTGACACCCGCTCCGCGCATCACGCCCACGGGCAGCGCGAGGACTGCGGAGGGGGAGAGCGCTTCGGCGAAGAGCTTCAGGAACCGGCCGTGGATCGCGGTCGCCGCGGCACCCGCGAGCTGCTGGTACATGATCGAGCGGACCAGCGCCGAGAAGCTGTCGTCCAGCGGGTCGCGCAGCTCCATCGCACCGGTGCGCTTGATGAGGGCGGCCATCGCCGGATCACGTCGTCCAACGAGTCGAGTCCCCTTGGCAATGTCCTCCCCATTCATGGGGAGGGCGCCGGAGGGGGCGTGGCGCCCCGCACGACCGCGGGTAGGAGCCTTCAGGCGAACTCGGACATGAATTGCGCGAACTGTTCGCGGCTCAACCGGAGCTCGGCCTCGCCCAGGTCCTTCAAGGGGCGCTGCGGGATCTCCTCGGTCGAGGCGAAATCGGCCATCGCGGTGTCGACGTAGAGCAGGCCCGTCACCAGGTGACCCTCGGCGCGGGCCTCCTCGATCACCCGAATCGCCGCCTGGCGGTTGGTCGGATCGTGGTCCTCGCCGAGCTTCTTCAGCACGATATGCGACCCGTCGTGCAGCCGCACGTCCCGCACGGTGCCGGGCTCGTAGTCGACGTGAACCTCTTCGAAGAAAGGAATGAACGAGACGTCCGCGATCGACTCCTCGTGGTCCTTCACCCAGCTGTAGCTCTTGGTCGAGCCGTCATGGTCGTTGAAGGTCACGCACGGCGAGACGATGTCGAGGATTGCGGTCCCGCGGTGGGCGATCGCCGCCTTGATCAACGGCACGACCTGCTTGCCGTCGCCGCTGAACGAGCGCGCGACGAACGAGCAACCGAGCGCCAGCGCGACCGCGCAAGGGTCGATCGGCTGGAATGTGTTGACAGCGCCTTTCTTCTGCATCGATCCGAGGTCGGCCGTCGCCGAGAACTGGCCCTTCGTCAGGCCGTAGGTTCCGTTGTCCTCGATGATGTACGTGCAGTCGACGTTGCGGCGGATCAGGTGCATGAACTGGCCGAGGCCGATCGACGCGGTGTCTCCGTCGCCGGACACCCCGAGCATGATCAGCTGGCGGTTCGCCAGGTGGGCCCCGGTCGTGAGCGCCGGCATGCGCCCGTGGACGCCGTTGAAGCCGTGCGCCGTCTCGACGAAGTACGCGGGTGTCTTCGACGAGCAGCCGATGCCCGACATCTTCGCCAGCAAGTGCGGCTCGACACCGAGCTCGTAGAGCGCCTTGATCATGTGGTTGGTGATCGAGTTGTGCCCACACCCCGCGCACAGCGTGGTCGCGGCGCCCTTGTAAGCATCGCGCGGAAGCCCGACGTGGTTGACCGTCGCGCTCATGCGGGCACCGCCTCGCGGTCCATCAGTGGCTCGATGATCGCAGCAGCGGGGATCGGCTGCCCGTTGTAGTGGCGGATCGAACGCACCCGGTCGACCAGCGCGGGGGGGAGGGCGAGGCGAACGATGTCGAAGAGCTGGCCGTCGCGGTTCTGCTCCGCCACGTACACGCGTTCATGGCGCTCCACGAACGCGGCCACATCATCCGACAGAGGCAGGGCTCGCACGCGCAGGTAGTCGATCGCCTGACCGGCGGAAAGCAGCGTCTCACGGGCTTCGACCACGGCCGCGTGGGTCGACCCGAACGCGATCAGGCCTACGGATGAGCCGGCCTCATCGATCACAGGCGCCGGAAGCGCGTGCCGTGCGGTCTCCAGCTTGCGCACGAGGCGGTCCATGTTGTTTGCGTATGCGTCCGCGCCCTCGGTGTAGCGGGCGTTCTCGTCATGGCCTGAGCCGCGCGTGAAGTAGCCCGCCGCCGGATGGTCGGTCCCGGGCAGGGTGCGGTAGGTGACGCCGTCCTTGTCGACGTCGCGGTAGCGTGCCCACTCGCCAGCCACCTTCTCGAGGTCGTCCTTCGACAGCACCTTGCCGCGGTCGAATGGTTTCTCCGGGTACTTGAACTCCGGAGTCATCCACAGGTTCATGCCGAGGTCGAGGTCGGAGAGCACAAAGATTGGCGTTTGGAATCGGTCCGCGTAGTCGAATGCATCGCGCGCGAACTCGTAGCATTCCTCGACCGTTCCAGGCAGCAGGACGATGTGCTTGGTGTCGCCGTGCGACAGCGTGTAGACGAACCCGATGTCGGCTTGCGACGTGCGCGTCGGAAGACCAGTCGACGGGCCGATGCGCTGGATGTCGAAGATCACGACCGGGACTTCGGCGTAGTAGGCGAGACCGGAGAACTCGGCCATCAGCGAGATGCCGGGTCCGGAGGTGGATGTGAATGCCCGTGCGCCCGCCCAGCCGGCGCCGATCGCCATCCCAACCGCCGCCAGCTCGTCCTCGGCCTGGACCACCGAGACCAGCTTCTCGCCGGTCTTCGGGTCGACGCGGAATCGGTCCGAGTAAGCGATGAAGTACTCGCACAGAGAGGACGACGGTGTGATGGGGTACCACGCGACGACGCTGGCGCCGCCCATCAAGGCACCGAGCGCGGCCGCCTGGTTGCCCTCGACGAGGGCCTTTCCTTCAACCCTGCCGGTCATCGCCTCGAGGCGGTAGGGATCCTCTTTGGAAAAGTTGTCCTGCCAGTAGTCGTACCCGACCTTGATCGCATCGAGGTTGATCGGTACCGCCTTGGGCTTGGCGAGGAACTGGCGCCTGACCCCGTGCTCGAGCGCCTCCCACGGGATGCCGAGCACGCCGGCCACCACGCCGACATAGATCATGTTGGCCAGCTGCTTGCGGAGCGTGTCGCTCTGGATCTTCGCCTTGGCCAGCTTGGAGAAGGGCACCGCGTAGTAGGTGACGTCGGTGCGCGCCTCGGCGGTAGAAAACGCCTCCTCGTGGATGACCACGCCGCCGGCGCGTACCGTCGTCAGGTCTTGGCGCCACGTGGCAACGTTGAACGCGACCAGGACGTCGACCTTGTCCGAGCGCGCCATATGTCCTTCCGGCGTGATCCGCAGCTGGTACCACGTGGGGAGGCCTTCAATGTTGGAGGGAAAGACGTTTTTGGGCGCTACCGGGACTCCCATATGGAAGATCGCTCTGGTCAAAACCAGGTTTGCGGTCTGGCTGCCAGAACCGTTGACGGTGGCGGCCTGGATGGTGAGGTCGTTGACGATTGGTTCGGTCACTTCGATTTTGGGTTGGCGGACTACGGATTCTACGCGGGTGCAGGAGGGACCCTCGATTCCTTAGAGTCGTCGAGTCGTGAAGGTGGCGGTTCCCAGGGAGATCGAGCAGGGCGAGCGCCGCGTGGCGATTGTCCCGGACACCGCCAAGATGCTCACCGCGGCCGGCCTCGAGGTGAGCGTCGAGGCCGGAGCCGGGGCGGCCGCCTTCCTCACCGACAAGCAATACGAGGACGCCGGGGCTAAGGTCGAAAGCCGCGCCGGCACGATGCTTCATTACGCGGACGCGGTACTCAAGGTGCAGGCGCCGAGGGAAAGCGAGATCGCTCTTTTGAAAAAGGGTGCGGTGCTCATCAGCTTCTTGCAGCCGGCGACCCAGGGCGACACCGTGAAGTCGCTGGCCCAACACGCGATCACCGCCTTCAGCCTCGAGCTGTTGCCGCGCATCTCGCGAGCGCAGTCGATGGACGCGCTCTCCTCACAGGCTTCCGCGTCGGGTTACAAGGCCGTGCTGATCGCCGCGGAGCGCCTGGGCAAGCTCTTTCCGATGATGATGACCGCGGCGGGCACGGTAGCTCCAACACGAGTCCTCGTGATGGGGGCGGGGGTCGCGGGGCTGCAGGCGATCGCGACCGCGCGCCGGCTCGGCGCCGTCGTCTCCGCCTACGACGTGCGCCCGGCGGTCAAAGAAGAGGTGCAGTCGCTCGGCGCCACGTTCATCGAGCTTCCCCTCGAGGCTCAGGAGGGTCAGGGCGGTTACGCACGAGAGCAGTCCGAAGAGTTCCTGAGCAAGCAGAGGCAGCTCATCGGCGAGCACGTCGCAAAGGCGGACGTGGTCATCACCACGGCCGCCGTGCCAGGGCGAAAGGCACCGCTACTCGTCACCGCCGAAATGGTTAAAGGAATGCGCGCGGGCTCGGTGATCGTAGACCTGGCCGCCGAGACGGGCGGCAACGTCGAGCTGACCCAGGCCGGCAAGGAGATCGGTGTTGATGGCGTGACCATCATCGGCACTCGCAACGTGCCTTCGACCATGCCGCAGACCACGAGCCAGCTCTACGCGCGCAACGTCGCCAACCTGCTCTTGCACCTCGTCAAGAACGGGGCCCTTGCCTTGGATTTCGAGGACGAGATCACCAAGGCCGCGTGCGTGACGCATGGCGGCGAGATCGTCAACGAGCGCGCGAAACAGATGGTTTCCGCGGCGTGACCAACGAGCTCCTCAACGAGCTGACCTTCTTCGTGCTGGCGATTTTTGTCGGCTTCGAGGTCATCTCCAAGGTGCCGACCATCCTGCATACGCCGCTGATGTCGGGCACGAACGCGATCCACGGCATCATCCTGGTAGGCGCGATTCTCATCGCAGCTGGCGCCGACTCACCGGTGACGATCATCCTCGGTTTGGTCGCGGTGACCCTCGCCACGACCAACGTCGTCGGCGGGTTCGTGGTCACCGACCGCATGCTCGAGATGTTCAAGGGCCGCCAGCCACCGAAGGCACCGACTCCGGCCGAGGCCAAGAAATGACTCGACAGTCCCGGCCAGAGACCGTCGACGGATCTTCGGCGCCCATGCAGCCCATCTGCGTTGTTGCGACCTCCGCTCCTCATCCCCCCCGCGCAACCACGGCGCGGGGAGCCCGGGAGGTGCGCGCTCGCTCCGGTGCTCGGCCGCGCCTAGCATCTGGGCCGCCTGGCCACCGAATCTCTCGTCGAAGGCTCGGGCCGTGACTGTTGCGATCACGCTGGCCTACCTGCTGGCGGCGGTTCTTTTCATCCTCGGCCTGAAGCAGCTCAGCTCGCCCAAAGGCGCGCGGAACGGCAACTTCACGGCCGCCGCCGGCATGGTCGTCGCGCTCGGTGCGACGGTTCCACTGCTCCATTTCACGAGCGCAGGTTTGATCATCACCGGGATCGGGATCGCGATCGGCGGCCTGGTCGGGACGGTCGGGGCGCGCATGGTGCGCATGACCGCGATTCCCCAAATGGTCGCCCTGTTCAACGGCGTGGGAGGCGGCGCCGCGGCGCTGGTCGCGGTCGCCGAGCTGCTGAAGTTCGGCGTCCATCCGCAGTTTGCCGTGCTCTTTCCGAGCGTCTTCAGCATCGTGATCGGCTCGATCTCCTTCGCGGGCAGCGCCGTCGCGTTCGCGAAACTGCAGGAGCTGATGACCGGGACTCCGATCACGTATCCGGGCCAGCAGATCGTCAACGGCGTCCTCGCGGCGGCGATCGTGGGCTTGGCCATCGCGATCCTCGCTCTCGCGTCGGTACCGCTCACCTTCCTTCCCCTGATGGTGCTCGCGCTGATCCTCGGTGTGGCGTTCGTGCTTCCGATCGGCGGCGCCGACATGCCGGTCGTGATTTCGGTTCTCAACGCGTGCACCGGTCTGGCCGTCGCGGCGAGCGGGTTCACGCTCAACAACTTCGCGCTCATCGTGGCGGGCACATTGGTCGGGGCCTCCGGGAGCCTGCTGACGAAGCTCATGAGCGATGCAATGGGTCGCTCGCTGGGCAATGTCCTCTTTGGTGCGTTCGGCCAGGCGCATACGGCAGCCACGGCCGCCGCAGGGGCACAGGGCCGCAGCGTTCGCTCCGCTTCGGCGGAAGACCTCGGCACCCTACTGGCCTACTCGCAGCGCGTGATCATCGTCCCGGGTTACGGACTGGCGGTTGCCCAGGCCCAGCACGCCGCACGCGAGCTGGCCGACGTGCTCGAGAAGCGAGGAGTGGACGTCGAGTACGCGATCCACCCGGTCGCGGGACGCATGCCTGGTCACATGAACGTGCTGCTCGCCGAGGCCAATGTGCCCTACGAGCAGCTCAAGGAGATGGACCAGGTCAACGACGACTTCAAGAACGCGGACGTGGCCCTGATCGTCGGCGCCAACGATGTCGTCAACCCTGCGGCGCGCAACACGCCGGGCAGCCCCATCTACGGGATGCCGATCCTGAACGCCGACCAGGCCAAGAACATCATCTTCATGAAGCGCTCGATGCGCCCCGGGTTTGCGGGGATCGACAACGACCTCATGTTCGGACCGAATACCGTGATGTTTTTCGGGGACGCCAAGGACTCCCTGACCAAGCTCGTGTCCGCCGTCAAGGCGGCGTAATCCGCGACCGCCGGCACTCGCGGTTTTCGGGTCCTCGAATTACCTGCGGCCGCCGGCGCTCGCGGTATGCCACAAATAAGACGAGCCTCCTGCCATGCGGTAGGAGGCTCGCGCCGCGAAGAGGGTGTGGTGAAGGAAATGCTACGCCGGCGGCCCAGATTGTGTTAGTGCGCCAACCACAATAAAGCCCCGTTTTCATTGTGGGGATCAGGATGGTTGGCGGCGGCCTCCTGGGAATTTCTCAGGAATCTCTGATCTTCAGCACCCGCTCCAGGTCTTTGGTGTCGAACGGGTGCGCAAGGCGGAGCACGAAGTGCTGAAGGCCTGCCTCCAGCCACTCGTCGACTGCCTTCGCCGTGAGAGCCGGCACGTTCGCCGTGCGCTCGATCTCGCGAGGGTCCCGGCCGATCCGCTCGCACCACCCGTCCAGGACCTTCGACTTGTGCGCGTACTGCTCGGCTGACCCGATCGCGTTCCACATCTGGGCGTGCTCCGCGACCAGGCGGAGCATCACCTTCTCACCCCCGCCCGCGATGAGGATCGGCATCCTGCCCGCCGGTCCAGGCCGCAGCTTCTCGATCCGCCGCTTGATTCGGGGAAGGGACTCCTTGAGCAGCCGCACGCGGTCGCGCGTCTCGCCGAAGTCGTACCCGTACTCGGCGTAGTCGCGCTCGAACCAACCGGCTCCGAGGCCGAACACGAATCGACCGCCCGACAGCTGGTCCACAGTGGTGGCCATCGTCGCGAGCAGGTCGGGGTTGCGATACCCGATGCACGTGACCATGGGTCCGATCTGCGGGACTTTCGTGTCCATCGCGACGGCCGCCAGCAGCGACCAGCACTCGAAATGGTTGCCGTTCGGATTGCCGTACAGCGGATAGAAATGATCCCAGAACCAGATGCTGTCGACTCCGAGCTCATCCGTGCGCCGCCACGCATCGCGCAGCTCCTGGATCGTGCATTGCTGCGGATGGATGGTCACGCCAACTTTGAACGGCCGAGTCTCCGACACCGCTGTGAGATTATCCAAGCTCAATGGTGGGGGAGCTGACGCCGGTCCGGATCGACGTTGCGAGCACCGATCGAGCGTTCTGGAATCGATTTCACGAGCTTCGCCGTGTGCGGCAGAACGAATCGCGCCCTGACGATCCGGTGCAGCCCGACGAAGAGGTCGAAACCCGAATGAAAAAAGGCAATCCTTTCGAGTTTCAGCATTTCTACGAGATCTCGCGCGACGGTGTGATGCTCAGCTCGTTCTACGGGGAGACGGTGACGCCGCGGAATGCGGAGTATGAGACCAACAAGCACCTCTTCTGGGCGGACGGATACGTGAGACCGGACGCCCGGCGCCAAGGCATCGGCGCCCTATGGGTGCCTGTCATCGCGAAGTTGATGGACGAGCACGGATGCACAGTCGTGGGCATGAGCACCGAGGAAGAGCCAGGACACGGCTTTCTCGAGTGGCTCGGGGCCGAACAGAAGCTGACCGAGATCGAAAGCCGGCTCAAGCTCTCGGAGGTCGATTGGCCGATGCTCGAGCGCTGGATGGCCGAAGGCGCGCAGCGCTCCCCGCAGACGAAGCTTGAGATCTACGACGGCGTGCTGCCCGCGTCGGTGCTCGCCGACTTTGCGCCCCAGCTGACGTCATTGCTCAACACGATGCCTTTCGAAGGCCTGGACATCGGCCAGATCATCGTCACGCCCGAACGCATCAAGGACTGGAACGAGCGGCAGGCGCTCGTCGGCGAGGTCCAGCACACGGTGATCACGCGTGAACCCGATGGCGTGATCTCCGGCATGACCGATATCACATGGGCGCCTTACCGGCGCACGCTGATCTACCAGCAGTTCACCGGCGTCCGGCCCGACGCGCGCGGTCGCGGCCTCGGAAAATGGATCAAGGCCGCCATGGTCTTGCACATCCGCGAGCTCTATCCCGACGCCAGGTGGATCGTGACCGAGAACGCGCACTCGAACGGTCCGATGCTGAACATCAACCGGACGATGGGCTTCAAGGCCTACCGGACCGCGGTCGAGTACCAGATGACGCGTGAGCAGCTGGAGGCGCGGCTTTAGGTCTGGCGGCTCCGCTGGATGCTGCGCACGAGCAGGATCACGCCAACGAGGATCAGCAGCACCGGCAACGCTGCCTTGCCCACGGGTCCGAAGTAGTCGCGACCGCTGATGCCGAGGATCGACTCGAAGAGCACAAAGCCGACCAGAAAGATCATCACGGCGATCGCCAGGAGCGTCCGCCCGGTGCGCAGCGACTGCTGATCGTGGTCCCGCAGTGCCTGCAGGTACATGCCGAGGCCGATGCCGCCGGGCACGACCAGGGCCCACGCGTAAGCCCACGCCGGCCAGTCGCCGGTGCTGCTCGTGTAAGCGAGCACGACGCCGAGCACGCTCAACAGTCCCCCAGGGATCGTCGCCACCGCGCCGACGTTGACGAAGCCGACGACCAGCAGGGTCAGACCCGGAATGATGACGAAGAGCGGCCAGCCGCTCTGCGTGAAGTCGACACCTGACAGGACTACGGCCAGGGCGAAGATGCCGATGACCACGAGCACGATTCCGATCGCGCTGGTGGACCCGCCACGACGTGGTCGTGCCTGGTACGCCACCGCGTTGACGAATGGCGGCGGCGAAGTCGCCGGTGGCTCGGGGGCGAGCGCGGGCGGTTCCTCCCGCGTCAGCGTGGTGCTCGCATCGAGGGGTTCGATCGGTTCTGAGACGACCTCGGGTGCGGCTAGCTCCGCCTCCGGCTCCGGTTCGGTTGCCTCGGTCTTCTTGCTGGCGAAGATATCGGGGCTTCCGGCGAGGAGGTCGGGAGTGACATGAACCATATCGTCCTTGACCGCCGTGTCGTCCGCTGATTCCTCGACGCCCGCTTCGGTCGACGGCGTGGCCGGAGTCTTGCCGATCGTGGCGCGCTTTCGCTTGCTCATGGGACGAAAAGCTTAACCGCCGCCCCCGAGAGCAAACGCCGGATTCACGGGACCGTGGCCATGGCCGATCTCGAGCGAGTTCGCGATCGCCATCGTGACGAACTGCTTGGCCTCCCGCACCGCCGCGAGGGGCTCTGCGCCGCGGGCCAGGTGGGCCGTGATCGCCGCTGAGAACACGCAACCGCTCCCGTGTGTGTTCGGCGTCGCGATCCGCTCCGCCGCCATCTCGATCATCTGCGTTCCGTCGAAGAACACGTCGGTCGCGTCGCCGTCCGCATGCCCACCTTTCACCACCGCGATTCGCGCCCCCATCGCGACGAGGTCGCGCGCCGCCACGCGCCGCTCGTCGAGGCTCGTGATGGGGCGCCCCAGCAGGACCTCCGCCTCGGGGATGTTCGGAGTGATCACCGCAGCCAGGGGAAGCAGGCGCTCGCGAAGGGCTGCCACCGCGTCATCGCGCAGAAGCTTGGCGCCGCCTTTGGCGACCATCACCGGGTCGACCACCAGGTTTGGGATGCGCAATTCGGTGATCGCGCCGGCGACTGTGGCGATGATCGAAGCGCTCGACAGCATCCCGGTCTTCGCAGCCTGGACCCCCATGTCTCCGGTCACGACCGCGATCTGCTTGCGGATCAGAGAGGTCGGCAGCTCGAGGATGTCGGTGACACCGGTTGTGTCCTGGGCCGTGATCGCGGTGATGGCGGAGGTGCCGTGCACGCCGAGGACCGCGAAGGTTTTCAGGTCCGCCTGGATGCCGGCACCGCCACCAGAGTCGGAGCCCGCGATCGTCAGCGCGACCGGGATCTTCATGCGTTGCTGAACCGCCGGCCTGTCCAGTAAACGATCGCCGCTACGCCGACGCTGATCACGCCTGAAAGATCAGCTCCGTGCAGCGCCGACGTCAATCCATCGTTGAAGAATCGCGTTCCCGCGAAGACGTTGCCGAAAAGGTTCGCGTAGTTGACGAACAGAAGGCTCGTCGCGGTGCCCGCGAGCCATGCCGCGAGGGCGAGGCCCGGGCGGCTCTTGCCCTCGAAGACGAAGAAGCTCAGCAGCACGACGGCCGCCCACGCGGGCGCCCAGAGATACGTGAGGATCAGGAAGTCCTCGTAAGCGACGTGGAAATCGCTGATGAGCACCGCGTAGGCCGCGAGCGCGGTGCCGAGCAAACCGCAGCCCAGCGCCGTCTGCCAGCGCTGGAGCCGGATCCCCATCGCAAGCGTGACGAGGCCTGCGGTGTACACGTCGAGGTAGTTGGCCCAGATCTCGCCGACGATGATGAACACGAAGAACGGAATCGCGATCCACGGCGGCGCGTGCGCGGTGATCACCGCCAGGACGCCCTGGTTCTGGGCCAGTCCGGCATCGATGGTCGGCAGCAGCAGGCCAAACAGGCCGAGCAGCACCATTGGGATCGCGATGCCCGCGACCGGCCACAGTGTGACCGCGCGGGTCGGGCTCGCGGCCGGCAGGTATCGGGAGTAGTCGCTGGCGAACGGATACCAGGACGCGACGAGGGCGAAGCAGGTCATGAAGCCGAGCACGAATGCGCCCGCGTAGTCGGAACCCGACGCGGCCGGGCCTTGCGTCCAGTGGAACTGCGGGGCCAGGAACACAAATAGCGCTGCCGACAGCAAAGCGAATGTCACGGCGCCATACGTCTCGAGGACTTTGATGGTCTGGTGCCCGAAGATCGCGACGGCGACGCTGATCGCGGCGATGAACAGGACCAGGCCGAATGTCGCCGCGCTGTTACCTCCGCCAAAGAGCTGAGCACCGGCTTGTGCCGCGATCACGCAGTCGACCGCAAACCAGCCGATGGCGAGAAACAGCGTCAGGGCTGCACCGACATACGAGCCGCGCAGGCCGAAGATGCTGCGCGTGAACGCGATTTGCGGCAGCCCTGATCGCGGGCCGGTGTTGCTCAGCAGGCCGAGAATCACCGCGGCTGCGACCGTGCCCAGCGCCGTCGCGACAAGGCCGTCCCAGACGCCGAGCCCGTAGTACGTCGTCAGCAGGCTCGCGGTGAAAAGGCTCGCGTAGTTGACGAACGCGCCCGCCCACAGAAACGCCAGCTCGCGTGGCCTGCCGTGGCGATCGGCCGCGGGGATCGCCTCGATGCCGTGCGCCTCCACCTTGCCAAAGGCGTCCGCCTCGGCCGGCCGAGCCCCGATATCGCTCATGGGTCTCCCTCCGCTGGCATTACCCAGTTCAGGTTCATGCGGTCGGCGCCCGGCGCCCTCTCAGCCCGCTACGCGCGAGCTCCCGCTGGAATCGATCTTACTTGCGGGCTACGGCTGGCGCCAGGGAGCGGGGAGCAGATGGGCGAGGATGCGGTACACCTCGGGATTGAGAGCCAGGCCAACGTGGCTGCCGTGGACCTCGATCGCGTTGATGTCCGGCCGCAGGCAGGCCTTCCAGTTGACCACGCCGTCCGAGCGCGAGTAGATCGACGTGGTCGGGACGCGCGGAGCCGCCTTCAGGTCGCGCAGGAATCGCATCTCGACCGAGGCGGGATGCCGGTAGCGCACCGCGTTGAAGAGGTGCGCGGCGTGGACTCCGGCCATCGTGAGCGGGTGCACGTCGAAGGGGTCGTTGAGCGGCGAGCCGAGCGTGATCACCTGCTCCACCAGGTCCGGCTTGCGGTGCGACAGTACCTTGGCCAGCACCCCGCCGCGGCTGTGGCCTACGACGGCGATCCGCGCTCCGGTCTTGCGATGCTGAGCGAGCAACGTGTCGAGGAGAGGTTTGAGCATGACCTCGGAATACATCACGTTGAAGGCGAGACCGGCGAGCCGCGGGCGATAACCGATGCGCTTCAACCAGTCGTACTGGGTACGGAGAGTCCAGTCGCCGGCCAGGAATCCGGGGATGAGGAGCACGGGCTTGCGCAAACCCGGCGGCACGTCATCGCCGCGAAAGACGGGGTCTCGAATCAGGCGAAGGAACTCGAAAGAGAAGCGGCCCTCGAGCCACATCGGAGGTAGTGGGTCCCAACGGCCCAGGTGCCGCAGCTGAGGAAGAATCGACGCGGAAGCGTTCAGCCGGCCGGCGCGCTTGCTATGGGGAGGTTCGGAGGCTGTGGCCACTTCGTGCTGCTGAGCGCTTACTCCGTCATGAAACTGCGGCGGCGGTTGGGATTCTATACGCGCTCCACGCCTCCAGCGCGTCCATGAACTGATCCGGCGCTTCCATCATCGGCACGTGACCGACTCCGTCGAGGACCTCGAGCTTCCAATCAGGGCGGCGGCGTTGCAGCTCGCGGGCGGCCGATAGCGGGATCAATCGATCCAGGCTTCCGTGGATGACGAGGGTAGGAGTGCTGACGGCGGCCACCCGTGCCCAAAAGCGCGGATCCGTCATGCGAAAACCGATCGATCGCGAGGCCTGGATGAACGCGCGCGCATTCTGCCGTCCCAGATGCTGGCGCTCCTCCGTCAGCCGTACGTGCGCGTCGACCACCGAGGAGTCGATGCGCGAAGGATCCGTGGCGACCAGGGCAAGCGTGTTCTTGACGAGCGCCTCCGGGCCGAGCACGCGGAGCCTCCGATCGAGAAGTGTCTGCGCAAGACCTGGAATCGAAAGCGCGGCAATCGCGCCCAGCATCAGCGGTTCTGGCCAGCGGACGTGAGGGCCCGGGACGGCGGGGTCGACGAGGACCATCGACGTCACTGCACCGTGGTGCGCGGCCGCCTCGACGACCGAGATGTATCCGCCCATCGAGTTGCCCATCAGCATCACCGGTTCGCCGACCACGCCATCGATGAAGTTGTGGACGAGCGCGACGTTGGCGCCGACCGTGGCGGCGCGTCCGAAGAGTGGCGTCTGGCCGAATCCCGCGAGGTCGATGGCCAGCGCGCGGCGCGTCTCCGCGATCGCTGGACCCACAGCCATCCAGTTGAGCGCGTTTCCGCCGAGACCGTGGACCATGAGCACCGGCCGGCCCGAGCCGCCGAAGTCGACGTAATGCACCGGCCCGCCGACATCCGCGACTCTATGCCGCACTGCGTCAAAAGATCCTACGCCAGGATTCCGGAGGCCAAACGCATGAGCACGTCCGCCACTGCAGATGCCGGCCGCCGCCCGTCCCTGTGGAGACGGTCGAACATGACGAACGAGCTGAGCGCAGCGATGACATCTTCCGCTTCTCGCAATGAGCACCCGGGCCGAAGCGCGTCCGACGCCGCAAGTCGCTCGGCGAGGCCGCGCACCTCATCAGGCTGGGTGGGGTCCTGGACGGCGGGGAGGTGACGGTACAGCGCGGGGTTGGCGGACCAACCGGCCGTCGCCGCGTGGAGAAAAACGCGCAGCGCGTCGTATGGGTCCTCCACCCGCGGCGCGGGCACGGTCTTGGGCGGGACCAGGGCCCCGAGCACGCCCGCGCGGGACGCAAAACGGTTGTAGACCGTGATCCGGGAGACGCCGGCCCGCCGCGCGATCGAGGCCACGCTGACCGCCGCCGCGGGTTGCTCGGCGACAAGGTCACGGGCCGCTTCCAGGATCGCGCGGGACGTCCGGTCGATCGCGGGCTGCCTTCGCCCCAACCGATAGGGCCGGGTCACGACATTAATTTAACATGCTGTATGTATAACTAATTGATCGAGATCGAGGTGTCGCGGCTGATTAAGCCAAGCGGGTTCGACAACTACCATCGCACGCTATGAGGCTGTGGGACCCCTTCGCGATCCGCGAGTTGTCGGCGCTGCTCAAGGACCCCGTGTTCCGCGGCCGGGGAGTGCCTCACGGTGACGGCCGGCCTGTGCTTTTGATCCCGGGTTTCCTCGCCGGCGACTGGACGCTCCGAATGATGCATGCGTGGCTGGGTCGAGTCGGATACCGCGCGTACCTCTCCGGCATCGTGCTCAACGTGCAGCACTCGGAGCGGATGCTGGCGGGCCTTCGCCGCAAGGTGGGCGCCATCCAGAAAGAGACCGGGTCGCGGGTCAGCCTTATCGGTCACAGCCGCGGGGGACTGCTGGCCAAGGTTTACTCGCAGCGCAAGCCCGAGGGTGTCGAGCAGGTGCTCGCCCTTGGCGCGCCGCTTGCGGACTGGACGGACCTGGCGTCGATCACGCATCACGCCGTGGGGGTCGTGCGCACCGCCAACGAGCTCGCCTTCGGTCGGCGGTTCAATGCCGAAGGGCGTTTCACCTACGACCTCAAGCTCGCTCCCATCGTCCCGACGACATCGATCTACACCAAGGCGGACGACGTCGTGAATTTTCGATCCTGCCTCCGCCCCGACATCCCGGCGATGCAGGTGTGGGGAACCCACAACGGCCTGGTGGTCAACCCCGAGGTCTTCCGTTTGGTGGGAAGGCTTCTCGCGCGACCGGCCCGTCCGTGATCGCGATCGCCGTCGGGATGGCGCTGGCGGCGGCCGCATTTCATGGCACGTGGAACGTCCTCGTCAAAGTGAGCGGCGATCCGATCGCGACCTTTCGCCGGGCCACGCTTGTCGCTGGACTGATCGCGACGATCGTGTTCGTGCCGGCCTGGCTGCTTTTGGGCAGGCCGACCCTGGATCCCGCGGCAGCGGGATTCTGTCTGATCTCATCGCTCCTCGAGACGCTCTACCTCTGGCTGCTCTCGGCTGCGTTCCGGCGCGGAGAGCTTTCGGCTGTATATCCGATCGCGCGCGGTTCCGCACCGCTCCTCAGCGTGCTCGTCGGTCTTGCTGTGCTGGGTGAACGACTGGCAACGCTGCAGCTCATCGGCGTCGGCCTGCTTTTGCTTGGGATTCTCGCGGTCACGCTGTCGCAGGCCAGCGGTCGTGCCACAGTCCCCGCCCTGCTCACCGGCGTCGCGATCGCCGCCTATACGACTGTCGATCGTGTCGGCGTTCGACTGACCGAGCCATGGATGTACGGCTGGCTGCTGTTCACGCTGATGGCGATCGAGCTGCCCATCACGCTGTGGGTTGCGGCGCGACTTGGTCTCTACCGCGCGCCGGATCCGTATTCCGGTCCAACCTGGCGCCAGGCAGTGATCATCGGCGTGTTCTTTCTGGCCGGATACGTGCTTGTGCTCTTCGCCCTGAGCTTTGCTCCCCTCGCGATCGTCGCCCCCGTCCGGGAGACCGCAGTGGTCGCGGTCGCGGTGTGGGGCGTGTGGCGGCTGCGCGAGCGAAGCCGCACGACCATCAAGTTGAGTGGCGCCCTCGCCACCCTGGCCGGGGTCGCCCTGCTGGCCAGCTAGAGGCTCGACTGGTAAGGTACTTTTGTCCCCGGTAGGCGGGCGATGTTCGCCGCGGTCGGAATCTTCTCGAAAGGACCCGTGCGTTCGCGACTAGCTTTCGAGAAGAGGAGTTAGGGGGATGCCGACAGGGACCATCAAGAAGCTGGTCTCCGACCGTGGCTTCGGCTTCATCGCGGCCGAAGACGGGAAGGAATACTTCTTCCACCGCACGGGCCTTGACTCGAGCGTCAACTTCGATTCGCTGGCGGGCGGCGAGCGCGTCAGCTTCGAGATCGAACCAAGCCAGAAGGGTCCGCGAGCCAACCGCATCAAGCTGGCCTGACCGACTGCTCTTCGTGGCCGGTCGCCTTGTAGCGGCCGGCTTTTTTTGTGGCCGAGGCCGAGCTGATGACCTCGGAACACGAGACGATCTGATGCGTACCGTCACTTTCTGGTCGACAGAGACCGTGGTCCCGCCAGAGATGTCGGCGAATTTCACTCCGTAATGGAATGTGCCGGCTTGCTGGTGTCGGCCGAAAGGTACACGCTGACCTGACCGCCGGTTGGCACGGCACCGCACACCATGCGGCTGCGCGCAATATCCAGCGCGCATCCCGGCGTTGTGCCCCGTCACGGAAAGGGCGATCGTATGGTCCCGCCGGCCTCACTAACAATTCACGGAATTGACCACTTTCGAGGCTCCCGCGAACCTCCGAAGTCAGCTCATTTCCACCTAGGATTGCCTCGCGTGAGCACCGCCGCCGGGCCGCCAACTTTCATTCTTGATCCACTAGGCGATTACTCGCTGCGCGAGAGCGCGGGCTTCATCGACGCGTGGCATGAAGCGCCGTCCGAAGGAAACAAGTCGGATGGGCATCTCCATCTAGCTTTTCTCACCGACCGGGAATGGACGCCGGCGGGCGTGTGCCTGACCCAAGGTGACAGCGGTCGAGTAGCCGGGACCGTTTACGGCGATGCGCCGGTGGACGCTGTTCGGGCACAGACCACGCGCATCCTCAGTCTTGACGTCGATGGGCGCGAGTGGCCGGAGGTCGCAAACCGCGATCCGGCCGTCGCCCGGCTGCAGACGATGTTCCCAGGGTTCCGTCCAGTCAACTGGTCGAATGCGTATGAGGCAGCCGCGTGGTGCCTTATCTCGTCGCGCATCGCGATGCGCCAGGCACAGACCGTCAAGGAAAGGATGTGCCGCGAGCTCGGCGCGTCCGTCGACATCCATGGGCATCGCCTGTATTGCTTTCCCGGACCTGAAGCTCTGATCCACTTGCAGACCTTTAAGGGGCTTTTTGGGCGCAAGGTCGAATATCTCAACGGGCTTGGTGATGCCGCGCTGGGCGGCGAGATCGACACCGAAACCCTGCGTGCGATGTCACACGAGAAAGCGCTCGAGACCCTCCAGCGCTTGAAAGGGATAGGCGAGTTCGGATCGCAGCTGGTGCGACTGCGCGCGCTCAGCGCTGTCGACGAGCTGCCGACCAGTGAGGCTCGATTGCTGAGCGCCGTCGCCACTGCCTACGGGCTTTCGCGAGAGCCCGATATCACGAAGCTGACCGAAATCGCCGAGCAATGGCGACCTTATCGGATGTGGGTCGCGGTCTGCCTGCGCCGGATGCTCAGCGGCGGCGCGGGCATGATGCACTCACGCGCAGCGGGCTAGGCCCTCGACGGCGCGGAACTGTTGATGGCTCATCACCAGAACGTATGCGGGGGAGAGAGCCTCGACGGTGGCGTCGTTCTGGCCACGATCCTGCATCGCGGTCCACCCGAAAGTGTCACCGGGACCAAGCCTTCCTGATCCGCGCTTGCCACGTGTCGCGAGCAACCCCTCCGCGACGATGAGCAGCTGGTGGCACAGCTGCCCCTCCCGGGCGAGCTCGGCGCCCGCCGGCACACACAGCTCGTCGACGAATGGGAGCAGGTCCTGCAGTTTCGTGGCGGTGAAGCCGGCGAGTTCTTTGGTGGCCAGCAAGATGCGCAACCGATCGGCGTTGCTCACGAGCCTTCTTTCGCCGTCAGCGGGAACGAGCCTTCGCCGACGCCTCCGGAGAACGCGAGATGGATCCCCGGCGCGACGCGGCGCAGCAGCTTGATGACCCCGTAGTTGTCGCCCTGGACATCCACCGCGAACGCGGTGATGCCATGGCTGGCCGCACGATCTGCAAGCGAAGCGACGAGCCGCCTCCCCAGACCTTGCTTCTGCCACCCGTCGGCGACCACGATCGCCAGGTCGGCCTCGGACTTGCCTTGCGTCCGGGCGTACTGCGCGACGCCGACGATCTCGCCGTTCTCCACGGCGGCGATCGCGACCCGGTCCCGCCGGTCCACCCGCAGGATGGCGGCCACGAACTGCTCAGGTCGGGAGATGGGGCTGAAGAACCGGCGGTGGATCGACTCGTTGGAGAGGCGGCCGAACAGCCGGGCGACGGGTGCGCCGTCCGACGGCTCGAGCGCCACCAGCCCTGGACGGTGCGCGTTTGCGGATTGGATCTGGATCAAAATTCCACCTGAGTAAGAAATAGCACGATCGGTCGTGCAAAGTCAAGAGTATCCGACCGGTCGTGCTAATATTTCGGCACAACATGGCGCTGGAAGCCACCACCGACCGTCGCCGGCAGCGTGGGATGCGCACCAAGCAGGCGATCCTGCTCCATGCCGCCAGGGTCGGCTCGGCCGAGGGCCTGGAGGCTGTCTCCCTGCAGCGCCTCGCGAGCGACCTCGGCATGAGCAAGAGCGGCCTGTTCGCCCATTTCGGCTCCAAGGAGGAGCTGCACATGGCAACCATCGACGCCGCGGCGGAGATCTTCGCGGACGAGGTCATCCGCCCCGCCCTGGCCCTGCCCCGCGGGGTCGGTCGCGTTTGGGCGCTGTGCGAGCGCTGGATGTCCTACCTCGAGCGCGGAGTCTTTCCGGGAGGCTGTTTCTTCTGGGCCGTGGCCGAGGAGTACGACAGTCGCCGTCCAGGTCCGGTCCGCGATTCAGTCCTCGAGAAGAAGGCCTACTGGTCCTACACGCTGCAGCGCGCGGTTCGCGAGGCGCAGCAGGCCGGTGAGATCGAAGCCGGCGTTGATCCCGAGCAGCTGGCCTGGGAGCTCGACAGCCTGATGGGCGGCGCCAACGGCGGGTTCAAGTCCGGCGAGGGGTCGCGGGCCCTGGAGCGCGGCAGACGCGCCATCCGCGAGCGCCTGACACGAGCCGCGACGGCGGGCGCGAGCCCTAACACCTCCCCACCCAATGGGGAGGCGTCGGCGTAGCCGACGGAGGGGACTTCTTCAGGGGCCCCTGAGGACGGGTACTTCCCCGCAAGCGGGGGAAGAGTCAGTGCGAGTGGCTGCGGACCAGGACCATGGCCGCGGTCCACAGCAGGGCGCCCGTGATCAACAGCACCCACATCGTCCACGGGATGAGCGTGAACTCGACGAGCGCTCCGAAGAGGCACATCGCGGCCGCACCGGCCAGGAGGAACGCGCCCGGCAGCAGCAGCCACGCGGAATACCACGGCGGCTGGGCAGCATCGCCTCGGTCAAAGGCGCGCGCGGCTCCGAAGACGAGTCCGGCGGTGAGAACCGCGGGCGCTGTCAGTCCGAACGCCCATCGCATCTCGATCGATCCCGTCGTCGCCGCAAGCACCGGCTGGATGCCGGCCATCGCCAGGCCGGCCGCCACCGCAAATCCGAGCAGACGAAGGATCGCGCTCGGATGCGGCACGTTCATCGTGAGCCGGGCACCGAGGCGGCCTGGGTGAAGACGGGCTGGGTGCCGACCCAACCCAGCTTCACGTCGCGGTAGTAGTCCGCGCGCGACAGCTGCGTCATGAACAGATCGTTGAACGTCCGCGCCCGCGCGAGGAGTCCCGCCTGGTCCGTGATCCCACCCGCGTAGGGCTGACGTGGGAGGCCCCCGGCGAGGTCGGGGGAACCATAGAAATCGTCGGAGCCGTAGACCGACGTCGACGCATACGAATAGATCGCGACACCGAGCACCCGATTTCCCCCGGTAGACGTGGCCAGCACGCGGCGGATCTGCGCCAGCGTGTCCTCTGGATAGTTGAGAAACGCACCGACTCCGATCACAACTCGATTGGCGAAGCCTGAGTCCTTTTCGAATGCGAGCCAGCGCCCAAACCATCCCTTCTCACGCGTGCTCCAGTCGCTGTCGTAGTTCATCGGGACACCGAAGTCGAGATACCCGTTGATCAGCCACGATCGCCAGTCCTGGAAGACCGACGAGTACGCGGAGGTCAGGGGCCAGCCAGAGGAGTCGAGCGGCCCGCCGCCGAAACAGATGAGCGCGCCGCTCAATTTGAGTGCCGGCTTGTCCTGCTTCAGCTCGTGGTTGAGGTCGCGCACGAACGCGGTCACCCGGGCCCGACGCCATGCCTGCCAGCTTGGATCGGCAGGGCTTGGCGTCCGGGTCGCCCAGCTCTGCAGCATGTAAAGCTCGATCGCCGTCGGGCTGTAGCCCCAGGTCTGTCCCGGATACCTGATGAAATCGAGGTGAAGGCCGTCGATGTCGTAACTGCGCGCGAGGTCGACAAAGATGCGCTGCAGGTAGATGTCGACCTCCGGCACGCCAGGGTCGAGAAACCCGCTGCTCGCGCCATCGTTGGCGCGGGTACCCCACTGTTCGCCCTGCGTCGAGTAGACGAGGCTGGTCTGGCCGGCGAAGTAGACGTTGACCCAGGCGTGGACGTCGATCCGCGGCGTTGAGGCGTGGGCAAGGCGAAGCAGGTAGTCGAGAGGATCGAAATCGCTCGGCCCCACGATGTCCGTCGCCCGCGGCTCGATCGAATGGCCGAAGTAGGCGTCGCCTCGCTTGCGGACCTGGACGATCAGGGTGTTGAGGTTTGCGCGCTTGGCGTCCGCGACGAGCTTTTCCACCTGCGCCGGCGACTTCATCCCGTCGTGGAACGCGTCGACCCAAAGCGCGCGGTACTGCGCCGGCGCCGACGCCGCCTGCGCGGGCGTTGAGGAGCCCGACAGGAACGCGATTGCCGCGAGGACGGATGCAGCGGCTCGCCGGATCACGCGATCGCCCACGCCACGTGCGTCCGGCCCATGGTTTCGATCGCACCCGGGTGTTCGCGGCGCAACGTCTCGGCGGCGTCGTTCCGGAACGCTTGTCGTCTGGATGCGGAGACTCCGTCGAGCCGCGAAGCCAGGTCCCACCAGCTCATGCATCGAGAAACGAGCTGCTCGGCGGAATCCCAGCGCACCTTCTCGTCGATCACCTCGACGTCGGCGTCGACAAAGCCCGCCGTGGCGAGAGCCTGTCGCAACGCCTGTGCGTCGTTGACCGTCTGGCGGGTGCTCTCCTGGTCCGACGCTTTCGGCGCCGGCGGCAGCCAGCGATCGACGACCTCATCCATCACCTTCCACGGCCGCTGGTTGCCACCGTCGACCGGGATGCTGGCGGCAAACCTTGCGCCGGAGCGCAACACGCGACGGGCTTCGACAAGAGCCCGAGACAGGTCCGGCGCGAACTGGAGCCCGTGTCCGCACGCAGCGGCGTCGAACGACGCATCCGGGAAGTCGAGCTTCTCGATGTCCATGACCTGAAAGCGCGCGTGGGGTATGCGGGTCGCGCGGGCGAGCTCGATCATGCCCTCCGCGAGGTCAACTCCGATCACCTCGCCGCTCGGCCCGACTTGGGTGGCGATCGGCCTGCTCAGCGTTCCCGGCCCGCAGGCAAGGTCGAGGACGTGCATCCCGGGCTCGAGGCGTAGGAGCGTGATGACTCGCTCGCGGCCGCGCGCTTCGCCCCGAGCCATGATCTGCTCCAGCCGCTGCTGGTACGCCGCGGCATGCCGGCTGAAGATCATGGGGTAGAGGTCCTTCGACTTCAGGCTGCGGACTTTCGCCATTCCTGTTCCAACCACCTCGCGACCCGCAGCGTTTCAGCGTTGGTCTGCCCTACCACCTGGATCCCGACCGGGAGGCCGGCAACAGGCGCGGGCACAACCGCCACCGGCTGGTGCGTGGTGTTGAACGGCCTCGTGAAGCGCGTGATCGGCTCGCGCGCGTGCTCGGTGTCCTCGACGAGCGGGGCGACGATCGCGGACGCCGGAAGGAGCAGAGCGTCGACGTCTTGCATCGCCGCGCGCGCCGCCGCCTGCAGCTTCGGCAGCTCGAGCAGCGCGTCCCGATATTCGCCCGCCGGAACGGTCTCCCCCCGCTTGAGCAGTGCGAGCACGTCAGCGCCGTACTTCTCGGGTGACTCCGCCACCCAACGCCGGTGATACTCGAAGGCCTCCACAAGCAGGATCGTCAGGCCCACCTCGAACAGCTGCTCGCGATCGACGAAATCGACCTCCGGGACCCCAGCCGAGGCACCTTCCCAAGCGCGGGCGGTCTCGTCGTCGAGCCCGAACACCCAACCGCCGGGAACCGCGAGTCGCGGTCGTGCAAGCCCATCCAGGGAAATCGCTTCGCCCGTCATCATGAAGTACGCCCGCGCAGCGGAAGCGATATCTGGGGCCAGCGGGCCGAGCGTGTCCAGGGAGTGCGCGAGCGGGATGACGCCGGCGATCTCGATGCTGCCGAACTCCGGCTTGAATCCGGCCACGCCGCAGAACGAGGCCGGGATGCGGATCGATCCCCCGGTATCGCTCCCGACAGCCCAGTCGCACATGCCGGCGGCGACGGCGACCGCCGAGCCGCCCGACGAGCCGCCCGCGACTCGGCTCGAGTCGTACGGATTGCGCACCGGCCCGTAATGGGGATTGACACTGGTCACGCCATAGGCGAACTCGTGCAGGTTGGCCTTGCCGACCACCACACATCCGGCATGCCGGATCCTCGTGATGACGGGCGCGTCGTCCGTCGCCGGCTCGGCCGGCAGGATCACGCCGCCTGCCGTCGTGACCATGCCCTTGACGTCGATGAGGTCCTTGACGGCGACCACCGTTCCGTCGCCGCGCTCATCGGAGACGGAGATGAACGCGTTGAGGTCGGATCGTTCGCGAATTCGAGCTCGGGCGTCGTCCAGGCGCATCGCCCCATTTTCGGGTCTGAATCGGGCAGGGGGGTAGCCCGATCACGCGGGCTTCGCCCGCGTCGGGCGACAGGGGGGACCACCCCCCTGTCCGAGACGCTATTCTTGCCGCCGATGTCGAGCCCCTCCGGAGGCTTCACCGCAGCAAACCTTTCCTGGAGCAAAGTCGACGTGCTGACCGCCTACGAGCGGTTGACGGCCGAGGTCCAGGTTCGCGGCGGCCGCCTGAGGGAGACGATCAACGACCCCGAACCGCTATTCCATATGCGCAACGTCAGCGCGGAACCGCTGCTTCCGGGTGCGGTGCCCCTGAGCGGGGTGCCCGAAGGCCTGTTCAACAAGAACCTGATCGGAGGCATCCGGACGATCGAGCCGGAGCCGCCCCCGCCCGACCTCGTCGCCGATATGACGCGGCGGTACGTCATGTTCCAGGGCGCGAACTTCATGGTCACGGGCGCGGCCGAGTTCCCGTCCGCGACCGAGCCCAGCATGCACACCGAGATCCTCATGAAGTCCAGATTCTTCGCCATGATCGATGTGACGGTCACGATGTTCGGCATCCCTGGCAAGAGCTGGACCCAGCCGAACATCTGGGTGAACCGCGACCTGATGCTGGCCGTCTTCTTAGGGTGAGCGCGCCAGAGGCGCGCTCGGTTTTTTTCTAGGCTGACCCCCGGCCGAAGAGCCGTCGGAATCGAACGGCGATCAGGTGGAGCAATAGCCCAAACGCACTGACCGGCTGAGCTGCCCTGACCGTTGCTTGCGCGGCCGAGGAGCGCGACACGGCCGCCGCGACGTCGTCCTCGAGGGCGGGATCATCGGCCTCGAGGTTGGCCTGGATGCACTTCGCCATATCGTTGACCAGCCGCTTGGAGACGTCCTCCATGACGCCGCGTCCGAACTGGGCGACGCGGCCGGCGACGTGGTATTCGGTCGTGATGCGGACCAGCGAACCCTCACCCGCGGTCTGCACGTGCATCTGAGCGGTGGCTCGCGCCGATCCCGGGCCGGTCGTCTCCCGGCCCTCCGCCGTAAGGGTCGCGAGCCGCTCGGTGTCGTTCCGTTCGGAGATCCGCGCCGTCCCGCTGTAGGCGACGGTGATCGGCCCGACCTTCACCTTGACCTTGCCCTTGAACGTGCTCTGGTCGACAACTTCGGACAGCTCAGCGCCGGGCACGCAGCCGACAACCTTGTTGATGTCGAGCAGGTATTCGAAGACACGCTCTGGAGGAGCGCCCACCTGAAAGGAATTCTCCAGTTGCATTTCCCGTCTAAAAGTAGCGCAATAGAGGGGTTCGTCTGCGCTCGGGCCCGTTTCCCGCGCGGTTCTGCCGCGCGCCGCCATCGGAGGGGTCAAGGAGGACCGTATGAAGCTGAAGGTCGCCACTACCGTCAACGGCCGCCGGCACGAGCATGAGGTCGAGCCTCGCCTGCTGCTCGTGCATCACCTGCGTGACAACCTGGGGCTGACCGGCACGCACATCGGGTGCGACACCAGCCAGTGCGGCGCGTGCACGATCCTCGTCGACGGCAAAGCCGTGAAGAGCTGCACGATGTTCGCCGTCCAGGCGGAGGGCAAGAACCTGCAGACGATCGAGGGCATGGCCAAGGATGGCGAGCTGCACCCGATCCAGCAGGCGTTCTGGGACGAGCACGGCTTGCAGTGCGGCTACTGCACGCCGGGCTTCATCATGGCCACCGCGTATCTGCTCTCGCAGAACCCGAACCCGACCGAAGACGAGATCCGGCGGGGACTCGAAGGCAACCTCTGCCGGTGTACCGGCTACGTGAACATCATCAAGGCCGTCCAGACCGCCTCCAAGACGATGAGCGGCGCGACGGGCAAGAAGGCCACGGTCGCCGCGGGAGGCAACTGACATGGCGGTCACCCAGCTGGTCGGAGCCAAGATCCACCGCCGCGAAGACCCGCGCCTGATCACAGGTCACGGCCACTACATCGACGACTTCACGCGCCAGGGCGCTGCATACGCGGCTTTTGTCCGGAGTCCCTTCGCGCACGCGCGCATCAAGAGCATCGACATGACCGACGCGAGCAAGGCGCCGGGCGTGGCCGGTGTATACACCGCTCGCGACTTCAAGGGTCAGCTCGCGGGTACGCATCCCGCCGCACCGGCTTTCGTCGCAGAGAAGAAGTACATCCCGGAGCGATTCCCCATCGCCGAGAAAGAGGTCTGCTACCAGGGCGAGATCGTCGCCGTCGTGCTCGCCGACACCAAAGGACAGGCCGCCGACGCGGCCAACCTGATCCAGGTCGACTACGAAGAGCTCCCGGCCGTGATGGATACCGAGAAAGCCATGGCGAAGGGCAGCCCGCTTGTGCATCAAGGCGCCGCCGACAACATATCCTGGGATCTGACCTACACGGGCCCCGAAGTCACCGAGGCAGCCTTCCAAGAAGCCGACGTCGTGGTCAAAGAGCACATCCTCCAGAACCGCCTGGCGCCGGTGCCGATGGAGCCGCGCGGCGTGCTCGCCGAGTACGAGACGTACGACAAGAAGCTGACGATCTGGATGTCGAGCCAGAACCCGCACTTCATCCGCCTGTTCGTTTCGGGCGCGATGGGCCTCAAGGAAAGCCAGGTGCGGGTGATCTCGCCCGACGTGGGCGGCGGCTTCGGCAGCAAGATCAGCCCCTACCCCGAGGACTACCTCGTGCCGGCGCTCTCGAGGCTCGCGGAGCGCCCAGTGAAGTGGATCGAGACGCGCACGGAGTCGCTCCAGAACGCGACCCACGGTCGCGGCCAGTACTACGACGTGGAGGTCGCGGCCAAGAAGGACGGCACCCTGCTCGGCATGCGCATGACGCAGTTCCTGGACGTCGGCGCCTACTGCGGGACCTTCACCGCCTTCCAGGCGTGTACGTGCCTGATGGCGGGCGGTGCATATAAGTGGAAGGGCATCTCGGCCCGGACGATCGGGATCCTGACCAACCGCGTGCCGACGGATCCGTACCGCGGCGCCGGCCGCCCGGAGGCGACGCACCTCGTCGAGCGGATGGTCGACCTCGTCGCGCTCGAGCTCAAGATGGACCCGGTCGAGATCCGGCGCAAGAACTTCATCCAGCCGACGGAGTTTCCGTTCACCCAGAACTTCGGCTTGGTCATCGACTCGGGCGACTATGACAAGGCGCTCGACCGCGCCCTCGAGCTCGTCGGATACAAGGAGCTGCGCAAGAAGCAGGCCGACCTCCGCAAGCAGGGCCGCTACCTCGGGATCGGCATCTCGACGTGGATCGAGCTCTGCGGCTTCGGGCCCAGCGCGGCGACGGCGCCGGCAACGGGCGGCATCGCACTCGTGGAATCGGCCCAGGTGCGCGTGACGCCCACCGGATCCGTGATCGTGTACACGGGCACCCATTCACACGGTCAGGGTCACGAAACGACCTTCTCTCAGATCGTGGCCGACCAGCTGGGCGTGCCTTACGAAAGCGTTGAATTGAGGCACGGCGATACGTCCGAGGGCACAGCATTCGGTTACGGCACCTACGGCAGCCGCAGCCTCGCGGTCGGCGGTGTGGCCATCAGCATGGCGGCCACCAAGGTCATCGACAAAGGCAAGAAGCTCGCGGCGCACATGCTCGAGGCCGCCGAGGAGGACGTGGTCTTCGACCACGGGAGCTTCCACGTCAAGGGCTCACCCGACAAGGCGAAGGCATTCGGCGAGGTCGCGTTCGCGAGCTACGGCATGAACCTCCCCGAGGGCATGGAGCAAGGACTGGAAGCGGTCGCCTACTTTGATCCGCCCAACCTGGTGTGGCCGTTCGGCACGCACATTGCGGTCGTCGAAGTCGACGCGGAGACGGGCAACGCAAAGCTCGAGAAATACATCGCGGTCGATGACTGCGGAAACATCATCAACCCGATGATCGTCGACGGCCAGATCCACGGCGGCGCGGTGCAGGGAATCGCCCAGGCGCTGTACGAAGAGGTCGTCTACGACGAGGACACCGGCCAGCTCAAGACCGGAACGATGATCGACTACCTGCTTCCGGGGATCGGGGAGATCCCGCCGCTGAGCCTCGACCATACCGTCACGCCTTCTCCAACCAACTCCTTGGGCGTCAAGGGGATCGGCGAGGCCGGCACCATCGCCGCGAGCGCGGCGGTGATCAACGCCATCTGCGACGCGCTGAGCCCGCTCGGCATCAAGCACGTCGACATGCCCGCGACTCCAGACAAGCTCTGGCACATGATGAAGGGGGCAAGCAAGTGATTCCAGCCGCATTCGAATACGCACGTGCCTCCTCGGTGGAGGAGGCGGCCAAGCTGCTCAGCAAATATGGAGAGGACGCAAAGGTGCTCGCCGGTGGGCACAGCCTGATTCCGCTGATGCGGCTCCGACTCGCGCAGCCGACGGCAATCGTCGACATCAACGGCCTGAAGGACCTCGACAACATCAAGGAAGACGGGCACAAGCTGCGCATCGGCGCGTTGACCCGCCACGTGACGATCCAGAACTCGTCGGTGATCAAAGAGAAGCTGCCCCTGCTGGCTGAAGTCGCCGGTGAGGTCGGCGACAACCAGGTCCGCAACATGGGCACCATGGGCGGCGTGATCGCCCACGCCGACGCGGCCGGCGACTATCCGACCCTCGCGTTGATGCTCGACGCCGACATCGTGACCAACCAGCGGACGATCCCCGCCCGCGAGTTCTTCAAGGACCTTTTCACGACCAGCCTGGGGCCGGACGAGATCATCACCGAAGTCGTCTTTCCCGTCGCCAACGGACCCCACAAGTACGTCAAGTTCCGCCGCCGGCTGTTCGACTGGGCGATCGTCGGGGTGGCAGCCCAGAAGATCAACGGTGACTGGCGGATCGGCCTCACCAACGTCGGCCCTACGCCCGTCAGGGCGACCGCCGTCGAGGAGGCGATGCACAAGGGCGCCAAACCGGAAGAGGCGGCCCAGCATGCGTCGGACGGCCTCGACCCAGCCGGCGACCTGCGGGCCAGCCCGGAGTACAAGAAGCACCTTGCGCGCGTCCTGACCAAGAGGGCCATCAACCAAGCCGAAGGACGTCAGTAAAGACTCGGGGTGGCCTGGCCAATCAGGTCAGGCCACCTCGTACGCTTTGTCCACCGTGAGCGCGCCCCCAACCATCGAGGACGTCGAGCGACGCCTGCGCGAGCGCAAGTACATCGGCGACCGCGCGCTCGCGACATCCATCTTTCTCGCCCTCAAGCTGCAAAAGCCGCTCTTCATAGAAGGCGAGGCCGGGGTCGGCAAGACGGAGGCGGCCAAGGTCATGGCCGAGGTCCTTGGCGCGCGGCTGATCCGCCTCCAGTGCTACGAAGGCATCGACCTGGCGCATGCCGTCTACGAGTGGAACTATCCCCGCCAGCTTCTCCACATCAGGTTGATGGGCGAAGGCGAGGACCGCCGCGCCGCCGAGCGCGAGATCTTCAGCTCGGAGTTTCTGCTCCGCCGCCCGCTGCTCGACGCCATCGACAACGACGACGCGACGCCGCCGGTGCTCCTGATCGACGAGATCGACCGCTCCGACGAGGAGTTCGAGGCTTTCCTGCTCGAGCTGCTCTCCGACTTCCAGATTTCCATCCCGGAGATCGGGACCATCAAGGCCCGCCAGGTGCCGTTCGTCGTGATCACATCCAACCGTACGCGCGAGGTGCACGACGCGCTGAAGCGCCGCTGCCTCTACCACTGGATCGACTACCCCGACCTCGACAAGGAGGTCGAGATCGTCCGCGCGCGCGCGCCGGAGGCGGCGGACGGCCTGGCCCGCGAGGTCGCGGCCCTCGTCCAAGGCCTGCGCGGGATGGACCTCTACAAGGTGCCTGGGGTGGCGGAGACCCTCGACTGGGCGCGGTCGCTCGCCGCGCTGGGCGCGACGCGGATCGACCCCAACCTCGTCAGCGCGACCATGGGCGCGGCGCTGAAGTACCAGGAGGACCTGGAGCGGGTGCGCGAGCAGGTGCCAGCCCTGGTCGAGAAGGCGCAGCGTGCATGAGGGGTCTCGGGTCGACCTCCTCCCGCGTCTCGGCGCCTTCGCGCGACTGCTCCACGACGCCGGATTGGAGGCCGGTCCGCGTCGCCTGACCGACGCGACGCGGGCGTTGGGCTGCATCGACCTGAAGCAGGAGCTCGATTTCCGCAACGCGCTGCGTTCGGTTTTCGTCAGCCGCAAGGAAGACATCCCGACCTTCGAAGCCGCCTTCGACATCTTCTGGGCGCCACCCGATCCCCGGTCCGCGGCCGGCGTCCTCCCCGGGCGAAGCCGGGCGCTGCCTCTGTCGCCGGAGCGCGCGAAGGCGTGGGCAAACGCCCTCGGCCTCAATGCGTCACAGATGAACCGCGAGCAGGATGCCACCGAATTCCCGGCCAGCTCGAGCGGATACAGCGCTGAGGAGCTCCTCCGCCACAAAGACTTCGAAGACATGACGTGGACCGAGACGGAACAGGTGCGGCGATTACTGGAGCAGGCGCCGTGGAGGGTCGCTGAAAAGCGGACCCGCCGGCTGCGGCCGTCCCGCACGGGTCGCATCGACCTCCGGCGTTCGGCGCGCCACGCGATCCGGTCGAGCGGCGAGCTCATGACGCTTTTTCGGCGCAAGCCTCGGGTTCGGCGCAGGCCGCTGGTGTTGATCTGCGATGTGAGCGGCTCGATGGAGCGTTACTCGCGGCTGCTGATGATCTTCGCCCACGCGATCGCGCGTCGCGAAGACCTGGAGGCGTTCGTCTTCTCGACCCGCTTGACACGCATTACGCGCTTGCTCCGCCAGCGCGACCTCGACCGCGCGCTGGATTCGGTGAGCAAGCGAGTCCACGACTTCAGCGGTGGCACGAGGATCGGGGACGCGCTCGCTGACTTCAACCGCCACTGGGCGCGTCGGGTGCTCGGCCACGGGGCCGTGGTGGTCATCATCAGCGACGGGTGGGACCGCGGCGATCCCAGCCATCTCGTCGCTGAGCTGATCCACCTGCACCGATCGGCGCATCGCTTGATCTGGCTGAACCCGCTGCTCGGATCCGAGGGCTACGAGCCGCTGACACGGGGCATGGCGGCGGCGCTGCCACACTGCGATGACTTTCTCGCCGCGCACAACGTCGCGGCCCTCGAGGATCTCGGCCGGCTGCTCGCGTCCCTTGATTCGAGGAAGTCGAGATGAGGGAGCTCCTCAGCGAGCTCAACGAGTGGACTCGCTCCGGCGAAGACATCGCGATCGCGACCGTGGTCGAGACATGGGGCTCGAGCCCGAGGCCACTGGGTTCGAAGATGCTGGTGACGCGTTCGGGGAAGATGGCGGGGTCCGTCTCGAACGGATGCATCGAAGGGGCCGTCTTCGAAGAGGCGCAGAAGGTCCTGAAGAGCGGTCAGCCGAAGATCGCCGCGTTCGGCGTGGCCGACGACGTCGCGTTCGAGGTCGGGCTCGCATGCGGCGGCCACATCGAGGTTTTCATCCAGCCGTTCGGTCGCGCGCAGCAGCAGGTGCTCGCGATGCTCAACCGCGATGAGCCTGCGACGCTGAGAACGAATCTCCTCACCGGCGACGCCGAGGTCGTCGAAGGCACACCGCAGGGCACGGAGCTCGCGAAACGCCAGGGGGACGTTTTTGTGGAGCCGTTTCGACGACCGGCACACCTTGTGATCATCGGGGCGATCCACATCGCGATCCCATTGCACCGGCTCGCCAGGCTGATGGGCTATCGCGTCACGGTGGTCGACGCCCGGGCGAAGTTCGCGACGAAGGAAAGGTTCCCCGAGGCTGACGAGCTGATCGTCGCGTGGCCGGATGAGGCGATGGCGAAGATTACGGTCGACAACTCGACGTACGTCGTGGTGCTGACCCATGATCCCAAGTTCGACCTTCCTGCGCTGCGTTCGGTGCTGCAGAAGGACGCCGGCTACGTCGGGGCGATCGGCAGCCGGAAGACCAACCAGAACCGTTTCGACGCGCTGCGCAAAGAAGGATTCACCGAAGAGCAGCTGTCGCGCGTGCATGGCCCGATCGGCTTGGACCTGGGCAGCCGCGGGGCGGAGGAGACCGCGCTCGGCATCCTGGCCGAGATCACCGCGGTCCGCTTTGGCGGATCAGGCGTGGCGATGAAAGAGGTCCGCGCAGGCTCCTAAGCCGACACCTCCCCCCTGCGTGGGGAGGTGTTCTTCGCACGGAAGCGCCGGGCTTTTTCCCGGTTGCCGCAGGAAGCCATCTTGCACCAGCGGCTCGACTGGTTCTTCGAGCGGTCGTAGAACACCCACCGGCAGGGGTCTGAGCTGCACAGCTTGAGCCGCTCCCAGCCCTCCTCCTGCATCGCCGCGTAGAGAGTTGCGACAAGGCGACCGATGGCCCCGACGGCGCCTGAGGCTTCTGGCTCCAGGCGCGGCCTGCCGTCGGGGCCAAACCGCATGCGCAGCCGGCTTTCGCCAGCCGCCTTGGTGAGCGTCGCCAGGTCGATGGGGTAGACGCGCACGCCAGAGTTGCCCCCGATCAAGCCCCGCATGGCCTCCCTGACGGCGATCGCGTGCTTCAAGTCCGCCTCGTCCGCGGAGTGCGACGCGTCCATGAGCCCGTTTGCAACCAGCCACGCCTGGAGCGTGTTTGGGTCTTGGAGCTGCTCGTGCAACGGCATCAGGTCGACCGTGTTGACGAAGGCCTGAATCAGGCCCAGGTCACCTGTTGCCTTTTCCCGATCCGCCATCGTCGCTTAGTCTACCCATAACCACAAAATCGGCAACATCGGTTATACTAACCTACGTAAGGGCTTAGCAAGTTACAGGAGGTGGCGAGGTGAACCCGTATGTCAACGAAGAGGTGATGTGGCAGCGGCTGAAGGACACCCAGCTGGAGGCCGAGAACCGGCGCCTGCTTGGAGTGGCGCCGTCCCTCCTGGATGTGGCCTGGACTCTGGGCAGGCGCCTCTGGGTGCGAACTCGGGGCGAGCCGCAGCCGGTTTCCCAGCTGGCTGTGGACGACCGGCCGTCCGCGTCGGACGCTGCTTAGCCCCTTCGCGCGCGCTGCCTGGCCACTGAGCGCCAGCTGAGGATCGCGGCGAGCAGCACGATCTGTCCTACGAGGACGATCCGGTTGACGTCGATCGCCGGTATCCACGACACGTCGGAACCCTTGACCACGAAGGCACCCGCCGGTCTCGCATCGACGCCCACTCCGGCCCCGCCGGCCTCGCCGGCGTCCTGACCGCCCCCGCCGCCGCCGCTGACTTTCGCCGCCGGGATCACGGTGACACCGTCCTTCTCGTACGGAGCACCGAAAACCGTCGCTCCTGTGACCACGTCTTTCACCTGATCGAGGATCTTCATCACCAACCTACTATGCAGCCAGCCGTTTAAGGGTCGCAACCTGCTCGGCGTCGGGTCCGTCTCCCGCGCCGGGCACCTCGAGGATGAACGGCAGCTTCGCGAAACGGCGCTCGTGCAGAAGCGCGCGAAAGCCGTCCTCACCGATCTGCCCGGTTCCGATGTTGGCGTGACGGTCGCGGTTCGAGCCAAGGCCGGTGACCGAATCGTTGCAGTGGATCACTTCGACGCGTTTCATCCCGATGACGCGGTCCAGCTCGTCGACGGTTTTCGTGACGTCGACCGTCGTGCGCTCATCGTATCCCGAGGCGAACGCGTGACATGTGTCGAAGCAAACGGAGACTCGAGGGTCGTCGTCCAGCGCGCTGAGCATCTGCGCGATTTCTTCGAAGCGAGCGCCAACGCATCCGCCGAGGCCCGCGTTGTTCTCGATCAACAGCCGCGCCGACTTTGGGTCCGCTCGCTCGAGCACGTGCTGGAGGTGTTCGGTGATCGACGGCAGGCGGGCCTCGAAGCCCGCGCCCTTGTGCGACCCGGTGTGAAAGATGACCCCGTTTACGCCCAGGTCGTCCGCCGCTTTGAGGTATCCGGCGAGGGTGCTTTCCGAGCGCTGCCGGAGCGTCGGGTCGTCGCCGGCGAGGTTGATCAGGTAGACAGCGTGAAAGTAGAACGGCGGATGGCCGTGCTTGGCGGCCGCTTCCTTGAAACTCGCGATGCGGTTCTCGTCGAGCTTCGGCGACCCCCAAAACCCAGGCGGCGTAGGGTGAATCTGTATGGCTTCAGCCCCCATCGCTTTAGCGCGCTCAAAGGCCAGGTGGAGGCCCCCGGACGAATCGACATGAGCTCCAAGAAGGGGCATTCAAGAGAGAGTAAATCGCGTCCCATCTGGCATGCTGGGCGGGCTTTGTCGGTGTTCGTGATGGGGGACCTGGACCTGGCGATTCGAGGGCGCACGTATCGCGAGCCCGAGGGTCCGCACTCCATGGTCGTGCGGGGTCGCGACCTCGACGCCGCGCTGCAGCACGTGGCGTCGCGTGAGGACTGTTTGTCCCTCGCCGTGGTCGGCCTGCCCGAGCAAGTTCCCGACATCGCCTCGCTCGTCGGGCGCCGCCTCCTGTTGGTCGACGGCGACAGCGCCAAGCTACGCGAATTCGCAGAGGTCGCCATTCGCGCGGGCATAGAGGTCGAATGGATTCGCTCCGCGCGACCGCCTTTCGAAAGGCTCGCGGCCGCGCTGCTGCCTGTGGGCGGGATCGTGCTGGCGGCCGGAAAGGGCTCGCGCATGCCCGGGTCGCAAAAGCTGCTGCTCGACATCGACGGTGTGCCGATGGTGCGACACGTGTTCGACGCGGCGTCTGAAGGTGGGTGCCATCACACGGTGGTTGTCTACACCGACGATGACGTGCAGAAGGCGATCAACGGAAGGGCGGAGCTGGTCTTCAACCCACAGGCAGAAACCGGCATGGCCTCGTCACTCCAGGTGGGACTCAAGGCGATGCGGCCCGAGGTCGAAGGGGCGATGGTCCTCCTGGGCGATCAGCCGCTGGTCGGGTCACGCACGGTCGCCACGCTGCTGCGCGCGTGGAGGCGCGAAGGTTCTCGGCCGGCGGTCGCGGCCTCGCAGGACACCGACGATCTGGGCGGGTGGGCGCCCCCGGTGATCCTGTCCCGCGAGCTTTGGGGCGACCTGTTTGCCCTGCAGGGCGATGCCGGCGCGCGCCAGGTGCTCCAGGGCCGGCCCGAGCTCCTGGACATCGTGCCCGCCCCGGGCCGCCCGGACGACATCGACACGCCAGAGGACTACGCCAAGATCGTCCAGCTCTTCCCGCGCAAGCGACCGCGCCAGCGAGCGTAGCGATGAACGCCTCCCCATTCCTGGGGAGGAACTCTTCCCCAGGGATGGGGAAGCACCGGGGAAGCCGGGGATGGCTCGGAAGCGGCGTACGATCTTGATGGTGCTAGCAATCGCTCTAGGAGTGGTGACTTGAGAGATTCCCCCGAGGCCACCTGGAAGGGTTCCGGCGAGTACGAGGACATCCTCTACGAGACGTCCGACGGCATCGCCAAGATCACGATCAACCGGCCTGAGGTACGCAACGCCTTCCGCCCGGCCACGGTCGTCGAGATGTCGAAGGCGTTCGAGGTCGCCCGCGACGATCCTGAGATCGGCGTGGTCATCCTGACCGGCGCGGGGACTGAGGCATTCTGCTCCGGCGGCGACCAGCGCGTGCGCGGCGATGACGGGTACGTCGACGCCACAGGTACCGGCCGCCTCAACGTGCTCGACCTACAGGTCCAGATCCGTCGTCTGCCAAAGCCGGTTATCGCGATGGTCGCGGGCTACGCGATCGGCGGCGGTCACGTGCTGCATGTGGTGTGCGACCTGACGATCGCCGCGGACAACGCGCGCTTTGGACAGACCGGCCCCCGCGTGGGCAGCTTCGACGGAGGCTACGGCGCCGGTCTCCTGGCGCGCATCGTGGGCCAGAAGAAGGCGCGCGAGATCTGGTTCTTGTGCGAGCAGTACGACGCGCAGGAGGCGCTTGCGATGGGCCTCGTCAACAAGGTCGTCCCGCTCGCCAACCTCGAGAAGGAAACGGTGGCGTGGTGCCGGCGCATGCTCGAGCTCAGCCCGCTTGCGCTGCGAATGCTTAAGGCTAGCCTCAACGCCGCGGACGACGGCCTCGCCGGCATCCAGCAACTTGCCGGTGACGCGACGCTCCTCTACTACATGAGCGAAGAGGCGCAGGAAGGTCGCGACGCTTACGTGCAGAAGCGCAAGCCCAACTTCGCAAAGTTCCCCAAGCGACCCTAGGCAATGGCTAGCGCGACGGCGGAGATAAACGCCTCGCGCGTGTGGTGGTCCGCGCTACGTCCCGCGACACTCGCGGCGTCCGTGGCGCCCGTGCTGGCCGGCACCGCGGTCGCCATCCACGAGCGCGACCTGACAAAGCCGTGGGCCGGGCTCCTTGCATTGGTCGTCGCATTGGCCATGCAGGTTGGGGTCAACCTGGCCAACGACTATTCCGACCATGTGCGCGGCGCCGATTCGCAACGAGTGGGTCCACCGAGAGCCGCCTCTTCGGGCGTCATCTCGCCGCAGCGCGTGAGGTGGGCGGCGATTGTCGCATTCGGCGTCGCCGCGGTGGCGGGCCTGTGGGTGAGCCTCGCCGTGGACTGGAGGTTGCTTGTGGTCGGCGCGACGTGCTTGCTGGCTGGCTGGCTGTACACGGGTGGACCGCGGCCATATGGCTACCTCGGACTGGGAGAGGTGTTCGTCTTCGTCTTCTTCGGACTCGTCGCGACGCTGGGCACCGTCTACGTCGAGACGGGGCGCCTCACCGCGATCGCATGGCTGATGGCATGCGGCATCGGATTCCTCGCCACCGCGATCCTCGTCCTCAACAACCTGCGCGATATGGAGACCGACGCCGCGGCCGGCAAGCGGACGCTGGCGACGCGACTCGGCCGCCGATGGACGCGCGCCGTCCTCGTTTTGCTCGTCGCGGCCGCGTTCACGGTGCCAATCGTCATCTTCATGACCAAGCTCGCCCCCGTGACGGTGATGGCGATGCATTTCGGCATACCGATCGCTTCGGTGCCTGTTCGCACCGCGCTCGCCACGACATCGGCGCCTGCGCTGGTCAACGCGCTCAAGCGCATGGCCGCCGCTGAGCTTGCGTACGCGCTTCTGTTCACCATCGGGATCCTGCTGTGAAGGCCGTTCTCATCACCGCACGGCGACCCGCCGACGTGGCGTGCGACGTCGAGGCGTTCGCCCGTAGAGGCGAGCGCGTCTTTGTACTGACCCGGATCGATCATGGATCGATGCTCGACCAGGAGCGTCTGGGTGCGGCGCGGTATGCCGCGGGCGTTCAGTCGGTCGTCGGGCTGGAGGAGGAGACCCCCGCAGCCGTTGCCGCGGCGAGGTGACTGGCGAGGACCCGAGCCAACGCATCAGGTCGCTCCTGGTGCACCGCATGCCCCGCTCGGAGCACGATCTCGACCCGTCCATGTGGCACGGTGGCGGCCAACCTGCGAGCCGAGGCCACGTAGCCGTGGTCCAGCTGACCGGCCACGAAGGTGCATGGAACGCTGACCTGCGCGAGCTCGTCCCAGAGCGGGTGCATCGCGCCGGCGCCCATTCCGCGCAGCGAGCAGGCGAGGCCCGCGACGTGGTTACGCAGGCGCTCCGCGCGGATCTCCGCCACGTAGGCGAGTCCTCTTCGCTCCAGGCCGGCGAACAAGGGCAGCGACCCCCAGTAGTTGGCGAAAGCCTCGAGCCCGTCCTTCTCGATGCGTTCGGCGAGACCCTCGTCGCCGCGGCGCCGCCCTTCGCGGGCGTCTTCCTCCAGCCCCGCATGCGCGCCGATGGTGAGCAGCGAGAGCACGCGGTCGGGACGCCGGGTCGCGACATGCAGCGCCAGCCGGCCGCCCATCGAATAGCCCACGATGTGACTGCGCTCCACGCCGACCGCGTCCCAGAGCAGGACGAGATCCCCGGTGCACGCGTCCATGGAGCACAGCGCGCCATGACGAAGCTGGGTTTCGCCGTGACCGCGCAGGTCCGGCACGATCCACGTCCAGCCCAGAGGCATGTGCGCGATGAGCTCGCGCCAGCTGCGGCCGCTCTGGGTGAAGCCGTGGAGGAGCGTGACCGGCGGGCCGTCGCCGGCGACAAAGTAGCTCAGCCTGGCGTCCCCAGCGTCCAGAATCACCACTCGATCCTATGGATGTAGCTCAGTCCTTCGCCGCCACGTTCGTCGACGAGCTGGCCGCGCAGGGCGTGGAGTTTGCGTGTATCTCGCCTGGCTCGCGCTCGGCTCCGGTCGCGATGGCGCTTCAGAGGCATCCGCGCATCAAGGTTCTGGTCCATATCGACGAGCGATGCGGGTCTTTCTTTGCTGTCGGCCTCGGCAAGGCGACGGGCAAGCCCGCGGTCGTCCTGTCGACGTCGGGCACGGCGGCGGCTGAGTTTCACGCCGCCGTGATCGAGGCGGCCTACTCGCGGACGCCGATGATCGTGCTCACGGCGGACCGGCCGCCCGAGCTGCAGGGAGTGGGGGCGAACCAGGCGATCGACCAGCAACACCTCTACGGGAGCGCGGCCAGGTGGTTCTTCGACCCGGGCGTCCCCGTCGAGCTGCCGAACGCGCCCCGACTGTGGCGGCGCCTGGCTGCTCGCGCGGTGGCCGAGGCGGCCGCCGGGCCCGTCCACCTGAACCTTCCATTCCGCGAGCCCCTCGTCCCGCCGCCGGGGCAAATCCCATCCGCGGAGGCGGCGCCTGCGCAGGCGGTGACAACCGGCCGCCTGCTGCCGAATCAGGCCCAGGTCGCGTCCCTTGCCTCGGCGCTCCAGCGCGCGCAGCATCCGTTGGTCGTCGCCGGCGCCTTGCGCGACGGCGAGCGGCTCGCGCCCGCGCTGCACCGGCTCGGCCTGCCGCTTCTCGCCGAGCCCACGTCGCAGCTGCGACGTGTCGAATCCGGCACGGCCATCGAGTCGTACGAAGCGCTGCTGCGCGCCGGTTGGTCGTTGCAGCACGGGCCGGACCTGGTGATACGCATCGGCGCGACGCCGACCTCGCGCGTGCTGAACAGGTGGTTGGCCGCGGCGGCCGCCCCGACCTTTCTCCTCGACCCCGATCGCGCATGGCGTGACGAGGATCACGTGGCGACGAATGTCCTGGCGTGCGACCCGCAGCCGCTGCTCGAGGCGCTGCCCGTGGTGGAACGGGCCGGCTGGCGGGAAAAGTGGGTCGGCGCGGGCAAGCGCGCCACAGCAGCGATCGCGGCCACTCTGGTGTCAACGCCGCTTCACGAGGGTCACGTGGTCAGGGCGTTGAGCGCGCGGCTGCCGGACCCAGGGCAGGTCTTCGTCGGTTCGAGCATGCCGATCCGAGCCGCCGACAGCTTTTGGCCGCTCGTCCGCCCGCAGCAGCGGTTCTTTGCGAACCGCGGAGCGAGCGGGATCGATGGGCTGGTCTCCAGCGGCCTCGGTGTCGCCACAGGTCGCGATCCTTCGCCGACGGTATTGCTGCTTGGTGATCTCTCGCTCTACCACGACATGAACGGCCTGTGGGCGCTGCAGCGCCATGGAATCCGCGCGACGCTGGTGGTCTGTGACAACAATGGCGGCGGGGTCTTCAACTTCCTGCCGCAGGCGGAGCATCAAGACGTGTTCGAGGAGATCTTCGCCACTCCGTTGGGACTGGACCTGTCGCAGGTGGCGCGACTTTACGGGCTCGTGTACAGCCCGGTCTCAGACCGCTCCGGGCTCGAGCCGGCGATCGCCGATGCCATCGCAGCGCCGACACCCACGATGGTCGTCGTGCGCTTCAAGCGCGAGGACAGTGTCAGCGGGCAGCGTCTCTGTTGGGAGGCGGCAGCCTCAGCGCTGAAGGGTTAGCTACTCCTCGCGTAGGAAGTCGAGCACGAGCCGATTGAATTCGTCGGGGTGCTCGAGGTTAGGCAGGTGCGCCGCATCGTGGACCACCACCTTGCGCACGTGAGGCACCTTCTCCGTCAGCTCTTCGACCGCATCGAAGATCGTCGGCACGTCTTCATCACCGACCACCACCAGCGTGGGTGCGCTGATTTCGTGAAGTCGCTCGATGGCCGGCGGATCGAGCTCATCCTGCGGCGCAGCACTGAAATCGCTGTTGACGTTGCCGCCGTTCATCTCGAGGAACAGATCACGTAAGGGCTGCTTGACGTAGCCGCGTGGACGGCGCGGTCCATCCAGCCACAGGTGCATCTCGGCGCGATTTACAGCCTCCATGTCTCCAGCCTTGTCCGCTGCTTCAACCTCGCTCCAGAGCTCGGCGTATTTCTCGTCGAACTTCATGCCGCCGATGCCCGGACCAACGAGCACCAGCTTGGAGATGCGCTCCGGGTGTGCGAGCGCGAAATCGATCGCGAGACGGCCACCGATCGAGCACCCCACCAGATGAGTCGGCTTCAACGCCAGCTCCTTCATCAACCCCAGCACATCGGCCACGGGCGACCAGCGGCCTGGCGGAAGCTCGGACTTGCCGAACCCACGCATATCCGGCGCGATGACGTCGAAGTGCTTCGCAAGTCCCTTGACCTGCGGCTCCCACATGCGCGAATCGGCGACTCCCGCGTGAAGAAAGATGACCGGCATGCCATCGCCGGCGCGTTCGTAGTGGATGCGCGCGCCATGGATCGTTGTCTCCATCAGACGAGCGCCGTCAGCAGCGCCTTGAACTTGAGCTCGGTCTCTTCGAGCTCGCGCGCAGGATCGGAATCAGGCATCACCCCAACGCCGGCGTAGAGCCTCGCCCCGTCCTCCCAGAGCAGGCCGCACCGCAAAGCGACGGCAAACTCGCCGTCGCCGCGTCCGTCGATCCAGCCCACGCCACCGGCGTACCACCCTCGCTCCATGCTCTCGAGCTCGTCGATGAGGAGGTCGGCAGCCACCCGCGGCCATCCACCGACCGCGGGCGTCGGGTGCAGCGCGGCGGCCAGGGTCAATGCGTCGGCAGCCGGCGCGCTCAGCTTCGCCTCGACCGAGGTCGCAAGGTGCTGGATGTTCGTGAAGCGGGCGACCTCCGGCTCCCGCGCCGACACAACGGACGAGAGCGGGCGAAGCGCGTCCATGACGAACTTCGACACCAGCCGGTGCTCAGAGCGGTCCTTGGCGCTGAGCGAGAGCTGCCGACCCAGGCGGTCGTCCTCGGAATCGGTCGCGCCGCGGGCGACCGATCCTGCCATCGGCTGCGAAAACGCGTGGTTTCCGCTGCGCCTGATCAGGAGCTCCGGCGACGCTCCCGCAAACGCGGTCCCATCCGCGCCGGCGATGAGGTAGGTGAAGCAGGAGGGATAGGCGGCGCGCAGACCGCGCACGACCATTCCCGCCGAGACGACGCCATCGCCGCGGGCCAGCACCTCGCGCGCAAGCACGACCTTCTCGGCCTCGCCGCCCCGCAACCTTGCGGCGGCGCTTTCCACCGCCGCCGTCCACGCGAGCGGGTTGCGGAGCGGCGTGATGCTCAGCGTCCGCGCGCCCGGTGCGCGAACGGCGGTCGATCCGATGTCGAGGAGCGCTTCCGCGTCTGGCGTGGACGCGGTGACAAAGGTCCGTCCGCGGCGTCGCATCACAGCCAGCGCAGGGACGCGCACGAGGAGCGCGGGAAAGCCCGACCACGCCCCGCCTGGGTCCCGGTCCGGCCGGTAAGCAAACCCCCCGACGGCGATGGCGTCTTCAGAGCTCGCCACACGCCGCCACAAACGAGCTGCCGCGACGATGCGATTGGCGTCCTTCTCGAGATCGATCTGCCGGCCGCCAGCGTCTTCCAACGAGACGCCACCAGGCGCGGCGACGATATCGAACGCGCGCCCGATTGCAGCGACGCTGACGGCATCCGGCATCGGGCGCTCGATGAGCATCACCTCGTGGCCGGCGTCACGCGCTGCGCTGACCAGGTCCACCAGGTCGGGCGTGCGGTCGAGCTCCCATGTCCGGGCACTCAACTCCTCCCCATTCATGGGGAGGTGGCCGCGGAGCGGCCGGAGGGGCGGGCCTGCGGCTCGCTTCAACCTTTTTTCTCGATGTGTTCGCGCGCGGCGCGGAGCAATGTGCGCTCGAAGTGGTGGCGGACCAGCGTCCCGCTCGCTTCGAGCAGGTCGTTGAAGGTCTGCAGCAGCTTGCGTTCGGCGGCTTCGGTCTCGCCGCCCTCAGCCTGGATCCGCTCGCGCACGTAGCGGTCGAAAAGGTCGACCGCCTGCCGCGCCGTCCGGTCCACCGCGGCGGCATGGTCCTTGCCGAGCTCCATCAGCGCGCCAAGCGGAACCCCCGCCGAGATGAGCTTCATCCCCGCGGCGATTGCGTCCAGGTCGTCGGCAGGGTAGAGGGGCTCTTCGCCGCCCGTGATCGGGACCAGAAGCCCGGCTTGCTCGAGGCTGACCAGCAGGGGCTCGGCGACCCCACTCCGCTCGGCCAGCTCGCTCAGCGTCAGGGTCTGGGGGGCCGCGGGATGCGTGACCGCGGCGACGAGCGCTTCATCGGATGCCTCAAGCTCCCCGGCCAGGAAGCGCTGGATCACGGTGAGGGTGAACCCCTGCTGCTGGAGCTCTTTGATGCGCTTCAGCCGCTCCACGTGCGCGTCCCCGTAGAAGGTCACCCGGCCTTCCCGCCGGGGCGCGTCGAGGAGGCCTTTGCCCTGGTAGAAGCGGATCGTGTCCACGGCCACGCCGGCCGCCCTCGCCAACTGTTCGATCCGATACTCCATGAGTACTTACTCTAACGATCGACTACGGCAGCAATTCCTCTGCTTCATCCATACGTGTTCCAGTAGTACATCCGGTCGAGCCAGCCGGGGTCGGCCCGGTAGGCGCGGGCAAAGAACTCCACCGAGTCGACGTAGTTGTAGTCGAGGTTGTAGTGCCAGATCGCCGTTCGCATGTCGTATGGGGCGCCGTAGTGGACGAGGTAGCGCGCGGCGGCAAGGACGGCGGCGTGGGGATCCATGATGTTGCCGCCGTTCCCGTAGTTCTTCCACGTCGAGGGCAGGAACTGCATGGGACCCATCGCGCCCGCTGTGGACGGCCCGTTGACGCGCCCGAAGTTGCTTTCGATGAAGTTGATCGAGGCGAGGTAGCTCGCGTCGACGCCGTACAGATTCTGGGCCTCCCGGTAGTAGGAGCGGAGCGAGGCCAGCGGCGCCGCGTCGGAGTAGGGGTGCGTGAAGTGCACATTGACCAGGTAGTACTGGTCGATGCCGGCAAGGATGTACAGGGAGTGCAGGCCGGCGATCGAATCGCTCAGAGGTCCTTGCACGCCGGATGGCAAGAGCGGGATGACCGCTGACTCCACACTCGCATATCCGGCAAGCTCGTAGACGCGCAGCTCCTCCTGGCGCGCGGCCTGCCGGAAATTGAAAGTCGCTGAGGCGATCGCGAGCTCGTGACGCATCGTCTCGGCCAGCCCAACCGGTTTCTCAGCCGCCAGCGCCTGCAGCCGGCTCCCGGCGTCGCGCATCGCGAGCTCGGCGGAGATGATGCGAGCAGCCTCGTGGTGGGCGTTGGGCACCGCGCCAGGATCCTGCGCGCCGGCCTGGATCGGCCAAGCCGCCACGACGGTGGCGATCACAAACGACGCCGCGCGTCGGCTCAGGCCGTCTGCTCCGATTGCGCGATGGCAGGTCGTACGTCGGGGATCGCAGGCAGCTCGGGCGGGTAGGGGTCGGCCGCCGTCGGTTCGCGCAGACCGACAGAATCAAGCAGCCCGCTGATCTCATCGCCCACGAGCTCACCCTGGACGATCAACGCTTCCGCCGCTTGGTCGATGGCGTCCTTGTTCACGTTCATGAGTCGCCAGTCGTCGATGTAGGCTGCGCCCAGTAGCTGCGCGACCACCCGCCGGCCGCGCGGGTTGTTCAGCACGGCGCCCTGCCAGGTGCCCTGAGCGTGGAGCCCCGCGGGGATTTCCGCGACCGAGATCAGCTGCTCCCCGATGCTGATCGCCTTAGCCGACATCTCGGGTGTGAGCCTGTCGGGACCCATGCCGATCGTGCCGACCATGCGGCATGCGATGGCGGTCGCGCTGCTCAGGTCTCCGAACACACCGCTCGTGTTCTCGCCATAAAAGACGTGCTCGCAGGCAAGCGAGCCGAGGAAGTGCCGGAGGTCGGCAGCAAGCTGCGATCGGAATTCCAACCACTCTTCTTCGGTCGGCAGCGCCTTGTGATAGCCACCGATCTCACCGTGCGTCGTCGCGCGTCGGCGGATTGAGAGGCGCACGTGCGCGTGATCGGTCTTGAAGAAATGCGAAGCCACTGCGTGGCCCAGCTCATGCCTCGCCACGGCGATCTTGTCGCGCTCGGTGTACTCCACCGGGATTGCGAGTCCCGCCTCGACGTTGCCCATCGCCTCCCGGATGTCTGCCCACGTGAGCTGGTCGCGCCCATCGTTAAAGGCGTAGAGCAGCGCGAGCGATAGGACTTGCTCGATGTCGGCCGGGGAGTACTGCTCCGTGATCCGCGCAAACTCATCGCGCCGGCTTGGCGTGTCGAGCGCCGGATCGTGCTGCTTCTTGTCGAAGTAGAGCGCCGCGATGTCCTTGCGGTCCTCTCGATTGGGGAGCCGGAACACGATCTGGCGACCAAACCGACCAGGTCGAGTCAACGCTTCGTCCATGACGGAGGGTCGGTTCGTGGCGCCGATGAACATGATGTTGTAAGCGGGAGCCTTGAGCGCCGGGATGCGAAGGCTCACCTTGCTGCCATTGGCGCCAATCACGCGAGGAATGAACAGCCCATCGAGGGTGAGGTTGATAAGGCCACGGCCCTGCCTGACGAAAAATCCCGGGTTGTCGATTCCGTCCATCAGGACGAGGAGCATGTTCAGCCCAAGCTGACCTCCGCCCATCATTCCCATCATTCCGCCCATCGCACCGCCGCCCTGGCCCGAGCGGCGTTGGCCGAGGGCGTCAATCTCGTCGATGAAGACGACGCAGCCGCCCCACACCTTGGCTCGCTTGCGAGCCGCGCGCACCATCAGGTACACGCTCAGCGCGTCGATGCCGAGGAACATGCCGGCGAACGAGCCGCCGTTGGCGATATAGATCGGAACGTTCAATGAAGACGCAATCGCCTTGGCCAGCATCGTCTTGCCGGTGCCGGGGGGGCCGACCATCAGGACGCCCCGCTCGCGCTTGCCGCCCGCCTTGACAAACATCCGGCCGTGTTCGATGAGGTCGAGGATGCGGCGCATCTCTTTGACCGCGGCCTTCTGCCCGCGCACGTCCTCGATGCTGACCCCGAAGTTGGCATCGTCGGGGTTGATGATCGTCTTGCCGATGCGCGTGTAGATGTAGAAGGGGCCGAAGAACAAGAGGAAGTTCGCGCCCAGCAAGAAGAACAGATAGATGAGCTGCGTGAAGACCTGGGCAAGCAGAGCGGGCAGCGTCGCGATCGCGTCCTCAGGCGCCAGCCCGAAGATGTAGTACATGGCCACGAAGTAGATGGCCGGGATCGCACCCACGAAGAGGGCACGGCGCCAGAAAATCGCGCGGTTGGTTTCGACGGTGCGCTTACTCGTGTCCGCCTCGGGCGTCATGCGCTCGCGGACGATCAACGAGCGGCGCACGATGCTCAAGATGCCGCGGGCAAGCAGCATCGCCAACACCGCGTAGGCGAGTGACCAGCCGATGCCGAGCTGCAGCGCGATCAACCCGAAGGCAAACGCCGAGGCGCCGACGAAGAAAGTGAAGATCCAGAAGATGATCACGGCCGCGTCAGCTCCTTATGGGCGCCGGGATTCCGAACGGCGAGAAACACCACGATAGCGAGACCGAGCGCGATTAGCACGTCTCCGATGCTGTACGCCTCCGGCAGGGGCCCCAGCTTGATCCAATCGCCCAGAAGGTTGAGGTGCGTCGCACTGCTCATGACGGTGTACTGTCCGAGGTTTCCTCGCTGGATCAGCGAACCCGCGAGTTCCGGGGCAACCGGCATGTGGGCTCCGTTGAACAGGATCACCAGCAGGTTCAAGGACGCGCCCACCGCGATCAGCCAGATGCCGCGGACGCGATCGAAATGCCAGACCGTCCACGCGATGATCGCCGCAAGCGCAACCAGATATAGGTATTGCGCGCCTGCGATCGCGTTCAGCGGTGTCAGCAGAACCGCCTCGCGAACCACGATCACAGCCACGATCACCCATGGCCAGCGGAACTTGAGCCCGGCGAGGTTGGTGAGGTTTCCGCCGGTGAGCAGACCGAACACCAGACCGAGGACGATCGCGGAGACCCAGAGCATGGCGGGTCGCTACTCGGCGGCGAGTCGAGAGGCCGCCCCCGCGAGCACCTTCACGCCGACAGGCAGCGCGCTCTCGTCGATGCGAAATCCCGGCGAGTGGTGCGCAGGCGGAGTGTCGCCCTCCGGCCGCGCGCCGAGCATGAAGTAGCAACCGGGAATTCGGGTCAGAAACTCGGCGAAGTCATCGCTCACGGTCAACGGACGGCCGAGCACGGTCGCCTTATCGCCGATCAGCTCCTCACCGACCTCGAGGACTTTGCGCGTCACGTTCGGCTCGTTCATCAGCGGTACTGTGCCGTGCACGAGGTCGACGTTCGTGTTCACCTCGAACTCGGTCTCGGTCTCGTGCAGCAGGTCGTGGAGGCGATCCAGCGCCTGCTCGCGGAGCGAGGAGTCGAACGTGCGCAGGCTGCCCTGGACCAGGACGCCGCGCGGGATTATGTTCCACGCGCCATCGCTGCTGATATTGCCGACCGTCGTATGGCACTGCACGCCCTCGTGCTCGAGTCCTTCGACGACCGTGTGCAGTCGCTCGACGAAGAAAGCCTGGGCGGCCAGCACGTTGCCGCGGCGGCCCATCATTCCGCCGTGACCGCCGGGTCCGGAGAACTTCACGTCGAACGCGTCGGAGCCGGCCCACAGAAGCCCGGGCCTCGTCACGACCGTTCCAGGCTGCATGAAGCTGACGATGTGCAATCCGACGACGACGTCCGGCCGCTGCTGCTCCAGCAGGCCGCGCGCGATCATCGCTTTGGCGCCTTCGACGATCTCCTCGGCCGGTTGAAAAACAAAAAGGTATTTGCCGTTGACGTCCCAGATCCGGTCGATCAGGGTCCTGGCGACGCCGAGCATGATCGCCATGTGGGCGTCATGGCCGCACGCGTGCATCCGCCCGTCGGTGCGTGAGTGAAAGTCGACACCCGACTCTTCGTGGATGGGCAGCGCGTCGATGTCCGCGCGAAGCATGACCGTCTTGCCCGGGCGGCCGGTGTCCAGCAACGCGACCGCGCCCGTCTCGGTCGGACAGGTCTCCAGATCGAGTCCGAGCTCGCGCAGCCTTTCCTTCAAATAGAGCGTCGTCTCGTGCTCGCTGAAGCTGATTTCGGGGTGCTTGTGAAAATGCCGGCGCAGGTCGACCACGTCATCGAGCACGGATTTGCTCGGCAGAGGCGTCGTCGCGTGTTCGTCAGGCATGGACGGCCACCAGGCTGTACCCGCGTGCGGAGGCATGGACGAACGTAGCGCCGAGACCGGGCTCGAGCTCGTCCAGCCGGCGCCGCAAGGTCAGCAACGCTGAGTGCACGGTCGAATGGGCGGCGTTGTTGCGAAACAGACCGGCCTGGATCAGGTCCCGCGCCGTCGCCGGCTTGGAACCCTGGGCGAGGAACAGCACGAGCGCGGCCTGCTGCTGCGTGAGGCGAGCTTCCCGCTCGCCCAGCCGCACTGTGCGCCGTGTCGGATCGAACTCCAGCCTGCCGAAACGGTAGCTCCCGGGCCGGCCTGTTCCCCGCTCGACGAGCCGGGCCGCCAGGTCGGAGTAGATGTGGGCCATGGGCACGTTGCCCTTGACGAAGTACGAGCTCGCGCCGAGCTCGTAGGCGCGTCGGATGGACGCGGAGTTGACCTGGGCCGCGGACAGCACGATCACTGGAAGGCCGGGATGGTGCTCGCGGATCCAGGTCAGGAGCTCGAAGCCCGAGTCCTCTCGCTCGTCCAGGACGAGGTCGAGCAGCACCGCTGCCACGCGCTCGTGCTCGAGGAGCTCTTGCGCCTCGGAGACGGAGGCGGCAACCGAAGGCCGGTAACCGAGATCGTGTAGGTCGATCCGCAGTTGCTGGAGCATTGCCGCCTCGTCCTCGACGACTAGGACAGACGAACCCAGGACATCGGCCGGCCGGTACACTTCCAGGCCGGGCGGCAGCGGCGGTAGACGCACCTCGCGCCTGACAGCGTTGTGGATTTCACGGGTCCGGCTTCGATTTTCCAAGGCCACCCCTACATTATTTTTTACGAAGATTGACTACAGTAAAATGCCCAAGTACGACTGGGGCACCGCATACTTTGTGCCGGGCCTGACGTAATTGGAAAAACAAAGGGGTAAATTGGGGATGACGTGGAGATTCAAGGTCCAGAGCGTGGTATTCGCGACTGTCGCGCTGGGTGCGTTGGCGGCCGCCTCCGGAGCGGGCTGGACAGACATCTGGGCGGCCTTCTCGTCCTTCGGCTGGTAAGCAACTAATCAGAGTCCCGGCGCTCCCTCGAGCGCCGGATCGCGACCGGCAGCAGAGCGTAGAGATCTGCCCGGTCGACGGCTTTGCTCATGTATCCGACCACATCCGGATCATCGGTCCCCGAGGGGAAGACCGGGTAGGCGGTGTAGAAGATCACCGGCACCTTCTGACCCCGCACGCGCAGCTCGGTCAACAAGCCCCAACCGTCCATCGGTTCAGGAAGCATCAGGTCGATGATCGCCACCTCCGGTTTATCCGCCTGGGCGCGGACCAGAGCCTGGTCGGCGTCCTCGGCCATCGACACTTTGTAGCCAAGCATCTTGAGGTCGGTCTCGAGGATGACCCGCCACGCACGCTCGTCGTCCACCACGAGCACGGTGGACCCGCGAAGGTCTTCTGGGGTAGGCGGGATCGGTTTCGGCGGTGTGAACGGCATGGCGCCTAGGGTTCCTCGCCTTCGCTCAGGCCGCTCAGGTCGCGCGTACGCTTGGGAATTCCGAAGCGGCCCACTCTTGGCGCAGTATATCCGTGGCAATGGCCACCTCCGCCCGACGTAACAAAAGCCCGCATCGCTCGCCCAGCGTGGTGACGCGCCCTGTCGCGCGCCCCAAATCGACGCCCATGGCGCAAGCCAACGGCAAAACCGGGCCATCGGTCAGCGCACTCGTCCACGAGCTCGGGACATGCGTCACCGAAGCCGACCTCCTGCAGGTGCTTTACCGCGGTCTCCAGGGCAAATTCGGCTACGACGCCATCAACCTGCAGGTGCTCGAGCGAGAGGGCTGGTACCACTCGCAGCCGATCGACTCCGGCGTGCTGCAGGACGTGCGCCGCCGGCCGGTCCGCGAGTCCTCGTACGCGCGCCAGTTCGCCAATCCGAAAACTACGGTGCTGCCCATCGAGTCAACCCGGCAGGAGTTTGGCAAAGGACCCGGCGGCAGCGTGCGCAGCAAGATGGCGATCTGGGTCCCGGTCACGCACCAGGGCGAGCTGATCGGCAGCGTCATCTACCACACGTATCGAAAGCGGCGAGTCCCGCCCGCCGAGCAGGAGTTCCTCGAGGACGTCCACCTGCGGTTGGGCGTCCTCCTCGCGAACGCCTCCCTCAACGAGCTGACCAGGAACCAGGCGCGCCGCCTGCAGGCGCTCAACGGAATCGCGCGCGCGATGACCTCGACGCTCGATGAGACCACCGTTCTGACCGGTCTCTACGGCACGTTGCGCGAGCTCTTGCCGGTGGACTCACTCGAGATGGTGACCCTGCCGGAGGACAACGACCGCGCGCGTTACCTCCGTATCGCGGGCGACGAGGCTCCGGCCTCACGCTGGCTGCCGGCGCGCTCTCAGCTTGCCGCCACAGCCCGCACCGTCGTTGCAGGCAACAAACCGGCGATCGCCCACGACCCGCACTCGTCGCTGTGGGTCCCGCTCAAAGAAGGCGGTATCGCGCGGGGTGCCCTGGGCATCAGGTGCTCGCGCCCGTACGCCTACGAAGATTCGACCGCCGCGTTTCTCGAGCTCGTATGCGACGAGGTGGCTCTCGCCCTTCGCAACGCGCGCAGCTACGAGGCGATCGAGGACCAGCGCCGCCGCCTGGAGGTCGTCAACTCGGTCGGACGCCGGCTTGCGTCCAGCCTCGACCGCTGGTCGATCATGCGCACCCTCCGCGAGGAGCTCTCGGCCAACCTGACGTTCGACGGATTCATCCTCGCCGCGATCACGCAGACCGCGGAAGGTCCGGTGGCCGAGGGCTACCAGTACGTCGGTGGGGTGGAGGAGGTCGTGCCGCCCGTCGCGCTGGCTGTCACAGGCCCCTCGCGCGAGGCCTACGAGTCGGGGAAGCCGGTCCTCGTGCGCAAGTCGCCATGGGCGCGGACACTTGAAGGCAAGGAGCTCGAGCGCGAGGTGTGGACGGTTGCCCAGGGCGCGGCCGTCTTCGTCTCCGGGCCACCCTCCGACAACCGCCGTGTTTCCAGGTCGTTCGTCTGGGTGCCCGTCCTCAGCGGCGACCGGATCACGGCCATGCTGTCCCTGCAGTCCTACACCGAGGACGCGTTCGACGACTGGCACGTCAAGCTCCTGCAGGACGTCGCGGCGCATGTCAGCCTCGCCCTCGCCAACGCCGACCACTTCGCGCAGGCGCAGACGGAGCGCGCCAGGCTCGAGGCGCTGCACCTGCTCGAGATGGGCGTTGCCAGCGCGGCCGACGAACGTCAGCTGGCGGAAGCGGTGTTCGCGGTGGTCGGTGACTACCTCGGGGCAACGCATATGGTGCTCGGGTATGTCGACGTGGCCGGCCTTGTGGCGGGATTCGCAGCAGCGCATGGCGAGCCATCGACACCGATCGGACCGGTCGCCATCGAGAATGCGCCCTTCTTCCGGCGCATGATCGAGGGTGGAACAGACGTCGTGGAGGCTGTGGCGCATGAGCCCGCAGACCTCGGTGGTCCAATCGGCAGCTACCTGTTCTCGCGCTCGCCCAGCCACGTGGCTTGGGCGCCCATCACCCAGAACGATCGCGTCGTCGCGGGCCTGGCGGTCATGAGGAACGACGGCGCCAAGTTCCAGGCCACACATCTCAAGCTGCTCGAGTCCGCTATGCCGGTGGTCGGGATCGCGCTGCGCACGATGCGCCTCCATCACGCGAATGAGCTCGCCCTTGCACAGTCGGTCCGCATCCAGGAGCTCGCCGCGCTCGCTGGGCACGAGTTGATGAGCGTTGTGGCGAACATCGCAGACCAGGCCCGGACGATGCTCGAATGCGCCGGCGCAGTGTGCTGGGCCTTCGACACCGAGGGTCGTGTGACCGCGACGCGCGGCAGCGGTGACGCCGCGGCCGAAGAGGTTCTGGCCTGGGCAGGGCTCAACGCGGACGACCGCGTGGCACCCGCCGGGATCGTCAGCGGCACCGCGCATGACTACGCGTGGAACATGGTTCCCCTCTGGTACGGCGACCGCCTCGTCGGTGCAATCGGTGCGGTCCATGCCTCGACCCTCGTGCCGGAGCCGAGCGCGGCGGCGCTGGACTTCGCGCGCCATGCCGCGGTCGCGATCGAAAACGCCCGCCTGGTGGCGGAGACGCGAGGCCGCATCCGCACGCTCGAGGCCGTCGCGGCGTTCGCTGAGCTCACCCCGACCGAACCTGACCGCGCGCGCGCAGAGATGGGCCGCCTGGTCAACCGCGCCCTGGCCGGGTCGCAGGGCGAGCTGTGGTTGCTCGAGGATGGCGAGCTTGTGCGCCGCTCCGACAACGGCGACGCCTTGCCCAGGGTGCCGGTCACCGACAGCGCGCAGCTGCTCCGCGCTCTGACGTCGGCTGCCGGCGCGCGCCGCCTCCGTGCGCTTCTCGACCTGCTCGGTGCTACGCCTGATGCCTTCGCGATCCCGATCCAGGTGGAAGGCCGGCTCGCGGGTCTTCTCGTCGCGAGAATCACCTCAGGCGGCGCCGAGACGCGAAGGCTCGCCGCGGTGCTGGCCGGCCAGGCGGCGGTGCTGCTGGGCCAGCTCGAGCTGGTGGACGCCCTCGACCGCGAGCGCCGGATGATGAACGCGATCCTGCGCCACTCGCCAGTCGGCGTGATGCTCGAGGACGCGGCCGGGCGGATCGTTTACGCGAACCCCGAGATCGAGGCGATCTACAGCCTCCAGGCATCCGAGATGCCAGGACGCAAACCGGACGAGGTGTACGCCGCGGCAGGCGCGATCCCGGGCGAGGACGGCGAGGCAGACGGCACGATCGAGCTGCGGATGCGCGATCCGGACCGCACGGTGCACGTGCGCCGGGTGGTGATCCCCGGTCTCGAAGGTGAGCCGGCCGGCGTGCTCACCCTGCACGAGGACGTGACCGTGCAGCGCCAGGCCCTCGAAGCCAAGGATTTGATGCTGCGGGCGATCGGCCACGAGGTGCGGAGCCCGGCGGCCGCGATGAAGAACACGCTGGCCGGGATCATGCAGTGGGACGAAACGATCGACACGCTGGGGCGGAGGACGCTCCTCCAGGAAGCGTACGAATCATCGGACCGGTTGCTGAGCCTGGTCGAGAGCCAGCTGATCATCGCCAAGCTGGAGACCCGGCATTTCGAGCCGACCCCGGGGCCGGTGGACCTCGCGTCCGCCCTGCCAGGTGTGATCGCGGTCCTGAATCACCGCTACGCCGAGCGGACCGAGGCCGTCCAGGTCAACATCCCCGACAACCTACCGCCCGCGTTCTGCGAGCCGGCCCACCTAGCGCAGGTCCTCACCAACCTGATCGGCAATGCCCTTGAGTACACGAGCAGCTCTGTCCAGGTCGAGGCTCGCCAGGTCCAGCGCGGCTGGCTCGAGGTGACGGTCGCCGACAACGGACAGGGACTGCCGGCTGGCACGCTCGACACAGTGTTCGAGAAGACCGGTCCGGCGGGCCGCAGCCGCTCCCAGGGCGGGCTTGGCCTGGGACTGTATCTCTGCAGGTTGGTGGTCGAGCGCTCGTTCGGCGGACGGATCTGGGTCGCCGCAAGCGACAAGCGCGGCACCACCTTCCGCTTCACCGTCCCCGCGCGGATCCGCACCTAAAAAGACACGGATGGGCCGCCAGCCGAGCCCTCCGGCCGCGTTAGAGACTTCTATGAGCGCCGTTGCGCCGATGTGGGTCCGGGTCGGCGGCGGCCTGGAGTCCGTCCCCGATCACCAGCGGCACGGCCCTGCCGACCAGCAGTTCCCGCCCCCCGGGGGGCCGTGGGAGGCCCTCTTGCTAAACGGTCGCCTTGTCGGCTGGGCGGAGCACGGAGGGCTGCGGGTGGCCAGGCAGTCCGCGGAGCTTGGTGAGCGGTTCGCGCAGGAGCATCGCGACTACCTGCTGGGACGGCTGGGCCACAAGCTCCGTTCGTCGGTGCTTGCGCTCCAGGAGTCAGCGAGACAGGCGGCGTTCGGCCGTCCGGACATGCTCGAAGGTTTGTTTGAGCAGGCGCAGGAGGTGGGGCGGCGTGCGGCCGGGCTGGAGGCGGCCGCGGTCGAGCCGAAGGACGGGGCTCGCGGCGTTGTCCTCGGCGCGGTTCTCAATCTCTCCCTTCCGACCGCCACGCGCAACGTGCCGGCCGACGCGTCCGTCCTCGGCTCTGAGACGCTCCTCGTCGAGGCCTTCAGCCACGCGCGTGACTGGTTGCTGGGAGACTCGCTCAGCGTGACCGCGCAGCCCCTTGGAGCGTGGTGGAAAGTCAGCCTGACCAGCGTGGGCGAGCGCAAACCGCTCCCGGTTCCCGAGCTGGGCGAGCCGCTCGTGCGCCTGATCGTCGACACGCAGCTGGACGGGTGGCTCGACACGAGCCGCACCGACGGCGCCGACCTGTTCCTGCCCGCCTACCGCCCGCGTTAGGAGTGGCTCAGGTTTCGCGCATGGTCGCCCCCAACCCGGGGCCGTACACCGGGCCGGGCACCAACACGTGGATCGTGGACGCGGGCCCAGTCGTCGCCGTGATCGACCCCGGCCCAGACGACGACCGTCACCTCGCGGCGCTCAACAAGCGCCTCGCCCAGCGCACGGTGGGCGTCGTCCTCGTCACCCACTCGCACCCCGACCATCTGCCTCTCGCGGACCGATTTGCCACGCAGCATGGGGCGACCGTGCGCCGATACCCCGACCTTCACGACGGCGACATCGTGCGGGTCGGCAACCTCAACATCACCGCGCTCTATACGCCGGGGCACAGCGCCGATCACCTCGCGTTTTTGCTGGCGCTGGATGGCGCCCTGTTCACCGGCGATTTGATCCTCGGCCAGGGCAGCTCGATGGTCACCTACCCGGAGGGCGATGTCGCCGCGTACCTGCGATCACTGGAACGGTTGGCTGCGCTCCAGCCGCGGATACTTTTTCCTGGGCATTGGGATCCGGTGCCCGACGCGATGGCGAAGATCGAGGAGTACCGCAAGCATCGCCTGGAACGCGAGGCGCAGGTGCTCGCGGAGGTCCAGCGCGGAGGCGGCACCGCCTTCGAGCTGACGCGCCGCGTGTACGGCCAGCTCGACGAGAAGTTGATGTTCGCGGCCGAGATGACGATGCGTGCGCACCTGAAGAAGCTGGTCGACGACCGCGCGGTGCGCGAACGCGGTGACTTCTACGAACCGTCGGTAACCTAGGCGCGGTCATGGATCCGAAGCCGCCGATTCTGTCGCTGTCCGCCACCGAGCTCGAAAAGTGGCTCGCGGACCACGACGCCCCCGAGTACCGCCGCAAGCAGGTCTGGACCTGGCTGGCGCGCGGCGCGTCCAGCTTCGGCGCGATGCGCGATGTGCCCAAGGCCTTGCGCGACGAGCTCGATCGAGAGTTCCGCATCACCTCGCTGCATCCCATCGCGGTCTCGCAAGCCGACAACGGACTCACCACGAAGACTCTTTTCGAGCTCGACGGTGGCCACTCGGTCGAGGCGGTCGTGATGCGCTACTCCGACCGCTCCACGCTTTGCATCTCGTCGCAGGCGGGCTGCCCGATCGGGTGCCCGTTCTGCGCCACGGGGAAATTCCCATTCGGTCGCAACCTGAACGCGCACGAGATCGTCGAGCAGGCGGTCGACGCCGTGCGACTGCTGGCGGTGGAGGGCCGGCGCCTCTCGCACGTCGTCTTCATGGGCATGGGCGAGCCGATGGCGAACTACCGTGCGGTCGTCGAATCGGTGCGCCGGCTCAGCGATCCGGACCTCCTCGCGATCAGCCCGCGGAGGATTGTTGTCTCGACGAGCGGTCTCATTCCTCGCATCGAGCAGCTGGGGAGCGAAAACATTCCCGTAACGCTCGCCATCTCGCTGCACGCGGCCCGCGACGAGTTGCGTGACGTGCTCGTGCCGATCAACCGCAAGTACCCGGTGCGCGAGCTGGTCGACGCGGCCCAGGGTTACGCGGACAAGACCGGCCGGCGGGTCAGCTACGAGTGGGTGATGCTCGCCGGCGTCAACGACACCGAGCGCGATGCCAAGGAGCTTGGTGTTTTGCTCAAACGAAAGCTGGCGCACGTCAACCTCATCCCGTTCAACCCGGTCGAGGACACGCCGTACCGTGCGCCGGACCGCGCTTCGATCCGATCGTTCAAAGCGTTGGTCGAGGCGCAGAGCCTCAACGTGACCGTGCGCGACACGCGCGGACGCGAGGCGGACGCCGCCTGCGGGCAGCTCCACGAACGCGTGATGCGAAACAAGCTCGTACCGGTTTCCTGACGCATGCTTTTCGCCGGGACGTCCGGCTTCAGCTACCCGACATGGAAGGGCAAGTTCTATCCCGCGACGCTCGCCGGCTCGAAGATGCTGGGCTTCTACGGCGAGCGGCTCAACGGCGTCGAGCTGAATGGAAGCTTCTACCGCACCCCGCCTGAATCGACGCTGCTCAACTGGGCCGTGCAGACACCACCCGGATTCCGCTTCTGCATGAAAGCGAACCGCGGACTCACGTACTCAGCCGAGGCGTTCGACAAGGTCGGCCTGGCGCGCATCTTCACCGAACGCATCGCGATCCTCGGCGACCGGCTGGGGCCGGTCCTGCTGCAGTTCCCGCCCACCCGGCAAAGGAACGTCGGATTGCTCGACTCTCTGCTCGGGGCGCTCGGCCGGCCGGCGGCCGCCGAGTTCCGGCACGAATCCTGGTTCGACGAAGAGACCTACGGCGTCATCCGGCAACACGGCGGGGCGCTGGTCGTGACCGACGAGGCAAAGTGGCCACGCGCACCGCTTGTCGACCTCGGGTCGCTGGCGTACTTCCGCCTACGCCGCGGATATACGACTGCGTCGTTGCGCCCGTGGATCGAAGATATCAAGGCCGCGGTCGCGACCCACGACGAGGTCCACGTCTACTTCAAACACGACTCGGGGTCGCCGGCGCTTGCGCGGCGCCTGCTCGGGCAAGCCGGAAAAGAACGGGTATCGCGATGATCGCGATGACGACCATCAGCGCGGACGCAAGCTGGGCCTGCCGCAGGCTGAGGAACACGGCGGGGTCGGTGCGCAGGTAGCTGAGAAAGAAGCGACCCGCCGCGTAGACGCCGAGATAGATCAAACCCAGGACGCCGCTCGGCAGTCGCGCTTTCAGCCGCTGGTGGAAGGGAAGCAGCGCGCCAAGGACGAGAAGGCACAGCACCATCTCGTACGCGACCTCTGGGTGGACGACCTTGCCGGGCTCGCCGAGGGTGTTCTGGTTGACGTACTCGACGCCCCAGGGAAGATTGGTCGGCGAGCCGTGGTGCTCGCCGTTCACGACGTCCCCGATGCGGCCGATCGCGAGCCCGATCATCGCGCCGGGGCCGCCGGCGTCGATGATCTTCCAGAACGAGAACTTCGACCGGCGCGCCCAGATGTAGGCGCCCACCATTGCCCCGAAGAGCCCGCCCCACTGGCTGATGCCGCCCTCGGTGAGAGCGAACATGCGCAGCAGGTTGCCCGAGAAGATTCGGAAGTTCTCCCACACGTATAGAAGACGCGCGCCGATCAAGCCGACCACGACCATCCAGGCGAGGCCGTCGCCCGTCCCGCGCAGGTTGGGTACGTCCTTATCGAGCAGCCAAAAGCCGAGGCGCGCCGCCGCGAGGATGCCGAGGACCGAGAACACGCCATGCCACGTGATGAGGAAAGGCCCGATGCGGGCGAGATTGGGGTCGAGGTCGATGATGATGGTGAGCAGCATCAGTCCCGCGCATTGATCGCGCGCTGCAGACGGAACAGCGCGACGTCCTTCGGCAGCAGGGCGATCGTGAAGTGGATCGGCAATGAGACCCTCTTGCCGGTGAGGATGTCTCGCAACGGGTTGTAGAACTTGCCCTTGCCGACGCCGGACTCGGCGACGGCTTTTTCGAGCGCGGCTTCGATCGGCTCGGGCTCCCACTCCACGTGTTGCACGGCTTCGATCGCCATCCCCACGCGTGGTGCGACTTCTCCGTCGATCGCAGGGGGATGCGGGTCCGTCCACAAGTAGTCGAGATAGTCGACCGCCTGCGCAAGCTTGTGCAGCCGCGTCTTCAGCGCGGGCACCGCGCGTTGGAGTGTCGATTCGTCGACCTGGGGCACGAACGGCTTGATCCTCCGCGCGAGCTCTTCATCGGAAAGGGCGCGGATGTACTCGCCGTTGATCCAGTTGAGCTTCTCCCAGTCGAAACGCGCGCCCGCATGCTGGACGCGCTCGAAAGTGAAGGCACCGACGAGCTGCTCGATCGTGAAGATCTCCTGCTCGGTGCCGGGGTTCCAACCCAGCAGCGCGAGATAGTTGATCAGAGCTTCTGGCATATACCCCTGCTCGCGAAAGAGAGCGAGGTTGCTCTCGGGGTGCTTGCGCTTGGACAGCTTGGAGCCGTCCTGGGCAAGGATCAGCGGCATGTGCGCATACGCCTCGGGCCGCTCGTAGCCCAGCGCGTCGATCAGCATCAGCTGATATGGCGTGTTGGAGAGGTGCTCCTCGCCGCGGATCACATGCGTCATCTTCATGAGCGCGTCATCCACTGGGCTGGCGAACTGATAGGTCGGATAGGTGTCCGATTTGATGATGATGAAGTCACCGATCAGGTCGCCGTCGAAATGCATCTCACCACGCACCATGTCGCGGAACTTGATGTCACCGCCTGGGACCTTGAAGCGCACGGCGAAGACGGTGCGACCCTCGGGCGGGTTGTTCAGGCAGCGCCGCGAGTATTTGTAGGCGCGCTTTTCGAGCTGCGCCTGCTTGCGCTCCGCCTCCAACTCTTCGGTCGTGCAGTAGCAGCGATACGCCCTACCGTCTTTGATCAGGCGCGCCGCTTCCTCACGGTACGTGTCGAGCCGCTCCGACTGGCGGTAAGGCTCGTAGGGTCCGCCCTTGTCGGGACCCTCGTCCCAATCGAGACCGAGCCAGCGCAGGCTTTCATAGATCAGCTGCTCGTACTCGGGTCGGTTGCGCTCCATATCGGTGTCGTCGATGCGGAGGGTGAAGGTGCCACCGCGCTGGCGCGCGAACAGCACGTTGTAGAGAGCGGTGCTCGCGGTGCCGAGATGCGCGAAACCCGTCGGGCTCGGCGCGATCCTCACTCGAACGGGGTCGGACACCGCCATATCCTACGAAGTGTCTTGCGACGGAGAATCGAAGCAGAAGATGCAAGAAGGCTCCGGCCCAAGACACTCAGTGCCCAGTCCCGGATTGCTGGCGCTCGTTGGGGGCGACGAGTTCAAGCCGGGCAACGAAGAGCAGGACCGGATGCTCGTCGCGGCGGCCAGAAAAGGCCCTGCCTACGTCGTGCCGACGGCGGCGGCCAGGCAGGGGCCGGAGCAGGCAGTCGAACACGCGACCGGCTGGTTCCGCTCGCTCGGCCTCGCGCTAGAGGAGCTGCCGGTCCTCAAGCCGGCCGACGCCAACTCGAAAGAGCTTGCCGCGCTAGCCCGCGGCGGAGGATTTTTCTACCTGGTCGGCGGAGACCCCGGCCTCGTCGCTCGGGTGCTGCGCGACTCGCGTGTCTGGACGGCCATCTTCGAAGCGTGGCGGGACGGCGCGTCGCTCGCGGGATCGTCAGCGGGCGCGATGGCCTTGTGCAGCCACACGCTCATCCGGGCCAGCTGGCCGAACCGCTTCCACAGGCGTCCGAGCGAGGCCCTGGGCGTCATCCCCAACACGGCGGTGCTTCCACACTTCGACACGTTCGGCCACCGGTGGATCGAGTCGGCGCGGCGTGAGCTCCCGCAGGTGACGCTGTTGGGTGTCGACGAGCGCAGCGCTGCGGTGTGGTCTGGCGGGGAATGGCGCGCAGCTGGCCCAGGCGTGGTCACGCTCATCGCAAAGTCGGCCACGGCGAGCTTCCAGAGCGGGGCGAAAATCGCCGGGCTCGCCAGCCCCGTCCGTATGCTTCCGGCTCAGTGAGCCCCACCCCCGCTTCGCGGGACCTGCCCATGTATGGGGAGGAAACGAGTGCAGCCCCGAAGAAAATTCATTCCGGTTTTGTCGACCTCGGGGCGCTGCGCGTCCATCACATGCACGGCGGGAGGGGCACGCCGGTCGTTTTCATCCACGGTCTGGGGTCGTCCGGCTACATGGAGTGGCGCTACAACCTGGAGCCGTTCGCGACGAGGCACCGCGTACTGGCTCCCGACCTGCCTGGCTACGGCCGCACCGACAAGCCGCGCGTCCGCTACACGATCCCGTACTTCGCGCGTTTCGTGCGGCGCTACATGCACGACTGCGGTCTCCGCTCCGCGGCCGTCATCGGCGCCTCGCTGGGTGGGCGCATCGCGCTCGAGCTCGCGCTCGAGGAGCCAAAGCTTGTCCGCAAGCTCGTCCTCGTCAACACGCTCGGCCTCGGACGGCCCCAGGTCCGTATAGCGCAGATGGCCTACGGCCTGGTCACCATCCCGCGTGTCGGCGAAGCCGTGATGGGATTTGCGCGCGACGCGCTTTCGTGGGCCCCTCGGACGATTATCCGCCGCGTCGCGGCACGCTACTCGGGCGCCAGCGCCGACCTGAGCCGCACCATGGACGACGCCTACCTGGACGACCTGCGCGAGATGTACGCCACCGATGGATTTCACAACGCCTACCTATCGACGGTGCGGGCGCTCGTCAACCCCCGTGCGCTCTTGGGCGGTCACCACGACGTGACGCGGCGATTGAACGAGCTCAAGATCCCGGTCCAGCTGATCTGGGGCGCCGACGATCCGCTGTTTCCGCTGGCGCATGCCGAACGCGCGCACACGTTGATCGAGCGTTCTCAGCTCGCCGTGATCGACGGCGCGGGTCACACGCCGCAAGCCGAGCGACCGGAGGAATTCAACCGCGTCCTCCACCGATTCCTCGACGGCTAGTCCTCCGGACCAGGTCCGCTACAGGAGTCCCGAGTATCGGGACCTCGTCGCGGGGCCGCTCGACCCCCTTGTTCACCCGACGCCGATGGAGCCGGCGCGCTTCTACCTTTTGATCCGGCGGCTCGCCCGCTGGGTCGTGACCCATCTCTTCCGGGTCACCGTGACCGGTCTCGAGAACATCCCGACGCCCCCGTACATCATCGCGGCCAACCATCAGGCGTGGTTCGACCCCGCGTTCATCATTCCTTTCTTTCCGGAGCGGCCGTTGATCTACACGATGGCCAAGCGCGAAACTGTGTTCAACCGGGCATGGAAGCGCAGGCTTCTGCCCCTGATCGGGGTCTTCCCCATCTCACCCAACAAGGGCGAGCTCGATGAGCATGGCCTGCGCACCGTGTACCAGGTGCTCGAGCGTAACGGCGTGATGCTGATCTTTCCGGAAGGGCGCTACTCGAGGGGCAGGGCGCTGCGCCCGCTCAAAAACGGCATCGGCTACTTCGCGCTGCAGGCCGGCGTCCCGATCTGCCCGGTCGCCGTGCGCGGCACCGACCGGCTTTGGCCTTTCAAGCCAATCGACGTTTCCATCGGAACCCCGGTCATGCCGGATCTCCCGGCGTGGTGGGAGCTGAGCCGCCGGGTGACCAGCGTGGTCGACAGAGTCCGCAACTCCATCACGATCGCCCTTAACAGGCGCCGCGCCTAGAATCTGGCAGTTTTGCACCTGGTCATCGGCGCGGGGGAGTTTCTGGGGCGGCACATCTCGCGCGCGCTTTCCGCCGACGTCCCGGTCATCGAGCTCGACTCGGACGCGGACGACGAGACGCTGGCCGACGCGATCGTCGGCGTCGAGATCGTCGTGTTGTGCGCTCAGACGGCAGCACCAAGCCACCGCGTCCGTTACCGCAGGAAGCCGCCGCATCTGTTGCAGCGCGTGGTCGCCGCGTCGCGTCGCGCGCGCGTCCGCAGGATCGTCCACGTCTCGACCGCCGACGTCTACGGATCCAGCCACTTCACGCGCATCACGGAAAAGTCGGAGCTCAAGGCGACGTATGCGTACGAGAAGGTGAAGCTGTTCGAAGAGGAGTGGCTGCTCGACGCGGCCGGCGACGACCTCGAGGCCGTCGTCATCAGGCCGGCGCGGGTCTTCGGCGAGGGCGAGGAGTGGATCCTGCCGCGTCTGATGGCGGCGGCGGTCCACGGTCGCGTGTGGCTTCCGGGCGGGGGCAGGGCAAAGCAGACCTTCGTCTACGGGGAGGACGTGGGGCGAGCGTGTCTTGCGGCGTCGGACCGCGGCCGGCCCGGGCACCGTTACCTCATCGGCGGTTTCGACTCCACGTGGCGCGACCTTGTCTCGTCAGCGGCGCGCGCGGTCGGCTTCGCGGCGGAGGTTTCGTCGCTGCCCTACGACATCGCCTACCTCAGGGCGCTCGCGGCCGAGACGGTGACGCCGAGCGGCGGCGCCCTCTGGCCTGGCATCTACGCCGTCGACGTGCTCGGCAAATCGCGCTACTACGACGACTCGCACTCCAGGCGCGAGCTGACGTGGTCTCCGTCGGTCGGGAGCTTCGAGCAGGAGATGCCCGCCATGGCGCCGTGGCTGTCGCGGCTGCCCGAGGTCGCCGCTGTCCTGGCCGAGCCCGCCGAGGCTGCTGGAGCTACTTCACCGCAAGGCAGGTGATCGTCTTGAAGACGCCGTCGATCTTCTGGATCTTGTCGACGATCAGCGAGCCGATCGAGTTGACGTCGGGGGCTTCGCACACCGCGATCACGTCGTACTCGCCCGTGATGGCGTCGGCGGCGGAGATGCCCGACACGCCTTCCATCTTCTTGGCCACCTCAAGTGCCCGCCCGGGTGACGCGTTGATGAGTACGTACGCCTTCATCGCCTAACCCCCACTGTTCTCCTGGACGGAACCGGATCAGACTACTCGGCTTGCGACGATTTTTTCGGCCGGCGTTTGTCGGCCAGGTGCTGGGCCAGCTTCTTCAGCCCGGGGTTGACCGCCACGACCTTCGGCCCTCGGACCTTCTTGTCGCGCGCCTTGTTGCGGGCACTTTCCCGCGGCGCCACGCGGTCGAGCTCGTCGCCCACGAGCTAGAAGGTTGCCGGGACGATCGCGCGCTTGTGGATGCCCGAGCCCAGCAGCGTGTCACCCTCGCGACACTCGACCTCGAAATAGAGCTTGTTGCCTTTGACCTCGGTCAGGCGGGAGCTGACGACGATCGCCCGCCCGGGCGCGGTCGGGGCCAGGTGCCTGACGTGGACTTCATATCCAACGGTGGTATGTCCCTCGGGTAACAGGCGTTCTACCGAGCGATGGCTGGTCAGCTCCATGAGCCCGATCATGGCCGGAGTCGCGAACGTGCCTTTGCCGCCCACGTGGTGGGTGAGAAGGTTGCCTTCGACGACGCGCTCGAGGCGTCCTTCGATGCCCGGCCGAATACCTTCGATCGTGTCCACCCTATAGATTGTCGTCAATGACGCGGGTGCGCAAGGCGATATTTCCCGCCGCGGGTCTTGGCACGCGCTTCCTGCCGGTCACCAAAGCGCAGCCGAAGGAGATGCTGCCGCTCGTCGACAAGCCGACGATCCAGTACGGCGTCGAAGAGGCAATCGCGAGCGGAATCGAGCAGGTCATCATGGTCACCGGCGGCGGCAAGCGAGCGATTGTCGACCATTTCGACCGCTCGCTCGAGCTCGAGCACTACCTGGAGCAGCGCGGCAAGAGCGACCTCCTGCGCATTCTGGCCGAGGTCGACGACCTGAGCAACCAGCTCGACATCACGTATATCCAGCAGAAGGAGCCGCTCGGCTTGGGTCATGCCGTTTGGACGGCCCGCCGCCAGGTCGAAGGTGAGGCATGCGCCGTGCTCCTGGCCGACGACGTGATCCTCGGCGGCGAGCCGTGCTTGAAGCAGCTGATCGACGCGCATCGCGCGACCGGCGCGACCGTGATCGCGGTCCGACGTTTTCCGCGGAGCGAGATCGGGCGCTACGGCGTGGTCGTCACCAGCGGGGCCAAGGGACGAATACACGAGGTCACCGATATGGTCGAAAAACCCGAGCCGGGAACAGAACCGTCCGACCTCGCCATCCTCGGCCGGTACATCCTCACCCCGGCGGTCTTCGACGAGCTCGACCGGGCCGAGCCGGGGGCCGGCAGGGAGATCCAGCTCACAGACGCCATCAAGCGGACTCTGGGCCGCCACCCAGTGGTGGCGTTCGAGTTCGAGGGCGACTACTACGACACGGGCACCGTTTCCGGGTATCTGAGGGCCAATCTGATGCTTGCGATGAAGCGGGAAGGCCTACGGGACGAGCTCGCCCCGCTGCTCCGGGAACTGCTCGAAAGCCCGGTTCGGGACGCCGCTCCCCGCGCTGCGGGCTCGCCCGGATAGACCCTCGGCGGATCTTCGGCGCCCATGCGGCCCACTCCCCCCGGAGGGGGCCCCAGTACGTCCTGCGCGGCTCGCTCACGCATGCCGGATGCGCTCGCTGCGCTGCTCGTCGCCGCGCCCTGATCTGGACCACCTGGCTCGCCGAATCTCTCGCCGAGGGCTACCGAGCGAGCCCTATAATCGTTAAGCGCTCTATGAGCCGATTCCCCGCCCGAGTGATTTACCTATGGCTGTTTCAGGACGAAGAAGATTCGACGACGACAAAGTTGTTCGGTATGAGACCGCGGAGAAGGACTTCGAGGTCGAAGTCTCGCGCACGCTCAACAAGTGGTGCGTCACCGTCTACCAGCAGCCGGACCGCCAGATCCTGGTTCAAGACTTCTTCCCGGAGCGTTGGAAGGCGCTCGCGCGGGCGCAGGACTTCATCCGACTCCTGAACCAGCGCAAGAAGAAGGAAGAGGAAGGTCTCAATTCCGACGACGACGACTTCTAGCCCTCGCTAGAATCGACCACTCGTGAACTGGGCTGTGCTGCGTCGGGAGTGGGGGGCGGTCACGTTTGTGCTCACCGTGATCGCCGGCATGATCGTCGTCCCGGTGGCGCTCTACTTCGCCAACCAGGGACCCGGTCCGGTCACCCTCCCGAACCTGAACACTTCGAGCAGCGCGCGCGCGAGCGCCGTGCACAGCCCAAGTCCTTCGCCCTCGCCGTCGCACTCGCCCTCGCCGAGCGCGTCACCGACTCCCTAGGGCTAGGAGGCCAAACCCCACAGCAATCGCTCGCCGTTCGGCCGGACGATGTCCTCCAGCGGAAGCACGAATTCGGCGATCGACTTGTTCTCCGCGCTCACCCGCATCTCGATCACATCCGACAGTCGGAGGTGGGCGATCGCCGCGCAGTCGTGGAGAAACGTGAACACCACCGGCTGCACCAGGTTGAGCACGTAGTCGGCGATGCGCGCGCCGTCGGAAACAGTTTGGCCGTCCACGCTGCGGTCACGGAAGGCGAGGATCACGACCTCGTCGCTCAACATGACCGGGTCGGTCCACGCGTACGTCGACGCCTTCGTACCGCTCAAGGTCTGCAGGATTTCGGCGAGCCGTCGCATCGGCGGTTCGGGGCCTTCGAAAAGCAGCGGCACGTCCCGAAGGGGTTCGTTGAACTGCTGCGCGCGGTACTGGGCCGTGAAGCCAAGATCTGAGAGCCCGGCAAACGGCGCCGGGACCTTGATCGACATCTCGCCAAGATGGTGCTTGCTGGGACGCATGCTGGGTCGGGCCTCTTCCATATCGTATTAACGCATGGCTGCCTGCCGGAAGTCTCCTACCAACGTATGAACGCAGCCCAAAATGAGCTCGCCATGCCGCTGACCGGAATCCGCGTCCTCGACCTGACCCGGCTGCTTCCCGGCGGGTACTGCACGCTGCTCCTCGCCGACATGGGCGCCGACGTGATCAAGGTGGAGGAGCCCGAGACCGGTGACTACATGCGTTGGACGCCCCCGCTCGTCGATGGCCAGAGCGCCCTTTTCAACGCCATCAACCGCAACAAGCGCAGCGTCACTTTGAATCTGAGGACGGATGCCGGGCGAGAGCTGTTGCTGCGCCTTGTCGAAGGAGCCGACGTTCTCGTGGAGGGTAACCGCCCCGGTGTCATGGAGCGGCTTGGCATCGGGTGGGACGTGCTCCACGCGAGAAACCCGCGCGTGGTCATGTGCTCGATCACCGGTTACGGTCAGGACGGACCGTTCGCATCGCGCGCGGGTCACGACCTGAATTACATGGCGACCGCGGGCGGGCTCGGCCTCAACGGAGAACTCGAAGGCCCTCCGATTCCGCTCGCCGTCCAGGTCGCCGACATCGGCGGCGGCGGGCTCCAACCGGCGGTGGCAATCCTCGGCGCGCTCATGGGAGTGCAGCGGGGTGGCGAGGGACGGTGGATCGACGCGTCGATGACCGACGGTGCCGTGACGTGGCTAGGGATGGCTTTTGCGGCGCGCGACGCCGGCGAGAGTGTCTTGCGCGGCGACCAACGGCTGGCCGGCCGTTACGCCTGCTACCGCGTTTACGCGTGCAAGAACGGCGGCTACTTCAGCGTGGCGGCCCTCGAGCCGAAATTCTGGAGCGCGCTTTGCAACGCGCTGGAAAGGCTCGATCTCGTCGAGCTGCAGTATTCAGAAGATCCGGCGACGCAGACAGCGCTCGAGGAGATCTTCGCGTCGCAAACGCGACGCGAGTGGCAGGAAACGCTGGCGCCGCTGGATGCATGCTGCGAGCCCGTGCTGGAGATCGACGAAGTCAGGCACCATCCACAGATCGCCGCCAGGCGGCTGTTCTTGGGCCAGGCGTCGGGCCTCGAGATCAGGCCCGCGGTTGTCATGGCCGATGGCTGGCGCCGGCGCGAACCACCCCGCCTCGGCGAGCACAACGAAGAGGTTTACGCGGCTGTCGGCCTCGACCCGAAACGGATCGAGGAATTGCGCCAGGAGGGTGTCATCTAGCCGCCAGCTCCGCCCACAGTCTCTCCACGTGCTCGCGCGTGACTTCGCGGCTTCCGCTGTTGTCGATGATTTGTTTCGCGCGAGCTCGCTTGTCGTCGATGGGCATCTGCGAGGCGATGACCGCGCGCGCCCTGTCTTCGCTCAAACCGCGCCCCTCGACCAATCGCTGCACTTGAACCGGCTCAGGGACATAGACCAGGACGACCTCTGAGTAAAGATCCTCGAGTCCGTTTTCGAAAAGAAGGGGCACGTCCTGCACCACGACGCTGGCCCCATGCATCAGGGCCTCGGCTGTGCGAGCAGCCATCCACTCGCGCACGAGCGGATGCACGATCGCGTTCAAACGCTGCCGGGCGTCCGCGTCGTGGAAGACGAGCTCGCCCAGGCGGGCGCGGTCGATCCGGCCGTTGCGGACGTAATCGGGACCGAATTCGCGCTCGACGAGATCAAATCCCAAACTTTCTGGCGCGTATACGGCGTGAGTCGCCTGGTCCGCATCGATCACCGTCGCGCCTAGCTCGCGAAACATCTCTGCCACGGTCGACTTGCCCGACCCGGCGCCGCCTGTCAGCCCAATGAGCTTCAATTTGGGTGGATGGCTGACGAAGAGAAATTCGATGCGGTCGTCATCGGCGCCGGTCCGGCCGGCACCGCGGCCGCGATCACGATGGCGAAAGCGGGCCTACAGGTCGCCTTGCTAGAGCGCGGCGTGAAGCCAGGTTCCAAGAACGTCATGGGCGGCATCCTCTACAACCACTACCTCGAGGAGATCGTAGGCGACGAGTGGAAGCAGGCACCGCTGGAGCGCCCGATCATCGAGGAGCGGCGGTGGATGATGACGCCCGAGGCTGCGATCGGCCTCGACTACAAGAACCTACGCAACCGAGCGCATCCGCATTCCTACTCGGTGCTGCGCGCGAAGTTCGACGCCTGGTTTGCGGAGCAGGCCGAAAAGGGCGGCGCGATGGTCGTCCCGGAAACCGTTGTGGATCGCCTCATCGTCAAGAACGGACGCGTGATCGGCGCCGGCACCGGACGGGGTGACGATGTCTACGCCGAAGTCACGATCGTCTGCGAAGGCATCGGCCTGGGCGCCGGACTGCTCGAGAACACCGTGATCAACGGCAAGCCGCTCCGCCGGAAGCTGCGGGACAACGAAGTCGCGATGGCGGTCAAGGAGATCATGCAGCTCGATCCCGGCCTGATCGAGGAGCGCTTCAACTGCGAGTCTGGCGAGGGCTGCACGATCGAATGCTTCGGGGACTCCACCATGGGGATGTCGGGATTCATGTTCATCTACACCAACCGCGACACGCTTTCGGTTGGAGGTGGCGCGCTGCTGAGCGAGTTCAACAAGACTTTGCGCACGCCCAACGATCTGATCGAGCACTTCAAGCAGCACCCTGCGGTCAAGCCACTGCTGCGCGGAGCCGAGACGGTGGAGTACCTGGCGCACCTGATTCCGGAGGGCGGCTACCGCGGGATCCCGCGCGTGTACGGACCCGGATACCTGGTCTGCGGCGACGCAGCGATGCTGTCCAACCCTGTCCATCGGGAGGGATCGAACCTTGCGATGGAGTCGGGCCGGCTCGCGGGCGAGACCGTGATCCACGCCAAGGAGGCTGGCGACTTCTCAGAACGAAGGCTTGCCGAGTACCGGGGCAGGCTCGACCACTCTTGGATCATGGCGGACATGAAGAAGTACGACAAGGCGGTGCCCCTCCTCGAGCACAACCCTCAGATGCTGACGAAATATCCATCCGTCCTGGACCGCTCGATGGACGAGTTCTTCCGCGTCGATGGGGCGTCGAAGTGGGACAAGCAACGCAACATCTTCAGGATGCTGCGCAAGGAGGGCATGGTCCGCATGGGCTGGGACACGTTCAAAGCGCTCTGGGCCATGAAATGAAGGACACCCTTCAACACACCGAAGACGGCGTCGCTTACGAGGACGGAGTCCTCAACCTGCGAGACGGCCGCGAGCTGGCATGGCGGTGGTGGGGCGACCCCGACGGAACCCCGCTTCTGCGCATCCAGGGCACGCCGTCGTCGCGCTTGCAGCGAAATCCCGACAAGAGCGTGCAGAGCGATCTCGGCGCGCGCTACCTGATGGCGGACCGGCCAGGTTACGGCCACTCCACGCGCAAGCCGGGCCGAGGCATCGTCGACATCGCGGACGACTACTCCGCCCTACTCGAACACCACGGTCTGGAGCGAGTGCCCGCCATGGGCACGAGCGGCGGAGGTCCGCACGTCCTCGCGCTCGGGGCGCGGTATCCAGACAAGGTCTCGGCCCTGACCGTGGTGGTGGGTGGCACGCCGCTCGTCGAGGAAGAGGTGGCGCAGCTGGTCGGCGTGAATGCGCGGGGCTACGCCCTTGCCGAGCAGGGTTGGGAGCCACTCCACCAGTTTCTGACGGAGATTCGGGCTCGGCTTCTCGGCGACGAGGGCATGCAGGGCGTGCTCAGCGACGCCCCTCCGACCGATCGGGCGATCATGTCCGACCCCGTCTGGCAACGCATGTCGCGCGACAACCTCGCTGAGACCCTGCGGCAGGGCGCCGAAGGTTGGGCGGACGAATCGTTCGCCATGCACGGGAGCTGGGATTTCGATCCTGACGAAGTCCGGACGTCGGTTACCTGGTGGCACGGTGACGACGACAAGAACGCGCCGCTCTCCGCCGCACGGCGCGTGGTGGCGCAGCTACGGAAGGTCGACCTCCACGTGTGGCACGACGAGGGCCACTTCGTATCCCTGACGCACGACAAGGAGATCGTTCAGGAGCTCCTCGAGAGGGGCTAGCTGAGCCTCCCCACTCGCTGGGGAGGTCGGCCCGAAAGGCCGGGTGGGGACCCCGCTAACCCGATACGTTGACGTGGATCGTGTGGTAACCGCTCGAGCCGCTCGGATAGCTCGGTGCGTTGCCCGAGTCCTGGAGCGAACCCGCCGCGTCGGTGGCGCGCACCCTCAGCGTGTAAGAGCCGTGCGAGTTGGGACTCCAGGTCGCCCGCCAGATGACCCAGGTCAGCTTCGACAGCGGCGCGTCGAAATTCGCCACGCTCCAGCTTGAGCCTCCGTCAGTCGAGTACTCCACCTTGCTGATGCCCCGCAAGCCGGCGAACGCGACACCGGCCACCTGGATCGCGCCGACCTTGATGATCTCGCCGTCCTGCGGAACGTCGAATCGCGAAGTCGTCTTGACGACCGCGTTGTGGTCCCACCCCTGCTGCTCCCAGTAGCCGCGCGCCTCCTGCGTCACGAGGTCGATGCTGTCGAGCCACTTCGGGCCCTTCATCCCGTAGTGGCCCGGAATCAGCATGCGGGCGGGGAATCCATGGCTCATGGGTAGGGGAGCGCCGTCGAGCTCGTAGACCACCAGCACCTCCGGGGCACCGGTAACGAGGCTGAGCGGGATGCTCTCCGTGTAGCCGTCTCGCGCCTTGAAGGCGACCCAGCCGGCCTGCGCCTGCGGGCCCGCCATCGCGACCAGGTCGCGCAGGGCCACGCCCTTGAAGTTGCCGGTGCTCATCTGGTCGCCGCCGACGTTGTTGCTGATGCACTCGAGGGTCACGTACTCCTCGGTCGCGGGAAGCGCGCGAAGGTCCGCAAGCGAGAGGCTGAAGGGCTTGTCGGCGAGGCCGCCGACACGCAGCCGCCAGCTCTGGCCGTCGACGCTGGGGTCGACGAAGTTCTTGGAAACGATGTAGAAGTTGCCGACTGGGGTTATCTCCGGCGAGATCCCGCCCAGCCCTGAGCCGGGCGGGTTGAAGATGGCCTCGTACCAGTCAGGGAAGAGGCGGAGGGCCAGGCCGCCAACGCTGACGGCGGCGATGCCGACCGGAACGGCGGCCAGGAGGCGGCGCCGGCCAAGGTCTACATCAGGCGGGCCCGTCCCGCCGAACTGCAGGACCACCGCGTAGATCGCGAAGAGCGCGGCCCAGGTCACAGGAGTCGCCGGGCCGTCGTTCAGGCCGAGCATGCCGGCGCCCGCGACCGGCAAAAGGATCACCACCACGATGACCCAGGCCAGTCCAGCGAACGCAAACGGAACCCAGGTCGAAGTCCAGCGCAGGTTTGCCACAGCCGATGCCGCGCCAAGGGCTCCGAGCGCGACGACCATGGCGACGATCAGGCCCACCTCCTCGACCACCTTGCCCGCGTGCTGGAGGGTGTCGATCAGGAATCCGAAGACAAAGCCCGGCATCAGAGAGAGGATTGGTTCGTTGAGCAGCTGGGGCAGCGGCCGCAACCCGATGATGGCACCGCCCCAATACATCAACGCGACGAGCGTCGCGCCACCGATGCAGCCCCACCCGAAGCCACTCCACGCCGCAGCCCTACGTGTCACGCGTGAGGTTGTACCACCGAAAGGTACGCACGCGGTGTAAGCATTCGTCGGCGGCTGGTAGCATCGATGCGTCGGATGCCGGCCCCGATCACTCCCGAGGACCTTTACCGTTTTCGTTGGATCGACCACGTACGCCTGAGCCCAGACGGCGAACGGGTCGCGTACCAGGTTGGTTGGGCTGACGCGGGCGCAAGGCAGAGCCGGAGCCGAATCGTCGTGCGCCGCCTGCTCGATCCCGAGCCTGTGGAACCGACCGCGGGAGTGCTCCGCGATCACTCTCCCGAATGGTCGCCCGACGGCCGCAGCCTCGCCTTCGTCAGCCGCGTCGGCGCTGCGGACCAACTCTTCGTGCTCGATGTCACCACCGGCGCTGCCGCTCAGCAGCTCAGCTCGGTGCCTGACGGTGTCGGCCTGCCGCGATGGTCACCCGACGGCAAGCGAATCGCGTTTCTCGGGTCGGTCCTGGCCGACCCCGACGCGGTCGTCGACGACCCGCGACCGCCTGAGAGCCGCGACCAGCTTCGTCGGGCGCCTGTCGCGCGGGTGGTTCGCCGGCTCGACTACAAGCACGACGGGCGCGGTTATGTCGACGGCCGGATGCACCACCTGTACGTCGCGTCCGCGACCGGCGGAGACGTGAAGCAGCTGACCGACGGGGCGTGGGACGTCAGCGATTTCGACTGGTCGCCCGACAGCTCGCGCCTGGTGGTCGCCGGCAACGCAGAGCCGGGCTCCGACCTGCAGCGCGAGCTCCACCTGTACCTGGTCGACCTCGAGACGAATCTGGTCCGGCTCGGCGGCGGCTTCTACCTGAGCTCGCCGATCTGGTCGCCCAAGGGCGACATGATCGCGTTCATCGCGCCAAACGGCCTGGACGTCGGCCTGCTGGAACGCATGTGGGTTGTGCCGCTCGCGGGCGGAGGACCGCGTTGCCTCACGGCTGACTTCGACCAGGCGGTCAACGACAGCGTCATCAACGACATGCGCGCAGGCCACGCGACCAGGGTCATCTGGTCGGCGGAAGGCGACCGGATCTACTTCCCGGCGAGCGGATCGGGCGTGACCTCGATCCACTCGGTCGATCTCGACGGCAACATTCGCGAAGAGGCCGGCGGGCGGCGCCGGATCTATGACTTCGACGTCGCCAATGGCGTCCTTGTCTTTTGCGCCTCAGACCCGACCAACCCAGGCGAGCTCTACATGCTCACGCAAGGCGCGGAGGCACGTGTCACCGACCTGAACCCATGGCTGCACGAGCGCTTCGTAGCGCTGCCGGAGCAGGAGTACTTCACCGCTCCGGACGGTTGGAAGCTCGAGGGCTGGGTGCTCAAACCGCAGGGCTTCGACCCGAACCGCCTCCATCCGACCGTGATGGAGATCCACGGCGGTCCGCACGCCCAGTACGGATGGTCTTTCTTCCACGAGCTGCAGATCCTCGCGGGCATGGGTTTCGTCGTCTTCTACATGAACCCGCGAGGTTCCGACGGCTACGGCGAGCGTTTCCGCCGCGACGTGGTGCGGGACTGGGCGGGCAAGGATTACCTCGACCTCATGGCGTCGCTCGACCAGATCATCGAGCGCGCCGGGTACATCGACGCGAACAGGCTCGGCGTCGGGGGCGGCTCCTACGGCGGCTACATGACCAACTGGATCATCGGCCAGACCAACCGGTTCTCGGCCGCGGTCTCGATGCGGTCGATCTCCAACCTGGTCAGCGAGTACCCGCAACACGACATCGTCCTGTGGGGCGTCCTCCAGCTCGGTCCGCCGCCCTGGCCGAACCTCGACGAGCTGTGGCGCCGTTCGCCGATCCGGTACGTCCAGAACATGAAGACCCCGCTCTTGCTCACCGCTGGCGAGATGGACCTCAGGTGCGCGATGTCGCAGTCGGAGGAGCTGTTCGGCGCCATGCGCCTGCTCGGCAAAACGGTCGAGCTCGTGCGATTCCCCGAGGAATCGCACGACCTGTCGCGCAACGGTCGCCCCGACCGCCGGGTCGAGAGGTTGCGCCGGATCGCCGGCTGGTACGAGCGGTACCTCGGCACGGCCGCGGTTGACCGACCCGCCTCGGAGGAGGCGACCCAGATTCTGCCCATCCCGGCCGAGGCGCCGCGTGAGTGGGCCAAGACAATTGCCATCGGAAGCCGGCCGGAGGCTGACGAGCTTGCGGCCGAGGCGTCGCCAGTCACCGCGGTCGTCGAGCCGGAGGTCATCCAGCCCACCGTCCCCGACGACGCGACGGCGGAAGCGCCGATCATCCAGCCGGAGGCACTGCCGGATCTGCCCGGTCCGGATGAGCCCGCGCTCGAGCCTGCCGCCGAGGCCGCTCCGGAGACCGTCGAGGCGCAGCGCGAGCCTGAGCCGGAACCGGTCGTCGCCGAGCCGGCGCCGGAGTCAGAGCCTCTGCGCGAACCGGAGCCTGAGCTCGAGCCTGCCGCCGAGGCCGCTCCGGAGACGGTCGAGGCGCAGCCCGAGCCTGAGCCGGAACCGGTCGTCGCCGAGCCGGCGCCGGAGCCGGAGCCTGTGCGCGAACCGGAGCCTGCCACGGAACCCGAACCTGAGCCGGAACCTGCGATCGCGGCGCTGGCCCCCGTACCGGAGCCCGAACCTGAGCGTGAGGCCGAACCCGAATCCGTGGAGCTGGTGTCCGCGATCACGGAGCCGGCGCTGTCCGCTTTCGACGAGCCGGGTTACTTCGGCGAGCCGCCGCCCGTTGCGGAGCCAGAGCCAGAGGCAGAGCGGGAGCCGGAGCGTGCGCCGGAGCCGTTGGTCGCCGAGGCGTTCACCCCCCAGTCAGAACCCGAGCCCGAGCGCGAGCGTCAGCTGCAGCCCGAGCCGATGGCGGCCAGCGCCGCCGAGCCCGCGGCCCAGACCTCCGCCCCGGACGTGAGCTCGACGCTGGTGGCTTGGCCGTCGGGGGCGCCATCCACCGCACCCGGAAACGGAGAGCCGGCAGAGCCGGCATCTTTCGAGGAGGCAACGGGGGTCATTCCGGTCTGGCAGCAGACCGACCCGAACGCCGATTCCAGGCGCACGGTCTCGTTGCAGGCGATGCCGCCGGAACAGGTGGCGGCGGGCTCGACGTTCGCGGCCATGCTCACTTTCGAGTCGGGCCCGTTCGCGGGAAGGATCGTCGCGCTGCCCAACCAGATGGTCACGATCGGCCGCGCGCCTGACAACGACGTCGTCGTGGGCGATCCCGCGACCTCAGGCCATCACGGGCGCATCGAGGTCCGCACCGGTTCGTTCTGGATCAGCGACCTCGGCAGCACCAACGGCACGCAGGTCAACGGTGAGCAGGTGATCGAGAAGCAGCTCACCGACGGCGACATGATCGCCATCGGGCAGAACACGGTCCGCTTCACGCTCGAGTCGTAGTCCGGCTCCGCATCGCGCCGACCAGAACGTCGTACTCACCCATGTGGCGTCTGATATGCGCGCCCGCGGGTCGCAGCAGCAGCTGCCATCCCGGCAGGCCATCGAGATCTTCGACCTCGGCCCAGATGTTCGGATCGAGATAACCGGCGCGATTCGCCTGGTTCGTTTTGAGTGGCGGCGCCGCATCGAGGCTCGACTCCGTCTGCTTCGCGAACCAGTCCATCACGGCCGCTCGCACGTCGCGGAGATATGCAGCGACCTCTGTCCTGGACGTCGATGCGGTGACCTCGTCCGCGAGGGAGTCTGCGATCCCTGCGCCGTAACAGGCTTCGCGCGCAAAACGCCCTTGCCACGTGGACGAGTCGGCGACCTCGGCAATGCCCTGGATTGCGGAGTGAATGGTCCAGTCGAGGATGCGCGCGCAGTGCCAGAGGATGAACCCAGGCTTGCTCGTCGAAGGGAACGCGCGCTGGTTCCACTCCTGGTCACTGATTGCATCGAGTCGCTCCTGGACCATCCCGAAGGACCCGCTGAGGAGCACGCGCAGGACGTCGACGCCCGTCATGGCCCGGCCATGTTAACGCGAGACGAGGTGAGGCCCCAGGCGCTTCATTCCATTCGCCACCACGCGTCGCTGGTGGCAGGAGGGGGTTCCGCGGGGGAGGACAAGCGTCCTCACCCGCGCCCTAATCGAGACGAGGTGTGGCCCCAGGCCGGATTTATTCCGGCCGTCCCCAGGCGCTTCATTCCATTCGCCTCCACGCGTCGCTGGTGGCAGGAGGGGGTCCCGCGGGGGAGGACAAGCGTCCTCACCCGCGCCTCTAATCGAGACGAGGTGTGGCCCCAGGCCGGATTTATTCCGGCCGTCCCCAGGCGCTTCATTCCATTCGCCTCCACGCGTCGCTGGCGGCAGGAGGGGTTCCGCGGGGGAGGACAGGCGTCCTCACCCGCGCCTCTAATCGAGACGAGGTGTGGCCCCAGGCCGGATTATTCCGGCCGTCCCCAGGCGCTTCATTCCATTCGCCACCACGCGTCGCTGGTGGCAGGAGGGGGTTCCGCGGGGGAGGACAAGCGTCCTCACCCGCGCCTAATGCCGTCGGTAGTCTTGTCGGCCCATGGCAGCGGTGGTCGAGATCTGGCGCTATCCAGTGAAGTCGATGGCGGGCGAGCGCCTGGAATCGTGCATGGTCACCCAACACGGTCTCGAAGGTGACCGCCGGTGGGCATTCGTCGATGGCGCGCCACATCGCGCGGGCAAGCTCTTCAACATCAAGCAGCACGACCCGCTGATGACCTATCGCGCCCGCTACGCGGGCGGCGTTGTCGAGGTGTTGACGCCGGATGGTGCGTTGGTGGCCCTGGACAGTGCGCTCGTCGACAAGCTCGAGCTCGAGTCCGCCAGGCCGCTCGAGCTTCGCGACCTCGCCGGCGGCAACTTCGATGACGAGCCGGTGTTGATCATCAACCTTGCCTCGGTTTCCTCATTCGCGCGCGAGGCGGGCATGGCGGTCGACCACCGTCGGTTCCGGGCCAATCTGTATCTCGAAGGGATCGAGCCCGACGAAGAGATCGGCTGGGTTGGCAGACGGATTCGGGCCGGCGACGCCGAGCTCGAGGTGGTGAGCCGGTGTGTGCGCTGTGTCGTGATCACCAAGGATCCGGACACCACGGCTGCGGCGCCGGAGCTGCTTGACCTGCTCGTTGACCGCCACGACAAATGCATGGGCGTGTACTGCCGGGTGGTGAAGGCGGGTCGCGTTGCAGTGGGAGATTTCGTAGGGGTCTAACCTTCACTCAGGTTCCCACGTCTCAGCAAGAGGAGCGCCGGGCGCGCAGGGCGCCCAGGGCGCACAGCATGGAGGAAAAATGGCGGTCAAGGCTTTCTCTGACGAGTGGGCCAAGCAGTTCGAGGACGAGGTCAACAAGTCGAGCGTCTACAAGGCGGCGGCGAAGGGCTGGAAGTGGACGGTCGGCCTGGTGGTCGAGGCTGAGCCGGACAAGAACTTTCCCGAGTCGCGCGGTGTGGTCATGGACCTGTTCGACGGCGCGGCCCGCTCGATCAAGGTAGGGTCCGCCGCCGAGGCGCAGAAGTGTGACTTCGTGATCACGGCGCCCTACTCGCGCTGGAAGCAGGTCGCGACCAAGGAGCTTGACGCCACGAAGGGGATGCTGCAGGGCAAGCTCAAGCTGAAAGGCGATCTGCCGACGATCGTGCGATACACGAAGGCGTCGCAGGAGATGACCGAGTGCACGACCCGGGTGCCGGTCGTATGGCCCGACGGAAACTAAGAACCAAGACGAACACCAAACCTGTCGAATACGCGGACGGTGAGCCGAGCGCTTTCGCCGCGATGCTCGGCGGCCTGATCGAGGCGAACGTGGACAGCCGAGCCGACAGAAAGAAGGATTTCGACTCCCTCGTGGCCCGGGTCGGGATCTGGGTCACGGACATCGACGAGGGCGTGACGCTCGACTTCCGCAAGGGATCGCTTGTCGTCTACAACGGCCTGCAGGCCAAGCGCGATCTCACGATTCGCGCTCAGGCCGGCACGGTCATGAACCTGAGCAACCTCAAGATCGGCCTGCTCGGGATGCCGATCTACTACGACGAGGTCGGGCGAAGCGTCGCGATGAAGTTGGTGCAGGGCAAGCTGCGCATCGAGGGTTTGCTCGGCAACTTTGCCACCCTCAACACCGTGACGCGCATCTTCTCTGTGCAATGAAGCTGGCCGTGATCGGAGCCGGGAGCATGGGCGCGCAGATCGCGCAGCAGGCGGCGCTGCACGACGTGGAGGTGGTGCTTCAGGACAAGGACGAGGCGCAGCTGGGCAAGGCTCGCGAATCCAACCGGGGCCACCTGGCGCGTCGCGTCGAGAAAGGGAAGCTGTCGCAGGCGAATGCCGAGCTCGCCCTCGAACGCGTCGGCACCACCATGGATCTCGGCCAGGCGGTGTTCGAGGCCGATTTCGTGATCGAAGCGGTCTTCGAGGACATCGAGGCGAAGCGAGCGATCTTCGAAGCCGTGGACGGGCTGGCACCACCCGATGCGATCCTCGCCAGCAACTCATCGACCATCGGGATCAGCAAGCTCGCCGATGTGACCCGTCGCCCGGAGCGCTGCCTGAACATGCACTTCTTCTATCCGGTGCTCGTAATGGACCTGGTCGAGATCGTGCGCGGGCCAAAGACAAGCGACGACGCGGTGGAGCGTGCCGTTGCCCTCGCGCGCCAGATCGGGCGCACGCCTGTCGTCCTCAACGAGGAGATCGATGGCTTCATCGTCAATCGCATCCTCCATGCGGCGACGCAGGAGGCCTATCGCTTGCTCGACGCCGGCGTCGCCTCGTTCGAGGACATCGACATCGCCGTCGAGAAGGGGCTCAACTGGCCGATGGGACCGTTCCGGCTGGGCGATTTCAGCGGGCTCGACGTCACCTACAACGCTCGCTTGCATATGTACAGGTCGACCGGTGACGTCCGTTACAAGCCCTCGCCGCAGCTCGAAGCAAAGGTCACGGCCGGCAAGCTGGGGCGCAAGACCGGCGAAGGCTGGTACACGTACTGACGTGAAGATCCATCACGTCGGCGTCGCGGTCGAGGACCTCGAGGCAGCGATCGAGCTCTACACAAACAATTTCGGGGCCGAGCTGACGCATCGCGCCTCCAACGAAAAGGATGGCCTCACCGCGGCATTTCTCCGCGCCGGCGAAGCGGAGGTCGAGCTGATGCAGCCTTTGCGCGAGGACACGCCAGTCGGCAAGTTCCTCGCGAATCGCGGTCCAGGTCTGCACCACATAGCGATCGCCGTGAACGACATCCACCAGGCGATTGCTGAAGCGCGAGCGAACGGTCTCGAGATGATCGACCAGGAGCCGCGCATCGGCCTTCACGGCACGCGCATCGCCTTCGTTCACCCGAAAAGCGTGGGCGGAGTGCTCACGGAGTTCGTCGAGACATGACTGACGTGCAGAACGACAGTGGCCTGCGCCTAAAACCCGTCTACTCGGTGGAAGACCGGCGCGCCGGGCGCGCGGAGGGCGCTCCCGCCGCTCCTCAGGACGAGCCGTTGCCCGGTGCGTTCCCCTTCACGCGCGGCATCCACAAGGACATGTACCGCGGCCGGCTCTGGACGATGCGCCAGTACGCGGGGTTCGGCACGGCCGCGGAATCCAACCAGCGGTATCGCTTCCTGCTCAAGCAGGGCCAGACCGGACTCTCCGTCGCCTTCGACCTGCCGACGCAGATCGGCTACGACTCCGATGATCCGATGGCAAATGGCGAGGTCGGCAAGGTCGGCGTCGCGATCGACTCCCTCGTGGACATGGAGATCCTGCTGCGCGACATCCCGCTCGAGCGCGTCTCGACTTCGATGACGATCAACGCCACCGCGGCGATGCTCCTCCTTCTATATCAGCTCGTCGCGGAGAAGCAGGGATGCCCTCCGGACAAGATCACCGGCACGGTCCAGAACGACATCCTCAAGGAGTACGCCGCACGCGGGACGTACATCTTTCCGCCTAAGCCGTCGATGAGGCTGATCACCGACCTCTTCGCGTACTGCGCGGAAAACTTGCCGAACTGGAACACAATCTCCATCTCCGGCTATCACATGCGCGAGGCCGGCTCCACCGCGGCCGAAGAGGTGGCACTGACCCTCAGCCATGCGATCGCCTACGTCGAGGCGGCGCAGGCGGCCGGCCTGTCCGTGGACGACTTCGCACCGCGAGTTTCCTTCTTCTTCGCGTGTCACATGGATTTTTTCGAGGAGGTCGCCAAGTTTCGAGCCGCGCGGAGGATGTGGGCCCGGATCATGCGCGACCGCTTCCATGCCGCCGACCCTCGCTCCCAAGCCCTGCGCTTTCACACCCAGACCGGTGGCGTCACGCTGACCGCGCAGCAGCCCCTGAACAACATCGTCCGCACGACGCTCGAAGCCATGAGCGCTGTTCTCGGGGGCACGCAATCGCTACACACCAACGCTTATGACGAGGCGCTCGGCCTGCCTTCGGAGGCGGCAGCTGAGATCGCGCTGCGGACGCAGCAGGTCATCGGCTACGAGACGGCGGTGCCTCTTGTCGCCGACCCCCTGGGCGGTTCCTACTACGTCGAGAACCTCACCGACCGCGTCGAGGAAGAGGCGCTCGCCATCATGGCCGAGATCGACGAGCTGGGCGGTGCTGTCGCCTGCATCGAGGCGGGCGGGACGCAGCGGCGCATCGCGGACAGCGCCTACCGGCTGCAGCGTCGCATCGAGGCGGGGGAGAGGGTCGTGGTGGGTGTGAACCGCTACGTCGAGACCAACACGCGGCCCGTCGAGATCATGAAGGTGAGCCCGCGACACCAGCTCGCGCAGGCGCACGCGCTGAAGAAGCTGCGTGCGGGCCGCGCCAAGGCGGCCGTCGATCGCCATCTGGAGGAGCTGGAGCGCGCCGCCCGAGGGACCGACAACCTGATGCCACCGCTGAAGGCCGCGCTGGGCGATTACGTGACGATCGGCGAATGCTGCGCCGTTCTGCGCGGCGTCTTCGGCGAATACCACCCAGGGGAGGCTGCATGAGCAATCCGTATCCAGCCGTGATCCCGATGCTCGCGTATGAAAACGGCCCGGCGGCCATGGATTGGCTTGCGCGTGCTTTCGGCTTTCGCGAGCGGGCGCGCATGGTCGGGGACGATGGACGCCTGAGCCATGGGGAGATGGAGGCCGGCTCCGGGCTGATCATGCTCGCGACGCCCTCTCCGCATTACCACGGGCCGAAGCGACATCGCGATGAGTGCGAGGCCGCCTCGCGATGGTCGGAGGTCCCGTACATCGTCGACGGGGTGCTGGTGTATGTCGAAGACGTGGCGGAGCATTTCGAGCGCGCCCAGAATGCTGGGGCGACGATTCTCTCGCCGCTCGAGGAGGGCGGCGAGGGCAAGCGCTACCGCGCCGAAGATCTCGAGGGCCACCGCTGGATGTTCATGCAGAAGTGACGACGCGGAAGGTCGACCCACTCAATGAGCTTCGTCAGCGCAAGTACGAAGCAGGCCACGGCGACGCCGAGGCCTTCAACCGCCAGCACGCCAAGGGCAAGCTCACCGCGCGGGAGCGGATCTCGCGCCTGGTCGATCGCAACTCCTTCGAGGAGATCGACCTGTTCGCGAGGCATTCGGGCGGCGTGCCTGGCGACGGCGTGGTCACCGGGCTCGCGAAGATCGACGGGCGCGACGTGATGCTCTTCAGCCACGACGCGAGCGTGTTCGGCGGCTCGCTCGGCGAGGTATTTGCCGAGAAGGTGATCAAGGTCATGGACCTCGCGCTCACGAACCGGATCCCGATCATCGGCATCAACGATTCGGGCGGTGCGCGGATCCAGGAAGGCGTCGTCTCGCTCGCGGGCTACGCGGAGATCTTCTGGCGCAACGTCGAGGCGAGCGGGGTCATTCCTCAGCTCAGCCTCATCCTCGGTCCATGCACTGGCGGTGCGGTCTACTCGCCGGCGATCACGGACTTCACGTTCATGGTCCACGGCGTCGGCTACATGTTCATCACCGGCCCGGAGGTGATCCGGGTCACGACCGGCGAGAACGTCACCTTCGACTCCCTCGGCGGCGCGGAGGTCCACAACGTCAAGTCGGGCGTTGGCAGCTTCCTCGCTGAGAGCGAAGAGGAGTGCTTCGCCCAGGTCCGCAAGCTCTTCAAGTACATCCCGCAGAGCTGTGAAGACCAGCCTCCGGCGCTCGCGCCGAGCGACGACCCCGACCGCGCCGCCCCCGGCCTGGCGACGATCATCCCCGACAACCCGAAGGAGCCTTACGACATCAAGGACGTGATCACGATGGTTGTCGATCGAGGCGACTTCCTCGAGGTGCAGCCCTTCTACGCGATGAACATCGTGGTCGGGTTCGCGCACCTCGACGGCAAGCCGGTCGGCGTGGTGGCGAATCAGCCCAAGGTGATGGCGGGAGCCCTCGACATCAACGCGTCGGACAAGGGTGCTCGCTTCGTCCGGTTCTGCGACGCGTTCAACATCCCGCTCGTCACGTTCGTCGACGTGCCGGGATTCCTGCCGGGCACCTCGCAGGAGTACGGGGGCATCATCCGTCATGGCGCGAAGTTGCTCTACGCGTTCAGCGAAGCGACGGTGGCCAAGCTCACCGTGATCACGCGCAAGGCTTACGGGGGCGCCTACTGCGTCATGTGCTCGAAGCACATCCGCGCCGACTTCAACGTCGCATGGCCGACCGCGGAGATCGCGGTGATGGGACCGGAGGGCGCGGTCAACATCCTGTTCCGCCGCGAGCTCACGAGCGACGCCGATCCGGCGGGGCGCCGCCGCGAGCTGGTCAGCGAGTACACGGAGCGATTCGCCAACCCCTACATCGCGGCCGAGCGCGGCTACATCGACGACGTGATCGAGCCGGGCCGCACGCGGTCGGAGCTCATCCGCGCTTTGCGCATCGCCGCGCGCAAGGACCGCAAGCGATCTCCGCGCTGGCACGGCAACATCCCGCTGTGAAACGATCGCTCTGAGTTGAAGCTCCTCGAATATCAGGCCAAGGAGGTGCTGTCGTCGCTTGGCATCCCGATCCCGCCCGGCGTGGTGGCGCGCACCCCGGCCGAGGCTGTCGCCGGGTTCGAAAAGCTCGGTCCGGTGGCCGTCAAGGCCCAGGTTCCGGTCGGAGGACGGGGCAAGGCCGGTGGGATCAAGCTGGCGAAGACGGCCGATGAGGCGCGGAAAGCCGCCGAGCAGATCATCGGGATGGACATCAAGGGGTTCAAGGTCCCGCTCGTCTACTGCGAAGCGGCGCTCGAGATCGAGCGCGAGATCTACGTCGGATTCACGGTCGACCGCGACGCGCGGGCCAACATCCTGCTGCTGTCAGCCAAGGGCGGCATCGACATCGAGCAGGTGGCCGAAGAATCGCCCGAGTCGATTGCGCGTCTCTATCCGAATCCCTGGCGCGGACCAATGGACTTCGAGCTGACACAGCTGGTCTACGACGCGGGCCTTGGCGAGCTGGCGCGGCCGCTCAGCGCGATCATCGAGAACCTCTATCGCGCCATTCCCGAGCTCGACGCCCTGACGGCCGAGATCAACCCATTGGTCGTGACGAAAAAAGGCGAGGTGATCGCGGGCGACGCAAAGCTCGAAGTTGACGAGAACGCCGCGTGGCGGCACAAGGATCTGGAAGAGCGCTATGGCGGCGTCGTCGAGGGCGACCCGTACGAGGTCGAGGCGAAAAAGCGCGGGCTCACGTATGTATCGCTCGACGGCGAGATCGGGATCATCGGCAACGGCGCGGGGCTCTGCATGAGCACCCTCGACCTCGTGCAGCGCGCGGGCGGACGGGCGGCGAACTTCTGCGACATCGGCGGCGGGGCGAAAGCCGAAGTGGTCGAAAACGCGCTCGCGGTCATCCTCATGAACCCGCGGGTGAAGGGCGTCTTGATGAACGTTTTCGGCGGGATCACGCGCGGGGACGAGGTGGCCAAGGGCCTCGTCCACGCTCGCGACAACTTGAAGATGAAGCTGCCGTTGGTGGTCCGACTTAGTGGGACCCGCGAGGAGGAAGGCCGCAAGATCCTCAAGCAGAACGGCATCGAGCCCGGGGCGAACGCCTGGGAGGCAGCGCAGAAGATCGTCGAGCTTGCGACGATGGAAACCCCCACCCCGGCCGCTGCGCGACCGGACCTCCCCGCGGAGGAGGTGACGCTTGAGCATCCTTCTTGATGCCTCCGCCCGCGTGATGGTGCAGGGCATCACCGGCCGCGAAGGTTCCTTTCACACCGAGCAGATGCAGGCGCTCGGCACGAACGTGGTCGCCGGCACGAGCCCGGGCAAGGGCGGGACCACCCACCTCGGCGTGCCGGTCTTCAACACGGTGGCCGACGCTGTCATGGCAACCGGCGCGAACGCCTCCGGCATCTTCGTACCGCCTCCCTTCGCGCCCGACGCCATCATGGAGGCTGCCGCGGCCGGGATCAGTCTCATCGTGTGCATCACCGAGGGCATCCCGATCCAGGACATGATCCGGGTCAAGGACTTCCTGCGCGGTTATCCCTCGGCGCGATTGCTTGGTGCCAACTGCCCTGGTTTGATCACCCCTGGCGTGGCCAAGATCGGGATCATCCCGCAGCGAATCACGATGTCGGGGCCGGTCGGGCTCGTGTCCCGGAGCGGAACCCTGACCTATGAGGTGGGATCGGCGCTTTCCGCCTCGGGCCTTGGACAGTCGACGATCGTCGGCATCGGCGGTGATCCAGTGCTCGGGCTGACCTTTAGAGATGTGATCGAGCTCTTCGAGCGGGATCGGGCGACAACTCACCTGGTCGTCATCGGTGAGATCGGGGGCAGCGACGAAGAGCACGCGGCCGAGCTCCTGGGCCGCGGCAGCCGGCTGAAGACAGTTGCCTTCATCTCCGGCCGTACCGCGCCCGAAGGCAAGCGAATGGGCCACGCAGGCGCCATCATTTCCGGCAACCGTGGGACCGCAAAGAGCAAGGAAGAGGCCTTCCGCCAGGCGGGCGTCGCCGTCGCGGAGACGACCGATGAGATCGTCGGCCTGCTGAGATGAGCGCGCTCCCCCTGGCTCTGACGCGTGCGCACGCGACCGAGCGTTGGCGTGACCTGGGCATCCTGCTCCCGCTCGTCGTGTGGCTCGTCTACACGCGCGTCTACTGGATCCTGCAGGCCTCCCACATCAGCGCGCCTCTGTGCCCCTTCTATTACTTCACCGGGCACCCGTGCCCGTTCTGCGGCGGCACGCGCGCCTTCGCCTACATGTGGGAAGGCGATATCTCCGACGCGGTGCGGCTCTATCCGCTCGGTCCGGCCCTGTTCGCCGGGACGATCGTTGCCGTAGGCGGGCTCGCGGGAGGGATCGTGACCGGCCGGACCTGGACTCCGCGGCTGAGCGCGCTGCAGTGGAAGCTCGTCGGCGTCGGCGCGGTCAGCGCGCTGCTCATGAGCTGGGCGCTCAAGGTGTTCGTACTCGGCAACTAGCGTCCGTCGTCTGGGGCGGGAGGATTGGCAGCTCTATCGACGCGTGCGCCTGGACGCGCTGAAGGAAGCTCCCTACGCGTTCGGCTCGACCTATGAGCGGGAGGTCGAGTTCGACGACGCGACGTGGCGCAGGCGGGTCGTCGATCGCGTCCCGTTCATCGCCGAGGTCGACGGTGTCGTCGCAGGGACGGCGAGCGGCGGCGACGGCGAGGTGAACGGGGCGGCGGCGATGACCGCGATGTGGGTCGATCCACGCTATCGACGCTTGGGTGTTGGGGAATTGCTCGTCAAGGCGGTCCTGGAGTGGGCGAAGGGGATGGGCTACGGCCGCATGTTCCTGTGGGTCACCGACGTGAACGCCGCCGCCGAGCACCTTTACGCGCGCCACGGATTTGTGGGCACGGGCGCGAGCCAGGAGGTGCGCCCAGGCGAGCTCGAGCACGAGATGTCCCGGACCCTCTAAACGCCCTCGATGAGCCGCGTCACGATGGGGTAGACGTAAGCCGTCTTCTGGGCGGCGTTGCCGGGGTCGATGAGGTCGTGGGTCAGGCCATCCGCCGCTGCGAACTCGAACGACTCCACCGCTGCTCCGTGCGCGCGCCAGAAGTCGGCGAGTTGGTAAGTGAATCGGTTGTCGAGGCGCGGCTCGGCGGCGTTCGTGATCACGGCAATCGATCGCGCCTTGGGCGCCGAGCGGCGGGCGGACTTCATCAGCATGAGTCCGCAGTCGAAGAGCGCCGCGTAGGCGTGGGTGGCAAATCGCGGGTAGCCGTACGGCGGGCCGAGCCGGTCTTTCAGGTCGTTGTTCCACCACACGTAGAAGTTCGGCAACAGCGTCGCGGCCTTGGTCAACGCGCCTAGGACCGGCCCCGGGATTGGCTTCAGGCCAAGCATTGGCGCGATCAGCACCGAACGGTCAATTCCCTCGCGCGTCTGCGCAAGGATCCCGGCCAGGATGCCGCCCAACGAGAGGCCCGCGATCGTCAGGTGCTCGCCGAGTCCGGCGCCGGCTGCTGCCGACCGGTTGGCGAGAGCGATCAGGTGCTCGGCGCGCAGCTCGGCGATCGAGGTGTTCAAACGGTCGGTGTAGCCGTGTCGCGGATAGCGCGGGATGAGCACGTTCCAGCCACGTTCGTGGAACTGGCGGCCGAGCGCATTGAACTGCTGGGGGCAGTTGGTGAAGCCGTGGAGGAGGAGGAGCGAACGCTCCACGCGCCTGCCGTGCGTGTACACCCGCGTGTGGCAGAGCGGGTTGACGTTGGGTCCATCCAGATCGTGCAGGGTCGCGGCGATCCGCATCCCTTCCGAGTAGAGGTCGTCAGTCATCCCATGTAAGGATTGATGGAATGGATTTTGAACTGACGTCCGAGCAGCAGGCGATCCGGGAGACGTGCCGCGACTTCGCGCGGGAGGTCATCGCGCCGGCGGCCGAGGATCTCGACCGGAACCACAAGTTCGGTTACGACATCGTCCGCCAGATGGGAGAGCTCGGCCTGTTCGGGCTGCCGTTCGCCGAAGAGGCGGGCGGTGCGGGCGCGGATTTCCTCTCGTTGTGCATCGCGATCGAGGAGATCTCGCGCGCCGACGCCGGAGTCGGGATCACGCTCGAGGCGGCCGTGTGCCTCGGCTCCGCTCCGATCTACGACTTCGGCACCAAGGAGCAGAAGGAGCGATGGCTGCCCGACCTGCTCAGCGGTCGCAAGCTCTGGTCCTTCGGGCTGACCGAGCCCGAGGCTGGATCCGACGCCGGCGCCACGAAGACGCGAGCCGAGGCGCGCGACGGCAAGTGGGTCATCAACGGCGCCAAGCAGTTCATCACGAACTGCGGGACTGACATCTCGGCGGGCGTGACGATCACCGCCGTCACGGGTCGCAATGGCGACGGGCCCGAAATCTCCGCGCTCATTGTGCCGACCGGCACGCCGGGTTATCACGTGCTTGAGTCGTACCGCAAGCTCGGGTGGCATTCGTCGGACACGCATCCGCTCAGCTTCGAGGACTGCGAGGTGCCCGCCGAGAATCTTTTGGGAGAGCGTGGTGGCGGGTACAGACAGTTCCTGCACACCCTGACGGGTGGCCGGATCGCGATCGCGGCGCTTTCGGTCGGATTGGCGCAGGCGTGTCTCGACGCGGCGCTCGCCTACGCAAAGGAGCGTCGTGCCTTCGGCGAACCGATCTCGAAGCACCAGGCGATCCAGTTCAAGCTCGCGGACATGGCGATGGAGACCGAGGTGGCGCGGACGATCGTCTATCGGGCGGCGGTCGCCTACGGGCGCGAGGGCGCGGAGACGACGGACGACGTGAGGATGCTCGCCGCGATGTCGAAGCTGTACGCGTCGGAGGCGTCGAAGAGGGCGGCGGACAACGCGGTCCAGATCCATGGCGGGTATGGATTCATGGAGGACTACCCCGTGGCGCGGTACTGGCGCGATGTCAAGGTGAACGAGATCGGGGAAGGGACATCAGAGGTCCAGCGGATGCTCATCGCACGCCTCCTCGGTGCATAGCCGCGACTGCCGGCGGTGGCGCCTTCGGCCGCGGTGTCAAACCCGCGGGCGCCGGCACTCGCGCGTCTACCGCGCCGGCCGCGCGCAGGGCGGACTACCTATAGACCCCGTTGTGACCCAGGCTGTGCGCTCCGACGTTCGGGAAATAAGTCAACCCGTGGTCCTCGGCTCCCACCGGGATCTTCGCCACCACGCTGCCTGTCGTCGTGTCAAAGACATAGACCGTGGCGTTGTAGCGCCCAGACGCCCACAGCCGCGTCCCGTCGGGGTTCAGCTGCAGCATGTCCGGGCTGCCGCCGCCGGCAATCCACCACTTTGCGATCACTGTCCTCGAGGCAAAGTCGATCACCGAGATCGATCCCTCGAGCCGGTTCGAGACGTACAGCGACTTGGTGTCTCGTGACACCTGCAATCCGTGCGCGCCCTTCCCAGTCGGGATGAATTTGATCTCCTTCATCGCGACCGGATCGACCACCGACACGCCCATGCGGCCCTGGTTGGTCACGTAGAAAACGGTTCCGTCGGGCGACAGCTTCACGTCGATGGGGAGGCCGCCGACCCGCACGAAGCCGGCGAGCTGCATCTTGTTCACGTCGACCTTCGCGACGACGCCCGAGTACTCGGTTGAGATCATGAAGTAGCTGCCGTCGGCGCTGAAATCGAGATGATCGGCGCCCGGCCACGGGATGCCCACTGCCTTGAGGAGCTTCCATCCGTGGCGCCAGTCGCGAAACTCCACAGTCTGCCGGCGCTCGATGACGTCGATCGCCTTGGTTCCGTCGGGCGTGAAGTACAGGTTGTAGGGATACGGAATCGAGATCGTGCCCGAAGGCCGGCCGGTGTGGATGTTCAGAACGGTCAGGCTGCTCGAAGCCTCGTTGTCCACGTACAAGGCGCTCATGTCCCAGGCGGGCGCGATGTGATGCGGGATCTGGCCGACGCGAAAGTGGTCGATGACCTTGTAGGTCTGGGGGTCGATCACGTCGACCGTTCCGGCCCCGCTGTTCGGAACGTAGACGCGCTGCGGAATCTCGCACAACGGGCATGGAACCGTTCCTGACAGGTCGTTTGCGTAGACGTTGAACGCCGGCGCCGGCAGGCTCGTGGGCTGGACGTCGGGCGGAGGCAATAGCCGCGCGGGCTCGGTATCCACCGGAGCAGTGTTCTCCGGAGTCACCGGTGGAGCGGTCCACACGACCGCGGCAACCACGACCGCGGGGCTGACGATCGCCACGATGAAAACAAAGGCGAAGAAGATCCGAACGGCTCGAGACCGCAGGACCCGGGCCGGCGTCGCTAGACGGCCGTCACTCGTCGGGGAGATCTTCAAGCTTCGGCGTCAGCTCGCAAACCCACCGGCCGTCGTCGAGCCGGCGGATGAAGCGCGTGTAACCCTGGTTGCGAGCGACGTTCAGGAACTGCTCCTGGGTGATGAGAGTGCGAAGTCTCGCCAGGTCGGCGTAGGTGTTGTCGCGCATGATCCCGCCGACGACGCCGGCGAGCTCGCGCCATTGGCCTTCGGAAAGCGGTTCGCCGTAGCCGGCGATCGTGACCAGGAGCGCGGCGGTCGCACCGGTGATGGTGTCGGGCAGGATCTTTTCGCCCTTGGCGCGCGAGATGATCTCCCGCCCGGTGCTGATGATGTCGGCGATCCGGTCTCGCCGCACGCCTATGATGTCGCGACCGCTGCCAACAGTGGTGCCTTCGAGGTACCGCGGCCCTGCGTCCATTGCCAAGCCCACTATTCTAAGTAACGCTTCACTTGGACCTCGAACTTGCGCCCGAGCACGCGAGCTTTCGCGACTCCGTTCGGGAGCTCGCTCAAGGCGTCGTGCGGCCGCTCGCCGCCGAGGTCGATCGCGACCACCGTTTCCCCGCCGAGGCGATCAAGGCCGCGGCCGAATCTGGCCTCATGGGTGTCCTGATCCCCCGCGAATACGGCGGGGCGGGCATGGATGCGCTCGCGTTTGCCATCTGCATAGAAGAGCTGGCGCAGGCATGCGCCGCGACTGCAGTGATAGTGGACGTGCACACGAGCGTGGGCACCGAGCCGATCCTCCTCTTCGGCGACGAGGACCAGAAACGCAAGTGGCTGCCGCAACTGGCTTCGGGCCAGCTGCTGGGGGCGTTTGCCCTCACCGAGCCGGCGTCAGGGTCGGATGCCGCGGCGCTGAAGATGACGGCCCGCCGCAACGGAAGCGGATATGTCCTCAACGGGACGAAGGTGTTCATCACGAACATCGGCCGTGCCGGGCTCTACGTGGTCTTTGCCAGAACCGGGCCGGACGAGAAGGCGGCCGGGATCACCGCGTTCCTGGTGCCCGCCGACGCGGACGGGGTCCGCATCGGCCAGGTGTTCGGCAAGATGGGCCTCAACGGGTCTCCCACCGGCGAGCTCGTCCTCGAGGATGTGAACATTCCGGAATCCCACCGCCTCGGTCGCGAGGGCCACGGCTTCACCATCGCGATGCGCGCGCTGGACTCCGGTCGCATCGGCATCTCGGGTCAGGCGCTCGGCATCGCGCAGGCCGCGATCGACGAGGCGCGCACGCTGATGCGCGAGCGCGGCCACGAGAATTCAAAAGGCGACGTCGACGTCCTTGACCGGCTCGCCGGCCAAGGCGATGACTTCTCACTTGCAGACATGGCGACGAGGGTCGAGTCTGCGCGCCTGCTTGCGTATCGGGCCGCGTGGCTGTGCAGCCAGGGCAAGCCGTTCACTCGCGAGGCGTCGATGTCAAAGCTTCACTGCACCGATACCGCGATGCAGGTGGCGCTCGACGCGCTGCAGATCGCGGGCCACGAAGGTGCAGTCGCGGGCAGCCCCTTCGAGCGCCATGTTCGCGACGCCAAGGCCCTGCAGATCTACGAAGGCTCAAACCAGGTGCAGCGCATCGTCATCGCCCGCGAATTACTCAAGGCCGGATAATCAGCCTCAGAGATGGATTTCGAGTTCACGGCCGAGCAGGTCGCGATCCGCGACACGATCCGCGAGCTCGTTCAGGACCGCGTCGCTCCGCGCGCGGCCGAGATCGATCAGACCGGAGAGTATCCGAAGGATATCGAGACGCTGTTCGCGGAGAACGGCATCCTCGGCGTCCCGTTTCCCGAGGAGTACGGCGGCATCTCCGGTTCGAGCGTCACGATCTGTATGGGCATCGAGGAAATCGCGAAAGCATGCGCCAGCTCGTCGCTGATACTCGCGGTGCAGGCCCTCGGCTCTTATCCGATCCTCGTCGCGGGATCTGAGGAGCAGAAAAAGAGGCTGTGCCCGCCGCTTGCGTCGGGCGAGAAGATCGCCGCGTACGCGCTTTCCGAGCCCGGCAGCGGTTCCGACGCCGCGGCGATGAAGACCCGCGCGAAGAAGTACGGCCACGAGTACGTGCTCAACGGAACCAAGCAGTTCATCACGCACGGCAGCGTTGCCGGCACGCTCGTCGTCTTCGCCGAAACCCAACCCGGCAGCGACCACCGCGGCATCTCGGCGTTTGTCCTCGAGCGCGAAGCGAGTCCGTGGACGGTCGCGAAGCTCGAGCACAAGCTCGGAATACGCGGCTCGCCGACAGCGCAGATCGTCCTCGAAGACGTAAAGGTGCCCGCCGCCAACCGGCTGGGCGATGAAGGCGCGGGCTTCAAGATCGCGCTCGCGGTGCTCGACCGCTCACGCCCGGGCATCGGCGCCCAGGCGCTCGGGATCGCCGAAGGGGCATTCGACTACGCGCTGAACTACGTCAAGGAGCGCCAGCAGTTCGGGCAGGCCATAGCGACATTCCAGGGAATCCAGTTCATGCTGGCCGACATCGCGACGCAGATCGAGGCCGCGCGTCATCTCGTCTATCGCGCGGCTACGAAAGTGGACGCCAAGGCGGCCGACCTGACGAAGGTCGCGGCCATGGCAAAGCTGTTCGCCTCGGATATGGCCATGCGGGTGACCACGGATTGCGTCCAGCTGCTCGGGGGATACGGGTACATCAGCGACTACCCGGTCGAGCGAATGATGCGCGACGCCAAGATTACGCAGATCTATGAGGGCACGAACCAGATTCAGCGCGTCGTGATCGCACGAGCACTGCTCCGTTGAGTGCCGAACCTTCTGGGGACGCCGCGCCGGAGGCGCGGGGAGGTCCGCCGCCGCCACCACCGCCTCCTCCACCTCCACCGCCTGCCATGTCGCCTTACTACAGGGCGGGGTATCCGCAGCCTCCCGCGCCGGCGACCCACAACGACGGCGCGGCGGTGGTGTCGGCGATCCTCGGCAGCTTCGGCGTGGTGCTTGGTCTGGTGCTCGGCATCCCCGGACTTGTGCTCGGTCCGATCGCCTACTTCCTCGGCAAGGGCGCGATAGGCCGCATCGAAGGATCTAAGGGAACGCTGGGCGGCCGCAGCGCGGCCGCGGCCGGATGGGTGATCGGAGTGATCGCCACCGCGGTCGGAGCGATCGTGACGCTCACCTGGTTTGTCATCTGGCTGGTGGCGGTCTCCGGTCCGCCGCCCACCTAGCAAGCCTTGGACCGCGTCGGCGACGCGTTCGTCTGGCCGTTCCGGGACCCTGAATGGGTGAACAAGATCCTGATCATGGGGCTCATTCAGCTGATCCCTTTCGTGGGGGCGATCAACGGGCTTGGCTGGATGCTGGCGGCGCTCCACCGGCTTCGCGCCGGGGAGGAGCGGCTTCCGCCTGCCAACTTCGAGCATCTGGGCCGAGGCTTCCGGCTTTTCGTCGTGTACCTCGTGTACTACGGAAGCGTCGTTCTGATCGGCGCCGTGCTTTACGTGCCGGGGACGCTCATCCTGGCCCAGCAGGGCAAAGATTCGTCCAGCCCTCTATTGGTAGCGGTCGGCCTCGGGTTGCTCCTGCTCGCATTCAGCGTCGTCACGCTCGGCCTGCTCGTGATGACTTTCCTCACACCGTCGGTCGTGCTCGAGTTCGACGGTGGCGGGATCCCCGGCGGATTGCGCCTCGGCGATGTCCTCCGGCGCGCGCGCTTTTCCCTCACCAACACCCTGATTGCCGGCCTTATGCTGATCGCCGCCGGCCTGGTCGGCCAGCTCGGGTCGGTCGCCTGCTTCATCGGGGTCGTGTTCACGTCGGTCTACGCGCTCGCGATGCAGGCATGGATCGTCCGCAGCTTCGAGCTCGGAGCCGCGGCGCCGGCAGGTAGATAAGTGGAGGAGGGGTTCGTGGAGGAGGAGATGGAAGGTGTCTGACCTCCCGCCGCCGCCGCCGCCGAGCGGGGGCAGCCAACCCCCACCGCCGCCACCTCCACCGTCAGGCTCGGCCCCGCCGCCGCCCCCTCCGCCTGGCGGAAGACTCAATCCACCCCCGCCGCCACCAGGTGGGGGCTACATCCCACCCCCGCCACCGGGCGGTGGATACGGTCCGCCGCCGCCGGGAGGGGGAGGCTACGTGCCACCGCCGCCCGCCGGTTACGTGCCCGGCGGGTACGCCGGCTACGCGGCCCAGCGCACGGATGGGCTCGCCATCGCGTCCCTGGTCATTGGGATCATCTCGATCGTCTGTTCGTTCCTGTGCCTGGGCGTCATCCTCGGCCCGACCGCCGCGATCATGGGGTTCATAGCGCGGCAGCGAATCGCGACGAGTGGTGGCGCGATGGGCGGAGGTGCCCTGGCGATGGTCGGGCTCGTCCTTGGCATCATCGGGTTCGTGGCCAGCGTGGGCGCTTTTTTCGCCTACGCCTTCTCCGGGATATTCAACAACTCGACGACGTAACCTTCGATCGGCTCGCGGCGTTGTTAAAATCCCGGTGCTCATGTTCCGGGCCAGGCCAAGAAGGGCCAGGCGATCCCGCTATCGAGTCTCCCACCGCCTGACCAGGTCGGTCCCTGCGGCGGTCATCGCTGTCCTGCTTCTCGGCATCGTCGTCGCCGCCACGCTGACGTACAAGCGCTTCGACGATTTCATGACGGCCACGACGGGCCACCACATCAACGCCATCGGGGAGATCGCCCAGGTCGTCGAACCGTCACCGGGAACGATCGCCTACAAGCTCAAGCACGGTCAGCGCGTCAACGTGCTCCTGCTCGGGCGAGGCGGCTACGAGAACGATGCGCCATACCTGACCGACTCGATCATGGCCGTGAGCATCGACCCGGTGACCAACCGCGTGATGATGCTGTCGATCCCCCGGGACCTTGTCGTGCACATGAACCTGCAGAGTGATTCGAGCAGGATCTGGACCAACAAGATCAACGCGGCGTACGAAGTGCCTTACACCAGCATCATCTGCTGCGTCGCCAAGCAGTACACGGGCATCAACGGTGGCGGTCTCGCGGCGGAGCATGAAGTCGGAAAGGTCACAGGGCTGACCTTCGACCGTTACATCGCGATCGACTTTGTCGCCTTCCGCGACATGGTCAACGCGCTCGGCGGCGTCGACGTATGTCTGAGCACCAACCTGGACGACAACACTTACCCCAACTACAACAACGGCTACAGGCCGATCCACTTCAAGGCCGGCTGCCAGCATCTCAACGGAGAGCAGGCGCTCGAGGTGGCCCGATCGCGGCACGCGATCCAGCCCGAGCAATCGTCGGACTTTGGCCGTGCCAAGCGGCAACAGGACATCATGCAGGCGATCAAGAAAAAGGCGACCACGGTGAACGGCTTTGCCAAGGCGCCCCAGCTGTTGAGCGCGCTGCAGAAGAACATCAACACCGACATGACCCTGTCCGACATGAAGGCGATTTTCGACTGGGGAAAGAACCTGCCCGACAGCGCGATCATCCGCATTGCCTTGACGTCGCCCTCGCCGTCGGCCGCAGGCAACCTGCTTGATGGTGGCAGCTGCGGTATGGGAGCCGTCTCGCAGCTGTGCGCGGACGATCCGACCTTCAGCATGATCCGCCGGTACGTGGCCTCGGTCTTCATCGACCCCAAGACGCTTGGCGAGAAGGCGCCCGTTCAGTTCGCCAACGGGTCGACCAACTTTGCCGGCCTTGACGACCGCGTGACCACGATGCTCGATCCCATCGGTCTTCAGCTCAACGATCCAGTCGCCCATAGAGCCTCGTCGCAGACGTTGATCCTCGACTACTCGGGCGGACAGTTCCCACTTACAACCAAGTGGTTGCAGGGATTCTTCGGCGGCAGGGTCGTTGCCGCGACACCGACGAACCCCGCTCCCGCGCGCGGGCAGCAGACGTATGGGATCGTCGTGGTGCTCGGACACGACTTCGCCCTACGCTTTTTGGGCGAGTAACCCCACCCCTTTTCCCTCTCCCAAGTGGGGAGGGGGCACGCCGCCACTGCATCGCCTGCGACGATTGCGAGGATGGGTGAGAACACCGACCCCGTCTTACTGAAGAGGTTTCGATCAGGCGACGTGCGTGCCCTCGCGCGCGCCATCAGCCTCATCGAGCGGCGAGACGAATCGGTGCGCGAGCTGGAGCAAGCCCTGCGCCCTGACGCCAAGACACCAGGCGTCGCCGGATTCACCGGAGCGCCTGGCACGGGCAAATCGACACTCGTCGATGCCGTCGTCTCTCTGCTGCGCAAGAAGCAGTCGTCGGTCGCGGTGCTCGCGACGGATCCCAACTCTCCTTTCAGCGGCGGCGCCATCCTTGGCGATCGGATCCGTATGCAGCGCCACGCCCTAGACCCCAAGGTCTTCATCCGCAGCATGGGTGCGCGCGGCCACCTGGGCGGCCTGTCCTTGGCGTCGCGAGAGGCGATCCGGCTCCTCGGTGCGTTTGGCTTCGATGAGGTGATCCTGGAGACCGTAGGCGTCGGTCAGTCAGAGCTCGAGGTGGCCGCCGTCGCGGACACGACGGTGGTCGTCCTGACGCCGAACCTGGGGGACAGCGTGCAGATGATCAAGGCCGGGATCCTCGAGATCGCGGACATCTTCGTCGTCAACAAGGCCGACCTCGACGGCTACACGCGTGTGATGGCGGAGCTGCGCGCGATGCTCAGCCTGGCGCCCAAAGCCGAGTGGAAGCCTCCGATCCTGGCCACGGTGGCGAGCCGCCAGGAAGGAGTCGAGCAGCTTTGGGAGGCGGTGCTGGCGCATCGCCGTCACCTCGAGAAAAGCGGCCAAGCGCAGGCCCTGTCCGAGCAGAGGCTCCGCGACGAGACCGGCGAGGTGGCGGCCGAGCTGGCCCGGCGGCGAGCGCGGCAAGCGCTGGAAGACGATCCTGAGCTCGCCCGGCGGCTGCTCGCCGACCGCACGCCTTACCGAACCGCGGAGGAGATTCTCGACCGAAAGCGATAATCGATCAGATGAAAGTTCGCGCCCGGGACGCCAAAGAGGTCTGGAAGGAAGAGTTCGAATCCAGTCCTGCGCGCGACGACGGGATCGAGACGTCGACCATCTCGGGCATCCCTCTGCAACCTCTCTACACCGCAGGCGACCGCCCGAGGCGAGAAGAGGAGCTTCCAGGTCAGTTCCCCTACACGCGGGGCATCCATCCCAGCGGGTACCGCGGACGGCTCTGGACGATGCGCCAGTTCTCCGGGTTCGCCACCGCCGAGGAGACGAACCGCCGCTACAAATACCTGCTCGCCAACGGCCAGACCGGCTTGTCCGTCGCGTTCGACATGCCCACGCTGATGGGCCAGGACTCGGACGCGCCGACCAGTCGTGGCGAGGTCGGCCACTGCGGGGTCGCGATCGACTCGCTCGCCGATATGGAGACGCTTTTCGACGGGATCCCGCTCGGCGACATCACAACCTCGATGACCATCAACTCACCCGCGGCCATCTTGCTGTGCATGTACATCGCGGTGGCCGAGAAGCAGGGTGTGCCCGCTTCCAAGCTTGGCGGCACCTTGCAGAACGACATCCTCAAGGAGTTCATCGCCCAAAAAGAGTTCATCTTTCCGCCGGCGCCGTCGATGCGTCTCGTCGTGGACTCGATCGAGTACTGCGCGCAAGAGGTGCCGAAATGGAATACGATCTCCATCTCGGGTTACCACATCCGCGAGGCAGGTTCGACCGCGGCACAGGAGCTGGCCTTCACCCTTGCGGACGGCATGGCCTATGTCGACGCGTGCCTCGAGCGCGGAATGCACATCGATGATTTCGCGTCCCGTCTCTCCTTCTTCTTCGATGCGCACATCGATTTCTTCGAGGAGATCGCGAAGTTCCGCGCCGCCCGGCGGATCTGGGCGCGCTGGATGCGCGAGCGATACGGCGCGCAGCAGGAGCGGTCGTGGAAGCTGCGCTTCCACACCCAGACCGCCGGCGTATCGCTCACCGCGCAGCAGCCGGAGCTCAACATCGCGCGGACGGCGATCGAGGCGCTGGCCGCGGTCCTGGGCGGCACGCAGTCGCTTCACACCAACGCCATGGACGAGGTGCTCGCATTGCCGACGGACAGGGCAGCGCGCATAGCGCTGCGAACGCAGCAGCTGCTTGCGTACGAGACGGGCGCCGCGAACACAATCGACCCGCTCGGCGGTAGTTATTTCGTCGAGGCGCTGACCGACGAGATGGAGCGCCAGGCCGAGGCTTACTTCAAGCGCATCGACGAGATCGGCGGCGTGATCCCTGCGATCGAGGTCGGTTTCTTCCAGAAGGAGATCGCCGACGCCGCGTTCCGCTACCAGAAGGAGCTGGAGCTGAAGCGCCGGATCGTGGTGGGTGTAAACGACTTCACGGTCGACGAAGAGGAGCCCATCGACATCCTGCGTATCGACCCCAGGCTCGAATCTCAGCAGTCGGAGCGTGTGCGAGACGTGCGCCGCAAGCGCGACCAGGCCAGGTGCACCAATGCTCTCCAAAGTCTGAGCAGGGCCGCGGCGGGCACCGACAACCTGATGCCTTACATCCTCGATGCGGTGCGCGCGTACGCGACCGAGGGCGAGATCATGCAAGCCATGATCGAAGTCTTCGGCACGTACACCGAAACGGCCGTGGTCTGATGCCGTCGACCGCCGTACGCCCAGTCCGAATCGTGGTCGCCAAGGTTGGGCTGGACGGCCATGACCGAGGCGTGAAGGTAGTCGCCCGAGCCCTGCGCGACGCGGGTTACGAAGTGATCTACACCGGGCTCCGCCAGACTCCTGAGATGGTGGTCGATGCGGCGCTCCAGGAGGACGCCCAGGTGATCGGCCTTTCGATCCATTCGGGTGCGCACATGACGCTCTTCCCGGCGGTGGTCGAGGAGCTGAAGCGGAGGAAGGCGACGGACATCATCGTCTTCGGCGGCGGCATCATCCCGGACGACGACATCACCGCCCTCAAGAAGCGCGGGGTGGAGAAGATCTTCACCCCCGGCACCCCGCTGCAAGACATCGTGGATTGGCTTCGCAAGCGTTTTCCAGATTCGCCCGCCAAGTAATCGCGACATCGAATAACATCGGCATCGCGCATGTCGAGCGAGCCTCCCGGCCAGGTCCCGCCACCGCCTAGCGGTCCTCCGCCGGGCGATCAGCCGCCGAGCGGACCGCCGCCCACCCCGCCGCCCGCGGGCCCGCCGCCCCCGCCGCCTATACAGCCCTATCAACCTGCTCAGCCCGGTTACGGCCAGCCGTACCCCTATGCCGCGGCTCGTCCGGATGTCCAGGGCTCGATGCCCGCGATGGTCCTCGGAATCGTGGCTGTCGTGCTGTCGCTGGTCGGGTGCGATTGCTGGTTCATCGAGATTGTCGCCGTCCCGCTTGGGATCGTCGCGATCGTGATGGGCATCAACGCGCGCAACCGCGCGAACGCCGGCCAGGGCGCCTTCGGTGGAAGCGGTAAGGCGCTCGCCGGGATCATCACAGGTGCGGTCGCGGTGGGCGTGGGTGCGATCGCGGCGGTCCTCGCGCTGGCGTTTGCCGGGTTGAGCGGCTCGGGCATCCTCAACAACCTGATCACGACCCCGACACCGACCTAGCCCCATCCCGGCCTTTCGGGCCGGACTTCCCCACAAGTGGGGAAGAGTTAAGTGCCTAGCCGGCGGTTACGACGGTCCCCGCGATCTTGTCGTGGAGTCCCTGCCTCTGGGGATCCCAGAACATCCAGAGCCAGGCGAGGGCGCCGAGCAGGCAAAG
>Ga0209160_1000011_pt1 | contig 143106 bp, 123 predicted proteins | sample GraSoiAngelo_153_FD_186167 | JGI IMG/M metagenome (GOLD analysis project Ga0209160, IMG submission 186167) | Grasslands soil microbial communities from the Angelo Coastal Reserve, California, USA - 14_1009_12_40cm (SPAdes) (version 2) | ecosystem: Environmental > Terrestrial > Soil >...
CGGCGGCACTGCCATAGAGACTGTCGATCGCGGGCCAGGCGCGTTCGGCAGCCTGGCGCAGGGGAAGGGGCGACCGATTCGCAATGATGCGGAGATGACCGACGGCAATCGTGTCGCGACCAGCCGTTGCCCGCTCGCGTTCCAGACTATCGGCGACATTCGCGATGGCCTGTGCCTCGCGCCATGCTCGCAGCAGGCTGTCCGCGCGGCCCTGCAAACGCATCACCACGGTGTCCTGGGCCCACGCGTGAGGCACCACCATCCAAAGGAAAAGCACCGACGCGAGCGTTCTAGACATCGATGAGCATCCAACGACCGGTGAACACGGCGAGCGGACCGGGTCCTTGCAACAGCACGACTTGGAGAGCGCCGAGCAGGTTCCATTCCAGGTTCGCCACACTCGCCATGACTTGCACCAGCAGGAGCACGGCGATCGCGCCCAGGATGATCCCCGCCGTCCGCGCCGTTCCCGCCGACACCGCAAAGAACACCGCATAAGCGACGAACACGGCCAGCGCGAATCGCAGGGTCAGCGCAATCGGATACGCTTGAAGCCCCGGCGGGAGCGTGGCCATGACGGTCCCGAGCAGCGCCCCGATCAGCACTGCGGCAATGGGCGCCGTGAGGAGCGCCAGTCCGGCGCCGAACCGCAACGCCACGTATTGCCACCGGGGCAGCGGCAACGTCAGGGCATGAATGTGACGGCCCCGGTGATCCGCGGCCCACGCCGCGATCGCGATGAGCAGGCCGAGGGCCGCGGCGAGCAGTGGATATACCGACCCCCACGACTGCACCGCTCGCAACAGCTCCTGGGCTTGCAGCGCGCCGCGGTCCGGCCGCGCGGCGCCCTGCAACGACACCAGCGGGATCGCAAATCCGGCCACCGTCCCGAGCACCACGATGAGCCGAGACCATTTCCATTGCGCATAGAGCACAGCACGGAACATCCCCCTCATACGCGCACCGCCCTTTCCTTTGCGCGGAATCCCCGCAGCAGTTCGACGAATCCCTCCTCGAGATCCAGATCGATTACGTCGCGGATGGACGCGCCCAGGCTCTCGACGTAGGTCGTCATGTCCGGCTCCCAATTGCCGACGACCCAGTACTCGCCCGCGCCATTCGCTGACTCGCGCGTGAGCAGCTGGAACGGTGGATTGCCGATCTCGGCCGGGGCACCGGTCACCACGAGCCGCTTGGTGCCGTGTTTGATTTTGTCCATGGGCGACTCGGTAATGAGTCGCCCATTGTCCATCACTGCGATCCAGTCGCACACACGCTCCAACTCATGCACGAGATGGCTCGAGATGAGAATCGTGGCACCGCGCTCGGAGACGTACGTGAGCAGCGCGCTGAGGATGTCGCGCCGCACAACAGGATCCAGTCCGTCGGTCGGCTCATCCAGGACCAGCAGCTCCCCACGTTGCGCGAGCGCGAGCAGAATCATCACCTTCGCCTTCTGGCCTTTGGACAGACGGCCGAACAGACGGCCGGGATCGAGCTCGAAGCGCTGGACCAGCTCCTCCGCCCGCGGTCGATCCCACTGCGCGTAGAAGGCCGCTTGGAAATCGAGCAGCTCACGCACCGTCATGGTCGCGTCGAGATGCGGCTGCTCCGGGACATAGCCGATGTGGCGGAGAATGCGAGCGTATTGCGCCGGCATCGGACGCCCGAGGACGGTGATGCGGCCACTCACCGGTTGGAGCAGGCCGAGGATGAGTCGAATCGTGGTCGTTTTCCCGGAACCGTTCGGCCCAAGGAAGCCGTAGATCGACCCCGTCGGTACGCGAAGATCGAGCGCGGAGATCTCGAACGCCTTGCCGACGCGGTAGCGCAGATGTTCGGTTTCGATGGCATAGGTCATGGAGTCTTCACCCCCAGTTCCGCCTCGAGGGCACGATGCAATTCGGCGAGCGAAACGCCGGAACGCCGCGCGTCAGCGAGGAGTTTGCGCACCAGCGCGGCGGCTTGCTGCGAGCGTTCCCGGGCCCGCCGTCCCGGCGCGAGCTCGCGCACGAACGTGCCCGCGCCATGGCGAATTTCCACGAAGCCCTGTGCCTCGAGATCGCGATAAGCCTGGATGATCGTGGCAGGATTGACACGGAGCTCCGCCGCGAGCTGCCGCACGGACGGCAACGGCGCGGCGCTGCCGAGCGTGCCGGTGGCGATCGCGAGACGGATGCGCTCGGCGATCTGGACGTATAGAGGAATAGGACTCCGAGGATCGATGCCGTGAAACACGCAGGCGGCCTCGCGTGCCAGTGTACTGGTACAGTATAACAGTTGCGCACGACTCGCAAGCGCTGGCCGTTGTGCCAGATTTCAAGCACGACTCAACGAGGAGAGCACATGAGCGAGAAAAAGGCGTTTCTCGACGCTTGGGAGCGGGAGGCAGCTACGACGGTGAAGGTCCTGCGCGCCTACCCCGGTGGGAAGGAAACCATGAAGCCCCACGCCACCTGCCGCAGCGCACAGGAGCTGGCGTGGACATTTGCGTTCGAAGGCGTCGCCGCCACGCAGGCGGTGCAGGGCGAGTTCAAGTTTCCGCCCGCAAACATGCCCGCAATGCCCGATACGTGGCATGGCACCGTCGGCGAAGTGGAGCGCGTCTTCAAGAAAATGGCCGACACGGTCCGCAACGTGGATGATCGACAGCTGAGTTCGACGATCAAGTTCTATACGGCACCAAAGCAGATGGGCGATGTGCGCCGGCAGGATTTTCTCTGGCAGATGCTGAACGACATGATCCACCATCGCGGGCAATTCTCCGTTTACCTCCGGATGGCGGGCGGCAAGGTTCCCTCGATCTACGGTCCGTCCAAGGATGAGCCGTGGCAGTGAGGATTTGAGCGCAAAAACCGGATAGAACTCGGGTGGGCACTCGTAGTAGGTTTTCCTCCATGAGCCCCACCGAGCGCTGGCAGGCCGTGATCGCAAGAGATCGGCGGTTCGATGGCGCATTCGTGTATGCGGTGCGCTCGACCGGCATCTATTGCCGTCCGTCGTGCGCCAGCCGCCGGCCGCGCCGTACCCAGGTGACGTTCTTCCCCATCCCCGAAGCCGCCGAGCGCGAGGGCTTTCGCGCCTGCCGGCGCTGCCATCCCGCCGCTGCGAACGGAAGCAATCCCGCCGTGGCGCTGGTGCGCAAGGCGTGCCAGGCGATCGCGGCCGGCGAGCCGTTACGGGGCGACGCGCGCCGACTCGCACGCGCATTCAAGCGAGTGCTCGGGATCACACCGCGGGCCTACGCCGAGGCGCGCCGGGTATCGCGCTTCAAACAGGAATTGAAACGGAGGAAACAGGTGAGTCCCGCACTCTACGAAGCCGGCTACGGCTCCTCGAGCCGCGTGTACGAGCGCACGCACGCGAACCTCGGCATGACGCCAGCCAGGTATGCGCGCGGTGGGGCCGGTGTGGGCATTGCCTACGTCACGGTGCCGACATCGCTGGGACGACTGCTGGTCGCGGCCACCGAGCGCGGAGTCTGTCGAGTCGCCCTCGGCGACAATGCCGGAGCGCTTGAGCAAGATCTGCTCGCCGAATTTCCCGGGGCGCGGGTCGTGCAGGACAAGAGCGGCAAGCTGCACGGGTGGGTCACGTCGATTCTGGCGTACCTCGACGGCCGCGAGCCGGATCTTGATCTCCCACTCGACATTCGCGCAACGGCATTCCAGCGGAGAGTGTGGCAGGAGCTGCAGCGGATCCCATTTGGACAGACGCGGACATACTCCGAAATCGCGCAGCGAATTGGGCAGCGGACGGCAACACGGGCCGTTGCGCGCGCCTGCGCGTCGAACCCCGCGGCGCTCGTGATCCCCTGCCATCGGGTAGTGAGAGAGGACGGGGAGCTGGGAGGATATCGCTGGGGCACAGAACGGAAGAGATCGTTGTTGACGATGGAAAACGGGGACCTGCCGCGCTTATCAGTTCACCGGAATCCAGTAGCTGACCTTTAGCGCAAAGAAATTGTCGCCCTGGGCCCCGAACGAATCGGCGAGATCCCGGAATCCCACCAGCCGCGCGATCGGCTGAAAGCCGAAGCGGTTCTGTGCCCATACCAGGTACAGCGTACTGCCCCGTCTCCACTCCCACCTCAGGACCGCATTACTGCGGAACGAGAGGATGTTGAAGTCGGGATTCGAGATCCGCAGCGTGTCCGCTCCCCCATTGTCGGTGATCGTGTAGTCGCCGGCCGCATTGCGCGCGATTGTCGTGCCGCTCGTCCCGTAGTCACGCAGGTTGAACGTGCGCGGCGCCGCCAGCTCGCCGAGCCCGTAGTAGCGCCCGCTCGCCGCGAACGGCTCGCCATACAGCTCGAGCGTGAGATCAGGACCGATCGTGTAGTTCGCGCGCAGCTGCATCAGGAACGTGCTCTGGTCGATGCGCGCGAAGACGTAGCGCGAGCCGTAGGTCGCCGCCGGGCCGCCACCAGTGAATGTCGTCAGGTACTGACGCGGGGAAATTGCCCGCAGATAGTTCGGAGTAGCCGAGAACAGGAAGCGGGTCGACGGCCGGATCGAGACCTCCCCGCTCAGGCGATACGTCTGACCGCCCAGCTCGTCCTCGCCGTAGTAGACGCGCCCGACCCAAGAGTTCTTCGCGCCGAACTTGCTGGCGAGGCGGACGACCCAGTTCCACGAGGCCGGCGTCGCCATCTCGGGACCGCCGCGCGTGGCGGAATGGTCGAGTGAACGCGGCAGGTAGTCGACGTAGGAGCTCAGATCCCAGAAGTTCTTCAAAACCACCTGGCCGTAGACCTCGTTGAACAGAACCTGGCGGTCGCCACCATAGTCGTATTCCGAGAACGCGCTGAGGGCGAAGTTGTAGTTCTGGAACCAGGCGCGCGGCTTGGTTTGACGGTAGATCATTCCGACGAACCCGTTTCGGCCATCGCCATTGCCGAGCCTTCCCGCATCATTGGGGTCATACGCCGGCGATTCCCAGGCGTATTGGAGGTCGTATAACCAGTTCCCTTTTGTCTTCCGGAACCAAATCGATCCAACCGATCCGGTGAGCGTAGTTCGCGCCGGATCGTAGGTCAGGTAGTGCGCGTCCGGGCGCTGGAAGTAATGCACCGACGATTGCTGCACGCGGTTGATGTCGCTCGTGTCGCCGCGCAGGTGACTGAACCCTAGCCAGCCGCGCAGCTCGTACGCACCACGATCCCAGCGCAGCACCCAGTCGGCGCCCCCCGCGTAGGCGTGCCGCGTGTAGTTTGGCGCCAGCAGACTGTCGAGGCCGCGGTGGACCGTGGTGAGCGTCACGCCGACGACCGACTTCGAGGCGCCGAATTCCTGCTGCAGACGCACAACGCCATATCCCGCCGGCGGCGCAACGATCGTGCGTCCGAACGTCTTCGTCGTCGTGTCATAGGTCTGCGCCCATTCGCGCGACGTGACCGCGGCGAGGGCACCCAGCGACATTCCCGTTGCGAGCCGTCCAGTGACCTTGGCGGCGCCGAGGATCGTGGCATTCTGGGGGCAGTCGACAAAATCGCCGCTCGCGTTGCAGCCAGGCCGCGCGCCGATGCGGCGGGAGTAGAAGTAGCTCGGCCCGTTGCCGCGCAGCAGCCGGTTGCCCTCGGTAAAGAACGGCCGCTTTTCATCGAAAAACACCTCGAAGGCCGACAGATTCACCACCGCGGGATCGGCTTCCACCTGGCCGAAATCGGGATTCACCGTGCCATCGAGCGTGATGTTGGGACCGAGTCCCATTTTCACATCGGCGCCGGCGCGGCCGGCGAGGTTTGCGCCGCCATTGAACGGATCCACCGCCGGGACGCCGCCCTGAAAGCGCGTGTCGGCCGCGCCGTAGGGCATGAGCTCGAGCCGGCGGGTCGGCTTGATGCCCTCGATGCCCACGAGCTGTCCCATGAACGACGACCATCCGGTGCGGTCGGTGGGTACCGGGATCCAGTAGTCGTCCTCGCTCGTGACGGGATTCCACCGATTAGCATTGAAGCCCCACACCTGCACCGGTTGATTGGTGAACCGGAGCTGCGAAAAAGGGATGCGCATCTCCGCGGTCCAGCCGAGCGCATCGATGTTCGCTTTCGCCTCCCAGACCGGGTCGAACCCGAAGTTGGCGTCGTTTTCATCGTCTGACGCATGGTACCAGTCTGCCCGCACCCCAGACGCCGAGACACCGAACGAGTACGCGGTGCGTTTGTCGTGGTAGCTGTCGAACGACACCCACATGCGTTCAGACTGGAAGGTATTGTCGCGGCGTGAGAGCGGCGCCTGGATCTTGGACGGATCGCGGCTGAACATCCGCGCGCCGACATACAGCGCATCGTCGTCGTAGAAAATCGCGATGCGCATGCTGTCGCTGGGGGGCGCGCCTTCGCGCGGCCGTTTCTGTACGAAGTCGCTGATCCATGACGCGCGGGACCACACCGGATCGTCGAGCCGCCCATCGAGTGTGATGGACGTACCCTGTAACCGAACCGCCCTGATCTGCTTGGCCGGTGGTGCCTCGCTCGTCTGCAATGCGACGGAGGCCGCGAAGCACAACGCCACCATACTCAATCGCGCGCCAGCGCTTCGAACACCCGACCGCGATCGTACTGCGAGCTGATGGATCCGGCGTCTTCGCGGATGGCCGCCCGGATGGTGTCATCCATCCGCACCTTGCTGATCAGCGCGATCAACAGCTCCGACAGGTCGTGATCCGACGAGATCCTCTTGGCCGACTCGAGCACCGCCAGCACGACCGGCCGCGGGACTTCGCCACGCTCCACGATGCTGAGCAAGGTGCGGCCGTGCTCATAATCGGAGTTGAGGTTCTTGGCGGCGGCGAAAAACGCCGGCCGCAGCGCCTCGTCCAGCACGTAGGCCCCGCCGATTTTCGTGAGCAGCTCCGCCAGCTCGTAATCGGAGTTGATCGTCTTGGCCGAGGTGAGCACGTCGCCGAGCATGGCGGGGCTGGTCCCCTGTCGCGCGACGACCGCATCCAGGACGCGCCGGTGTTCGTAGTCGGACTGCAGCTTGTTCGCCGCCTTGAAGAACGCGGGCCGGGCCGCTTCATCGATCGGGCGGGCCGTGTTCACCTCGATCAACAGCTCTGCCAGTTCATAGTCTGAGCTGATGTCGCCGGCGGCGTCGAGCATCGCCGCTTCCATGGCCGGAGTGAGACCCGGACGCGACAGCGCGGCCTTGAGCACGCGGTGGCGCTCGTAGTCGGAGCTGATTTTCTTCGCGGCCGTGATGAACCCCGCCTGCATCGTTTCGGTGAGCGGTTGCTTCTGGGCAACCGCGATGAGGAACTCCGATAGCTCGTAGTCACTGTCGATGGATTGACCGGCCATCGTGACGAGGCGCTCATACCCAGCCGCATCCAGCTTGCCACTCTCGACCGCGGCCTGGTAGTAGACGCGCCGCGTATAGTCGCCGGTCAGCTCGCCGAACTCGTCGATGAGCCCGTGAATGCCGCGGCGCTCAAGAATCCAACGGGAGCGCTCCTCGGCCATGAAGCCGGTGCGCCGCAGCAGGAACGTCAGCGTCTCCCTCAACCACGCCTTGGCCTCGTCGTCGTACGGACGGACGTCGCCATCCACCTTGTAGACGTGTTCGAGTCCGCCGCCGCCGCGTCGAATCGTCAGGCGACGATCGTGAGCCCCGTAATCCACCTGGATGACGACCCGCCCGCCCGAGGCCAGCGTGGCGATGTCGGTGAAGTCATCAGTGAAGGTGAACTTCCCATCCCCGTCGAAGTTGACGGCACAGCCACCGACCGTGATGCTGAGCGTGACGACGTCGCCGTCGCCTGAATGGCTATGCGTGGAGCGCCGCGAGTCGTCGCCGCCGCAGCCGCGCAGCGAGTCGATTGCCACCGCCGGTCGACGGGCCGGGGTCCCGGATCCCGTCGCGCGCACATGGGTCATCCAGGGCGAAGGCAGCGGCGGAATCGTGTCGAGTGAGCTGGAAGCCGACGTCGGCTCGATGCCCCGGGGCGCCGCCGCCGCGAGCGGCACCACCACCACGATCGCCGCGATCCACGCCGGCAACGCGGACTTCGCGGACAGCGTGTCGCGACGCCGCCGCGTGTCGAGCACATCGAGCAAGCGCGTGGCGAGCTGCGCCGGCCGCGCCATCGCGACGCTGGCGAGCGCGGTCGCGCGCGCCGCGCGCAGGTCCCGGGCAATCTCGAGCAAGTGCGTGGCATAGGTGGACGGAGTCGCGCCCGCGCGCAGCACATGATCGTCGCACGCGCGCTCGCGCTCTTCCCGCAGCCGCGTGGCGGCCAGCCAGACGAGCGGATGGAACCAGTAGACAGCGCAGGCGGTCCGCGCGATCAGTTGAATGAGGAAGTCGTGCCGCTTCACGTGTGCGAGCTCATGGAGCAACACATCACGCCGGCGCTCAGCGCTCCACGCGTCGGCTTCCGCGGGAAGCAGAATCGTCGGCCGCCGAATGCCCCACGTCATCGGCATCGCCGGTCCGTCCGCCTGCAGGAGACGGACGTGCCGGGTGAGGCCGAGCTCGAGCGAGAGATCCTCGACCAGCAGCAGCCACCGCTCGTCTCGCAGCGGCGCGGTGGTCCGATCGAGCCAGGCGATTCGGGCCATCCCAACCGCTAACAGAATCAGCACGGCCGCCACGCCGCTCAGCCACACCGGGAAAACCAATGCAGTCCAGTTGGGCCTGATCCGCCACCGGACCGGTTCTACGTCGGTCGCGACTGACGGGGCGGAGCTCGGCGCTCGAGGGGCGGGCTTCGCGGCCGGAGTTGGATCGGTCGCCGCTGCCGCGGCCTGACGCTGCGCCGGCATCTCGTTGAGGTCGAACGCCACCGGCACATCGAGACGCGGCCAGCCGGCGACGCGCCAGTTCGGAAGCAACGCCGACGCGAGCGGCAGCGCCAGGACACCGCCGCAGGCGAGGGTCCAGACCAAGTGTCGCAGCGACGCCGCCGAGCGGCGCAGGAGCAGTGTCACACCCGCGGCCAGCAGGAGGAGGACGGTCGCCTTGACGAAGGCGTCAGCGAGGATGGCGATCATGTCAGCGGCCCTCCTTCCGCGCGTCGGCAATCAGCCGGCTCAGACGTTCGAGCTCGGCATCGGAAAGGCGTGTCGAAGAGAGATCGAGCAGCGCCGCTACGGCCTGCTCCGTGGAACCGTCGAAAAAGGTGTGCAGCAGCTGGCGCAGCGCCGATTGCCGCGCGCGCTCCAGGGGAACAGTCGGCAGGAAGACATATCGCTGGCCATCCTCTTCGTGGCGGAGATGTCCCTTCTCCTCGAGGACCCGCAGCAGCGCGCGGACCGCGGAGTAGCCGGGCGGATCGGCGAGCTGATCGAGCACCTCGGCGGCGGTCGCGCAACCCATGCGGTAGATCACGTCCATGATCTCGCGTTCCCGACGGCTGAGCTGCGCATTCGTTTCTTTGGACATTGCCAGGCCCCCGACGGTCGATGCTAAAAAACCAGCATCTGCTGCTAAGAAACTAGCATTGGGGGCCTGGCTGTCAACCAGGGAGTGTGCGGAACGTGTTAGGTCGATCTCCTAGGGCTGCCGTTCGCCTCCCACGGTTGCGGTCGTCTCGGGTCCCAGCCGGTGCTGCTGGTACCAGCTCAGCATGTAGAGCTGCGTCCGCAAGAAATTCGACGGCTTGGAGCTCGTGCCGTGATACTCGCCGTTGAAGCGCAGCATCACCACCGGCACCTTCAGCATCTTCAGCGCCGAGTAGTACTCCTCGGTCTGGGGAATCGGCGTGCGCAGATCCAGCTCGCCGGTCATGAGGAGCGTCGGTGTCTTCACGTTGCCCACGTACGCGAGCGACGACTGCTTGATCCACTGCTCGGGCTTCTCCCAGAACGGCGCATCGAAGAAGCCGTAGGTGAACAGCGGGACGTCGGTCTGCCCCGCCATGCTCATCCAGTCGATCACCGGACAACGCACCGCCGCTGCCGCAAACCGCGTCGTGTGGCCGATTACCCAGCTCGACAGCACGCCGCCACCGGAGCAGCCGCCGACATACATGCGCTGTGTGTCGATGTAGCCGCGGCCCACGACGGTATCGACTCCCGCCATCAGGTCGTCGTAGTCCACGCTCGGGTAGGCGCGCTCGATCGCGTTCCCGAAGGCGCTGCCGTAGCCCGTGCTGCCGCGGGGATTGGTGATGAGGACCACGTAGCCGTCGGCGGCGAAGTTCTGGAGCTGATAGCTGAACGCGCCGTTGTACATGCCGTGCGGCCCGCCGTGAATTTCCATGATGAGCGGATACTTTTTGCTCCGATCGAAACTCGGCGGCTTGATGATCCAGCCTTCCACGCGGGCGCCACCGGTCGATGCATACCAGACCGTCTCTGTTGAACCCAACCGCATGCGGTCCAGCACGTCGGCGTTCACGCTGGTGAGTCGAGTGGTGGGCGACCGCCCGCCGACTTTCAGGCTGAACCGAGCGACGTCAGCCGGATTCGTGGCGTCGGAGCGGATGCCGACGCCGGTGAGGTCGCGCGCGATCGACACCAGCGACAGCATCTGGTCGCCGTCGGTCACCTTCCGATTGCCGCCGTGCAGACCCGCGAAGTACACGTTGCTCGTCCCCTGCTCCGCTAACGCGAAGAAGACGCCGCTGCCATCGGGACTCCAACGCACCGCGGCGGGATCGCGGTCATAGGTCGTGAGGGTACGCATCCCGGAGCCATCGATGCCGACCGTCCAAACCTCGTCGGCGCGATACGAAAAGGTCCCGTACTCGTGTCCTGTGAAGGCCACGGTCCGACCGTCGGGCGAGACGACGGGGCCGGTCCAGCCCCCCTTCTTGCTGACGAGCTGCTTGATCGCGCCGTTCTGCACGTCGACTGTATAGAGATACGACTCGCGATAGCGATAGTCGGCGTCGGCTTCGCGCAGCCCGTCGAACACGATCGTACGGCCGTCGGGCGTCCAGTCGTAATTCGGCGCATTGAAGCCGCCGAGCTCGGCGGTGGCGAAGTCGCCGCTCGTGAGCTGGCGAGGCGTGCCACCCTCGCCTGGCACGAGGAAGATCTGCGTCGTGCCTTGCTCCACGAAACCCGTGCGGTCGCGGCGGTAATGCAGCCGATCGACGATGCGCGGCGCCGGCGTCCACTTCGCACCTTCGGGCGCCATGGGCATGCTGATCTTCCAGGGCGTCTCGCTCTTCACGAGCATCGTGAACGCGAGCGAGCGGCCGTCCGGCGACCAGCTCAGGTTGCTCGGTGTTTCGGTGACGCGCGTGACCTGGGACGTCGCGCCTTCGGCGTCCATCCAGCGCACGAAGATTTGCGTCCCCTTCGGGTCGCCGTCGGCGAAAAAGGCGATCCGCGTGCCGTCCGGGGACCAGCGGCCGTTGGAGCCCTTCACCAGGAATCTGTTTTTCGAGCCGTCCGCATTCATGATCCACAACCCTGCGTCCCAGCGGTCTTCGATCTTGTTCACCCAGCGGCGGGTGTACACGATCCGCGATCCGTCGGGAGAGACCTGCGGGTCGGCGACTTGCTCCCAATCGAGATAGTGGTTGACGGTGAGGAGAGTGTCGGATGCAGCTTCTTGACTCCGAACGGCGGATGGAACGACGAGCAGCGCGGCCAGAAACACGGAACGCATAAAGCCTCCGGAGGGATTGTCTAAATTGTACGTTTCGGTACGCCGATCAGATAGGTCCCACGGAGCGGCGATCGCGAACCCCGAAAGTTCCCGAAGTCCCAATCGTACGTGTCCAGCCCCCGCACCAGATTCGCCAGCTCGGCTACGGAGTAGGTGCGCAGACACGAGACGACCCCGTCGAATGTGCCGACGAGCGGCAGGACGGGCGGCAGGTACGTCCACAGCAATCGCGACCACCGCCAGGGCCGGATGAACGGCACGAGCGCGAGTGTGCCGAGCCAGGTGAAGGCAACGACCGCCATTTCGAGCGGCGCGCGGCGCGCGATCTCGAAGACGCCGATGCCCTGGCGGCGCCGGACCGCATCCTCGAGAATGGCCCGTGCTTCAGCGGGCCGGAAATGGTGGAACGCGGTGAAGATCGTGCGGAAGCCGTCGAGTTGCTCGGGCACGGTGCGCGCGTCGACGGACCCGGCGTGGAACGCCATGTTCTGCACGCCAGCGCGATGCGGGTACCGATCGGTAAGCAGTACCGGCACTCCGACCTGACCTGCCAGCCTGCGCCATGGACCGCCCGCGCCCGAGCAAAGGTCGACGATCCGCCGCGCGTGGGTGCGTTCGACCGCTCGACGCAGCAGCGGCCCCACAGGATCGTAGGCGGCGCCGAGGTTCACGGTAAACGCCAGGAAATCGGTCAGCGCGTCCCGCAGTGACGGCGGACAGGACGGCAGATCGTGGATTTCGATGAGATGCAGCCGCATTAGGGGAAAGTTACATTTCGCGCCACGTGAGCCTCCGCACCACGCCGTTTCATCCCCGCACCGGTCCATTGTCCGAAGGTCAGGCCTGGCGGCGCTGGGCCGGGTACGTCGTCGCGAGCTCCTACGAGCTCTCGCACGATCGCGAATACCACGCGATTCGGAATTCCGCGGCGCTGTTCGATGTCTCGCCGCTGTACAAGTACCTGGTCACCGGCCGTGACGCCGCGCGGCTGCTCGATCACGTCGTCACGCGCAACGTCGGCAAAGCCAAGGTCGGCCAAGTGCTGTACACGCCCTGGTGTGACAACGAGGGCAAACAGATCGACGACGGTACGATCTCTGTCCTGGGCGATCAGACGTACCGCATGACCTCGGCCGATCCCACGCTGCGGTGGCTGCATCTGAACGCGTCTGGTCTCGATGTGAAGATTCAGGACGTCTCGGAGAGCACGGCTGCCCTCTCGCTCCAGGGCCCACGCTCGCGTGAGATCTTGCAGCTTGCCGCCGAGCGCGATCTCTCCAGTCTGAAATACTTCCGGCTGACGAGTGCCAAGATCCGGGGAATTCCGGTGACGATCTCGCGCACCGGCTACACCGGCGACCTCGGCTACGAGGTCTGGGTAGATGCGGCGCAAGCCGTCCCGCTGTGGGATGCGATCGCGGAGACCGGCGCGCCGTACGGCATCACGCCCGCGGGAATGCTGGCGCTCGATGTCGCACGCATCGAAGCAGGACTCCTGCTGATCGCAGTGGACTACTTCTCGTCGCGCCATGCCTTGATCGAATCTCAGAAGTCATCACCACTCGAGCTCGGCCTCGGCTGGACCGTCGCGACCGACAAGGAACGCTACAACGGGCAGGCGGCGCTCGCTGCCGAGGGCAAGCGCGGCCCGGCGTGGCAGTTCACCGGTCTCACGGTCGACTGGGATTCGTTGGAGCAGCTGTACGCCGACGTCGGCCTGCCGCCCCGGCTGCCGAGCCAGGCGTGGCGCACCAGCGTACCGATCTACGATCGCGGCGGCCATAAGCAGCTGGGCTACGCGACGAGCGGCGGCTGGTCACCGCTGCTCAAGCGCTACATGGCGCTCGCACATCTCGGCTCCGCGCACGCAGAGCCGGGAACCGAAGTCCGCATGGAAGTGACGGTGGAGCATCGCCGGAGGCAGGCGAAGGCGCACGTCACGGCGCTCCCGTTCTTCAACCCTGAGCGCAAGCGCGGATGAAACAGTACGACGCCATCGTCATCGGCGGCGGGCACAACGGGCTCGTCACCGCGGCCTACCTCGCGCGCGCGGGCAAATCGGTGCTCGTCCTCGAGCGCCGGCCGCGGGTCGGTGGTGCGGCCGTCACCGAAGAGATCTTCCCTGGCTTCAAGTTCACGATGTTCTCCTACGTCGTCTCGCTGCTCAGGCCGGAGATCATCCGCGATCTCGATCTGCCCCGGCATGGGCTGCACATCCTGCCGCTCGAGAGCACGGTCACGCCGATGGAAAACGGCGACTACCTCGCCGGCTGGGCCGACCACGACGAGACTCGCCGCGAGCTCTATCGCCACTCGCCGCGCGATGCGGAAGCGTACGACGAGTACGGCCGCCTGATGCACTTCATGGCGCAAGCGGTGAAGCCGATCCTGGGCATGGTGCCGCCGGATCCGACCTCGTTCGCCCCGGGCGATCTCGCCGGCCTGCTCAAGCTCGGCAAACACTTCCGCGGCCTGGGCGCGGAGCGGCTACACGCGCTCGTCAAGCTGATGACGATGAGCTCGGCGGATTTTCTGGACGAGTGGTTCGAGACCGATGTGCTCAAGGCCACCAAGTCGGCCAGCGGAATCATTGGGACGTTTCTGGGACCACGCTCCCCCGGTACCGCCTACGTCCTCCTTCATCATTACATGGGAGAGCTGGACGGGGTGTTTAGGGCCTGGGGATTCGCGAAAGGGGGCACGGGCGCGGTGAGCGAAGCCATCGCATCAGCCGCCCGCTCGTTCGGGGCTGAGATCAGGTGCGATGCCGGCGTTTCGAAGGTCCTCGTGCGTACCGGCCGCGCCACTGGCGTCGTGCTCGAAAACGGGGACGAGTTGCCTGCGGGAATCGTCGTGTCGAGCCTCGACCCGCGTCGCACATTCCTCCAGCTGCTCGAGCCTGAGCACCTGCCGTCCCACCTCGTCGCGGACATCAAACGGTTCAAGTTCCGCGGCTCGTCGGGCAAAGTGAATCTCGCGCTCGACGCGTTGCCGAGCTTCACCTGCATGCCCGGCGTGGGCCGGCAGCATCGCGGCGCGATCTCAATCAGTCCCAGCCTCGACTACGTCGAGCGCGCCTATGATGACGCGAAGTACGGCGAGTTCTCGCGCCGCCCGTACATGGACATCGTGTTCCCCTCGATGATCGATCCGGGCATGGCGCCTCCCGGCAAGCACGTCATGTCGATCTTCGTGCAGTACGCGCCGTACAACCTGAACGGCGGCTGGACCGACGCGAAACGCGAGGCGTTCGGCGACGCGGTCGTGAACACGGTCGAGAGCTTCGCACCGGGATTCAAATCCCAGATTCTGCACCGGCAGGTCATCACGCCGCTCGACATCGAGCGGATCACCGGCCTGTCCGAAGGCAACATCTTCGCGGGTGAGCTGGCGCTGCACCAGCTGTTCTTTCTCCGCCCCGCCCCGGGCTGGGCGAAGTTCGCGACGCCGGTGCGCGGGTTCTTTCAATGCGGCTCGGGCACGCATCCGGGCGGTGGCATCATGGGCGCTTCGGGGCGCCTCGCGGCGATGCGCATCCTGAAGGACGGCAAGTGAGCTACGACGCGCTCGTCATCGGCGCCGGGGCGAATGGCCTCGTCACCGCGCACTACCTCGCCCGGGCGGGCAAGCACGTCCTCGTCGTCGAGCAGCGCCATGCGGCCGATCCATCGGCCGATATCGGCTGGGTACCCGATGTCGTGATCCGCGATCTCGGCCTGGCCCGCGCCGGCCTGCGGATCGAACAGCCGGATCCGTGGATCACGGTGCCGCTCGCCGGCGGCCGGGGGGGGGGCGGCACACTCGAGCTGTCGCGCGACATCGGACGATCGGTCGAGGCGATTCGGCACATCAGCCCGTCCGATGCCGCGAAATGGCCGGAGTTCTGCAATCGCATGCGGACACTCGCTGGTGTGCTGGAGCGACTCTATCTCGTGCCGCCTCCGGACATCGAGTCGACCGACGCCCGCGAGCTGGCGCGCATCGCCGGTCTGGGCCTCTACGTCCGCCGCCGCGGCAAACAAACGGTCATCGACCTGGCGCGCATCCTCCCGATGTCCATCACGGAGCTGCTGGACGACTGGTTCGAGAGCGACGTGCTCAAAGGCCTGCTCGGCGCGCTCGGCATCTGGCACCTGAAACAGGGGCCGCGCGCCGGCGGCACCGCGTTCAACTTCCTGCACCATCACGCCGGCAGTCCGGCGGGTGTGTTCCGCCCCCCCCGCTCCAACGTGACGCAGGCGCTGTCAGCGCTGCCGGGCGTGGAAGTCCGGCACGGCGAGCGGGCAAACGTCCTCGCGCCGAACGGCCGGGCCACCGGTGTCGTGCTCGAAAAGAGCGGTGAGGAAATTCTCGCGCCGCTCGTCGTGTCCAGCGCCGATCCACGCAGCACGCTCCAGCCGGTCGCGATCGAGCTCGACCCCGAGTTCGGCCGCGCCGTCGACAACATCAAGGCACGTGGCGTCGTCGCGCGCGGCACCCTCACCCTGGAAAGCACACCGGCGTACAGCACGCTCTGCATTGCGCCGTCGCTCGACTATCTCGAGCACGCCTATGACGATGCCAAATACGGCCGGGACTCGGCGACTCCCTATGTCGAAGTGCAGAAGACGGACGGCCGGCTCGAGCTGCACGTGCAGTATGTGCCGTATACGGATGGAGCCGCGAACGTGCAGCGTCATCAGGCGTTGCAGCTGCGCGTCGCGCAGGTCCTGGGCGCGCAGCCCAGCCAGGTCAAGCTGCACTCGCCGGACGAGGAGGAGCTGCAGCACGGCTCGACCGAGGGGCACCTCTACCACGGTGAGCTCACTCTCGACCAAATTCTGTTCATGCGTCCCGTCCCCGGCTGGAGCCGCTATCGCACCCCGATCGAGGGGCTGTACCTGTGCGGCTCGGGGACACATCCGGGTGGCGGGATTCCCGGAGCCGCCGGACGGAACGCGGCGCGCGAGATGCTATGACATTCCTCAGGACCGTCGAGAGCTACCGGCAGGGTGCCCGGACGCTTCCCGGGCGCTACTACACCGCGCCGGAGGTGTTCGCGGAGGAGCAGGAGCGCATCTTCCGCCATCAGTGGATCTGCGTCGGGCGCGATGCGTCGCTCGCGGTGCCGGGTGATTACGTCGTGGCCGAGGTCGCGGGCGAAAGCATCATCGTGCTGCGCGATCAATCGGGTGAGCGGCGCGCCTACTACAACGTGTGCCGTCACCGCGGGACGCGGTTGTGCGAAGCGCCGAAAGGCCGGCTCTCCGAAACGATTCAGTGCCCGTATCACGCCTGGACGTACGCGCTCGACGGCCGGTTGATCGGCGCGCCGCACATGAACGAAGTGGAAGGCTTCGACAAGAAGGCCTATCCGCTCCACTCCGTCGCGCTCTATGAGTGGCAAGGGTTTCTCTTCGTCAATCACGACACCGGGGCGATCCCGGCCGGTCAATGGTTCGCGCCGCTCAAGGACCGATTTGCGAACTACAACCTGCCGCTGCTCAAGACGGTGCGGCGCATCGAATACGACGTGCGCGCGAACTGGAAGCTGATCCTGCAGAACTACAACGAATGTCTGCACTGCCCGACGATTCATCCGGAGCTGTCGACCAAGCTGCCTTACACGAGCGGCGCCAACGATCTCATCGATGGGCCGTTCCTCGGCGGCTACATGGAGATCAAGGCGCCCAACGAGAGCGCGACGATGACGGGCCGGGCGTGTGCGTTGCCCCTCGGCACACTGCCGGCTGCCGATCAGCGCCGCGCGTTCTACTACGCGCTCTTTCCGACGATGATGCTGAGCCTGCATCCCGACTACGGCGTCTTTTACACGGTGTGGCCGGTGTCGGCTACCGCGTCGCGCGTAGTCTGCGAATGGATGGTGCATCCCGACGCGCCGGCCGCCGCCGGCTACAACATTCAGGACGCCGAGGAATTCTGGGATCGCACCAACCGGCAGGACTGGCACATTTGCGAGCAGAGCCAGCTTGGCATCAGCTCGCGCGTGTACGCGCCCGGCCCCTACTCGCCGCGCGAAAGCATCCCCGCCGCATGGGATCGCACCTACCTGAGGGCATTTGAAGGAGCTTGAAGATGTGCTGAAGGAAGTCGCGGAACGCCTTAAGGACAACTACCCATACGGCGATCCGCTGTACGCGGGGCAGATGCTCAAACCCCCACACGACGTCGCGCGCCGTGCATATGAGATGGCGCTCCCGATCAATCCGAACAACCACGCCCTCGACGGCGGCCGCGCCAGCTCTGCGATGGAGAAGGAAGCGGTCGCTGATCTGGCCAGGATGATCGGCTGGGACACGCACCTCGGTCATCTGTGCGGCGGCGGTACGATGGCAAACCTCGAGGCGCTGTGGATCGCCGGGCAGCTGCATCCAGGCAAGACGATCCTCGCGTCGACGCAGGCGCATTACACGCACCAGCGCATTGCCGGCGTGCTCAGACTGCCGTTCGAAGCGATCCCCTGTGACCGTCGCGGCCGCATGGATGTCGACGCCCTCGAGCGCCGGCTCGGCGCCGGCGACGTCGGGACGGTTGTCGCCACGCTGGGCACGACGGCTACCGGTGCCGTAGACCCACTCGCGGCCATCGTCGACCTGCGCCGCCGCTACGACTTCCGGATTCACGCCGACGCCGCGTACGGCGGCTACTTCCTGCTGTCTGACAACCTCGAAGCCGACACCAACACGGCGTTCGAGTGCATCCGCGAAGCGGCCTCCGCCGTCATCGATCCCCACAAGCACGGGCTGCAGCCGTATGGGTGCGGGTGCGTGCTGTTTCGCGACCCATCGGTTGGGCGCTTCTACCGGCACGATTCGCCCTACACGTACTTCACGTCGGATGAGATGCACCTCGGCGAGATCGCGCTCGAATGTTCGCGCCCCGGGGCCGCGGCCGTCGCGCTGTGGGCGACGCAGCGACTGTTTCCGCTGGAGCGCGGGGGAGAATTCGCGAAGGGTCTGGCTGCCGGGCGCGCGGCCGCGCTCGACCTGCACGCCCGGCTGCGTCGCGATGGGCGGTTCGTGACGGGCACTTCGCCCGAGCTCGACATCCTCGTGTGGGCTCCACACGTGAAAAGTGTCAGCGAGGCGTCGAATCTGTCACGGCGGATCTTTGCGGAAGCGGCGCAGCGTCAGCTCCATCTCGCGATCGCGACGTTGCCGGTGCATCTGATCGACGTCGGGGACATGACGCGCGATTGCGACACGATCGTCTGCCTGCGCTCCGTGCTCATGAAGCCGGAGCACCGGGAATGGACGGATCGGATTTGGGCGATTCTCGACGCGGCGACCACGGCCGCGGGTGTCACGCGCTAGTCGACGTACCCGCTCGAGAGCCGGACGATCAGATTGCGGCCCGGATCGAACGCAAACTCCTTGTATCTGCTCAAGAAGCTGCGATAGCGCTGGTTCATCGCGTTGCGGAGCGCGATGTCGAGCCGCATCGGCCGTCCGAACAGGCGCACGTCCGCGCCGGCGCCGAGGTGGACGAGCGCGTAGCCCGCGGTCGGAATGTCGAGCGGATTGGGGCGATCCGGCCGCGCATAGGCGTCGACATCGATGCTGAAACGATCGCGCCAGCCGAAACCGATCGTCGCGCGCCGCGGCGGCAGGAGCGGCAGCGGCTCGTGCGACGTGAGATTGGTCCCCCGTACCGCTTCGACGCGGCCCCGCGCGACCAGGCCCCGCGCGACTTCGGCTTCGACCAACGCTTCGCCGCCGAGCATTTCGGCCTGCGACTGTCCGTACTGATAGACGCGGAGCGAATCGATGAAGACGGCGGTCGGCGTGATGTAGAGGAAGTCGGACAGGCGATTGTGATAAGCAGCGACTTCGAAGCGGGCCCGTCGCCCGCTCCAGCGCACGCCCAAGTCGACGCCGCGGCTGGTCTCCGGCTTCAGCGTCGAATCTCCCCGCTCGTAGCGGGCCTCACCGATATGCGGGCCGTTGGCGAACAGCTCGAACAGGGTCGGCGCGCGCCACGCTCTGCCGACGTTGAGGCTCAACGACAGTCCGGACGCGGGTGAGAAGACGACGCCGGCGTTGCCGGACCACGCCTGGGAGTTGCGATCCTGCGCGACGACACCCAGTGAATCGTTGTGATCGGCGCTGAGGCGCCGGGCGTCCGCGCGCAGCCCGGCGAGCAGCGTCCAGCGCCCCGAGCCCGGACTCCACTGCTGGAATGCAAAGGCTGCGCCCGACAGCGTGCTCGCGTTGGGAACGATCGGCTCGCGTCCGGTGGCGTCGTTGTGCTGGCTTACGGTCGTGATGCCGAATGTGGTGCCGCCGTGATGCAGGAGCAGATCGAGCGAGCCGGTCTGGAGCAGCAGATTGAATTGCTCCGACTCCTTACCGGTCGAGTCGTCCGCTATTTCGATCAACGAGTGGCGTTGCACCTGGGCCTTGGCTTCGAGCCGCCAATGTCCCCACGGCCGCTGGCCGGTGATCTGCACCCGTTCATCTCCAGCCTTGCGCTCGGGACCGCCAGTCTCGCCCGGCGGGGCATTCGCCTCGAGCAGCTTGAACTCGCCGCCGTAGTGGACGACGCGGGCCGACAGGGAGCTGCCCGACGGCCAGCGCCATCCCGCCGCGGCTTCGCCGTTGAACGCGCCGAAGCCCGTGTTGTCGAGCTCGCCCGCCGGCGTGTGCAGGTTGCTGGCATGCCGGCCGATCGCGGCGACGCGCCAGCCCATGTTTCCGCGCGCGCCTTCGACCTGTGCGCCGGGGGCGAGCTCGATGTTGTTGCTCGCCGCCGAGAGGGTGAATCCCGTGCGCAGGAACCCAGGCCCGCCGGCGGCGTCGGGCAGCGCTGCGGGGATCACGTTGATGACGCCACCGACCGCATCGGACCCGTACAGCACGCTCGCGGGCCCGCGAATCAGCTCGACGCGGCGTACGAACGCGGTCTCGACTGATGGGCCGTCCTCATCGCTCCACGAGTAGTCCTCGAGCCGGCTGCCGTTCTCGAGCACGAGCACGCGCGGGCCCGAGAAGCCACGAATCACCGGTTTCCCGATCTGTAAGCCCGTCGTGATCGCGTTGACGCCGGGGAGCGCTGCGACGACGTGCGCGAGTGAGACGCTTTGCGCGCGTCGCAGCTCATCGCCGGCGAGCGCAGCGGTCGGGAGGGGTGAGAGCTGGGAAGCGAGCGGCTGCCGCGTCGCGGTGACAGTCACGGGCTCGAGCCGGAACGCGCTGGGTGCGAGCACGATTGCCAGTGCGGGCTGCCCCGTACCGACCGAGATCTCGCACACCGCCGGAGCGAACCCGGTGCGCCGCACGGTGAGGGTGTAGCGGCCGGGCGCCAGCACGATCCGAAACCCGCCATCGGCGGCGGTCGTGACGATCGTGCCGAGGTCGGTGACTTCGACGCTGGCCTGCGGGATGGGCTGGCCGGCCTTGTCCACGACGTGGCCCGTTACGGTATCCGCCGGCAGGATGAGCATCGATAGGAGGAGTGCGAGCATGCCTTAAAACTATCTCTGTGGGTCTGGCCAGACAGCCCGTCCCGGTGAGATTAGTGCCCCCATGACGAGTTGGCTCGCCGATTGGGCAAACCTCCTACTGCGCTGGGCGCACTTCGTGGCCGGCATCGCCTGGATCGGCAGCTCCTTCTATTTCATCTGGCTGGACCGCGCACTGACCAAACCGGAACACGCGAAGCCCGGCGTCGAAGGCGACCTGTGGATGGTGCACAGCGGTGGCTTCTATCAAGTCGAGAAGCGCCGCCCGGGCCCGGGCGAAGTCCCTGCCGTGCTGCATTGGTTCAAATGGGAAGCGATGCTGACTTGGATCACGGGCATCGCCCTGCTCATCCTCGTCTTCTACCTCGGCAGTGCCTATCTGCTCGATCCGAACGTTTCCCGCATCAGTCGCGGTGCGGCGATAGCCGTGGGAATCGGGCTGATTGTGCTCGGCTGGCCGATCTACGACGGTCTCTGGCGCTCGCCGCTCGCACGCCGTCCGCCGATCGCGGCCGCGGTTTCACTCGGGCTACTGACCGCCGTCACGGTGCTGGTGTGCCGGCTATTCTCCGGCCGCGCCGCCTTCATGCACGTTGGAGCGCTGCTCGGCACGATCATGGTCGCGAATGTCTGGGAGCGTATTCTTCCCGCCCAACGGCAGATGCTTGATGCGACGCGTGCCGGTCGCCCGGCCGACTTCACCCTCGGCGAACGCGCGAAGCAGCGCTCGGTCCACAACAGCTACATGACGTTTCCGCTGCTGCTCATCATGCTGTCGAATCATTTTCCAGCGACGTATGCGAGTCCGCTCAATTGGCTGGTGCTGTTGCTGCTCGGCGTCGCGGGCGCGTTCGTGCGCCACGCCATGATCGGGCGCGGCCGATCGGCCCGCTGGGCGCTGCTTCCCGCCGCGCTCACGCTCTTCGGTGCCATGTTCTTTTCAACGCCCAAAGGTGCTGCTGCGCGCATTCGCACCGCGACCGACTCGGTGCCATCTTTTGCGGCGGTGCGGTCCGTGATCGCGCAGCGCTGCCAGCCGTGTCACTCGCAATATCAGAGCGACCGCACGTTTGGACCTGCGCCGGGCGGCGTCACGTTCGATACGCCGGAGAGTGTTGCGCGCATGGCGGAGCGCATCCGCGTGCGGGCCATCGAAACGAAGACGATGCCGCTCGCGAACAAGACCGGGATCACCGACGCAGAGCGCGACGTCCTCGCGCGCTGGATCGCGGCCGGCGCGCCGTTGCGTTAAAGCTGAGCCGTCGGCAAGAACCGCGGCGCCCGCCGGGGCTTGGCGGCCTGCTCGAACGCATACGCGAGCTTCAAGAGCGTCGACTCGCTGTTCGCCCGTCCGAGGAACGACATCCCCACCGGTAACCCGAACGTGTAACCCACCGGCACCGCGATACTCGGATAGCCGGCCACGGCCCCCGGCGTGGAGCTCGCGCCCAGGAAGTGATCGCCGTTCACGAGATCCGTCGGCCACGGTGGGCTCCCGGTGGGCGCCACGAACGCGTCGAGATTGCTCTGCGCGAAGACGACGTCGAGCCCTTCGGTCCGCGACAGACGCTGATCCTTCGCCAGCGCGTCGCGGTACACCTGGTCAGTGAGCGGCCCCTTCTGCTGCGCTTGCAGGAACAGCTCCTGTCCGAAGTACGGCATCTCCTGGGCCTTATTCGCCTCGTTGAAGGCGATCACGTCTGCGAGCGTCTTGACCCGCGCGCCCGGCGCCCACGTGGCGAGATAGGCGGCGAGGTCGGCCTTCAGCTCGTACAGCAGCACGATGAGCTCCGAGTCGTCGTACTCGCCGGCATGCGGGATGTCCGCCGGATCGACAATCACCGCACCCTGCGACTTCAGCACGGCGATCGCGGCTTCGACCAACGCATCCGCTTCGGGGCTGTAACCGAAGAACTTTTTGCGGGCGACGCCGATCCGCGCGCCGCGCAAACCGGCCGGGTCCAGGCTCGCGCTGTAGTCCCGCCCCGCAAGCACACCCAGGAGCGCGGCCGCGTCGGCGACCGTGCGCGCCATCGGTCCGGCCGTGTCCTGACTGTGTGCGATCGGAATGATTCCCGCGCCGTCGATCAGGCCGACCGTCGGCTTCACGCCCACGAGCGAGCAAGCGCCGGAAGGACACACGATGGAGCCATCGGTCTCTGTCCCGATCCCGACGGCCGCAAAGTTGGCGGAGATTGCCGCGCCCGTCCCGGAGCTCGAGCCGCACGGGTTGCGGTCCAGCGCGTAGGGGTTCGCGCATTGCCCGCCGCGGGCGCTCCAGCCGCTGGAGGATTGGTTCGAGCGGATGTTCGCCCACTCGGACAGATTTGTCTTGCCGAGGATCACGGCACCGGCCGTGCGGAGCCGGGCGACGAGTGGCGCGTCGCGGGGCGGCGTCACGCCGGCGAGCGCCAACGACCCGGCCGTCGTCATCATCCGATCGACCGTCGCGATGTTGTCCTTGACCAGCACCGGAATCCCGTGCAGCGGCCCGCGCACGTGACCCGCTTTGCGCTCGGCGTCGAGGCGGTCGGCGACCGCGAGCGCGTCAGGATTCGTTTCCAGCACGGCGCGCAGCCTGGGATCGAGCTCGGCGATGCGCGCGAGATACGCGGCGCAAATGGAATGCGAGGTGCGCGCGCCGGAGCGCATCGCGTCTTGCAGTTGCGTGATGGTCGCTTCTGCGAGGTCGAAATCGGACGTGCGCGGTAGGGGCGCAGCATGCTGCGCCCCTACCATCGGCCACGGCCGTACTTGTTGGGACATCATCGATCCGGCAACCGCACCAGCACCGTACGTGAGGAAAGCGCGCCGACTCAAACCGTCCGTCATGAAGGCCTCCGGTAGGGGCCACCAAGTCTGTTTCCGTGATTTCCAGCGCGCCAGGTCACGTGATTCCCAGCACGATTGGGGTGCCCATCTTGCGGTAACTTGCTGTGGATGAATCTTGTGGCAGCCAACGGAGGGACGACGCCCTGACTTTTCTCCGCTTTCCACAGTTCTCGAGCATCCGAACCAAGATGCTGATGTTCGCCGTCCTCGCGACCTTGCTCCCGTCGCTGACGACGGTGTGGATTTCATACATCGAGAACAAGCGCGCCCTCCAGGCGAAAGCCTCAGAGGAGTTGCTGGGGGTGAGCGCGCAAGCGCTGCGCGAAGTGGATCTCTGGACCAAGGAGCTCCGCTACGATCTGCGCGTATTCGCGAGCTCCTATGAGGTCACCGAGAACCTCGAGCGCATTCCGCTCGTGAACGGCGAGCCGGTGCACTCCGGCATCTACTTCAAGCGCCTCACCGATTACCTCAACTCGGTGCGCGACCGGTTCGCCGACTACGCCGAGCTGCTCGTGCTCGATCATCACGGCCACGTCGTCGCGACCAGCGCCGCGCAGCCGCGACCCGTGCCGCTCGCCCCGGACTGGGCGTCGGAGCTGACGAGAAACGACTGGGCCCCTGGTCCACCGTATTGGGACTCCGCCGGCACGCACGCCGAGATGTTCGTGTCGGTCCCGATCGAATCGGCGCGCGGGGCTGGACGCGGCACCAGCGGGATCCGCCTCCTCGGCGCCCTGGCCTCGCGCGTGAACCTCCGAGCCGTCGCCGACACCTTGCGGCGGTTTGCTCCCGGCGAAACCGGCCAGATTTACCTCATGACCCGAACCGGCCGGCTCATCGTCAGCTCAAAAGGCAGCTCGCGGGAGTTGATGCGGCAGGGATATTCGCGCGACGCCGTCAACTGGCTGCTGGCTCGTGAAGGCCGCGCGATCCAGTTCGGCGGTTTCACGGGGGACCGCGTCGTGGGCAGTGTGCGCATGGTGCCCGCGTTGAACTGGGTGGTCGTAGCCGAGATTCCTACGGCCGAAGCGTTCCAGCAGGTCGCCCACCTCCGCAACGTCACGCTCGGCATCGTGTTGTTGCTGCTCGCCGTCGTCGGCGCGCTCGCCTACTTGCTGAGCCTGCTCATCGTGCGGCCGCTCAACCGTCTCGCACAAGCCGCCGCCAAAGTGGCCAGGGGCGACCTCGATGTTGGCCTCCCCGTGACTCCGGGCGGGGGCAGCGAAGTCGGTTACCTGACCGAAGTCTTCAATGACATGGTCGCCCGGCTGCGCGACAGTCGCACGGAGCTGGAGCGGCTCTCAGCCACTGATCCGTTGACCGGGCTATTCAACCGCCGCCGGGTGATGGAAGTCCTCGAGAACGAGGTCCGCCGCTCCCGACGCCTGCGCCATCATTTCTCCGTCGTGATGGCCGACGTGGATCTGTTCAAGCGCTACAACGACGAGCACGGCCATCCCGCCGGTGACGAGGTGTTGAAGCGGGTGGCGGCCATCATGCGGGAGGCGAGCCGCGACGTGGATTTCGTGGCGCGCTATGGCGGCGAGGAATTCCTCATCATGCTGCCGGAGACGGAGCTTGACGGCGCGACCGAATTCGCCGAGCGGGTTCGGAAGAAACTGGCGAAGGACAAACTGCCGGCGGGTCGCATCACGCTCAGTATGGGTGTCTCCGCATTTCCGATGCACGCCGATGCCCCCGACCAATTGATCGCGGAAGCGGACGCCGCGCTGTATCTCGCGAAGCGCGCCGGCGGCGACCGCGTCGTCGCTGCAGCGCGTCCCAAGGGGCCTATTGTCGCCGGTCGATGAGACTCTGGTGAATCCAGCCGGACCGGTCGCCGTCGTCCTTGATGCGCACCCACTGATCCACGTATGAGTAGGCCACGAGCGGTGTGCCACCCTCCAGCGTAAATACCACTTTGAATCCTGCGCCCGGCCCTTCTCGGACGTTGGCGCGACCCGTCGTTTGCAGCCGGAGCGGCAGCGCAAAGGGGGTCTCGCCTTTGCGCATCGCGCCACCGCCCCGATCGTTGCTCGCGACCCGTCCCCGTCCCGCGGCGGCGGCGTTCTTCGCCTCGCTCGACAGGTACAGCGCGCCGGCGTAGTTCTGCTGGTCGAACTCCGCCGTCGAGAGCTGCAGCAGCTGCGTCCCCTGGGCGTACTCCGGCGGCGGCTGCGAGTTGCTCCCATTTGCCGAACGCAAGGCCTGCAACGCGATCTCCGCCTCCGCCATTCCCGACGCCGCCTCGGCGCGAGTCGCCAGCGATTGCAGTTTGGCCATTGACCGGACGACCTCGCGTCGCGCGTCGTCCAACCGGCTCTGCAGCTCGGCGACCTGGGCATCCTGTTCGAGCACTTTCAGCTCGAGGCGGGCGGCGCGTTGCTCGAGCGCGGTGTCGCGCACCAACACCGGCTGCCGCGACACGCGCGCGCTATCACGCGGTGCCCGGACCGGGGGCGGGTTGCTCGCATGCGGATGGTGACACGCGGCCAGGAGGACAACGGCCACAATAAGGAAGGGGCGCATAGGGCGACTAAGTTGCACGCGGAGGTGCGTTCGTTCAACCGTCGGCCATTGACTTCGCTTTGTACGCTGGTGATCCTTCGGGCGAGCGAAGGGGCCACGGCATGGTGCCGTGTGCTGGACACCAGTGGACTGATCGAGGACCTGTGTCGCGTGCGGTCCTCGCGTCGTTTTCTGGGTCGAGCTTCTCACTCTGGGAAGGGCCAATGGAAGTCACGCTGAAGGAGACCGACCGGCTGGAAGTCGTCTTGAAAAAATTCCGCCGCGAGATCACCAAAGCGGGGCTCTTCCAGGACATGAAGAAGAAGCGCTTCTACGAGAGTCCCGCCGTTCAACGGCGGCGCAAGAGCCAGGCAGCTCGCCGCCGGAACCGTACACGCTAGGGAGCAACGCACAGATGGCACGCATCACCGGTACCGTGAAGTGGTTCAACGACGCCAAGGGTTTCGGTTTCATCACGCCCGAGAACGGCGGCAAGGACTGCTTCGTGCATCACAGCGCGATCCAGGGTGAGGGGTTCAAGTCGCTGGCCGAGGGCCAGCGCGTGGAGTTCGAAATCGTGCAGGCCCAGAAAGGTCCGGCGGCGCAGAACGTCGTGAAGCTGTAGCCACCCACGGAACCTGTAGGCACACGGCGCCCCCAACCGGGCGCCGTGCTGTTGTCAGGCGGCCTCGCCGTCCGGCGTCTGATCCTCGTCGGGGCCACCCAGCATGGGCGGGTGCTCGTAGACGATGGGGGGCGAACAGGTACAGGGGGATGCCTGCGGCATCGCGTACTGCGCGCTGGCGCGCGGCGGACGGTACTCGATGGTCGCGGCATCCTGGATAACGCCGCCACAAAAGTGGCAGTGGATCTGGGACACGGTCCCACCCTCCCCTCGGGCGCGGGCGACCCCTACCATTCACTCCCGACCCCGGAAAAGGCAAGCGGAACCTTCCGGCCCCGCCTTGACTAATGCCTTGGAAATTGACCAACCTATCTACACCCGTCGCGTCCCGGAACGAGGGCCGTCAGTCCATGACCAAGCGAATCCAGATCCTCGTCATCGAAGACAATCGTCTGCTGCGTGATGGTCTCGCAGCGCTGTTGGATTCCCAATCCGGATTCAAAGTTGTCGCCTCCGCTGAAGGCGCCTCGACCGCGCTGCAGCGGCTGCAGGAACAGAAGCCACACGTGGTGCTCGTCGACGCTGCACTCGGGCGCAATCGCAGCCAGCGCCTGGTCGAAAGCATCAAGGAAGCGGCGCCGCATTCTCGGATCATCATGATGGACATGCTGCCGGAAGAGGAAGACGTCATCGACTTCATCAAGCGGGGCGCCAATGGGTTCATCGCGAAAGACGCGGCGCTCGAGGATCTCGTCGACACCATCAGGCAGGTCGCCAACGGCGGCGACGTCGTTCCCGCCGCGCTGACGGGCACGCTGCTCTCCCACATCGCGAAGCAGGCGTCGGTGCTGCGCAACACGCCGATGATGGCGTCGGTGCGGATGACCAAGCGCGAGCAGCAGATCACGGATCTGATCGCCGAAGGTCTGAGCAACAAGGAAATCGCGCAACGGCTCAACATCGCGACGTACACGGTGAAGAGCCACGTGCACAACATCCTCGAAAAGCTGGCGTTGCACAGCCGGCTCCAGATCGCGGCGCACGCGCACAAGAAGACCGCCCCGAAGGGCGATCGCCGCAGGTTCGTCCGCTAGCCGTCTCCTAGCGCGAGAAATCGACCTTCGGCGCTTCCGCGGCGCCGGGCGTTTGCAATTCGAAATAGGGTCGCGATTTCTTCCCGAGCACCTTCGCGGTGAGCACCTGTGGGAAGCGGCGAATGTATGCGTTGTACCCGTTCACGGTTTCGTTGTAGTCCTGACGGGCGACCGCGATCCGGTTCTCTGTCCCTTCCAGCTGATCCTGCAACGCGCGGAAGTTCTCGTTGGACTTGAGCTGGGGATAATTCTCCGCGATCGCGATCAGCCGGCCGAGCGGCGCGGTGAGTGCGGCGTTGGCGGCCGCCATCTGTTGCAGATCGCCGCTCTGCACCGCACCCGCCAGCTTCGCACGCGCTTCCGCCACCTGAATGAAAATCGTCTGCTCCTGTTTCGCGTACCCCTTCACCGTCTCGACGAGATTGGGGACCAGATCGGCGCGACGCTGCAGCTGGACTTTGATCTGCGACTCAGCGGCGTTCACCTTTTCGTCCATTGTCTGAATCGTGTTGTAGCCGCAACCCGCTATGACAAGAAGCGCCAACGGCAAGGTAATCGCGGTCCGGCGTGGATACGCGTTCACGAAGGGTTCCTTTCCATACGGTTCACGTACTCCGCCGTGCGCGTGACCGCATCGAGATACGCGGCCGGCTCGGCAAGGCTATCAGGAGCGAATCCTACCAGCGCGGCGGCGTCACGCACCAGGGCGTCGCGGGCGGCCGGCGCCGGACGACCCGCGAGGCGCAGCACGGCGCGGAGCATCGTCAAGAAACTCGAGCGCGTCTCGCGTACGACCTCGGCCAGCCGCTTGGGCTGGCTCCAGTAGGCGGCGAACGCCTGCCGCAGGTGCATGAGCTTCCCCATCAGCTCGTGCTCAAGCTGGCGGCGGAGGTGCTCACGACGAACGCTGATACCGGCCCAGGGGTCACGTCCCGCCAGAACGCGGTGTGCTTCGCGGATGTCTTCGTACTCGATCGCGAATGCGTCGGCGGAGTCTCGCCATTCACTATCGGTCATCATGAGCGGCGGCGGGTGGCCGCTGGCGATCCACTTCCGTACCGGCTTGGCCAGCTTCCCGAACAGTTCGACGTCCATGGACCCACCGACCGCGCGCACGATGAGCAAGGTGTTCATCGCGGCGGCCGCCTCGGCGGGATGGCGGGCAGCCGAGCCGTAGAGCAGCAGGGTGGCGAGCCGTGTGCCAAGGGCGTCAGTCAGTTGCACCGCAAAATCGTCCACTGTCATTCGCGCCATATCAGAATCTTCCTCCCGCTCCGCCACCCGAGAATCCTCCCCCGCCCCCGAATCCCCCAAAGCCACCGCCGCCCCCTCCTCCTCCCCAGCCACCCCCACCCCCACCCCAACCGCTGCCGCCGCGGCCCTGACTCAAGATCCAGAACGGCACCCAGAGCAGGCGGCCGCGGGTGATGATCAACAGCAGAATCAGGACCGCAATGATCCATCCGAGGGGGATCGTGACTTGGGGCCGGGCGTCGGACGCCGGCGGCGGCATCGCGTACTCGGGGCTTGTGAGCGTCACCCCGAATTCGGCGGCAAACGCCTGGGCAATCAGGTCGACGCCGAGGGATAAACCCTTGCGGTAGTCCTCCTGGGCGAGCAGTGGAAGCATCGCTTCGCGGATCCTGCCAACGCGAGCATCCGTCAAGAATCCTTCGGCGCCGCGGCCGGTCGCGATGAAGACGTCGCCCGTGCCGGGCCGATGGCTCTTGCGCGGCACCAGTAATACGACGACCCCGAGGTTTTTACTGCGGTCGCCGGCTTCCGCTTTGGCGCCGACTCCCCACTGCCGCCCGATTTGCACAGCAACGTCGCTGGCGGCGCGGTCGCCGATGTCGGTCAGCGTCGCGACCGCGATCTCGCCTTTGGTCTTGTCCCGAACCTCGGCGATGACGGCCTCCATATGCCGGCTCGACGCCGCATCGAGGACACCGGCGAAGTCGTTGACGAATCCGCGCGGCGGTGGAATCGAGATTTGGAGGAGAACGGCGAGAAGGATCAGCGCCTCTTCAGGTGTTCGTTAAGATTGACCAGCAATATATGCGTGTATCACCTCGCCTGCGCGCAATCGTCGCCCAGCGGTGCCCCGTCTGCATGCAGGGCAAGATGTTTGCGGGACGGTTCACTATGAACGCTACGTGTCCCGTGTGCGGGCATCGCTTCGAGCGCGAGCAGGGGTTCTTTCAGGGCGCCATGTATGTGAGCTGGGTGCTGGGGGTCATGTATCTCGCCGTCCTCGGGGTTCTGGCCCAGCTGCTCCTCGTCCCGCGCGTTGGAATCGCCTGGGCAGTCGCCTGCGTAGTAGCTATCCATGTGCTCTGCATTCCGGCCGTATTTCGCTATTCGCGTGTGATCTGGGCGCACCTGAACGTGAGGACCAGGCCATGACCCTGCTGGCGATCGGTCTGCTGATCGGGCTTTGCGTCATTGGGCTCGCGATGATCCCGCTCGGCTTGCCGGGCCTCTGGGTCATGGTGGGCGGGATTCTCGCCTATGGTTGGCTCACGGGGTTTCGGTCGGTCGGCGTCGCGACAATTGCCATCGTGCTGGGCCTCGCGTTTCTCGGTGAAATCATCGAGAACTGGATCGGCTTTCGGTATGCAAAGCGCTACGGCGGGTCGACGCGCTCCGGTTGGGGCGCCCTCATCGGCGGCTTGATCGGTGCCGTGATCGGCGTGCCGGTCGCGGTGATCGGGAGCGTCATCGGTGCATTCGTCGGGTCCTTCATCGGCGCCGCGTTATTCGAATACAGCTACTCACGTCATGCCGGCGTTGCCACGCGCGCCGGGTGGGGCGCCGTGGTGGGACGCGCCGCAGGCGCCGCGGTGAAGATCGCGCTTGGCCTGGTGATTGCCGTCATCGGCGTGTTCGCGCTGCTATCTTACCGCCCATGAAGTCTTTTCTCCTCGCGATCGGTTCATGGAAGGCGCGCAGATCGTGGGCGACGACGTGCTCATTACGATCGACGTCGAAGCCGTAGAACGCGCGACCCCCTGAGCCCCAAAACTGTTGTCCTGGCCTGGCTGATCGCGCTCCCCGCGAGTGCGCCGGCGCAGCGACCCGCTTCTTCCAGCACGCCTTCCATTCGTTGGTGGCACGTGGCCATCGCCGCGGGGGCGCTCGGCGCCGTCAGTGCGATCGACCGCGGCACGGACGCTTGGATCCAGGACCACCGGTCCTCGAGCAGCGACGCGCTCGCGCGCGCGTTCCGGAGAGGTGGGGAGCCTGTGATCGTGTTTGGTGTTCCCGCCGCGCTGGTGACTGCCGGGCTCATCAGCGGGCACCAGAACCTCGCGCGCAGCGGCGTCCGCGTGCTGACGTCGGTGGTGCTCGCGGGAGTAATCACGACAGGCGGCAAGGTCGTCACCGGACGGCTGCGTCCTGACGAGTCCGCCACCCAGTACACGTTCAAGCCGTTTACGCATCACGACTCGTTCCCGTCCGGCCACGCCACAATGGCGTTCGCTCTGGCTACCTCATTGGCGGGCGAGATCCGTCAGCCCTGGGCGAGTGCAGTACTGTTTGCTGGGGCGACTGGGACGGCGTGGTCCAGGCTGAACGACCATCGACACTGGCTGTCGGATGTGCTGGCGGGCGCCACAGTGGGCGTCACGGCAGCCAATTTCATCGACGGGCGGTGGCGCTTCTTTGGCCTCGGTCCGCCGCGGTTTCTCTTCAGCCCGCACGGCGCCCGCTTGGAGTGGCGCGCGGCGTTCTAGCCCAGCGGCTAAGGCTTGAGTCTGTGCGGCGTCTCGACGAGCTGCTCGACCAGCGCCGCCAGGCCGGTTCGTCAGGTTCTCGAGCTCGCGTCTGCGGCGTGTCGAGATGCGCTTATAGACGGTCCGTGCGGTCCAATACGTCACGCCGAGCCATACCGGGATGACGATCAGAACCGCGGCCCCGCGCCGCGATTTGAATCTCTTTGAGGAAGCGCTCGGCGCCGAGGTAGGCGGCGAGACCCGGCAACAAGACCTTGAGCGCGACGGCGCGGTGGTGCTTGCGGTCGTCGGCTAAGTACACCGTCGCCATGCCGCCCCGGCCCAACACCCGGCGGAGCGAGTAGCGGTCGGCGAGCGCCGCTGTGAGATCGGCAGGCATCTCCGCTGTAGTCACGCGGACAATATACGGCGCAGCGATTTTTTAGTTGCTAGCCGGCGATTGCGTTGACCGCCTGCGCTTTCGACTCGTCGTACTCGTGTTCCCAACGCGCCATCACCACGGTCGCGAGGCAGTTGCCGATGAGATTCACCGTCGTCCGCGCCATGTCCATCAGGACATCGACGCCGAGGAGGGCGACCGCCATTTCGCCGGGCAGGTGAAACGACGCCACCGTCCCCATGAGAATCACCAGCGCGGCGCGCGGCACGCCGGCGACGCCTTTGCTCGTCAACATCAGCGTCAGCATCATGAGCAGCTGCTGCCCCAACGTCAGGGCCACACCGCCCGCTTGCGCCACGAAGATCGAGGCGACGGAGAGGTAGAGGGTGCTGCCGTCCAGGTTGAACGAGTAGCCGGTCGGCATGACGAAAGCGACAATGCGCCGCGGCACGCCGATCGCTTCCATCCGTTCCATCGCTTTGGGGAGCGCGGCTTCCGACGATGCCGTCGAAAAGGCGATCAGCGCGGGCTCCTTCACCGCGGCGAGGAACGCGCCCAGGGGGACGCGCGCAAGCCGCGCCACCGGATACAGCACGACGAGTCCGAACACGACGAGGGCGATGTACAGCGTCAGGACGACCATGGCGAGGTTCTGCAGTTTTCTGAGTCCACCCGGCTGGCCCACCGTCACCGCCAGGGCCGCGGCGACGGCGAACGGGGCGAACTTCATGACGATTCCCGTAAACTTGAACATCACCTCGGCCACGGCGTCGCAGAACGCGAGCATCGTCTCTTTAGACCGGCCGCGCACCTGCGTGAGGCCAATCGCAAACAGCACCGACCAGAAGACGATCTGCAGCATCTCGTTGCGTGCCGCCGCGTCGAAGAAACTCTGCGGCACAAGGTGTTCGAGCACCGTGGCGAATGTGACCGGCTCCGCGGCCGCCGGCGTCGCCGCCACTGCGGCGCCAGCGGCGGTGACGCCGACACCGGGTTTGAGGACGTTGACCGCGAGCAAGCCGATGAACAGCGCCAGCGTCGTGACGATTTCGAAATAGACGATGGATTTCAGCGCGAGCCGGCCGACGCGCTTCATGTCGTCGCCATGGCCCGCAATCCCGACGACCAGCGTCCCGAAAATCAGCGGCACGATGATCGATTTGATGATACGAATGAACGCGGTGGAGATCGGCAGGAGCGAGCGCGCGAATGCCGGGAAGAACACCCCGAGCGCCACGCCGACGAACATGGCGACGACAATCCACTGCGTGAGGGTACGGCGGCGAAGGAAGGTCCACATAGGGCGGCGTGAACGATAACCGCCCGAAAACAAACCTCGCTAGCGCTTGATGAACGTCCCGCGCCGCAGCTCGTCGTAGGCGCGCTGTAGCTCTTCTTGCGTGTTCATCACAATCGGTCCCTGCCAGGCGACGGGCTCCTCCAGTGGCTGCCCGGACACCAGAAGAAAGCGCATCCCCTGCTCGCCAGCCTGGACCGTGATCTCATCGCCGGAGTCGAATACGACGAGGGACCGGTTGCCCGTCTCCTGCGGGCTTTCGCTGCCCGCATCGCGCCCGCCGGCCGACACGCGATCCGTGCGAACGCCCTGCGGCGACGAGGCATCGCGGAATGTGCCGCCGCCCTCGAACACATACGCGAACGCGTGCCGCGAAGACTCGACCGGAATCGTCTTCCGGACGCGTGGCGGAATCCAGACGTCGAGATACCGCGGATCGGCCGCGACGCCCTCGACCGGACCGCGCTTGCCCCAAAAGTCGCCGGCGACGACGCGCACCCGTGTGCCATCGTCGTCGACGACCTCCGGGATCTCCCGCGCGTGAATGTCCTGATAGCGCGGCGCGGTCATCTTGAGACTGCGCGGCAGGTTGGCCCACAACTGGAAGCCGTGCATGCGGCCGCGCTCGTCGCCTTTGGGCATCTCTTGATGGAGGATGCCGCTGCCCGCGGTCATCCACTGCACGTCTCCGGCACCCATCGAGCCCTTATTGCCGAGGCTGTCACCGTGCTGGACGCTGCCGCTCAACACGTAGGTGATCGTCTCGATGCCGCGATGCGGATGCCACGGGAATCCGGGCAGGTAATCCTCGGGATGCTCGTTACGGAAGTCATCTAAGAGAAGGAAAGGATCGAACTCGCTGGTGCTGCCAAATCCGAACGCGCGGCGCAGTTTTACGCCGGCGCCTTCGAGTGTGGGCAGCGACTGCGAAATCGATTTGACGGCTCGGATCGACATGGAATCCTCACAGAAAGCGGTCTGGTTACGAGCACGGTAACCAGACCGCCTCCCTCAGGGTTCCTTAGAAGCCCAACCAGTAGGTCATCTTGACGAGGAAGATGTTCTCGGAGGGGCCCTGGAACAGGGCGCTCGCGTCGTCGCCGAACTGCATATTGCCGCGCGGCAGATCGGGAATCTGGCTGCTGCGCGTCCAGACGACGAACAGCGTCGATCCCGGGCGGTACTCCCACCGGAGCACCGCATTCCCGCGCAGCGACCGGAACGTGAATGTCGGGTCGGAGAACGTGTAGCTCGGCGACCCGCCGCCGAGCGTGTCGGCATCGAGCGTAATCGTCGCGGGATCGCGCGCGGGATTCGCCGCGGGGGTCACCACGACGGTGCCGAAATCCCGCCCATACTCGAGCCGGCGCGCCGAGCGCGGCGCCGCAAACTCGTTGTAGCGGGCGAATTGGCCCGACGCGATCAACGGTTGCAGGAACAGCTCGAGCGTCAGCGTGGGCGAGAACGTGACGTTGAACCGCGTGTCCATCGATACCGAATTCTGCGTCAGGTGTGCGAATACATAGCGCTTGTTGTAGAACAGTGCATAGCTGGAATCATCGTAGCTGCCCACGAACTGGGTTCCGGTCTCCGAGTGACCGATCGATGGACCAAGGGAAATGGACACGTTCGAGCGGGGTCGCAGCTGCAGCGAGAGACTGAACGAATGATCGCAGTCGCCATCGCTGTTGCAGCTCCGGTCCGCATTGAAATTCCCGGAGATTTTCTTCCGTGAATCGGTCTGCACGCCGACGTGGAAGTAGTTGAGCGCCGGCCGCCGCACCACGGGGCCGCCGCGCGTCAACCGGTCGTCGAACACGCTGGGCCGGTGAATCCAGAATCCGGTCAGCCACCAGTAACTCAAGGTCTGGAGCTGCGCGAACGTCTGGACCTGCCGGTCGTTGAGGTCGCCGTCGAAGTTGTATTGCTGCTGCCCGCCGGCGATCAAATACAGCTGGCGATACCACTTGGTCGGCTTGGTCCAGATCGGGAAAATGTTGGCCGACACCCACCAGTAGTCGGCGCGCGAGAAGAACGCGACGTCGTTGTTGTTGTATGCCGGCGTGCGGAAGTTGGTGGAGACCTCCCAGAGCCAATGGCCGGATTCCTTCGCCATCCGCGCGTAGCCGCCGAGCCCCTGCATCGACGTACGGGGACGCAAGGCGTCGGCGGTGTCGGACCGGTCGGGCCGCTGGAAGAAATGCGCCGAGCCGAACCGGATGCGCCGCATCGCCGCCGTGTCTCCCGCGACGTCGGTGCCCGCCAATTGCGCCATCAGGTGAATAGTGCGCTTGCTCCACCACGAGTCCGTGCCGATGCCGAAGGCCTCGGCGTGATGCGACAACCGGCTGGCGACATAGGGATCGCCGAGATCCCGGTAGACGGACGTCGCCATCGCCTTGATCTGCGTGGCGCCGCCCCGCAGATCCTTGGCCACCCGGGACGCGAAGTAGTTGGTCGTCGGCTCGACGGTGAACTGCCCGCGTGTGCTGTCCATGAACTGCACGGGCGCCCGCTCGCGCCGCGTGACGCCATCGAGCGCACCAATGGACCAGCCGGACGGCGTACGTCCCGTGAGCTTTGCGGCCCCGAGAATCGTCGAATTCTCGGGCATGTCGGCGAATTCGACCGGTATCGCAAGGCCGCCCCGGAACGGCGAGATCTGCGGCGGCCGCCCGATGCGCCGCGTCGCCAGCATCGACAAGCTCGACACGTTGGAGCAGAAGAAGCAGCTCAGCCCGCCCAGGCCGAAGTAGCCCGCACCCTCGACGAAGAACGGTCGCTTTTCGTCGAAGAATGTCTCGAACGCGGAGAGATTCACGACGGCCGGATCGACTTCGACCTGACCGAAGTCAGGGTTGATCGTCGCATTCAAGGTGAGATTCGACGTGACCCGCAGCGTGGCGTCGCCGCCCACGCGGCCATCGAGCGCGTGCGGATTGAAGAACGGATCGCCCTGGTTGCCGGGCACGTTCGAGGAGCGTCCGACCACGTACGGCATCACCTCAGCCCGACCCGGCGCGTGGCGAATAACCAGACCGCGCAAATGCCCGAAGCGCGGCGGACCCCCCGTCTCGTCCAGTCCCCACCATGCCCACTGCGACAGCTCGTTCAGCCGGTTCTCCTGGCGCCAGATCTGCAGCCCCCAGGTCTGTTCTTCGGACGTGTTGGGGTACCGCAACTGCGAAAACGGGATGCGCATCTCGGCGGTCCAGCCCAGCGAGTCGATGTTGGTCTGCACCTCCCAGACTGGGTCCCACGATGGATCGCCGCCACCGCCCAGACCGTTGGCGTCGTACTTCACGCCTGATGGATTCACCTGGAAGAAGAGCCGGCCGATGTGGTCGTGATAGGTATCAAAAATCACTTCGAGATAGTCGGAGTTCATGTCCGCGTCGCGTCGAACAAGGCGCGTGCGCACACCGCGAGCGCCCGAATCGTCGTACATGCGCGCACCCACGTAGATCGCCGCGTCGTCGTAGGCGAACCTCACCTCCGTGCGCTGCGTCGCCGGATCCCCGGAGTGAGGCTGGCTTTGCCGAAAACCGGTGGCCGGCTGGGCCGTGCGCCAGACCGCCTCGTCGAGCTTGCCATCGAGATGGATCTCCTCCCGTAGCGGGACGGCGGTGACGTCCGGTGCGGGAGTTGGATGGATGTTCTGCGCTATTAAGGAAGGGGCCCACAGTACCGCGAGAAGGACGGTGAGTCTCGGCATGGTAGTCACGGGGGCTAGGATACCAGTTTGGACGCGCTGGGGAGAAAAAAGGTTGCGCTCCTGACTGGAGCCTTACAATCTCCCTCGTTAGTATGTCTCAACCCGATGCCACCACCTGAACCAGCTCAGGCGCCGGCCCAGCCACCGGCCGCGCCCTCGCCCCCGACCACGCCGGCGCTGAACACTATCCCGGAGCGCATCCGGCAGCTCGCTGACATCAGCCAGAACCTCTGGTGGAGTTGGCAGCTGGACGCGCGGGAGTTGTTCGACCGGATCGACCACAGCCTGTGGAGGAGCACGCGGCACAACGCCGTCCAATTCCTCCGCCAGGTGTCTCCCGCGCGACTCGAGCAACAGGCACAGGATCCGATCTTTCTCGAGCGCTACGATCGGGTCGTCCGCCGCTTTGAGCTGCTCTCGCAGCGCAACGGCACCTGGTTCGCGAGCCGCTATCCCGAGCTGCTCGATCGCGCCATCGCCTATTTCTCCGCCGAATTCGCGCTGCACCGCTCACTCCCCATCTACTCGGGGGGGCTCGGCGTGCTCGCGGGTGACCATTGTAAGGAAGCCTCGGATCTTGGCGTGCCATTGATCGCCGTGGGTCTCTACTATCACGGCGGCTACTTCGATCAGCAGATCGGATTGGATGGATGGCAAAGCGATTCCGTCGATCCGGTCGATCCCACCGTCAATCCCGTGTTCCGAGTGAACGGTGGCGATGGCAACCCCTGCCTCGTCCCCATCACGATCGCCGGCCGCCAGGTCCAGGTGGGCGTGTGGCGCGTCATGGTGGGACGCATTCCGGTGTACCTCCTCGACACCGACCTGGATTGCAACGACAAGGCAGATCGCAGTCTGACCGCGCGACTCTATGCCAGTGGCACGGAGTCGCGCCTGCGGCAGGAGTGGGTGCTCGGCGTTGCCGGCGTCCGGATGCTGCGCGCGCTCGGCATTCAGCCCACGATCTGGCACGCCAACGAAGGCCACGCCGCCTTCATGTACATCGAACGGATGCGCGAGCTGATCGAAAAGGGACTCACGCCCCCACAGGCAAAGGAACAGATCCGCGCGACCAGCATCTTCACGACGCACACCCCCGTGCCGGCGGGGCACGACGTTTTTTCATTCACCGAGATCGAGCAGGTCGCCGGACCGTTCTGGAACACGATGGGCATCACCCGCGAGCAGTTCGTGGCGTTCGGGCAACCGGGCCCGAGCGATCAACACTACGAGATGACGCTGCTGTCACTGCGGCTCGCGGGACGCGTGAACGCCGTGTCGGCGCGGCATCGCGAAGAGTCGCGCCGCATCTGGCGGTGGGTGTGGGGGAGCGACAAGCCCGTCGACGAAATCCCGATCGGCTACGTCACCAATGGCGTCCACCTCTCCACGTGGATGGCACGGCCACTCCGCGAACTACTGGCCGAATCACTCGGTGCCGATTGGGAAGCGGACGCTGAGCCCGCCGCGGTCGCCGCGGCGGTCCGAATAATCGACGCTGAACGGCTCTGGGCCGTCCACGAAGGCCTCCGTCATCTGCTCTTTCACTATGTCCGTGAGGAGGCACGTCACCGTTGGCGCGACACCTGGAAGGACCCGGCGAAACTCGCAGGAGCCGGAGCGCTGCTGTCGCCCAACGTCCTCACGCTTGGATTTGCCCGCCGGTTTGCCACCTACAAGCGCGCCGATCTCCTGTTGCACGACCCCGAGCGGCTACGGCGTCTGCTGACCGATCCGCGACGTCCTGTGCAGATCATCTTCTCGGGCAAGGCCCATCCGGCCGACGAGCCCGGCAAACGCGTGCTACAGCGCGTGTTTTCGGCCGGCCAGAATCCGAGCTTCGAGGGCCGGATCGCGTTTTTGGAGGACTACGAGCTCCATCTGGCACAACGCCTGGTCGCCGGCGTAGACGTCTGGCTCAATTTGCCGCGAGTGCCGTTGGAAGCGTGCGGGACCAGCGGGATGAAGGCCGCGCTCAATGGCGCGCCGCAACTGGGAACGCTGGACGGGTGGTGGGCCGAGGGATTCACCGGCGACAACGGCTGGGCCATCCCCCTGCCAAAAACCGAAGGCGAGCCCGACCAGGAGGACATGGAGCACCTCTTCGAGATCCTCGAGGGCAAGGTCGTCCCGCTGTATTACGATCGAGTCCCTGGCAAGCCCTCCGCGGAATGGGTACATATGATGAAAGAAGCGATGGCTGTCGCCGTGGAGCGCTTCACGACGCGCCGCATGCTCCAAGGCTACGTCACACGGTATTACGTTCCCGCTGCCGTCGGGGAAGCGATTCCCGGCGATCCACCACCGTAGCAACGCAGGGGAGAGTCCGTTGAAGACCCGCGTTCTCCATTTCACCGCCGAGTTGTGGCCGTATGCCCGCACGGGCGGCCTGGGACAGGCGGTCGCCGGCCTCGCCGATTATCAGGCGGCCAGTGGAACGGAGAGCCACGTCGTCCTTCCCCTGTATCGCGAAGCCCGCGCCCATGCCGGCAAGCTCGAGCCGTTGTGGGAGCCGTTCACCGTCGAGAGCGGTGGGCGGCGCGAGGAAGTGCGCTGCTGGCATGAGGCGGCGGACACGTACCCCAAGACGCTGTTTCTCGAACACAACCCGTCGTTCGACCGGCCGGGCATTTACGGTGACTCGAGCGGCGACTATCCGGACAACCCACGCCGGTTCGCGCTGTTCGCTTCCGCCGCGATCGAGATCGCGCGGCGCATCGGCGAAGGAAACCTGATCATGCACGCGCACGACTGGCATGCCGCGTTGGTGCCGGTGTTCCTGCGTCGCGTGTATCGCGCTGAGCCCGATCTGCAGCGGCTGCCGTCCGTTTTGACCGTGCACAACGGCGGCTTCCAGGGCGTCTTTCCTTATGAGGTGCTGAAAGACATCCATCTGCCCGACGACATGTGGTCGCCGGATTTCATGGAGTGGTACGGCCGTCTCAACTACTTGAAGGGCGGCCTCAAATACGCCGATATGGTGACGACCGTGAGTCCGACGCACGCGTTCGAGCTGCTCACCGACGTCGGCGGCTTCGGTCTCCAGTACACCTTCCGGAACCTCGGTGATCGTCTCGTCGGCATCCGGAACGGCATCGACGTCGACCAGTGGGATCCGGCCACGGACCATGACATCCCGGCGCGGTTCACACCGGACGACATGTCGGGAAAGGTCCGCTGCAAGGCCGAGCTGCAAGGGGCGTGGGGATTGCCGCGGCGGGCCGATATCCCGCTGTTCGGCATGAGCGCGCGGCTCGTCTCGCAAAAGGGTCTCGATCAAATCGTCGCGTCGCAATCGCTGCGGCTGCTCGACGCCCAATTCCTCTTCCTCGGCGCCGGCGAGGCCCAGTTCGAGACCGCGCTGCGCGAGCTTGCGGCGCGCTTCCCGCAGCGGGTTGGCGTGAACACGAACTTCACGGACGCGCTCGAACACGGTCTGCTCGCCGGCGCCGATTTTCTGATGATGCCCTCGCTGTACGAGCCGTGCGGGTTGACGCAGATGCGCGCGCAACTGTACGGCGCGCTCCCGGTCGCGCGGCGGGTCGGTGGCCTGGCCGACACGATCGAAGACGGCGTCACGGGCATTCTGTATGAGGCCTACAGTCCGGAGGCGTTCGATCTCGCGATCCAGCGGGCGGTGACGATGTATCAGGATCGTCGCTTGTTCACGGAGCTGGCGCGGGGCGCCATGCGGAAGGATTTCTCGTGGCGCCAGCCGGCCGAAGCGTACGCGGCGGTCTATAGCCGCGCCGCCGCGACGCGAGCCATTGCGGAGACGCCCGCCGCGGAGAAAGGTGGGCGCAAGCCACGCAAACGGTCCACGACCAGTAAGGGTGGACGAGGCGTCAACGCCCGTCGCTAAATCTCCCGCGATGGATTTCGTTCTCACGCTGCACGGCCACCTCCCGTACGTGCTGCACCACGGCCGTTGGCCGCACGGCAGCGTGTGGCTCTGCGAGGCCGCGTTCGACAGCTACCTGCCGCTGATCGAAGCGCTGCAGGCCCTCGAAAAAGAGAAGATCCCGGCCCCGATCACCCTGGGCATCACGCCCGTCCTCGCGAACCAGCTCGCGCATCCGTCTTTCGTCAGCGAGTTCGAAGCGTATATGGAGCGGCGCCTCGAAGGCGCGGCCGGCGCCCCCGCCCACCTCTCCGCGTCGGGTGATTCACAGCTCGTGCCGATCGCGAAGTTCTGGCACGAACGGCTGACGCGCCTGCTCGGGTTGTTCCGATCCCTGAATGGCGATCTCGTCGGAGCGCTGCGCGGGTTCGAGGACCGTGGCCGCATCGAGTTGATCTCCTCGGCAGCGACACACGGTTTTCTGCCGCTGCTCGCCCGCGACGAGAGCATCAACCTGCAGCTGGCCGTCGGCGTAGCGGAACACAAACGCCTGTTCGGCCGCACGCCGACGGGCTGCTGGCTGCCCGAATGCGCGTATCGGCCGGGCGGACCCTGGGGGCCGGCGGGCGCGCGCCCGCAATCCTACCGGGTGGGGACCGACGAGCATCTCGCCGCCGCGGGGTATCGCTACTTCTTCGTCGATACGCACCTGGTGCGGGGCGGCGCCGCGCTGGGGTATCCCGAGATCGAGGAAGTCCCGCTCAGCGGAGAACGCACACCCTACCTCGCATACCGCGTCGCGTCGTCCAAGCGGCGGGCCCATGATCTCTACGCACTCGTGCGCGATCCCAAAGCATCGGCACAGGTGTGGTCCCGTGCCCAGGGGTATCCGGGCGACGAGTGGTACCTCGAGTTCCACAAGATTCGCTGGCCGGATGGGCTGCGGCTCTGGCGCGTCACCGGAAGCAACGTGGACCTCGGCGGGAAACGCCCGTACGAGCCGCGCGCCGCCGATGCCTCCGCACGAAATCATGCCGAGCACTTCGCGAGCGTGCTGCGTGACACCGCCGCGCGGTTCGAGCAGGAGCGCAAGTCCCGCGGGCCGCAGCCGGTCATCACCGCGCCCTTCGATGCCGAGTTGTTTGGGCACTGGTGGTTTGAGGGCGTCGATTTTCTCGAGCAGCTCTACCGCCGCCTGAGCCGCAACGGTGTACGGCCGGTGACAGCGCGGCAGCACATCACCAGCGACGGAAAAGGACGGGGGGGGCCCACGATTCAGCTCACCGAGGGCTCGTGGGGCAAGAACGGCGACTTTTCCATGTGGCTCAACGAACAGACGTCGTGGACCTGGAAGCGGCTCTGGGCACTCGAGGAAGCGTATTGGGCCGTTGCGCCTAAGGCGCTCAAGGGCGGCCCGAAGCCGCGCGCGGTCCTCGCGCAGGCCACGCGATCGATGCTGCTCGCGCAGGCCTCGGACTGGCAGTTCATCATCTCGACCGCTGAAGCTGCCGACTACGCCAGCCAGCGGTTCGACGAGCACTGCGGGCAGGCGGAGGATCTCGTGCGCGCGCTGGGGGACGGCAAGATCGATGATGCAACGATGGCGCGCGTGGAAGCGCTGGGCGCGCAGGACAGTCTCTTCCCCAACGTCCTGCGCAGTATCGCCGAAGTTGTCGGATGACCTCGCCGCAACCCGGACTCGTGGTGATCCACGGGCATTTCTACCAGCCGCCGCGGGAAAACCCGTGGACCGGACAGGTCGATGCCGAGCCGTCGGCCGCGCCCGATCACGACTGGAACATTCGCATCACGCGCGAATCGTACCGGCCGCTCGCGTCGGTCTACGAGTATCTGAGCTTCGATTTCGGTCCCACGCTGCTCGATTGGCTGGAACGCGAAGCGCCGGACGTCTCCGCCGCCGTCATTCGCGCGGACCGCGCCAGCGTGAACCGGCTCGGCCACGGCAATGCGCTCGCGATGCCGTATCATCACATCATCCTGCCCCTCGCCACACGCCGGGATAAAGAAACCGAGGTTCGCTGGGGCATCGCCGATTTCAGGCGGCGTTTTGGGAGAGATCCGGTGGGGTTCTGGCTCCCCGAGACAGCCGTCGATCGCGAGACGCTCGAGGTCCTCGCCGCCGCCCGGCTCGCCTTTACTGTTCTCGCTCCGCACCAGGTCACCAAGCCGCCGCCACACGGGGTGCCGGGAAAGGTGTCGCTCGACCACGGCCGGTCGATCGCGGTGTTCGTCTACGACGGCGGGCATTCGCACGACGTGGCGTTCGGCGGCTTGCAGAGCGATCCCGATCGCTGGACCGACAGACTGGAGCGGACGCCACGCGGCTCCATCGCGGCGGTCGCGGTAGACGGTGAGACCTTCGGCCATCACCACAAGGGCGGCAGCCGCGGGCTTGCGACCACACTCCACCGGTTGCAGCACAGCCGGCAAGTAGGACTGACGAACTTCGCCGCGGCGCTCGCGGCGCATCCCCCCGCCCCGACCGAGACGGTAGAAATCGTCGCGCCCAGCTCGTGGAGCTGCACACACGGCATCGATCGCTGGCGCACGGCCTGCGGCTGCCGGATCCATCACGACGTGCCGAGTCAGCAGGAGTGGCGGGCGCCGCTACGGGCTGCCATCGATTGGCTGGCCGCGGAGATCCATGCGCTGTACGAGCGCGAGGGGCGCGACTTGCCTGGTGGGCCCTGGGCATTCCGAGATGCCGCGGCAGGATCCGGGGGCCCCCTCGCACCGCCGCTCGTCGAGATGGAGCGGGGAGTGCTGCGTGCCATGACGTCGTGCGGCTGGTTCTTCGACGACATCGCCGGAATCGAAGCGCGGCAGGTGCTGCGCTACGCGGCCCACGCCATCGCGCTCTCCGGTGCGGAGAGTGGCCGGCTCGAGGCGGGTTTTATCGCAAAACTCGGCGAGGCGCGCAGCAACGATCCCGCCGCGGGAACCGCGGCCGACGTGTTCCGCCAGGCATTTCAGCCGGTGCAGCCGTGACGCAGCCGCTGCGCTTCGTCTTTGGGCTCCATCTGCACCAGCCGGTGGGCAACTTCGACCACGTCATGGCCGATCATGTGCGTGACGTCTATCGCCCGATCATCGAGCGCGCGACCGCCGCCGGATTCTTTCCACTCACGCTTCACGTCTCCGGACCGCTGCTCGAGTGGTTGGAAGGGCACAATACGTCCTGGCTCGATATGATCGGCCAGCTCGCCGCCGATGGCCGGCTCGAGTTGTTGCTCGCCGGATTCGATGAGCCGATCCTGGCCGCGCTGCCCCGCCCCGACCGTTTGGAGCAGATCGGTCGCATGCGTGAGTATCTCAAGCGGCGCTTCGGAGTCGAGGCGACCGGTCTGTGGCTCACCGAGCGCGTCTGGCAGCCGGAGCTGACGGCCGATCTCGCCGAGGCCGGCGTGGAGTACGCGCTCGTCGACGACCGGCACTTCCTGGTCAGCGGATTTCGTCACGAGGAACTGCACCGTCCGCATCTGACCGAGTCCGACGGCCGCCGGGTCGGTCTGCTCGCGATCGACGAGCGCCTGCGCTACCTGATTCCGTTCCGGCCACCGGAGGAAACCGCATCGTATCTACGGCAGCTGCGCGGCGAGGGCCATGAGCTCGCCATTCTGGCCGACGACGGGGAAAAATTTGGCGGCTGGCCGGGCACGAAGGAGTGGGTGTACGGGTCGGGCTGGCTCGACACGTTTCTCGCGACCATGGAGCGCCTGATCGCGGCGGGAGAAATCAGGCTTGCCACCGGGCAGGAAGCGTTCCGGCAGGTCCCGTCCGGCGGGCTCGCGTATCTCGGCACCGCCTCCTACCGCGAAATGGAGAAGTGGGCGCTGCCGCCGGCCGCGCAGCGCGACCTCACCAAACTCGAGGAGGAGCTCGGCCCCAAGGATCTGGCGGCGTCGGCATCGTTCGTCCGGGGGGGACACTGGCATCATTTCCTGGTCAAGTACCCAGAGTCGAACCGCATGCACAAGACGATGGTGGCGCTCTCGAGCCTATCCCACAGCCGCGGCGATCCGCCGGCGGCACGGCGCGCCATCGGGCGAGCGCAGTGCAACGATGCCTACTGGCACGGCGTGTTCGGCGGGCTGTATCTCCCGCATCTGCGCAATGCAATTTGGCAGCAGCTCGCCATTGCGGAGCGAGAGCTGCGCCAGGGGGAGCCGCTCGCGTACGAAGAGCTCGATTTCGACTACGATGGCTACCCCGAGCTCTGGATCCACTCCGCCCGATTCTCGGCCGTGGTCAGCCCGCACCGCGGCGGTGCCGTCGAAATGCTGACGCGGTTCGACAGCCTCACGAATCTCGCCGATGTCCTCACGCGGCGGCGCGAATCGTATCACGAGATCGCCAAGGATTCGGCGCAGGGGCATGGTGAAGCTAAAGACGGCACCGCCAGCATCCACGACATCGAGAAGGCGTCACGCCTCAGCGCGCTGCCGCCGGTGGATCCAGAGACTCGCGCGATCCTGGTGGAACGTCTGCTGGGTGCCGAGGTGACGGCGGACGACTACGCCGCCGCCAGATACACGCCGATTCAGTCGTGGGCCGCGGTACCGATGACCGCGCGCGTCTCGACGACACGCGAGGCCATCACCGTCGTGCTCCAGGGCAACGACCTCGAGAAACGCTTGAAGTTCGACGTCGCCGGATGTCTCGACGTCGCCTATTCCTGGAATGCCGCGGCACATCCGAACGCGGTGTTCGCGCCTGAGCTGTCGCTGGCACGTGAGGTGCCGCTCCGCCTTCAGCCTGACGCCGAAGTCTGGCGATCCAAGATCACCACGGTCGCGCGCAGCGAGCGTGGGTTTGAGGAAACAGTTCAGGGGATCTCGCTCACACCGCGCTGGCCGGCCCGTCTCGGGGCGTGCTCGCTCGAGCTCGGCGGGGGCGCAGCCTAGGAATACGCCGAGTGGCGCGGTCCGACAGCGGGGCGTAGAATCGACTCCCCCTCGGGGAGGACCTTATGCGATGCACCCGCCTGGCGGCGCTGCTCGTCATCGGCGCCGGTCTGTGGACCGCCTGTTCTGACTCCTCACGCGACCTGCTCGGCCCCAGTGCTGCCACGCCTGCTCTCACCCGCATCACGCCCGATTTTCGCGCCGCACTCGCCGCGCAGAAGCGCCACACGCCGGCCCTGCTCCGCGTGCCGGGAATCGTGGGCACTGCCATCGGACTCGCGCCGGACGGGAAGCCCACGGTTCGACTGTTGCTCGCGCAGCCGAACGTGACGGGTCTGCCGCTCGTTCTGGACGGCGTGCCGGTGTCGACGGAGGTCACCGGCATGTTTTTCGTGCGCTCCGACCCCACCAAGCGGCAGCGGCCCGCGCCGCTGGGCTTTTCGGTCGGTCACCCGGCGATAACGGCCGGTTCCATCGGCGCCCGCGTTGTGGACGCGACGGGCAACGTCTACGTGCTGAGCAACAATCACGTGCTGGCGAACAGCAACGGCGCAACGATCGGCGATCCCGCGCTGCAGCCCGGCCCATTCGACGGCGGTACGGCGCCTGCCGATCAGATCGGCACGCTCGCCGCTTTCCAGACGATCGACTTCTCGGGCGGCGCCAACACGATCGACGCCGCGATCGCGCTCTCGAGCGCCGACAATCTCGCGAATGCCACGCCTGCCGACGAAGGCTACGGCCTGCCGAATTCTGCGATCTACGGTGATGCCAACGGTGACGGCGTCTTCGACGACCGGAATTCCCTGCTCGGCCTCGCCGTGCAGAAGTACGGCCGCACGACCAAAGCGACGCACGGCCAGATCACCGGAATCAACGCCACGGTCAACGTCTGTTACGAGGTCTTCATCATCTTCTGCGTCAAGCAGGCGACGTTCGTGGATCAGCTGATCATCGAGCCGGGCACATTCTCCGGCGGCGGCGACTCCGGCTCGCTGATCGTGGCGGACGACGGCTCCAACCGTCCCGTGGGACTGTTGTTCGCGGGCAGCAGCACCCAGACGATCGCCAACCGCATCGATCTGGTGCTCAACCACTTTGGTGTCCGGATCGACGGCGGCGAGCCGCCTCCCCCGCCACCACCGCCCGCTCCGGTGACCGATCTCGCCATCACGAGCGTCGGGGCCCCACCGACGGCTACGCAGGGCAACACGGTCAACGTGTCGGTCGCCGTGAAGAACGTCGGGAATCAGGACATTCCCGCCGGCGTCGCCGTGACGCTCACCGACCTCACCGATGGCACGGTGATTGGAACCCAGACGCTGCAAGCGCTGGGAGCCGGCGCCGCGGCGACGCTCGTATTCCCGTGGAATACCACCGCGAGCTCGCTCGGCACGCATGTCCTCCAGGCGCAGCACGCACTCGCGGACGATAATGTCGGGAACAATCAGGCCTCGGCCAGCGTGACGCTGAACTCGGTGTCGCTGATCATTCACGTCGGCGATCTCGACGCCACGACCTCACGCAGCGGGAGTTCCTGGTCGGCGACGGTCCAGATCACCGTACACGACGCCGATCACAATCCGCTCAACGGTGCCACCGTGGTCGGTCACTGGAGTCAGATCGGCTTGAACTCCGACACCTGCACCACGGGCGAGCTGGGCGGCAATGGGACCTGCATTGTCGTGTTCCCGAGCTTGAAGAAGAGCGTGGCCTCCGTGAACATGACGGTCGTGAGCGTGACCTACCCCGGACGGACCTACGACCGGACGTTCAACCACGATCCCGATGGAGACAGCAACGGGACGACGATCAAGGTGCTCCGGCCGAATTAGTATTCTTCGGCATGCCATCTTTTGAAGCGCTTGCCGGCCAGCTCGCCGAGGTCGGGCGGCACTGCTACGAGCGCGGGTGGGCCCTCGGGACCAGCGGCAATTTCAGCGCCGTCGTCCGCGCGAATCCGGTGACCCTCGCGATCACGACCAGCGGCGTAGATAAGGGACTGCTGGAACCGCATCACATCGTCGAAATCGACGCTGGGGGGCGGGTGGTCCGAGGCGCTGGAACGCCGTCGGCCGAGGCCGTGTTGCATCTGGCAATCGTGCGATCGCGGGGGGCAGGCGCGGTGTTGCATACGCATTCGACTTGGAGCACGATTCTGTCAGATGAGGGAGCTGATGGCACCCTCATGATTGAAGGCTATGAGATGCTGAAGGGTCTGGACGGAGTGCGCACGCACGAGCATCGCGAGCGACTGCCGGTGATTCCGAATACGCAGGACTGGGCAGCCGCCGTACCCGAGGTCGAATCGGTCCTGCAAAAGCACTCCGCGGCGCACGGATTCCTGATCCGCCGCCACGGTCTCTACACGTGGGGGCGCGACCTGGCCGAGGCCAAGCGGCACGTGGAGATCCTCGAATTCTTGTTCGAGGCGATGGGACGAAAGCGAGGGATAGCATGGCCACCGTGAAAATTCCCGCCGAGCAACGCACGCTGACCAATCAGGCCGAGGTCACGCAATATCTCGCCACGCTCGGCATCGACTACGAGCGCTGGCCGCTGTCGCAGCGCGCCGCGGCAAATGCGCCGGCCGAAGCGGTGCTCGCCGCGTACGCGCCGGAAATCGCCAAGTTGAAGGCACGTGGCGGGTATGTGACGGCCGATGTCATCGATGTTACGCCGGCGACGCCGAATCTCGAGACCATGCTGGCGAAGTTCAGTACCGAGCACTTCCACGACGAGGACGAAGTTCGCTTCATCATCCGCGGCCGTGGGCTGTTTCACATTCACCCGCGCGAGGGGCCCGTCATCGCCATCGAAGTCGAGGCGGGCGATCTGATTCGGGTGCCGCGGGGGACCTGGCACTGGTTCGATCTCTGCGCCGATCGGGACATCCGCGCGATCCGGCTATTCCAGGACAAATCCGGGTGGACGCCGCATTACACGAACAGCGGGACCGATGAGGGCTTCCAGCCCGTGTGCTGGGGACCGACGTACATCCCGATCGCGACACGCTGAACCACATCCGCGCCATCCTGCTGGACATCGAGGGCACCACTACCCCCATCGAGTTCGTCCATCAGGTGCTGTTCCCCTACGCACGCGCGCACGTGCACGACTATCTCGCGGAGCACGCGGACGACCCTGAGGTCCGCGCCGATATCGCGCTCCTGCGAGCCGAACACGCCGCGGAATCGGCCCAAGCAGCGGGCGTACCACCATGGAATCCCGAGGCCTACGTCTACTGGCTGATGGATCGTGACCGCAAATCGACAGGGCTGAAATCAGTCCAGGGTCGCATTTGGGAGGCAGGGTACCAGAGCGGAGAGCTCAAGGGGAAAGGCGAAGTCTACTCGGACGTCAGACCGGCGCTCGAGCGGTGGCGCGCAACCGGCAAGCAGATCGCCATTTTTTCGTCCGGCAGCGTCCAGGCGCAGCGCAATCTCTTCGCAAACACCACCGCGGGTGATCTCTCGCCATTTCTCTCTGGCTACTTCGACACGACGACTGGGCCAAAAAGAGAAGCGGGCAGTTATCGCAAGATCGCCGGAGCACTCGGACGCCGGCCGGCTGACGTGCTCTTCGTCTCCGACGTCGCGGCGGAGCTCGATGCGGCGCGCGCCGCGGGCATGCGGACGGCGCTGTGCGTACGCGGGCACGATGAGCCGCACGATTCTCTCACAGATCATCCTCGCATTCGCTCCTTTGTCGAGCTAGCGTAGGAACCCATGACTCTCGCCGCGATCATCGGCATCCTCGTGGTCGGCTGGGCGGTCTTCACCTTCAACCGCCTGATTCGGCTGCGCCAGCTGGGCGACAACGCCTGGTCGGATATCGACGTGCAGCTCAAGCGCCGCCACGATCTCATCCCCAACGTGGTCGCCGTCGTGCAGGGCCACGCCGGCTACGAGCGCGGCACGCTCGAAGCGCTCGTTGCGGCGCGCGGCCGGGCGATGCAAGCGACCGGCGCTGGTCCCGCGACGCGCGCCCGCGAAGAGGACCCGCTCGCCGGCGCGCTGCGGCGCGTGGTCGCGGTCGCCGAGGCCTATCCCGAGCTCAAAGCGGCCGCGAGCTTCGCCGCCCTGCAGACGACCCTCACCGACGTCGAAGACCATCTCCAGAACGCGCGGCGCTACTACAACGCCGTCGTGCGGGATTTCAACACCGCCATCGCCCAGTTCCCCGCGGGAATCATTGCCGCGATGATGCGACTGCGGCCGCGGGAGTTCTTCGGCCTCGCCGATCCAGCCGAGCGTGCGGTCCCGACGGTTCCGCTGGCACTCCTCCTCATCGCGTGCGGCGTGGCGTCGCTGGGCGCCCAACGGTCGTATTCCATCGAGCGGTTCGACGCCCGCATTCGCGTCAATCAGGACGCCAGCATCGACGTGACCGAATCCATCACGGCCCGATTCGTGGGCTCCTGGAACGGATTGTACCGCACCATTCCCGTCAAATACCGGACGCCGCAGGGACTGAACTGGACACTGGGCGTCTCGCTGCAGAGCGCGCAGGACGACGCCGGGCGGAATCTGCGGACCAAGACCAATCGCCAGGGCGCGTACCTCAAGTACAAGGTCTGGATCCCAGGCGCCGCGAACGCCGACCGGACGCTCGTGCTGCGGTACCACGCGACGAACGGGCTGCGATTCTTCGACGAGCACGATGAGCTCTACTGGAACGTCACCGGCGACGAATGGGAGGTGCCGATTCGCGCCGCGACGGCGGAGATCGAACTGCCACCAGGCGCCGCGGGCGTGCGCGCGATTGCGTTCAACGGCGTGTACGGCTCGACCGCGCGGGACGCAGCCGTCACGATCGATGGCAACAGCGTGCGGATCGTCATGCCGCATCCGCTCGAGTATCACGAAGGATTGACGGCCGTGGTCGGGTGGAACAAAGGTGTCGTCACACCGCCCGGCCTGCTGGTGCGCACGCTCGGAACGATGCGCAGCAACTGGCCGCTGCTGATCCCGCTCCCGGTCCTGCTGTTCGCGTTCGCACGCTGGCGGCGTTCGGGTGTCGATCCTAGACAGCGTCCGATCACCGTACAGTACGACCCACCGCACGGCATGACCCCCGCCGAAGCTGGCACGCTGATCGACGAGAGCGCCGCCATGCGGGACATCACCGCGACGCTCGTCGACCTGGCGGTCCGTGGATACCTGCGCATCGAAGAGCAGCAAAACCCGAAGCTCTTCGGGCTGTTCGGTGGCGGGACGACATACCTGCTCCATCGCCTCAAGACCAGCGATGGCCTCGCCCCGCACGAGGTGGTGGTGTTCAACGGTATCTTCATGGAGCACGGCGATCACGTGTCGCTGGATGAACTGAAGGACGATTTCTACACCAAGCTCGATCATGTTCGTGACGCCATCTTCGATCAACTCACCGGCAAGGGGTTCTTCAGGAACCGGCCGGACAAAGTCAAACTGCGCTGGATGGGAGGGGCCTATGTGTTCGGCATCCTCATCGGCGTGGGTGGGAGCTTTCTGGCGAAGGCATTCCTGTTGACGCCGCTGCCGTTCGTCATCGCGGCCGTCATCACGTTCATCATCATCGCGCTCTTCGCCCAGATAATGCCCGCGCGCACGGAAACGGGCACGCGCGCCCTCGAGAACGTGCTGGGATTCGAAGAATTTCTTCGTCGCGTAGAGGGCGATACGCTGAAGCGCGTCATCATCGGCCATCCGGAGCTCTTCGACAAGTATCTCCCATACGCGATGGCCTTCGGCGTCGAGAAGCAATTCGCCCGCGCGTTCGAAGGGATCTACACGCAGCCGCCACAATGGTACGTCGGTCCCAGCGTGATGAATTTCAACGTCAGTCATTTCTCGACGAGCATGACCAACCTGTCCACCGTGGCGGCCACGACGATGGCGTCCTCGCCGCGCAGCTCGGGAGGATCGGGATTTGGCGGCGGGGGAAGTTCTGGCGGCGGTGGCGGTGGAGGCGGCGGGGGCGCGTTCTAACCTGAGGAGATACTAATGAAGCGATTGCTGCTCACTCTGATCGCCGTCATGCCGGTCAACGCCATATGTCAGACTCCCGGGTCTCGCGCCCCGCGCACTTTCCCGCCGAAAACGCCCGGGTGGGTCAGCGAACCCGCGATCACGGCAGCCGATCTGCGCCAGCGCCTGTTCCTCATTGCGGACGATTCGATGATGGGCCGCGAAACCGGCAGCCTGGGCGCCTTCAAGGCATCAGCATACGTGGCAGCCGAGTTTCGGCGGCTGGGGCTCGAGCCGGCGGGCGATAGCGGCACGTATTTCCAGAAGGTCCCCTTCTGGGACGTGAGAGTGGATCCCACCTCGCGCCTGGTGACGAGCAGCGGTGCGTCGCTCCGGCTCGGCACCGACTTCCTGCCCGTCAGCTTCGCGGTCCCACCCCGCGTGCTCGCGCAGGTGCCGGTCGTATACGCCGGCTCGGTCGCAGACACCACGAACCTCATGGCGCCAGCCGGAGTCGCCGGGAAGTTCGTTGTACTCGATGTCGCGCAAGGGTTCGATCGCCGCGCCATTGGACCGCTGCTCGGCCGCTATCGCGACGCGCTCACGATCGGCATCGTCGCGCTCGATCAGCTCGGCAGCGAACAGATCGCGCGCATTCGCGAAGGCCGCCCCGTTGCCGATACGTCACGCAACCCTCGGGCGCTGGCGCTGGTTTGGCTCAGCCGGCAAGCGGCTGCCGCGGTCCTTGGCAAGGAACCCGCCGCGATCGCGCCGGGGACCGCAACCGGGACGACCGTCAGCGGCCAGTACGATTTCGCGCGCGCCGCCGTCGCCTGGCCGGCGCGCAACGTTGTCGGCATTCTGCGCGGCAGCGACCCGGCGCTACGCAACGAATACGTCTCGCTCTCGGCGCATCACGACCACGTCGGCTTCGATCACCATCCCGTGGACCACGACTCGCTGCGCGCGTTCAACCGGATCGTCCGGCCGATGGGCGCCGATTCCCCTAATCGCCCGGCTACCGGCGAGGAAAACGCCAAGATTCGCGCGATCCTCGACAGCCTGCGCGCGATCCGGCCTCCCCGCCCCGATTCGATCCGCAATGGCGCCGATGACGACGGCTCTGGGACGGTCGCGATCATCGAAATCGCCGAAGCGTTCGCCCGCGCGCAGGGAGCTGACCGGCCACGCCGCTCGATCCTGGTCGTCAGCCACACGGGCGAAGAAGCGGGACTCCTCGGCTCGCGCTGGTACTCCGATCACCCGACGGTGCCGATCGACTCGATCGTGGGTGAGATCGATCAGGACATGATCGGGCGTGGCACCGCATCCGATTTCCCGCGCGGTGGCACGGGCGCCGGCGGCCCGACGTACCTCGAGGTCATCGGGGCGAAGCGGATTTCGCGCGAATTCGGCGAGCTGCTGGAAGCGGCGAACGCCAAACAGCCGCGGCCCTTCGTCTTCGACTACACCTACGATGCTCCGGGCCATCCCCTGCAGTACTACTGCCGCGCCGATCACTACAGCTACGCGCGCTACGGCATTCCGTCAGTGTCCTTCTCGCGCGGCGAACACCTCGATTACCATCAGGTCACGGACGAAGCCCAGTACATCAGCTACCAGGACCTCGCCCGCGTCACGCAGATGGTGCACGACGGTGCGCTCGCCGTGGCGAATGCGCCCGAGCGCCCCAAACGCGATGTGCCGAAGCCGACGGATCCAAACGCGCCCTGCCGGCAGTGAGACGAACTAGATGTACTTGAGCCACCGCCAGTCGGTGCGCCGAGCTTTGAGACTGGCGAACCAACGGCAGGGGAAATACAGCAGCACGATGGCGACGGCCCAGACGAGATACAGGAGCCCGAGACTCCAGGTATAGCCTTCGGGCGCGGGCGGGTTGGCCATCGGATGATTCGTGAACAGCCACGGGCTCACGGTGCCGAGGCGAATCAGAGACACCAGGAGCGCGAGCGCGTGGATGAGTGGGATGTGAAGGACATAATAGAAGAAGGGCACGCGGCCGAAGACGGTGAGCCACTGCGCGACGCGGCCGCGCGCGCGATCGAGCAACGGGATGATCGCGATCGTCGGGCCGAGCGTCATTAAGAGGAAGAGCAAGGACGCCGGATACTTCGTCGTATTGAGGAACGAGAGCAGCGCCGGCATCGGTGGCGTCGCGCTCCAGGGCCGCGGATCGCCGTAAATGTTGAAGCCGCGCAGCACGAGGAACAGCACCGTTGCGCCGAGACCGAGGCGCAGGCAAATGGAGTTGCGGCGTGCCGCATCGAGCGCGAGCACGGTGCCGAACCAGTACCCCGCCGCCATGACACCAATCCACGGAATGATCGAGTACAGCACGATCAACGGCGTTCCGGCCACCGGCCCATTGAAGAAACCGACGTACAGAATCTTCCACAGCTCGGCCAAGCCTTGCGTGTGGGTGATGAGCGGCATCATCACGGCATTATGGAGCGCGATGATCGCGGCCCCGACGATGCCAACGGTCCGCGGCCGCAGCCGCACCAGCGTAGACATCAGGATCATGCACCAGCCGATGACCCAGATGACGCCCGCCAGCAGGTAGTTCGCGAAGTCGAAGTTGAACGTCCACGCGACGCGAATCGCCGTCAGCTCCAGCAGCACCAGCCACACGCCGCGGACGAACAGGAATCGCGGCAGATCGGTGTGCTTGCGCCCGTAGAAGAACGCGCTGGTCCCCGCGAGGAAGATGAACGCCGGCGCGACGAAGTGTGTGATCCAGCGCGTGAAGAAGATGCCCGCCGTCGGGCCACCGGCCGGCAGACCGGAATAGACGCGGACGTGATCGATCGCCATCAGCACCATGACCGCGCCGCGAATCAGATCGATCGACGCGACGCGGGAGGTAGATGCCACTGAGGCTGCAGCAGTTGGGGCGAGCGGCGCGCTCACGACGCGAACATGCTGCGCCCGCCGAGGGCCGGCAAGTCAGGACCCGGTCAATTCAGACCGCTTAGTTCCGCTTGATGTTCACCTCATCCAACGCCGCCCGCAGGCCACGCGCGAGTTTGAGCGCGTCCCCCTCGCCCCAGAAATGCATGAACAACAGGCGCGGCGACTCATTCAACATGTGGCTATGCAACGCCGTGACCTGGATGCCGTTGGCGCGCAGCGCGCGCAGGACCGGGTTCACTTCGCTGGCGATCAAGACGAAGTCACCAGTCGTCGCGGCGCCGGTCGCCCCCGTCGGTTGGATATTGATCGCGGTGGCCACGCCCATCGCGGGCGGTACTTCCAGACTGTCGACACTCACGGGCCCCCCGCGCGGGACGCCGATCTGGTACACGCCACCGTTGACACGCCCGTGTGCCCCGATGATCAGCGCGATCTGGGTCGTATCCAGACCGAAGGCGGGTGCTGAAGTCGGCGCTGCGGCAGCGGGAGGGGTCCCGGTCCGCGCGAGCGCATCGTGTACCGCAGTCGCGAGGGCGACTGCCCGTCCGCGGCCGGAGATGTGGAGGTACATGACGTGCGGGATTTCTCCGACCAGGTGATTATGCAGGGCCGTCTGCTCGATCCCGCCGCGTTGGAGTGCATCGATGACGGGTCCCACTTCGGATTCCAGGAGGACCAAGTCGCCCATTAACATCGCTAGGCTGTCCTTCGTCTGTTTGAACGCCACCCAGGATCCCAACGCAAGGGCCGGTCGTACCGTGACCGCGCCAACTGTGACGTGAAGATCATTGCGCGGAAAGCCGACGCGGTACGTTTCTCCTTGCAGAATCCCTGACCGGCCCAGGGCACTGTCAACCCCCTTCCAAGTCGCCGGTGTCTGGGCGTAGCCCTGCAGAGCGAGCGCGAGTGCGAAGAGCGTGGCGACGGTCATGGAGTGTCCTTGCCGAGATTTGTGAGGTCTGAACAAACGTGGGAACTTGTACGTTCAGGTACGAGTCGAGGTCCAGACGTGTGGCCGAACCCGGTGTACGGGGGTAATCCTAAGACATGAACACCATTGCTCGCGTCACGCTCCTGCTCGGGGCGCTGAGTCTCGCCGCGTCCCGAGGCCAAGCACAATACTTCGGCCGCAACGCTGTCCAGTACGAAAGCTTCCACTTCAAAATCCTGAAGACCCAACACTTCGACATCTATTTCTACGATCGTGAAGCAGCGGCGGCGGCCCAGGCCGGTCGGATGGCGGAGCGCTGGTACACCCGCATCTCCCAGGTCCTCCGGCATCAGCTCAGCGGCCGACAGCCGCTGATCTTGTACTCCGACGCCCCGGACTTCCAGCAAACCAATGTGCTGGGTGAGCAGCCAGGTGAGGGCACGGGCGGTGTCACCGAAAGCTTGAAACGGCGCATCATCCTCCCGATGGGCGCGTCGCTGTATGAAACCGACCACGTGATCGGACACGAGCTCACGCACGCATTCCAGTACGACATCACCGGCGTCGGCCGCGGGAACATGGCCACAGGCCTGAACCGTGTGCCGCTCTGGTTCATCGAAGGGATGGCCGAGTACGTCTCGCTCGGCAACGTGGACCCCAACACGACGATGTGGATGCGCGACGCGGTGCGCCGCGGCGAGCTGCCGAAGTTCCGAGACCTCGAGAACCCAAGATACTTCCCGTACCGCTGGGGTCAGTCCTTCTGGTCCTACCTGGGTGGGACGTACGGCGACGACATCGTTGGCGCACTGCTGCGGTCGGCCGGCCGGACCGGGAACGTGCAGTTCGCGTTGGAACAGATGACGCACCGGCCCGCGGACAGTCTCATCGCGGACTGGCATCGCGCGCTCATCGATGCAGCGAAGCCGGTCGCCGTAGCGACGGGCATCACGCTGCCAGCCGACCGCGCGCAAAGCATGGCGGCGCGGCTGATCCCGGTGTCGACATCCGGCGCGCGGCTGCTGGTCAGCCCCGGGAAGGAACAGCACTACAACCTCGCACCGTCGTTGAGCCCTGACGGCCGCCACCTCGTGTACCTGTCGGACGCCGGGCTGTTCTCCATCGACATGTACCTCGCCGATGCGGACAACGGGCGCACGATCCGGAAGCTCGTCTCGGCCACGCGCGACCCGCACCTCGAGAGCATGCAATTCATCAATTCGGCGGGCGCGTGGGATGCCGACGGCAGCCGGTTCGTGTTCGGTGCCGTCGTGACGGGACGCCCGGAGCTGCGGATCGTCAACGGCGACAACGGCGATCTGATCAAGGAGATCAAATTTCCGTCCCTCGGCGAGATCTTCAATCCGACGTGGTCACCCGACGGAAAAATGATCGCCTTCAGCGCACAAGTCGGAGGGGTTACCGATCTCTTTACGTACGATCTCGCGAGTGGCGAGCTGCAGCGCTTGACCGATGATCCCTACGCCGACCTCGAGCCGGCATGGTCGCCTGACGGCTCCCTGATCGCATTCGTGACCGATCGCTTCACGACGTCGCTGGACGAGTTGTCCTACGGCGACTATCAGCTGGCCGTGATGGCACCGCACCCCGGTGCCCCGATTCGCCGGCTCGCCCACCTGGAGCACGCGAAGCACATCAACCCGCAGTGGAGTCCCGACGGCACGAGCCTCTACTTCGTGGGCGATCCGGGTGGCATCAGCAACGTCTTCCGGCTCTCGCTGGCCGACGGCACGCTCAGGCAGGTGACGAATGTCTTCAGTGGCGTCAGCGGCATCACATCCCTGAGCCCCGCGCTCAGCGTGGCGCAAAAGACCCGGCGGGCTGTCTTCAGCGTGTATTCCGGCGGAGGCTACGCGATTCAGGCGATTGATGACCCGCACGCGCTCGAAGGTGGACCGGTCATCGACCTGCCGAAAACGGCCGCCGCGCTTCCCCCCCTCGATCGCGCTCAGATCGGCACCGGCATTGCGGAGCTGATCAAGGATCCGGCTCCGGGTCTGCCGCCGCGGAATGCCGTCACCATCAACGACGCGGTCAAGGCATATCACGCCAAGCTGTCGCTCGATTTCATCGCCCAGCCGAGCCTCGCGATCGCAGCTGACCGGTTTGGGACGTACGTGGGTGGCGGCATCACGCTGTATTGGAGCGACATGCTCGGGGATCATAATCTGGTGACGATGGCGCAGGTGAACGGGCGCGTCTCCGACTTCGCAGCGCTGGTCGCGTACGGGAACCGGAAATCGCGGTTGAACTGGAGTGTGGGCGCGCAGCAGATCCCGTACATCACTGGCGGCTTTGCCGCTTACCAGGATCCCAACACCCTCGTCTTGGTCGAGGAGATCGAGCGTTTCAAGCAGACCAACCGCGAGCTGAGCGGGATCGTGTCGTATCCGTTCAACCGGTCGCGGCGCGTCGAGCTCTCCGCGGGCCTGCAGCAGATCTCGTTCGATCACGAGCTGCAGAAGCATGGGTTCAACCCCGACGGCTCGGTCGCGTTCGATTCGACGATCCACTTTCCGGTCCCCGGGGCACTGACGCTGGCAACGACGAGCGCGGCCCTGGTGCACGACAACTCGTTCTACGGGGCGACCAGCCCGATCCTCGGCTCACGCTGGCGAATCGAAGCAGACCCGACCTTCGGCACTTTGCGATTCGTCACGGCGTTGGCAGACTACCGCAAATACGTAATGCCCGCACGGCCATTTACCATCGCCGCCCGCGTGCTGCACGTCGGCCGCTACGGCCGGGACGCGGAAGACAACCGCATGTACCCGCTCTTCATCGGATACTCGAGTCTGGTACGCGGTTATGACATCGGCAGCTTCAACGCCAGCGAGTGCGGCAACGGCAACGGCACGACCTGCCCCGTCTTCGATCAGCTCATCGGCAGCAAGATCCTGGTCGGCAATATCGAGCTGCGCTTCCCGCCATTCGGCTTGCTCGGCGTCGGGGGCGGTTACTACGGCGCCCTGCCTATCGAGGCGGGCATCTTCTATGACGCCGGCGTTGCGTGGACGGACAGCGCCAAGGCCCAGATCTTCGGCGGGACGCGCAAACTGATTCGCAGTACCGGCGTCTCGCTCCGCCTCAACCTGCTCGGCTATGCGATCGGTCAGATGGACATCGTGCATCCATTCGACCGGCCGCAGAAGAACTGGTTGGTTCGGTTCAGTATTACCGAAGGGTTCTAGCGAATCAGCCGAAAACACGTAGGGGCGCAGCATGCTGCGCCCCTATTTTTTTTGCGTCCCGATTGTCACCACCACCGACGACACCGCAGGCATCCGAACCAGGGATCACCCCAGCCCCAACCCCACCCTCCCCAACCACCCCAGCCCCCGCGCCAGCCGGGCCCCCACGGCGAGCGCCGCAGCGGCGGGTGAGCGGTGACCGTGTAAGTGACGACATCGTAGTCGAAGTGACCAGCCGACATCTGGTCCGCAATGGAGAGCAATGTGGCTTCGGGATCCGCCACGCTGTCACCCCCGGCGAGCGCGCGGTAGTCCCAATGCCCAGCGCGTGCGAACGAGTCGGTCCGAAATGGTTGGCTCGAAACGGCTGCGAGGATTTTTCCCGAGCCGTCTGCGTCATCGACCGTGAAGGCCTCGCGATTGCCACGACCCCGGATCTCGACCTCGCGACCGCCGCGCACTGCCGCGTCGCCGCTGGGCTCCAAGGGGAACAGCACGCGGATGTGACCCTGCGCATCAGCACGCAGGACGAGCAGGTAGCCGCTGTCGCTGGTCTTCACCTTCACGCGCGCACGGTCGCCGCGGATAAAGACGTCATCGGAAAGTTTGACCTTGATCGGTGGGTCACGGGGCGGGAGTGGCGCTAGCACCGAAATCACCAGGGGGGCCAGGGCGAGAAGCATCGTTCCTCCGGTTGTGGTACGGGAATCACCCCGGAGGATTGGTCAAAAACCGTGCCCGGCAACGGCGTCACATCGTGCGACACCCCGTGCACAACGCGATTGGTCCGCGCCCGCCGTCGGTCTCCCGACGCGGACAGGTGTCCTACCGCACGGGTAAACCGCTGGGCACGGAGGCGGGCGTCAATGCTGTGAGGTCGCGCGCCGCCGGGTCCGTAAGCGACTTGAGGAACGCCACCAGTTCCTGCTGCTCCGTCTCCGTCAACTGCAGCGGAGTCCGAAGCTGGAAGTCGAGCGTGCGGAGGATATCGTCGATCGTGGTCTGGTCGCCGTGGTAGCTGCTCTGCAGCGCCGCCGGGAGCGTGGCGGGGTTGAATTCGCGCAATGACTTCGGCACGTCGCTGTAGTGCGCGACCACGGACTCGAGCGTCGGCAACGAGCCGTCGTGAAAGTAGGGCGCGGTCAGCTCGACATTGCGGAGCGGCGGCGCGCGGAACGCGAACCGATAGACCTGATTGTTGGGAAGCTCGCCGCGGCCGAGGTCGAGCGGTGCACCCTTCCCCACCCCGGGGCCGAGCTGCGGGGCCCCGCTGTTGGAGAAGGATTGCCCGCCGAGGAAGGGGCCGCTGTGGCAGCTTACGCACCGCGCCCGCGTGAAGAACAGGATCCCGCCACGCTTCTCCTCGACGCTCAGGGCGTTGTCGGCGTGACGCAGGTATCGATCGAACGGCGAATCGGTCTTCATCAACGCGGCCATCTGAAACGCCGCGATCGCCGTTGCGGCGTGGCTAAACGTCAGACTGGATTGCGGTACGCCCGGAAACGCCGCGTTGAAGAGGGTGACGTATTCCGGGATGGCAAGCAGGCGTTGCATCACCGCGCTCCAGATTTGACTCGGCTGGCTGTCGGGGACTTCCGCCAGCTCGTTGGGGTTTCCGAACACATCGAGGTCGCCAGGATCACCGCGCATTTCGCGCCGGTTCAGGACCGGCATCATGGCCTGTGCGGCGATCACATTCGGCAGGCCGGCCGGCAGGCCGACCTCGGGCGGCGGGGGACCCCCGCGGCTGAGGCGGCCGTCCCAGAAGACGTAGGACAGGCCGATCGTGCTGTTGAGAAGGGAGGGCGCGTTCCGGGGCACGAAGCTGCGTCCCGGACCCAGGGTGCGTCCGGTCCCGCTGCCGCTGCCTCCGGTGCCGATCGCCAGCGGCAAACCGTCGGTCATGTGCAACGCCGGCTCATGGCAGGTGGCGCACGCGATGTCGCGGTTGCCGCTCAGGATCTTGTCGAACATCAGCGCTTGGCCGAGCGCGACGAGCGCCGGATTCTGCTGCGGCGCCGCGGCAATCGGCACCACACCCCACGGACCGATGCTGCGCCGCAGCTGTGCATCCAGCGACTCCGGAAAACTAGTCGTGGGTGGCGCCTCGTCGCACGCCGCCGCCAGCACGAGTGCCGCAACACACAGCGGTCGGACGGAAAGAGTCATACGGCACCTCCTCGCGGGTCAGTGCAGCGGCAGCGACAGCGAGATCTGATGAGTGGACGTATTGACGTCGACCAGGCTCAGCGGACCACTGGGGGCGGCGAGGATCGTCCCGCTCGCCAGGGCGACGGCGCGAACGCCGACCTCGAACTGCGTACCGGGACGGCCTGCGCCTTTCGTCACGCGGCCCCGGTAGCGCAGCTCGAGGTCCGCGAAGCGGAGCGTCAGGCCCCAAGTCGGCGTCCACTCGAGCCACCCTGTCCGCAGCGCGCGCTGCGTGAGCTCGACATGGTTCGTCTGCTCCAGTCGATAACTGATGGACCGCATCATCAACCCGAACTGCAGGCCGACCATCTTGGGCGAGCCTTGGAGATCGATGTCGCGTCCCACGCCGATCCGGAACACCGCGTTGGAGAACCGGAAGCGGTTTTCGACTGTCTTGCCGCCGGTCGCGATGGTGTCGCCGCCGAGCGTGGCGGTCGGCGCGATGGCGTCCGCCCACGTGTAGCTTCGAATCGGCTCATACAGGGCATCGACGCCGAACGTCTCCCGGCCCAGCACCTTGGACAGCCCTACGCCGAGATCGTAGGCATACGAGCGGCCCGGATCCCAGGGGATCACGGCCACGTTCGTGATCTCGTAGTTCGGCAGCTTGGGATGCGTCGCGCGATTGACGGTTAGGATCCAGCCGATGCGCCAACCGGGTGTGGCGAGCGGTATCTGGTACTTCAGCTGTGCGCCCCAGGTGTTCGTGTGATCAAAGTTCTGGTCAGTGCGCAGTTGTGCGACGGTCCGTTGCAATGCGGGATCCCAGACCTGATCCGCATAGAGGACGTTGTGCGTGGCCGCGAAGCGGTTGTGCAGAACGATCGCCTCGAGCGACCGGGCACCGCGCTCACCCGGCCACTCTTTCCATGCGCCCATCCGCACGTCGATCGCATGGCCCGTTTGTTTGACGCGAATGCTTCCACTGTAAAGCAGGTCGACCCCGTCGAGCGCGTGCAGTCCGGTCCAGAGCGCGCTCGCGCCAATGGAGAGGTTGCCGGGCAACGTCCGTCCGATCATGCCGAACGCGTATTCGTTGCCATGCGCCCGCATATCGGGACCGGGTATTGGCGTTGGGCTATCGGCTGGCGGCGCCACTGGCACCCACGGGACCGCGAGACCACCCTGATCGGGAGGGCGACTCGGGTCGACCTGTTGCAACACGAGTGCGAGGCCGCCGTACCAGGTCGCCTGGCGTGCCAGCATCGCCAGCGGCAGGGAACGCCCGCCTCCCGCCCTGCGTGACACACTGTAGACGGTAGGCGCGCTGAAGATCCACGAGCCACGCAGGCGCGCCGTCGTGGCCGGGTTGGCGAACGGGTCTCCCAGCGAATCCGCCAGCGCGATCGAGACGCCGCCCAGACCCAGATTGTTGGATGGATAGATTTGAAACTGATCGCCCTGGGCGATGGGGATCGTCTTGATCGGGATGACCTGCGCCCCCGCGGGAACCACAACGACAAGGAAAGCGATACTACAGACAGCCCGAAGGCCGAACACATTCATAGGCCACCTCGGCGGCAGGAGTTAGTCTCGCCTAGGATACCCACCGAGCCGTCGCGGGCGTCACCGGGTAAAACCGGAGAATTGTCGCACCGCCGCAACAGGGAGAGATCAATGGAACAGCGTCAACTTGGGTCGCAGGGACTGCGCGTCTCAGCATTGGGTCTGGGATGCATGGGGATGTCGGATTTCTATGGGGCGCGCAATGACGCCGAGTCGGCGGCGACGATCCATCGCGCGCTCGACCTGGGGATCAACTTCCTCGACACGGCCGACGTGTACGGGCCGTACACGAACGAGGTGCTGGTTGGGAAAGCGATCAAGGGGCGTCGCAACCAGGCGATCCTCGCGACGAAGTTCGGCAATGTCCGCACTCCGGACGGCAAGTGGGCCGGACAGAACGGCCGCCCTGAATACGTCAAGGCCGCATGCGACGGCTCGCTCGGCCGGCTCGGCGTCGATCACATCGATCTCTACTATCAGCACCGGGTAGATCGGTCGGTTCCGATCGAAGATACGGTTGGCGCGATGGCAGACCTGGTCCGCGACGGAAAGGTGCGATTCCTCGGGCTCTCGGAAGCGTCTGCGCAGACGGTGCGCCGGGCGGATGCCGTCCACCCCATCAGTGCCCTACAGACCGAGTACTCGCTGTGGAGCCGCGACGTGGAGGACGAAATCCTGCCGACGGTGCGCGAGCTCGGCATCGGCTTCGTCGCCTACAGCCCGCTGGGCCGCGGTTTTCTCACCGGTCAAATCAAGCGGCCGGAGGACATCGCCGAGGGTGATTGGCGGAAGAACCATCCGCGGTTTCAGGGCGAGAATTTCCAGCGGAATCTGGATCTCGTCGCCCGAGTCGAGGAGCTCGCGCGCAACAAGCGCTGCACGCCCGGCCAGCTTGCGCTGGCGTGGCTGCTCCACCAAGGGGACGACATCGTACCCATTCCCGGCACGAAGCACCGCAAATACGTCGAAGAAAACGTCGGCGCCCTCAACATGCAGTTGTCGGACGCCGACGTGGCGCAGCTCGAAGATGTCGGGGCCCCCGCGGGCGCGCGCTACCCCGAGGGGGGAATGCGAACGGTCAACGGCTGACCGGCACCGTGCCTTTGGCGGCCTCCTCGAGGGTGGCGATATCGATCTTTTTCATTTGCAGCAGCGCCTGCACGACGCGGTTAGCCTTCGCCGGATCCTTGTCGCTCATCAGCCTGGCGAACGCGGTCGGCACGATCTGCCAGGAGAATCCGAACTTGTCCTTGAGCCAGCCGCACTGGTTTTCCTGGCCGCCGCCCGAGGTCAGCTTGCTCCAGTACTCGTCGACTTCCCGTTGATTCTCACAGTTCACCACGAATGAGAAGGCCTCGCTGAATTTGAACAGCGGGCCGCCATTCAGCGCCGTGAATTCTTGACCGGCGAGCTGGAAGTTGACGACCATGACCGAGCCTTTGGGCCCGGGGCCGGCGTCGCCATACCGGCTGACCTGCAGGATCTTCGAGTTTTGAAAGATCGACACGTAAAACTGCGCGGCCTCCTCGGCCTGTGTGTCGAACCACAGGAACGGAGTAATCTTCTGGCTAGCCATTAGTGTGTCTCCTCGTTGAGCAGCTCGTCCAACCGGTTGTAGCTCGCCTCCAGGCCCTTTGTCGCACCCATCTTGAGGGCGGCGTCCCGTGCGTCGCGCGACGCGTAGTGGACGGTGGTGCTGACCGTGGTCTTGCCGCGCGTCTCCACGAGCTCCGTGGTGACGAGCGTTTCGCCGCCTGTCCAGTAGTCCTCATACACCTCCGTGGCGACGATGCGCGACGGCTGCACGACCTCCTGGAATGTTCCGCCCATCCCCATTTTCCGGCCGTCGGCGTTTTGCCAGACATAGCGATACTTCCCGCCGCTGCGGACGTCGATCTCACACACCGGCATCGTCCAGCCGGGAGGACCCAGCAGCCAGCGCTTTACCAGGTCGGCTTTGGTAAGCGCGTCGAACACCATAGCCCGCGGCGCGTCGAACACCCGCGTCATCACCAGCTCCCGGTCGGTCGGGGTCGTAATCTTCAGGGCGCCCGTCTTGGTCATTTCGCCTTCCTTTTCCTCGGCTTGGGTTTTGTCTCCTCGATCAGCGCGTCCACGGTCTTTTTCTGCTTCCCTTTCAGCTCCTCGAGCACGGCGTCGAGGCGCTTGAAGTTCGCCTCCCAGATCTTGCGGTACCGCTCGATCCAATCGGTCGCCTCCGTGAGTGGCCGCGGCTCGAGCTTGCGGGGCCGGCGCTGCGCCTCCCGGCCCCGGGTGATCAAGCCGGCGCGCTCTAGGACCTTGAGGTGCTTGGAAATCGCCGGCTGGCTCATATCGAACGGCGCAGCCAGCTCCGTGACCGTCGCCTCGCCGTCCGCCAGCCGGACCAGGATCGCCCGGCGCGTCGGGTCGGCGAGCGCGGCGAAGGTCGTGTCTAGAGCATAACCAGATGGTTTCATAACTGATCGGTAATGTACAGCCCGTCCCCGCGGCGTCAAGGGGCTTATCATTCCGACGTGAAAATCGCGACGTGGAACGTGAACGGCATCCGGGCCCGGGCCGCGCAGCTCGGCGAGTGGCTGCGGCGCGATCGGCCCGACATCGTCTGCTTGCAAGAGCTGAAGGCCACCGCGGCGCAGATCCCGGCCGAGTCTCGGGTCGCGGATTATCACGACTACTGGCACACCCTCAAAGGCTATTCCGGCGTGTCGTTGCACGTCCGCAAGGATCTCTTCGCCGTCGATCCGGTGTTCCGCCACCCGCCTTTCGATATGGAATCGCGGATCGTGCAGGTCGAGCATGGCGATCTGGTGATCGCCTCGACCTACGTACCCAACGGTGGCAAGGATTATCCGGCGAAGCTGGCGTTCGTGAAAAGCCTTATCGACTGGTCAGCGCGCCTCAGGGCCGAAGGCCGGGAACTGATTCTCTGCGGGGACCTGAACATCGCGCGCGCGGAGATGGACGTGCATCCCAAGGAGCGCAAGCCGAACGCCGTCGGGCAGCGGCCTGAGGAGCGCGCGCTGTTCGAAGCACTGCTCGAAACGCGGCTGGCGGATCTGGGCCGCCAATTCGATCCCGACAACCCGAATCTGTTTACCTGGTGGGCGCCGTGGCGCAATCTGCGCGCGCGGAACATCGGCTGGCGGCTCGATTACGTGCTCGCCTCACCGGGCATCGCCCTACAAGCAACCAGCTGTGTCGTGCAGGCCGACGTTGGAACCAGCGATCACGCCCCGGTGGTCCTGACGACACGTTGAGGAGCGCGCCAGAAGTCATAATCCGTCGTGCAAACCGGAACATCGCTCACTATCGTATGGCGCATGACTACGGTCCGCGTCTACGGTGGGAAAGCCGGCACGAAGCCTGACGGTGGATCGCCCCTCCTGGCCGGCCTGCTCGCGGCAATCGGGATCATCGTCGCGTGGGTAGGCCTCGTGTATGTGACCCACCACCCCGTCGGCATCGCCGCGTGGGGTGTCGGCGGGCTGCTAGGGATCGTGGTGGCCAAGGCGGCCAAGCCGCCGACGAAAGCGACGGGAGCGCTCGCGGCGGGGCTCACGCTCGTCACGGCTCTCCTCGCCAAAGTCGTCGTCGTCGTGGTCGCCCTGCAGCCGATGCTGCGGCAGGAGCTCGCGAACGATCCGGCAGCGCTGACCATGTTGTTCCTCCTCGAGAAGACCGAACAGAAGTCGTTTTCGCCCGAGCTGCAGGCCACGATCAACGCCCGTCCCGATTTGGTCACAGACACGACGTTCTTCGGCTTCGGCCCGGGGCACGAGCTCCGCGAGAAAATGATCGATGAAGCCGTGGCTGCCGCGAAGGCGTCGTCGTTTGACGAGCGTAAGCGCCTCGTGCACAAACACTACGACAGATTCTTAGACAAGCTGGGATTCGGGGTTTTGTTGCTGGCGACGTTTGGACTGCTGGACCTGCTGTGGATTGGGCTGGGGATGTCGACTGCCTGGACCCTGGGACAGGGACGGATCTGATCTAGCTTCCTGATCCTCGCTGCCCCTCTTCGCGTTCTCGCGCTTCACGTGCCAGCCGCACCCGCTCCTGGCGCTCCTTGAGGGCCGCCGCCGCCGCGGCCTCGCGCTCTCGCTCCTGCGCGTTCCAATCCGTACTCGCTGCGGTTTCCGCCCGGGCGCGGCTGACGCGTTCCTGCCGCTCGCGGCGGGCGGCAGCCTGATCCTTCTCGCGGTCGCCCTCGCGTTGCACCTTGTTTTTGGTATGCGCCCACCACATCACCAGAAACAGCGCGAACTGGGCGGGCAGCACGAAAATGAAGGAGGCGGGGAACAGGCGGTTGACCGTGACCGTGACCGCGGCACTCGCCAGGGCCCATTTCCACCCGGAGAGGTGCTCGTAGTCCGCGGCAAAATAGAACAGCGCCGCGAACGTGAAGAGACCACCACCGAGCCCAAACATGGGTTAATATGTGAAACCAGCTTTTGGCGTGCAATATTTTTTCCCCGGGGACAACTTCCGGAGGACGGCGGCATGCCGCGTATTATCTGGATTATCCTGATCATTGTGATCTTTGGCGCGGCGACGTTTTTCCTGCGGCGGTACATGGAGCGGTAATGTTGACGGTGTTCCTGTTGTCGCCCGCGAACTGCTCGGGTACGCGGGCCAAGCTCCTGCTCCGAAGCCAGACCAGTCCGCTAAGGGAGCGCTTGGCGAACGGCGGCGCCCCATTGGGTGAAGTCTTCACGTTCATGAGCAGCCTGTATTTCCGCGGCAAGCTGGCATATGCCAACCGATTCGGGCGAGGGTACGTCATTGCGCCGGGGCGCGGGCTCCTTCCCGCTGATATGCTGATTCGCGTTGACGACTTGCGCAGAATGGCCGAGGTGCCGGTCGATGAGGGCGAACCGGCGTTTCGCGAGCCGCTGGCGCGCGACGCCACCGCGCTGAAGCGCGGGATGGGGCCCGACGACCGCGTCGTACTGCTGGGCAGTGTGGCCACCGACAAATACGTCGGACCACTGCTCGAGATCTTCGAGGAACGGCTCTACTTCCCCGCTACGTTCGCTGGGCGCGGCGACATGAGCCGCGGTGGGCTGATGCTGCGCTGTGCGAGCACCGGCACGCCGCTCGAATACGTCCCGCTGCGCGGTGCCGTCCGCCACGGACCCAAGCCTCCGAAGCTGCCGCGACTGAAGTAGGGTTTTCAAGTAATCTGGAACGCGACGCCCGGATCGGTTCACGCATCACCGGGTAGCATGCCAACTGTGGAGAACGCATCTATGAAATGCTCCGCCGCGCACATGTTCCTCGCCGCAACGCTGCTACTCGCTCCGCCGGTTGCCACGGCCCAAGGCGGATATGGTCGCGGCGGAATGGGTCCGGTCACCCGCTACGGACCAGGCGCGCCCAAACTTCCCGGCGTGGAGCTCGTGGGACCGCTGGACACGGCCTTGGCTCGCGCTCTTCTCACCCTCAGCGGTGATCAAGCGACACGCTACGCGCAGGCGTACGACTCATTCATGGTCGCGACACGTCCCGAGCGCGACAGCGCGGGTGCGGCGATCGCCAAGATGAACCAGCGGCTCGACGATGGCGACCGTGCGGCCGCGATGTTTTACGCCGAGCGGCTGCAAGAATTGGGAAAGTACCTGCGCGATCGCCAGGACCGTTTCGAAAGCGATCTGCGCCACTTTCTAAATGGCGACCAGATGAAGGCCTACAAGAAGTGGCGGGAGGGCGAGGATCAGGCCGCCGAACGGAAGCGGCGGGAAGACGAGCTCCGCTGGCAGGAAGCGGCGTTCCGCGGTGAGTACGGGGGTCCGCGCGTGGGCGCCAGTCCTCCGGAAATCAAGACCGCGTTACCGGCCGCGGCCGGAGTCGCGGCGCCGCCGCTGGGCGCACAGAGCGTCCGCGTCGGCCGGACGTTGTACGTCGCGGGCCAACTCGGCGTGGATAGCACGAACACGCTTGCGGGGACGGATCTGCATGCGCAAGCGGCGCGCGCCTTCGCAAATCTCGCCGCGGTGCTGCAGGCGGCGGGCGCCACGCCCCGTGATGTAACCGCGCTGACGATCTATGTCGTCAATTATCGACCCGCCGACCTCGACACGATTCGCGACGCGGCCGGAGCGTATCTCAATCCAAACGGCCCGATCATCACGGTGCTCGGCGTGCAATCGGTCGGCCGCGATGGTGCTTTAGTCTCGATCGCCGCAACCGCCACGGCTTCACGCTGAACCGGTCTAAACACCTCCCGCTGCTCGCGGCGCTCGTCTCCGTCGTCCTCTGGGCGGCGGCCTTCGTCGGCATCCGGGCGGCGGGCCGGTCATTTTCCCCGGGTCCGCTCGCGTTGGGGAGACTCGCGGTGGGCAGCGTCCTTCTGGGTGCGTTCGCTTTCTCTCGTCCGACGATCCGTCCAACGCGACGCGAGCTAGCGCTCCTCGTCCTCGCTGGTCTGCTCTGGTTTGGCACCTATCAAGTTGTGTTGAACGAGGCCGAGCGAAGGGTCGACGCCGGTACCGCGTCGATGCTCGTGCTGATCGCTCCCATCTTCATCATCGCGCTCGCGGCGGTGTTCCTGAAAGAGCGAACCACGCCGAATCTGCTGTTCGGCGGCGCGCTCGCGTTTGCGGGTGTCATCGTGATCGGACTCGCGACCTCGTCCGGCAAAGCGTCGATCGTGGGAGTGATTCTCTGCCTGGTCGCCGCGCTCGCCTCCGCCATCGGCGTTGTCGCGGAGAAGCCGGTACTGAATCGGATCTCGGCGTTGCAGGTCACGTGGACCTGCTGCGCCGTCGGGGCGCTCGTCTGCCTGCCTTATGCGCCGCGCCTCACGCATGAGCTGCGCGCCGCCCCCGCCGGCGGCGTCGCCTGGCTGCTCTTCCTCGGCGTCTTTCCCACCTCTATCGCCTTCACGACATGGGCCTACGCGCTGGCGCGCGGATCGGCGGGGCGACTCGCGGCGACCGCCTACCTCATACCGCCGATCACCATCGTGATGAGTTGGCTGATCCTGGGCGAAGCGCCGGGCCGCATCGCGGTGCTGGGCGGCGCACTCTGCCTCGCCGGCGTGTACGTCGCACGCCGGCAGCCGCGGGTTACGGCTTCGGACTCCTTCGCACGCGCTCCTGGCCCTCCCGCTCCTCCCGCTCATCGTCGCTGAGATCCACCCCCATCGGGAAGAACAGCGACCGCGTCACCGGGGGATACGGCACATCCCAGCCGCGGGCATCGTGCCACAGGATGCGATTGAGCCGCTCCGACGGCGCCGCATCCGGGTCGCTGAAATTCATCCGCGCGGACTCCAGCGCCGCGCGCCGCCGTTCCGCCGCATGTGGTCCCGTGATGAGCCCGACTTGCTGATTCACCTCGTAGAGTGACTGCTTCGGCTCGAGGACGGTGTAGGGCGTGAAGTCGGGCGACTCGTCCGGGCCGATGAAGCTGGCCCGCATATCCGTCGCGACCAGGTCGAAGAGGCTGAGCGCCGGCAGTCCCAGAATCAGCTCGATCGTCTTGACCATGCTCGGCTGGCTGTAGAAGGTCGGGTCGATCACGCCACGCCGGGCGAACGGACTCGCGACGAGCGCCACCGTGCGATGGCCATCGATATGATCTACGCCGTTCTGGGCATCGTCTTCGACGGCCAAAATCGCCATCGACTTCCAGAACGAGCTATGCGACAGGCCCTCCACGATCCGGCCAAGGGCCAGATCGTTGTCGGCGACGCAGGCCTTCGGCGTGCACCAACCCGGGCTCGTACCGTCGGTGTGATCGCTCGGCAGAATGATGAGCACGAGATTCGGCATGGAGCGGCGCGACTCCCACTCCCGCAGGTATTCGAGAAACACATCCGCTTTTGCGACATCCGGAACCGTCAGAGTCCAGCTCGGATAGTCCCGCACGAGCGCGCGGTCGAGCGAGGGGATTTCGGCGCGCGTGTTGTAGAGCCTCGCGAGCTGTGCGCGGAAGAACGCGGGATTGTGGGGCTGCGAATCGCGGTACTGCGCCAGCATCGTAGACCGTACCGCCGCGCTATCCCACCCCGGCGAGGGCGCGTACTCGCCAAAGATTCGGACCGTCTTCCCCTTGGCTTGCGCCGCTTCCCATAAGAACCCGCCGGACGAATACGCCAGCGGATCAACCGCCTCCGACGGATAGCTGCGCCCCGTGTAGAGCGGCCACATCGGGTACTCGGTCTCGGTGCCCTGGGTCAGCCAGTTGTGGCCGTCCGCAGAGTTCCCGCCCGAAGCAAAAAAGTGATCGAGCAGTACATATCGCTCGGCGAGCGCGTGCGTGTTGGGAGTGACATCGCGCCCATACTGCACCAGCGACGAGTCACTCGCTCCCTTCCCGATGTCGCCGAACACCTGATCGTAGGTGCGGTTCTCGCGGACGATGTAGACGACGTGGTCGATCGACGAGGGCTCACCAGGGCGCTCGGGAACGGCGCGGGCGGGGACGTTGCGCCGAGCGGTGAGTGCTGGACCCGCGCTGCCGGTCCGCAGCGTGAGGCGATTGTTCTGAGCCACGGACGTGGTGTAGGCCGCCAGCTCCGCTTTCGAGGGCTCGGCGATGACGTTGACCGATCCGCGATAGGAATGGACGTAGCGACCCGTGAGGCCCGAGGTCCGCCCATTCCCCGATCCCACGCCGAACAGCGATCCAACGGCGATCGTGTGGCCGTCTGCACTAACGTCGATCGTCGTCGGGTACCATCCCGTGGGCACGAGGCCGCGGAGCTGGCCGCCAGGCAGCCCGTATACGGCAACCGCGTTCGCCCCGCCCAGCGTGACGAAGAGCGTGGTCGCGTCCGGGGACAGGGCAAGCGCGGTGGGCGCGAGGCCGATGCGGCGTTCGCGGAATGGCGCGATCGCGATGGTGCCGGAGACGGTGTCGCGACGCGTGTCGATGATGCTCACCACGTCCGAGTTGCCGTTCGCGACGTACAGCCGCCCGCCCTGCTGGTCCCAGGCGAGGCCCGTCGGATGGCGGCCCACGGGAATGACTTTGGTCACCTGTCCCTTCACCAAATCGACGCGAGTCACGCTGCCCGGCTGGGCAATCCCACGGCCGTCGACCCGGACCAGCTCAGCAAACGGGTCGCAGCATTGCTTCGCGGCGCGATCCCGCGGGCCGGGCTTGGCGCCGCCAAGATTGGTGACATATGCGACCGATCCGTCTGTGCTCACCACCGCGGCCACCGGCAGCACACCGAGCGGCACCGTTCTCAGCAGCGAGCCGCTGTCGGCGTCGAGGATCGCGAGGGCGTCGTTAGCCGGCAGGGGCACCACCACCACGCGGTGTCCGGATGCGTTGGCGCGAGTCGCTACAGCGGGAGCACCGGCGATGTAGTCACCGAGCTCCGGCGAAGTCCACCGCGGCACGACACTGTCGCCGTCGTAGGCAGTCAGCTGCGCGACGGCCTTCGTCTGCGCGAGACGCTCTGATCCCGGGGTTCGGCTTAGGGCAAGTTCTGCCGGCAAGAGGCCCACGCTTGTAACGAGGGTGCGACGAGTGACAGGATCGATCGCGATGCTCTGCACGCCCGCGCGCCCGTCGAAGGGGGAGCTCCCCAGCACGGCGTTGTCGCGCCAGCCGAGCCGGTAGGCGGCGCCATGGATGGAGACCCAGACCTCGCCGGGCCGTCCGAACCGAACGCCGAACACGCGGTCGGTAAACACGCTCTGCACGCCGGCGGGCGTCACGCGCTGATTGGTCGCGATCGCTCCGGGATCGGTGATCTCACGACGCGGAGCGGCTGGCGCGGGCTGCGGGGACCGCGCGGGCTGCGGGGCCTGCGCGGGAACCTGGAGCAGTAGAATGAGAGAGAGGACCATCTCTGATGATATCACCGTCGGCGCACGGAAGCATCCAGGAGATCAGCGATCAGATCCGGGCGCGAACCGTGTCGCCCGTGACGGTCGTTGCTGCGTGTCTGCAACGCATCAAGCAGCTGAACCCTAAGCTCAACGCCTTCGCGACCGTTTTGGCCGACGAATCGCGGGAAGAAGCGAGGCGTGCTGAAACAGAGATCAACGCTGGGCGCTGGCTCGGCCCGCTGCACGGCATGCCGATCGGAATCAAGGACTTCTACGACACCGCGGGCGTCCGGACCACCGCGGCGGCGCGACAATTCCTGAATCGCATTCCCTCCAGCGACGCCGAGCTGGTGGCGAGGCTCAAGCGTGCAGGCGCGATCATCATCGGCAAGACGAACATGCACGAGCTCGGCATGGGGACGACGTCGCTGGTGAGCGTATTTGGACCGGTGCGCAACCCGCTGAACCCCGACTACATCGCCGGCGGATCGTCGGGCGGCTCGGCCGCGGCCGTCGCCGCGGGGCTGTGCTACGCGACCATCGACACCGACGCGATCGGCTCGTGCCGCTTGCCGGCGGCTTGCTGCGGCGTCGTCGGATTCAAGGGCACCTATGGACTGCTCAGCGCGCGCGGCATTCTGGAGGGTGAGCAGGCTGATCCCGCGATCCTGCTGCTCGCACATCCGGCGATCACGACGCGGAGCGCGGACGATACGACCATTCTCGTAAAGGCACTGGCCGCCCGCGAGACGAGAACGATCCGGGAGCCGCGCGTTGGCGTCGTCACCAACATCAAGCCGACGCAATCGGTCCGCGTGGCATTCGAGGCGGCCGTCGAGCGCCTTCGCACGCTGGGCTATCAGCTGAAGAAAGCGCCTGCGCCGTTCGACAATCCCGGATTCGACGTGCGGAACATCGTGCCCGACCGTGCAGCGGTCGCCGCGCACAGTTTTCGCGAGGTCGATGCGCTCGTGTTGCCGACCACGAACGGAAGCATTCCCACCGTCAAGCAGGCTGAGGGCAATCCACTCGCCCTCTCGGCCGAGAACACGATGTTCGCGAACTACTTTGGCCTGCCGGCGATCAGCGTTCCGTCAGGTTTTGATGCGAAGGGCCTGCCGCTCGCTTTACAGATCGTCGGCCGGCCGTGGGAGGACGGCACGGTGCTCGAGCTGGCTAACACATTCCTAACTCGCCGCATGTAGCCCCGCGCCGACCCGGCGCCATTATTATCGGACATGCTGCTGACATTGTGTATCCTGCTGCATTGTGGCGTGCCCGACTCCATCGTCGTGTACTCGGGTCGCGAGCGCCAGCTCGACGTGCGGATCCCGCGCTTCGACGCCGAGGTGGTGATCGACGGCGAGCTCGCGGATTCCGCGTGGAGGCACGCTGCCCTCCTCACCGGTTTCTCGCAGTACGCGCCCAACGACGGCGTCTCGGCGGCGGATTCGACGCAGGTGCTGGTGTGGTATTCCGCCACCGCGATCTACTTCGGCATTCGCGCCTTCGAGCTGCACGGCCGGCCGACCGCGACACTCGCCAACCGTGACCAGATCTTCGGCGACGACAACGTGCAGATCCTGCTCGGCACATTTCACGACGGCAAGAAGGCGCTGATGTTCGCCGTTAACCCGCTCGGCGTGCAGGGCGACGGCGCGATCATCGAAGGCGCCAACATCACCGCAAGCGGGTACATCGGTGGCGGGTTGATCGGGCGCGAGCAGCCGGATCTGAGTCCGGACTACGTCTTCCAGTCGCGGGGCCGGGTGACCGATTGGGGCTACGAAGTCGAGGTCCGAATCCCGTTCAAGAGTCTGGGTTTTCAACCGAAGCAACCGCAGGACTGGAGCCTCAACATCCTGCGTCAGGTGAAGCACTCGGGATTCGAGGACACCTGGTTCCCGGCCAGGCGCGCCAACGCAACGTTCATCGGGCAGTCCGGGAATTTGGTCGGCCTCGCCGGAATGCATCGCGGGCTGGTCATGGACATCAACCCCGAGGCTACCGGGAGAGCGACCGGCGCACCGGGCGCGAGCCGCTACAGCTACGACACCGGCAACCCGCAGGTGGGCGGCAACGTGCGTTGGGGTCTCTCCGACAACCTCAATCTCAACGGCACGATCAAACCCGATTTCTCGCAGGTCGAATCGGACGCCGGCCAGCTCGCGTTCGATCCACGCCAGGCGCTCTTCTTCCCGGAGAAGCGACCCTTCTTCCTCGAGGCCAGCGAGCTGTTCCAGGTGCCGCAGAATCTCATTTACACCCGGCGGATCGTGCAGCCGGTTGCGGCGGTCAAGCTCACCGGCAATGCGTCAGGCACCGACGTCGGGTTCATGTCCGCGGTCGATGGCAAGTTCGCGTCTGCCAGCGGCGCGGATAATCCCATTTTCAATATCCTGCGGCTGCAGCACAGCCTGGGTCACGGCTCTCGCCTGGGTCTGGCGTACACCGATCAAATCGAGGGCGGGGATTACAACCGCGTCGCGGAGTTCGACAGCCGCCTGGTGTTCAAGGACATCTACGGACTCAATCTGCAATTTGCCGGCAGCCGCACCCGGTCAGGCGGCGTCACCACGACGGCTCCGCTCTGGCTCACGCAGCTCACGATTCAGCACCGCGTGTGGGGGCTGCGAAGCTCGTTCGCGGGCATCTCCGACAACTTCCAAAGTGCAAGCGGCTTCATCGGCCGCAACGGCATCGTCCACTCGTACCTGGACCCCAGCCACACGACGTACGGCAAGCCAGGCGCGTTCCTGCAGCGGCTGACCGGCGATATCGTCGTGGACGGCATCTGGCAGTACCAGAATTTCATTCACGGCCGGCACATGCAGGACAAGAAGCTGCACTTCAACGTCAACAGCACGCTGCGCGGCGGCTGGAACGTTGGCGCCGGGTATTTCGTCGAATCGTTTGGTTACGATTCGGCGCTGTTCGCAAATTATCGACTCGAGGTGCGTCGCTCGGGGGGCGGGCTCGACACGATTCCGTTCGTCGGCCAGCCGACGATCCCGAATGGTGAGTGGATCGTCCAAATCGGCACGCCGCAGTGGAAGCACTTCAGCGGCAACGGATTCTATCTGCAAGGGCACGACGAGAACTTCTTCGAATGGGCGTCGGCGTGGCTGCAGCTCATGAGCCTCGACCTGTCCTACCGGCCCACCGAGCGGCTGCGCAATTCGTTCAGCTATTTCTGGCAACAGGTGAACCGGCGCACGGACGGGAGTCTCATGAATGTCGGTCGCGTGGCCCGCGCCAAGCTCGAATACCAGCTCTCGCGGCCCCTCTTCATCCGGCTCGTCGGACAGTACATCCAGGACCAGACCGATTCGCTGCGCGACGACTCGCGGACCAACGCACCGATTCTGATCGCGGGGCCGAGCGGCGTGACGCGGACGACGGCCACCGCCACGAATCTCTTCCACGTCGATGCCCTGATCAGCTATCAGCCGGTCCCGGGAACCGTCGTGTTCGCGGGCTATGGCAGCGACATGCTGGATGAAGACGCGTTCCGCTTCCGCGGGCTGACACGCACCGGCGATGCCTTCTTCGTGAAGCTGAGCTACTTGTTCCGGCTGTAGCTCAGCGCAGGCGCCGCAGGAAGTTCTCCAACACCATGTTGAAGTGTTCGGACTCATCCACGAAGAGGGCGTGGCCGGCATTCTCGAAGATCTCCACCTGCGCGTCCTTGACGTGATTGCGCACCGTGTCGGCCGTTTCCTTCATCCACGCACCGCCGACGAACAGCAGCGGGCGATCCACCTTGTCCAACGCGGGGCGCCAGTCGCGCGGCGCGGTGCCTAACGTGCTGGCGAGCAGGGTGTAGGCCGTGGCCGTGGGTGTCGAGAGCGACGCGCGAGTGATGCCGGCGATGTAGGCCGAGTCCTGCGGGGTCCGGTACATGCCGCGGACGAAGCTCGCCGTAAACGCTGGCCGATCGCGCAGCACATGGAACAGCAGCGTATCGATGAACGTCGCAACCGGCGAGCTCGGCGGGATGTATACGAAGTTGTCGACCAGCACGAGCCCCGCGATGTCCTGAGTGCCGAACTGCTTGACCAGCTCGAGCGCTTCGGGGACGCCCATCGACCAGCCGACGAGGACAACCCGCGGAGCCTTGATGTGCGCGATGAGCTCGTGAATATCCTGGGCGCGGCGATCGGTGTAATTGCCGTCAGGCGTCCGCTGCGAGCTTCCCTGGGACCGCGGATCGAGCGCGACCACGCGCGCCGAGCGCACGAAATAGCGCAGTTGCGGCTCCCAAATGTCGGCGGGCATCGTCCAGCCGGGCACAAACACGATGGTGGGTCCGGTACCGCTCCCGCCGCTCAGGAAATGGAGCCGGACGCTGTCACTGGTGACGAACCAGCGATCGACCCAGGGACGAGCTGGCGCTCGCTGGGCTGGAAGCGTGGTTGCGAGTGAGACGAACAAGACTGTCCAGACCTGAACGGCAGCAAACCGACGCATCGAGTAACTCCCGAATATTGATTGGTGATATTAAACCACCTTGCGATAGCCCGCCGGGGCCGCCATGGTTGAAGGCACCGATCGCAGGAACCTTTGGACGCCGCGAGCGTCACCGCTGGGGGGTGTGTGCCCGTGGCTTACCCAAAGGACCTTCCAATGCCTGCCAATAAAGACTTCAAACGCCTCGTTCGCCCGCGCCCACCTGCTCCAAACCAAGGTCACCGATTTTCGCGAAGATATCTGGCCGCCTAACCACTTCATCCAGAAGGTAGTCATGCGCCGATTCTCTCTCGTTCTCTGGCTTGCACTCTCCGCGCCGCTGGCGGCGCAGCAGGCAGGACGTCACACCATCACGCACGAAGATGTCTTTCTGATGAAGCGCATTTCGTCTCCCGCCATCAGCCCGGACGGCCGCTGGGTCGTCTTCAGCGTGACCGAGCCCTCCTATACCGACGGCGAGCAGGTCAGCGATCTGTGGCTGGTGCCGGCGGACGGGAGCGCCGAGCCGCGCCGGCTGACCAACACCAAAGCCGGCGAGAGCGGCGCGGAGTGGAGTCCCGACAGCCGCCGCATCGCTTTCAGCACGAGACGCGAAGGCGACGACATCGCGCAGATCTACGTGCTCGACCTGAGCGGTGGTGGTGAGGCGCAGCGGGTGACGAACATTTCTACCGGCGCCTCGAGCCCCTTGTGGCGTCCCGATGGTCGCGCGATCCTGTTCACGAGCATGATCTATCCCGGCGCGCTGACGGACTCGGCCAACCGCGCCGCGGCCGCCGAGCGCAAAGCTCGCAAGTACAACGCGCGCGTGTACGACGCGTCACCGATTCGCCTATGGGATCATTGGCTCGATGACCGGCGGCCGCATCTGTTCGTGCAGTCCCTCGACCCTGGTGCGCAGGCCAAAGATCTGCTCGCGGGCTCACAGCTCGTGCAGGGCGCCGGGTTCGGCGGACAACTCGGCACCAGCGGCGAGGATCTCGCCGCGGCGTGGACGCCCGACGGCGGCGGTGTGGTGTTCGCCGCCACGACGAACCGCACCGACTGGACGCACGGCGACGTCGTGCAGGCCTTGTGGCGTGTCACCGCGACGGGCGGAGAGCCACAGCGCCTCACCCAGGGCCGAGACGATTACGACGCGCCGCAGTTCAGTCCCGACGGGAAGGCGCTGTACGCGATCCTGACGCCGACGAACGAACACACCTTCAACAATCGGCGGCTGGTGGCGTGGACCTGGGGAGGGCCGCGCAACGCGGATGCCGCTCCCCGCGTGGTCGCCGGCGGCGCCGAGCATTCGGTCGGCACCTACACTCCGGCTCCGGACAACCGCACCGTCTTCTTTCTGGCGGAAGACGCGGGCCATCAGCGGCTGTTCCGCGCAAGCAGCGGGGCGAAGGAGCAGGAGGTCGGCACGATGACGAGCGGGACGTTCGGCGGCTTGCAGGTTGCGACGTCCACGACTGGGAGTGCGTTCAAGGTGGCGGCCGTGTGGGAGAGCGCGACGAATCCACCGGAGATCGTGAGAATCGATCCCGCCACGGGCCGCTCGACACCACTCTCCAAGTTCAATACCGACCGCGCCGCCAAGATCGACTGGCAGCCGCTGCGCGAGTTCTGGTTTACGTCGAGCCGCGGCAAACGCATCCACAGCTTCTACGCGCTGCCACCCGGATTCGACTCCACTCGCACGTATCCGTTGTTCGTCCTGATACACGGCGGCGCCGCGAACATGTGGACCGACAACTTTGGCTTACGCTGGAATCCGCACCTCCTCGGCGCCACGGTCCCGGGGTTTGTCGTGCTGATGACCGACTACACCGGCTCGACCGGGTACGGCGAGAAATTCTCGCAGGATATCCAGTTCGATCCGCTCGAAGGGCCGGCCAACGATTTGAACGAGGCAGCGGATACGGCGCTCAAGCGATTCAAGTTCATCGACGCGTCGCGCCAGGTGGCGGCCGGCGCGAGCTACGGCGGGCACCTCACCAACTGGCTCGCCGTGACGACGACGCGGTATCGCGCTCTCGTGAGCCATGCCGGCGAATGGGACCTCGAGACCCAATGGGCGACGAGCGATTTCAACTACGATCGCGAGCGCAACGTAGGCGGGCCGCCATGGGAAGACCACCCGATCTGGCACACGCAGAGCCCGATGCGGCGGGCCGCGAATCTACACACCCCGGTGCTGGTGTCGGTGGGGGAGCGCGATTTCCGCGTCCCGATGAACAACGCGCTCGAGTTCTGGACCGCGCTGCAACGCCAGCAGATTCCGTCCCGGCTGATCATCTGGCCGGAGGAGAATCATTGGATTCTGCGCGGGGAGAACAGTCGATACTTCTATAAGGAAGTGGCGGCGTGGCTCACCCGCTGGCTCGGCGGGCCGGCGGCGACGGGGCAGTAGCCAGGCTCGTCACTCATACATTCTTGTGGTATCGGCCTTCGCCAACTCCACGAGGAAGTCCGCGATCTTGCCGCTGACCGCCTCGACGTAGCGTTTCCCCTTTTCCGCCGTCGACGCCGCGGGATTGCCGGAGCCGGTATCATCCGTCACCTGACGCCAATTCCGCGGCGCCCAGGCCCAGCCCTCACGGAAGGCCGAGATCTTGAACTTCCGGGCCGCCCCGGGCCCGGCTTCGGACAGCGGCAGCGCGCGCTCCGGCGCTACATGTTGCATCACGCTCGTCTCCATCTCACCCGCGTGATCACCTTGATCCGAGAAGAAGCCCTTCAGGTCGAGCACCTTGTACCAATTCACGACGCAGAGGAACAAGGAGACCTGCGGCTGGAGCTCGCGGATCATCTGGCGGAAATCGTTTGCGCCGTGCCCGTTGAAGATTACGAGCTTCCCAATCCCCTGCTCCGCGAGTGACAGCGCGACATCCCGCAGGACCAGCGCTTGCGTGCTCGGGTTCATATTGATGCAGAGCGGGATATCGAGCTGGCCGGTGTTTACGCCAAACGGCACAACCGGCAGGACCACGACCTTGGCACCGCGCTGCCACGCACGCTCGGCGGCACGCGCAGCAACCTCCTCGGCCTGGATGTTGTCCGTCGTATATGAGAGGTGGTAGTTGTGGGCCTCGGTGGCGCCCCATGGCAGGATCGCGACCTCGTAGCGCGTGTCGCGAACGGTCTTCCAGGTCAGCTCGTCGAGGATGTAAGGACGGTTCGGCATGTCACGCACCGACGGGAATGTGCGCCTCCGCCGGGCGTCCCGCGAGCACCGCCGGCGACGAGGCCGCCGAGGAGAACGTACCCCCAGGGTTTCTTCATCGGCTCCATGGTAAAACGCTTCGGGTGCGACTACTCGCGACGGCCAATTCCAGTCCGCGCATGACCTCAAGAGACCATTCGGGCGAGACGGCCAGCTCGGCGGTGCCGAGCATCGCATCCCGCACGTTTTCATAATAGTGCGCGAAACTCGTCCGCAGCGTCGGCACTGTTCGCGTTGCGTCAGCCGTGACGAGCTTGCCGTACAGATCGGGGGGCTCCGAATCCCAATCGGGTTCGTCGGGCGTGCGGCCCTCTTTGAGCGCCGCCTCCTGCGGATCCATCCCGTATTTGATGAACGATCCTTTCGTACCGTTGACGATCCACGTTGGGCCGTGGGGGGGCCGCAACATCGACGCGCGCAGCACCGCTCGGGCATGCCGGTAATACAACGTGACGTCGAACGCGTCGTCGACGACGGCACCGTCGCGCTCGATGCGGATGTCGGCGACGATCGCCTCCGGCACACCAAACAAGAGCAGCGCTTGATCGAACAGGTGCGGGCCGATGTCGAACCAGACGCCGGAGCCCGGGTGGGCCTGCTCGCGCCACGCATTCGGTTTGAGCTCAGGGCGAAACCGATCGAAATGGGATTCGAAGGTGACGACGCGGCCGAGGGCGCCCTCTCCCACCACCTGCTGCACGGTGGCAAAATCGCCGGTGTAGCGGCGATCCTGGTATACGGTGACGATGCGACGCTGCTGCTTGGCGACCTGAACCAGCTCCTCGGCTTCGGTGAGGGTCGGCGTGAAGGGCTTGTCGACCACGACGTGACGGCCAGTGAGCAGGCATTGCTTCGCAATGGGGTAATGCGACGTGTTGGGTGTGGCGACCACGACGAGGTCGATCTTGCGTGTCAGTAACTCGTCAACGCTCCGGACGAATTCCACATCCGCATAGCGCTGGTCGGGGGGACCGTGGCGCTGCACAATCGTGGTGAGGAGCAGGCCATCGACCGCACGAATGACCGGCGCGTGGAAGACTTTGGCGGCGAAACCGAATCCCACCAGACCCACGTTGAGCATGACAGAGTTTGTCACTTCACAGGCTGAAACGGGAGGTTGCCGATGATGCTGCTTGCGGTACTCGCCTGCCTGATGCAGGCCGCCGCCCAGGACACGTTCGACGTCACCACAGTCGGTAAGGATCCGCGCTGGCAGATCGCCGGCCGCACCGCCTCAGTGGTCGACACCAATGGAAAGCGCGCCCTGAAGCTGGAATTCGCCCCCATCATGGGGCTTGTCTGGCTCAAAGGCTATGACTTCGGGAACGGTGTCATCGAAGCCGACATTTTGGGACAGAGCCAGCCGCCGCAGAGCAGTTTCGTGGGCGTCGCCTTCCGTGTGGTGGATGGGCAAAACTACGACGCTGTCTACTTCCGACCCTTCAACTTCCGGGCGTCGGACTCGACTCGTCACAGCCACGCAGTGCAGTACGTCTCCCACCCTCGCTGGCCGTGGCAACGGCTGCGCTCAGAGCACCCCGGTCAATATGAAGCCCCCATCGTGCCGGAGCCCGACGGCGATCAGTGGTTTCACGTGCGCGTCGTGATCGAGCGGCCCAAAGTCAGCGTGTTCGTGAACGACGCCAAGACGCCCGTGCTGGTCGTCAATGAGTTGAGCGATCGGACGCGCGGCTCCGTTGGGCTTTGGGTTGGTGACGGCTCGGGTGGGCATTTCGCCAACCTGCGCGTGACGCGGAGTCGCTAGCCCCCACTGGGCGCGATTGATCAATCGGGGCGCGGCGTCTTCCAGTCGCTCGTCATGATGAACAGCGGCGCGCCATCGAACTGATAGATCGGCCGGAGCCGCTCGGTGTTGTAGTACTTCGAAACGTCCACGACCTTCTTCTCGGACGTCACACTCGCGAGCGGCACGCTGTCGTAGAAGCCGCGGTGGATGCTGACCAGGCGACCGTACTCCCGCTTGCGGATCAGATCGAGCGCGAGGTTGCCGAACGCCATCGGCACGATCGAATCGAGCGCGTCGGGATCGCCCGAGCGCACCAGGTAGCCGAGCCGCTGGTTCACCACGTCGATGCGCCGGCCGTTGTTGTACTTCACCGACGATTCCTTCAGCGCCGTTCCGATCTGATCACCGATCCCGCCGAGCTTGCGGTGCCCAAACATATCCGTCTCCTCGCCTTCGAAGCTCATCCCCTCGTGCGAAGTCAGGCGCGCGCCCTCGGAGATCAGCACCACAGAATAGCGGCTCGGATTCTTGTTGCGGTCCACCGTCAGCAGCTCGGCCAGATGCTCCACCTCGACCGGATATTCCGGGATCACGCACCGGTCCGCCGCGCCCGCCATCGTCGGCAAGAGCGCGGTAAACCCGGCGTAACGACCGAAGACCTCGATCACGAGAAACCGCTCGTGCGAGCCCGCCGACGTGCGCAGCCGGTGCGTCAACTCGATGGTCCGGGTGACGCAGGTGCTGAACCCGATGCAGTAGTCGGTGCCGTAGACGTCGTTGTCCATCGTCTTGGGAATCGCGACGACCTTCAGCCCCTCGTCGTGGAGCCGCTTGGCATAGCTCAAGGTGTCATCGCCCCCGATGGGAATCAGGACATCGACACCGATATGCTCGAGGTTCTTGATGACATCCTTGGTGATGTCGTTGATCTTCTCGGTGTAGCCGGTGAGGTGCGGCGGCGCTCGGTCCTTCGGCAGGTGGCTGGGCCGCACGCGCGAGGTATGGAGGAACGTGCCACCTGTTCGTCCTGCGCGGTTCACGATCGCTTCGGTGAGGGGGATGATCTGCTCGCTGTTGTCGGCGTTCTTCTCACGCGAGTAGTCGACCAGACCGCCCCACCCATGCCGAATGCCGATGACGTTGTAGCCGTCGCGCAGCGCGCGCATCGTGATGGCGCGGATGGCGGGGTTGAGGCCGGGGACGTCGCCACCACCGGTGAGGATGCCGATTGTGCCCTTGGTCATAGTGCGAAAAACATAAGCGAATCGGTGTACTATTGAAGACACGGGGGGGACCCATGAAAATCGACTTTCGGCAAGATGTCGATCGCGTGCTACAAGACGCGAAAGCGCACCAGAAACCAGTACTGCTGGACTTCAACGCCGCTCCAATGTGAAGTGGCTGTGCTCGGCTGGATGCCGAGGTGTGGCCGGACGAGCGAGTGGCGCGTTTCGTACACGACAATTTCCTCGCCGCGCGCGTGCATCCGCGCCAAAATCCTGACGCCTTCAAGCAGTACAGCGAGCGCTACGGGGCCCCCTGGACGCCCACGATTCTGCTGCTGGACGCCGATGGGGTGGAGCATCATCGCATCGAAGGGTTTCTCCCCACGGACGATTTCCTGGCCCAACTGATGCTGGGCCGGGCCCGCATCGGATTCGACCAGGCGCAATGGGCGGAGGCCGAGCGCCGGTTTCGTGAGATCGTGGAGCAATTGCCGAATACCGACGCGGCGGCCGAGGCGCTTTATTGGGCGGGCGTCTCACCCTACAAGGCGACCGGAAATCCCGCGTCGTTGAAGGCGACGGGTCAGGCCTTCAAAGGGCGCTACCAGGACACGCCGTGGGCAAAGAAGGCGTCCGTCTGGACGTAGCCTAGGCTTCGGGATACTTTCGGGCATGCGTCGCATTCTCCTGGCTGATGCTGACGCGTTCTACGTCGCCGTCGCTCGCGCGGTCGATCCCGACGGCGCTGGCAAAGCCACCCTCCTGATCGTCGGCGGCTCGCGCGAAAGCCGCGGCGTCGTCTGCTCGGCGTCCTATGAGACGCGGAAGTTCGGCGTCCGCTCGGCGATGCCGATCGCCCGCGCGCTGCGGCTCTGCCCGGACGCGACGTGCGTCCCGGTCCCGTTCAAGGAGTGTATCCGCAAGAGCGCAGAGATCCGCAAAGCCCTGCAGCAGTACACGCCCGCCGTCGAAGGCGCGAGTATCGACGAGTGGTATCTGGATCTCTCGGGCACCGAAGGCATCTATCACCACGAGCCGCTGTTGGCGACAGCGCGACGCATCCGTGAGGGCATTCGCGCCGCCACGGGACTCACGCTGTCGATCGGCGGCGGGACGAACAAGCTGATCGCCAAGATGGCGGTGGATCGCGCGAAGCCGAGCCGGGGTGGCGAGGGGATCCTCATCATCGAGCCCGGGTCCGAGCAGGATTTCCTGCGGTCCAGCTCGCTGGCCGACATCCCGCTCGTCGGCCCCAAGTTCCAGGCGCGCCTGGCGGCCCGTGGCCTGGTCACGGTCGCGGATGCGCTCCGCTACGACCGTGAGTCGCTCGGCCAATGGATGAGCAAACGCGAGGAGCAATGGCTGTGGAACCGCATCCACGGCAGCGACGACGCGGACGTCGTGCATCGTACGATGAACCGCGGCATCAGCCGGGACGAGACGTTCGGGAAGGATCTCAGCCACGACACCGACATCGAGCGCGAGCTGCTGCGGCTGGTCACGCGGGCCGCGGCCGACATGCGCGGCGACGGACTGACCGCGCGAACCGTCGCCGTGCGGCTGCGCGACTGGGATTTCAAGACGCGCTCGGCGCAGCGCACGCTGCCCGAGCCCGTTGTGTCGGACCGCGTGATCCTGCGGGTGGCCCACGACCTCCTGGCGAGCCTGCGAAAGGCACGGCGCGTCCCGGCGCGGCTCGTCGGCGTACGGCTCTCGGGACTCGCGCCGGCCGAGAGATTGTCTCAACTGCCCCTGGAGACATCTGATGTAGAAACGGAACGCGATCGAGGGCTCACGCGAGCCATCGATCGCGTCCGGGAGAAGTTTGGACGCAAGAGCATTCTCCCGGGAGGCATCACCGAGTGATCAGTGCGTGATCGCGAAGAACCACGCTCCGATCACCGGTCCCCGTGGCGGCCGCTGGCCCGGCTGCGGCGGCGGCGTGCCCGGAGGCACGGGACCGTACTCGGGTTGGAAGAGATACGCGATGTGTCTCTCCGCATCGACCGAGATCGTCTTGGCGCCCCGCATCGTGGGGACGGTTGCCACGACCGTGTACTTGTCGGGCGAGTCCTCGCGCACGACCGTGACGTTGCTGTCGCGTCCTGCGGGGATGTAGATCAGCTTCTGCGCGGGATCCCACCCCAGCGCGTCCACGCCGTCGCCGTTGGCGATCGTGGCGACGACTTTCCCGGTCCGCGCGTCCACCACGACTGACGACTTCCCGCACCCGGAGAAGATCCGGTCCGTGGCGCGGTCGTAGGCGATTCCGGTCGGGCCGTCACACGGCGCGAGCGGCCACGACGCGACCGCCTTCATCGTCGCCTCGTCAATGACCTGCATCGTGCTCGTACCCTCGTTGTTCACGAAGATCTTGCCCTTGCCATCGCTGGCCGCGCCCTCGGGACCCGTATCCTCGAGCTGCACCGTCGCAACGATCGCACCGCTCTTGGGATCGATGGCCACGAGGGTACCTGCCGGCCGGCTGTGATTCGTGAGGATGATGCGATCGGAGAAGTCGTCGTACATGATGCCGTCGAGCCCGCCGGTGGGAACCGGAATCTTCTTGATCACGGCGAGGCTCCGGAGATCGAACATGGTTACGGTCGAGTCGCCGGCGCTGGTGATGAACCCGTGCCCCGACTTGGGCGCCAGGGCGATGCCGTGATTGCGCGGCGTGTCGGGGATATCGCCGAGCACCTTGCCGGTCGCGCCGTCGATCACCATCACGTGCGTGCCGCGGGAAACGAACACCCGTCCGGTGCCCAGCTCTGCCGTCAAGTAATCGGTACCGCCGTCGCCGCCGATGCTGTACTTGGCGACCTTGAACGTCTGCGCCGAGCTCACGCCTGGAAACGTCAGCGCCGCGCTGAGGAGCACAACGATTGTCGGTTTGGTCATACGATTCGGTTCCTCGGTGTCAGTTGGATCCCGCGGCCCGGGCGGTCGCGGGCGTCGGGTTCAGAATAAAGCGCGCCACATTCTGCTTCAGCTCCGTGAGCGCCGGCTCGTACAGATACATCATGTGGCCCGCGTCGTAGTACTTGAGCTTGATGTTGTCGCGCAACGCGGGCGACAACCCATCGAGGTGACTCACGGTGTATTCGGTCGCCAAGAACGGCGTCGCCAGGTCATAGTAGCCGTTCTCGATCTCGATGCGCAGGTACGGGTTCGTGATGAGCGCCTGCGCCAGATCCGAACCCACATAGGTCGTCGCCGCCCAGCCGCGTGAGCCCTCGCGCGTCCAATTCCACTGTCCCTGGTTGCCACCACCGAGACTGTACCGGTCCTGCGTGTCGAACTTGAGCTCCCCGCGTAGGTACGCGTTCACGGCGGCGGTGAATGCGCCCGTCACCGCCGAGGACTGCGGGTCTCCGGGAGCATTCTCGCTCAGGAGATCAGGCAGCGGGCCCGAGAACCGCGAGTCGAGCCGTCCGGTGACTAGGCCCCGGCTGCGCTGCAGCTCCGCCATGAACTGCCGCAGGGGCACACGGAGATCGGCCTTCAGCAAATAGTCTTCCGACAGCCCGGTGTACGCCGCCAGCTGTTTGGCGACCGCAGCCTTGCGGTCCGCGGCGAGCGTCGCGCCGGCCGCGAGCGCCGCCGAGTATTCGCCGAGTGCGTAGCGGCGCACGTCGGCGAGAAATCCCGGGACATTGCTCGGTGCGGGAATCACCTTGTGAAAGACGGCGGTCGCGGCGTAGCTCGGCAAATACAGGACGTAGGACAGGTCATGCCCGGGCGAGAACAGCAGCGTCTCGAAGTCGAGCACCGACGAGATCAGCACGATCCCATTCAGCGTCACACCATCGCGCTGCAGCCGATCGCCCAGCACCGCCGATCGCGTCGTGCCGTAGCTCTCACCGATCAGATACTTGGGTGAGGCCCAGCGGCCGTTGCGGCTTACGTACTGCGAGATGAACTGGGCGAGCGACTTCGCGTCTTCGTCCACGCCCCAGAAATCCTTGCCGGTCCCCTTCCCCACTGGCTTCGAGAACCCGGTGCCGATGGGATCGATGAACACCATATCGGTGACATCGATGAGGCTGCTCTGATTGTCCACGATCTGGTAAGGCGGCGGTGGGGTGAACGCCGCGTCCGTAGTCACAATGCGCCGCGGGCCAAAGGCACCCATGTGCAACCACGCGGATGCCGAGCCGGGCCCGCCATTATAGATGAAGGAAATGGGCCGCTGGCTCGGGTCCCTGGCGTCGGTGCGGGTATAGGCCGTGTAGTAGAGGACGCCAATCGACTCGTCTTTGTCGTTCTTGAGGAGCATCGTGGCGGCGGTGGCGCGATAGGGGACGAGTTGGCCACCGAACCGGATGGTGTGATCCGTCGCCGAGGATGCCTCGTTCGGGATCGGTGTCGCCTTGGCCGTGGTATCGCGATCGGCCGCCGCGGCGGTGGTATTGGGTCGCTGGGCACCCAGCGGCGTGGCGAGCATGCTCGCCACCAGGATGATCGTGCAGAAACGCATACGCTTCCCCTCCCTTCAAGGTCTAGAACGCACTGCAGGCGAAGCTAGCCCGGATCACTCGCGTTGACTACTCCGCCCCTTCCTACCATCAGCCGGCTAGTTATTGTTCTGAACTGACACGCGGCGACACGTGTCCCAGGCTGGGAGCGGTCCGTCACCTGCGACGGATCGAGGCGTTACCCAATCGGCCCCCCAGCCTTTGGCACCACAACAATGGGAGCAGCATTCGATGGGCGCCTCGACAATCACCTCACCGACCCGTGACCTCCTCGCGGAGATCGATGAACTTCGCATCACTCGCCGTGCCGCGATCCTCGCACACAACTATCAGCGTCCGGAAATCCAGGACCTCGCCGACGTCGTGGCCGACTCGCTGCAGATGGCCCGTCGCGCCACGGAGCTCGATGCCCCGATCCTGGTGATTTGCGGTGTGCATTTCATGGCGGAAACCGCGGCGATCGCGAACCCCGACAAGCGCATCCTCATTCCCGACCGCACCGCGGGCTGTTCGCTGGCCGCCACGATTCAAGCGGCCGACGTGCGCGCCTGGCGCACGGCGCATCCGGACGGCGTCGTGGTCGCCTACGTGAATACCGCGGCCGACGTGAAGGCCGAGGCGGACTACTGCTGCACTTCGGGGAACGCGGTCGCGGTCATCCGCGCGCTCCCGCCCGACGTCCCCGTCCTCTTTCTCCCTGACGTGTTTCTCGGCAATTACTTGCGCAAAGTCACCGGCCGGCAGCTCGACGTCTGGATGGGTGAGTGTCACGTGCACGCCGGGCTCACGCGCGAGATGCTGGAGCAACGCCGCGTCGAGTATCCCGACGCAGAGTTTCTGGTGCATCCGGAGTGCGGCTGCGTGACGAGCGCGATGTACTACGCCGAGACCGAAGGTGACGTCGCCGGAGGCCGCACGCAGATCGTGTCGACCGAGCAGATGATGCGGCGCGCCCGGGTCTCGCCCGCGCGCCGCTTCGTGGTCGCCACGGAAACGGGCGTGCTGCATCGCCTGCGGCGCGAGAACCCCGGCAAGGAATTCGTCGCGGCTCGCGAGGGCGCCGAATGCCGGTACATGAAGCAGATCACGCTGGAGAACCTGCGCGACTCGCTCCGCGACCTGCAGTACGAAGTGACGGTCGCCCCCGAGATCGCCGTGCGCGCGCGCCGCGCCATCGACCGGATGCTCGCAATTGGCTGAGTCACCGAAGTTCGGGCTGCTCGAGGTCCGCCGCGCGCTCGCGGAAGATCGCGCGCGCGATGACATCACGACGCGCTTGCTCGGACCAGCCGCCGATCGGTCGGCGGAGGCGCGCTTCGTCGCTCAGGCCCCGCTCGTGATCGCCGGTTTGCCGCTCCTCACGACGGTGTTTCGCGAGCTCGATTGGCGGGCAGCGATCACGCTGAGCACGACCGAGGGCTCCTGGGTCGAGGCGGGAACGACGGTGGCGACGGTGCGCGGCGTCGCGAGCGCCTTGCTGGCCGGCGAACGCGTGGCGCTCAACTTCCTGCAGCGGCTCTCGGGCGTGGCGACGCTCACGCGCCGGGCCACCGCTGCGGTAAAGGACACCCCCGCGAAAATCACTCACACCCGCAAGACCACGCCCGGCTTGCGGAACCTCGAGCTGTATGCCGTGGCCATCGGCGGGGGCGTCGAAAACCGTGCCTCACTGGCGGTCGCGATCCTCTGGAAGGACAACCACTGGGCGCTGCTGAATGGCCGCTCGCTGCGGGATGCGTTGCAAACGTCGCCGCCGGGCGTGCCGATCATCGTCGAAGTAGAATCGGAGTCGCAGCTCGAGGCCGCGCTCGCGGCGGGCGTGACGCATTTGCTCATCGACAATCAGCCGCCAGAAGTGCTCGCCGCCTGGGTGCGGCGCGCCGGACCCGGCGTGACGATCCAGGCATCAGGCGGGATCACCGCCGAAACAGTGCGCGCCTACGCGGAGGCGGGGGCCTCCCTGATCGCCATCGGCGCGCTCACCCACTCCGCCCCTGCCGCGCCGATTCGCTGCGACATCAGCGCCGCCGCGACCGCCGGGGGGGGGGCTCCAGCCGTCTCCACCGCGCCAGCACCGCGTTGACCTGCGCGCGCGCCCGCGTACAGGCCGCCACCTGCGCCGCGGTCGGCGCCACGTCCGCATCTTGCATCGCCATCGCCGCCGCGAGCGCGGCTCGACTCGCGCTTTCCAAGGTCGGAGGCGTGGCGGGAGCGGGTTGGCCGGGACGAGCGAGGGCGCGTGGCGCACGCGCCGGCGCGGCCGGCGCCAGCGATTCGACCTGCGCGCGCGCAGCGCCACTCAGCGAATCGACACGGGCCCGCGCCTGGAGATACGCGGCATGGGACGCCGCGGCCAGGTCGTACATCTCGCGCGAGAGCGCGGCCAGCTGGCGCAATCCGGCTGGCGGCGTCTTGACGCGCGGATCGAGGCGCAGCGTGAGCGGCTGCGTGTACGACTTTCCTTCTACTGTAAGGCGAACCGTGTAGCGACCCGGCGCTGCCCACGGGGTGACCGGCGTGCGCTCGCTGCGGTGCGGTACCGCGCCCGTGGCTTCGACTTCGCCCGTGCGCGGGTTATCACCGATCGGCTGATAGCGCGTGTCCCACCTGAAGCGGTGTAGTCCGGCGTGAGTCGCCAGACGTTGTTGTGGCGCCGGCCAATAGAGTGGCAAGCCGCAATCAGCCGCCCCTGGATTCTTCTGGCACACACGATCGTAGGACGCCGGATCGAGGGCCGGATCGGGATCGAGCACGGGATCGTCGCTCGAGTAGGAACGGATCAGCCGTCCTGACGCGTCGACGATTTCCAGTTTCACCGATCCAGCGGCATTCGCAGCCAGGGCGTAATCGATAATCGCGCCCGCGGCCGGATTCTGAGCGGCCGGGAGCTCGGGTGGCCAGGGGGTTGGCTCGTTGGTGCCGAAGCGCACGCGCACCGCGGTCTGCGGCGTGACGACGTAGGTGCCCGCGCGACCTCGCGATCTGGCGAGCTGCCGGATCGGTGTCAGACCGTCGAGAATCCAGAAGCCACGGCCGTGCGTCCCCGCCACCAGATCGGCGCAGACGCAGGTGCTGTCGTCTTTCACCTGGATGTCGCGCACGGAAATCGCGGGCATGTTCAGCCGCAGTGACTGCCAATTCGCGCCGTCGTCAAGTGAGACCCAGACCTGCGCATCCGTTGCGGCATAGAGGAGTCCCGGCACGCGCGGATCCTCACGAATGGAATTGGCGACCGCATTATCCGCGATGCCGTGATTGATTTCCGTCCACGTCCTGCCGTCGTCGTGCGTCCGCCAGAAATGCGGATGCATGTCGTCGATGCGGAGGGTGTTCGCCGCCGCGTACGCGGTCCGCGCATCGAAATGCCCCGCTTCGATGTTGAAGATGCGCGTCCACGGCTTGATCGCCGCCGGCGTGACATTCTTCCAGGTCGCCCCGCCGTCCGTCGTGACCTGAATGTTCCCGTCGTCCGTGCCGGCCCACAGCACCGCCCCGCTTTTCGGTGATGGCGAGAGCGCCGTGATCGCACCGCGCGGCGCCGGCGTGACGCTGCTCGCGTACCGCCCCGCACTCGCCGGAACGGTCCACGTCTGCCGCGCCAGATCGGGACTGATGCGGGTCCAGGTGTGTGCGCGGTCGACCGACTTCCAGACGACGTTGGACGTGTAGTACAGCACGTTCGGATTCACCGGCGACCAGATGAGCGGCATAGTGCGCACGTTGCGGCCGAACTTCTCGCCGCGCGCCGCCGAATCGGGCCCCACCTGCGCGGTTTGCCCGGTGCGGCGGTCGTAGCGCGACACGCCGCGGCGCGCGCTCCCGAACACGACTTCGGGATCGCGCGGATCGGGTGCGGCGATGCCGTATTCCTGAATGTTCGCCGGATGCCAGTCGTGGAACGTGATTTCACCGTCATCCGAGCGACTGGCGACGCAGATCGACCCCGAGTCCTGCTGCCCGCTGCACACGCGATACGGAAACCCGTTGTCCGTCGTGACGTGATACACGGCGGCGGTGGGTTGCGTGTACCAGTTGCTCCACGATTCGCCGCGATTCGACGAGACCACGGCGCCCTGATCGGACACCGCCAGGATCAGGTTCGGATCGGTGGGGTGGATCCAGATGCGCTGATAGTCATCACCGCCGGGCGAGCCACGCACCGCCGACCAGCTCGTGCCACCGTCTTCCGTGCGCCACATGACGATCGACGCACTGTAGACGACGTTGTCGTTCTTGGGGTCGACGACGATCGGCGGCAGGTCGCCGCCACCGATGCGGCCGAGGGGGCGTTGATCGGCGGTGGCGGTGGTGGTGTCTCCGACAACCGCCGCGCCAGGGATGCGGGTGCGCAGTGTCCAGTGCGCGCCGGCGTCGCTCGACTTGTAGAAACTGACCGGTCCCGAGCCGCCCGCGGGATTCACCGAGGCGATCATCGCATAGATCACCTGCGGATTGGACGGCGCGATGGCGATGTTCGCTTCGAGCACCGGCGGTAGACCGTTCGTGAGCTGCGTCCACGTCGTACCGCCGTCGATCGACTTGTAGATCCCGCCCGCCCCCGGCCACGTCGAGTCCGGTCCGAACGCGGCGTACTCGTAAAAGGTCGACTGCTGCTGCCACAGCGCCGCATACACCGTGTTGGGATTACTCGGAACGATCCGGACTTCGTTCCCGCTCGTGTACTCGTCCTTGTAGAGCACCTTCTCGAACGTGCGGCCGCCGTCCGTCGAGCGATAAATGCCGCGCTCGGCGTTGGGCCCGTAGGGGTGGCCGAGTGCCGCGACGAAAAGGCGGTCGGGGTTAGTAGGATCGACGTCCACATACGCGATCATCTGGGTCTCGGCCAGACCGAGCTGCGTCCACGTGCGGCCGGTGTCGTTGGAGCGATACATCCCGTTGCCGGTGGCGAGATCGGGTCGGATGATGCCCGCCCCGGTGCCGACGTAGATGATGTTGGGACTGGACGGCGCGACGGCGATGGCGCCGATCGAGCCGGTCGCTTCACGATCGAACAGCGGCTCCCAGTTGGAGCCGTAGTCGCTTGAGCGCCACAGGCCGCCGTTGTCGAATCCGATGTAGAACACCGTCGGTTGGCCCGGCAGACCGGCGAGTGCGCGGGCGCGTCCCGCTCGGAACGGGCCGATCGTGCGCCAGCGCAACGCGCCGCTGAGATCGGGGTTTTGTGCGGTGGCACGTGCCGGCAGCAGCGCCACGAGGGTAAGCGCTACGACAGAGATTCGCATGTGCACCGCCTGTGTTATTCGCTGAGTCGCTTCGGTCCGGCGCTTGTGGGTGGAGGTGGGACTTGCTGCGACGGGGGCGTCTGGGACGTCTCGTCGGTGTTGCCGATCTCGCGCAGCCCGCGCTTGAACTCCTGAATGCCCTTACCGATCGACGCGCCGATCTCCGGGATTCGCTTCGTTCCGAACATCAGCATGACGACCACGACGAGAATCAGGATGTGCCAGATACTGAGGTCGGCCAGCATCGCAATTCCTTAGAAAGCAGGTTTCTCAAAGGTACAGCGAAGGGTTCCTCTGAGTAAGTTGTTCCCGATGTGCAACGTATATCCGCTGGTTCTGCTCGCGCTCGTGCAAGCTGCCGGTCCAGACTCCGTCGTCTATGATCTCTCTACCACCAGCCATCTCGAGGTACGCACCGGCAAGGCCGGCTTGCTGGGCTTTGCAGGTCACGAGCACCTGATTCGAGCGTCTGGCTTCTCGGGGCTCATCGTCCTCTATCCAGACCAGCCCGCAGCGTCGCACGTAACTGTCTCGGTCGCCACGGACCGACTGGAGGTCCTGACGCCCCCCGATACCGCGGAAATCCGGAAGGTCACCGCGGCAATGCGCGAGGAAGTGCTGGACGTACCGCACTATCCGGACATCACACTGACCGCGCGAGCCATGGAGCGCGCGGGAGACACGCTGCGACTTCAGGGGGCACTCACGATCAGGGGTCAGACTCGTGAGGTGCCGCTGGTGGTGCAGGTTCTCATCGGGCCCGATACCCTGCGCGCGAACACCACGTTTACCGTCAAGCAGACGGATTTCGGGATCCGACCGTATCGTGGCGGGCCCGGCGGCACGGTGCGCGTGGCGGATCAGGTGACGTTCGTGATCGAGGCGGTGGCCATCCGCCGCCTATGACGTTCGCCTGGTCTCCCACCGACCCTTATCTCCAGCGCAGCCGGCTGCGCCGCTTCGCCGAAGCCCACGGCCACCATGACTACGCGTCGCTGCAGCGTTGGTCGATCGAAGACCAAGAGCCGTTTTGGCGCGCCGTCGACCGCGACATCGGCCTGGTGTGGCGCACGCCCTACGACCGCGTGCTCGACTCCTCGCGCGGCATCCCGTGGACCACCTGGTGGCTTGGCGGCCGGATGAACTACGTCGAGTCGGCGCTGCGCCATAGCCCGTCACGCACCGCCATCATCTTCGAAGGTGAGGAAGGCGTGACGGCGCGGATCACGTACGGCGAGCTGGCGACCGCCGTGCGCCGCTGCGCTGCCGGTCTGCGCGCGCTCGGCATTCGTGCCGGGGATCGCGTCGGCATCTTCCTGCCGCTCACGCCCGAATGTGCGATCGCCACGCTCGCAGTGTCGGCGATCGGTGCGATCTTCACGCCGATTTTCTCGGGATACGCGAGCGACGCGATCGCCGGCCGGCTACGTGACTGCGATGCGACCGTCCTGATCACGGCCGACGGCTTCCGCCGCCGTGGGCAGGTGGTCCCGATGAAAGAGACGGCCGACGCGGCGGTGGATCGGGCACCCGGCGTGCGCACCGTCATCGTCGTCCCGCGGCTTGGCCGTGACATCCGGCTCCGTCATCGGGAAGTATCGTGGGATTACATCATGAGCCAGGGGAGCGACGAGACAATCGCCGACACGTCCCCCGAAGATCCCTACATGCTGATCTACACGTCGGGCACGACCGGCCGACCGAAAGGCGCGGTGCACGTACACGGCGGCTTCCCGGTGAAAGCCGCGCAGGATCAGGCGCACGTGTTCGACTTGCAAGCGGGCGACGTGCTCTGGTGGTTCACCGACATCGGCTGGATGATGGGTCCGTGGCTCATCGCGGGCGGTTTGATCAACGGCGCGACGATCGTGCTGTACGACGGCGCACCCGATTATCCGGACGCGAGTCGAGTGTGGTCGATCGTCGAGCGTCATCACGTGACGCACCTCGGCATCTCCCCGACGGCGATCCGTGGTCTGATGCGGGCGGGCGAAGAGCCGGTGCGCCGCCACGATCGCTCCTCGCTGTTTGTGCTAGGCTCTACCGGCGAGCCGTGGAATCCAGAGCCGTGGTGGTGGTACTTCGGCGTCGTCGGTGAGAAACGCGCGCCGCTCATCAACTACTCCGGCGGCACCGAGTGCTCAGGCGGAATTCTCGGCTGCACGACCTGGACACCGCTCAAACCCACTGCGTTCGCGGGTCCAGTACCGGGAATCGCTGCCGATGTGGCCGACTCGCACGGCCGATCGCTGCGCGGCGCCGTGGGCGAGCTGGTCATTCGCAAGCCGTGGCCAGGGATGACGCGCGGGTTCTGGCGGGATCCCGACAAGTACCTCGCCACCTACTGGAACCGCTACCCCAATGTCTGGGTGCACGGTGACTGGGCACGCATCGATGCAGACGGATTCTGGTACATCGAGGGCCGCTCCGACGACACGCTCAAGGTGGCCGGCAAGCGGATTGGGCCCGCGGAGGTCGAGTCTGCCGCGACGGCACATGTGGCGGTACTCGAGGCCGCGGCGATCGGGGTGCCGCACGAGCTGAAGGGCGAAGCGATCGTGGTGTTCGCGGTGCTGCGGACGGGCTACGAGAGCTCGGCTGCCGTGGCGCACGAGATCGGGGAGACGATCGCCGAGCGCCTGGGCCGGCCGCTCCGGCCCGATGTGGTGCGCTTCGTGTCCGATCTGCCGAAGACGCGCAACGCGAAGATTCTGCGGCGCGTGATCCGCGCCGCCTATCTCGGCAAGGACGATCTCGGCGATCTCTCCTCGCTCGAGAATCCGGTGGCGGTGGAGCAGATCAAGGAGCTACGGGTTGCCACCTAGCCACGCCTGACCGATGGCGTTCGGCGTGCCTTCGATCCGTACCGTCGCACGCTCGAATCCCGCAACTCTCACACTCGCCGCAAACGGGCCGTCCGATCGCTGTACTTCCACGCGGACCGTGTCACCCATCCGGAGGCTCAGCAGCTTGGTCCGCAGCTCGCTCCAAGTTCTCACCGGCGCGCCATTCATGGCGACGAGGCGATCCCGGCTGTGCAGGCCCGCCCTGCCCCAGACGCTCGCGGGACTTGTGACGATCAGCTTCACGCCGCTGTCGCCGTCCGGTTCCCAACCATAGATGCGAAGATCACGCTCGGGCTCGCCATTGGAGACCGCCGGCGCGCGCGTGACGCTCGTCTTCAGGCCGATCAAGCCGAGAAAGCGATCGAAATCGATCGCAGCGGCATTGCGCACGTGAGCCTCGAAGAACGGCGTCACGTCGCACGTGCAGACCGTCTCGACTGCCTGCTCGACCACTCGGCCATCGATGGCTGAGGTACCATTGAAGAGCAGTCGCATCACGTCGTCCATCGAGCGCCGCCCGTGCGTGGCGTTGCGAATGATCAGATCGAGCATCGTGCCGATCAGCTCGCCCTGGAGGTGCGTGCTCGGACTGTAGTCGCCGAGGGCGCCAGGTTCGGAGTTGTAGGCGACCCGGCTCACCTGCTCGGCCGAGAAGCGCGTGTACGCCGGGTTGTTTTGGTAGCTCGACATGAGCCGCTCGAGATGGGCGATGCGGGTCGAGTCGTGGAGCTGCATGCCCGCGCGGCGCAGCAGCAGGTCAGCGTAGAACATCGTCAGGCCTTCACTGAACCAGAGGGTCGACACTGGCGACTGGGTACGGTAATCGACGTCGCGATACTCGCTCGGCCGCATCGCCATCAGGTTCCAGGTATGAAAGAACTCGTGCGCCGTCTCCATCAGAAGCGCATGCGGGTCGCTCCCAAGGTCTTTGCTCGGCGCACCGATCGTGACCGAGTTGCGATGCTCGAGCGCGCCGTAGGCGCCATCCTGAAAGAGGAATGTGTAGTCGCGATAGGGCGTGTGACCGAACAACGCAATCGTCTGGCGCACCGTCTGTTGCACACTCGAAACGAACGCGGCGGTGTCGAACGCCACGGCATCGGGCAACGGCCAGTAGATGACGCGATGCGGGATACCTCCCTCGACAAATCGCCACTCCCGGAAGCGTCCGACCAGAATCGGATCGTCCACGAGTGTCGCGGCGTTCTCGGCCACAAACCGGTGAGGATCGACCGTTCGTCCGAGGCCGGTGGCGATCGCCCAGCCAGCCGGCAGATCGAGTGTGACCATGACCGGCATCCGCTCGGCGCCCAGTAAGTACATGAACGCGTGGGGACCGCCGACGAGTCCACCGGTCGGTGCGAGAAACGGTCGCCATGCCGCGCGTGGCGACCGCTCAGCCGGCGGCGGCGCGATCCGATAGCGCACCGAGACTACCCCGCGCGGCGCGACGACTTGCCAGACGGCGCTGTCGACTTTCGTGAACGTTGCCGAGCTGGGTTCGACGGCAAAGTCGCGCACGTAACGCCAGTAGCGGTCGTCGTACTCGGGATGCGCCGCCATGGCGAGCCGGAACGTGTCCGAGACGGTGCGGAGGCGGATCTCGACAGACCAGCCGGAGAGATCGGCGCTGTCCACGCGGAGCGTGTACTGGACGGCCGGCTTCACCACGGGATGCGGGTGTGTGAAGAGCGCCACGAGAAGGGCGAGAGGTGTTGTCATACTCTTTGGACGACAGTCACGCCCGGGGCGTTTGAACCATATTCTCCGTCGGTGAGCCCGTCACTCCTGGCCCTCGTCCTGGCCAACGCGATCCCGATCGTGGGGGTGCTGTTCCTCGGTTGGACCGTCTTCCCGTTACTCCTGCTGTACTGGCTCGAGAACGTGGTCGTTGGCGGTTTCAACGTCGCCAAAATGCTGCTCGCACAGCCCAGCGAGCCGGTTTCCTGGTTGGGCAAGTTGTTTCTGATCCCCTTTTTCATCGTGCATTTCGGCGGCTTCACATACGTACATGGTGTGCTGGTGGTCGCGTTCTTCGGTCCGAAAGGCGCCCAACCCTTCGATCTTTTGACTGCCGTGCCCGCCGCGATCCGCGCCAATCACCTGGGCTGGGGGCTCCTGAGCCTCACCGCGAGTCACGGACTCTCCTTCTACTGGAATTATCTCCAGAACGGCGAGTTTCAGCGTGCGTCGCTCAATACGCTCATGGGGCAGCCGTACGGCCGGATCGTTGTGCTGCACCTGACGGTGTTGTTCGGCGGGTGGATCGTGATACTGCTTGGCTCACCAGTCCCGGCCCTGATCATTCTGATCGCGTTCAAGACCGCAGCCGACTGGCGCGCGCACAAGGCGGAGCGGAGAAAGTTTGCGACTCAACGTCCTTGACGACTGCGGCGATTCCACCGTGACGGACCCCCGCACGGCGTCGCGGGTATCCGCTAAGTCCTGCCATGAACCGCCGCACGTTCTTGACGAGCACTGCGAGCGCCGCCGGCGCCATCGCGCTCGGCTGCCGGCACGCCGGCCCCGATTCGCCGTCCATCACATCCTCACTCGTCGCACGGCCCGACCCCGCCTCGACCGGGATCGAGCATGTCGTCGTCTTCATGATGGAGAACCGCTCGTTCGACCACCTCCTCGGCTGGCTGCCCAGTGCCGACGGACGGCAGGCGGGGCAGACCTACCTCGATGCCGCGGGCGTCCCGCACTCGACATTTCCTCTCGCGCCAGACTTCCAGGGCTGTGCTCATAAGGATCCTGATCACTCCTATGCCGGCGGACGGGTGGAATACGACGGCGGAGCGTGTGACGGGTGGCTGCGCGTCAATGACGTGTTCTCGATCGGTTACTACCGCCAAGAGGATCTCGGTTTCCTCGGTCACGCCGTCTTCGACTGGACCTCCTTTGACCGATACTTCTGCGCGATCCTCGGACCGACGTTCCCCAACCGCATTTACCAGCACGCGGGCCAGACGGATCGGATCGCAAACACCCCGCAATTGTCGCAGCTCCCGACGATCTGGGACCGCCTCGCCGCGCAGGGACTGGACGGTCGCTACTATTTCACTGATGTCCCGTTCCTCGGGTTGTGGGGCCATAAGTACCTGCCGATCAGCCGTCCGATCGGCGCTTTCTTCCTTGACTGCGCAGCAGGGACGCTGCCGCACGTCGCGTTCGTCGACGGAAGTTTCCTCCAGGAGCTGACCGGGACCGGGGCGGACGACCATCCGCATGGTGATGTGCGCAGGGGCGAAGCGATGATGAACCGCATCTATGCGGCGGTGACAAGCAGCCCCGCGTGGAGCCGGACGGTGCTCGTCATCAACTTCGATGAGTGGGGCGGATTCTTCGACCACGTCGAACCGCCCGTGGCGCCCATTCCGCCAGCCGACCTCGCCGCCGGCAACGCGGACGGCCGGCTCGGCTTTCGCACGCCCACCCTGCTGATCTCACCATTCGCGCGGCGCGGGCAAACGTCGCACGTCGTGTACGACCACACGTCCGTGCTGCGAATGATCGAGTGGCGTTGGGGTTTGGACCCGCTCACCGTCCGCGACGCAACGGCGAACAACCTGGCTGATGAATTGGACTTCACCCAGCCCGATCCCACGCCAGGGCCCGTCTACACCGTCCCCGACGTCATCGGCAAGTTTTGCCCAATCGACCCGAGGGAGATCGTCACGGCCACCGCGCCGAGTCTCGGAGCACGTGCCTACTGGAGGACGCTGCGCGACGTCGCGCGGCGGCATGGGTGGAGGGTCTGAGGGATCCCAGATCGCCGCTTGACTTTTCCGGTCCAACTGGAGATTGTTGTGGCGAGCGAACAAGCCAGACCGAGAGAGGACCTGGGACAGCGTCTCAGGTCCGTTTTCGTTTAGGCCCCGCTCACCGGCGCCGGAATCACAGTTCGCGGCGCACCGCATGGTGACGACGCGCGACGCCGGGAACAGTTTTTAGCACAGGAGTTTCATCAGATGGCACGTATCACCGGTACCGTGAAGTGGTTCAACGATGCGAAGGGGTTCGGCTTCATCACGCCCGAGAACGGCGAGAAGGACTGCTTCGTGCATCACACCGCAATTCAGGAACAGGGCTTCAAGTCCCTGACCGAAGGCCAGCGAGTCGAGTTCGAAGTCGTGCAGGGCCAAAAGGGCCCGGCGGCGCAGAACGTCGTCAAGCTCTAACCACCGCGGTACGCAGTAGGACACGGCGCTCTCCAACGAGGGCGCCGTTGTTTTTTTATGCTAATCTAGAGGATGAGTTTCCCGGCAGTCGACGAGAGAGTCTCCGAGGACCAAGATGACCCCAACTAATCCGTCGAACCCCCTCTCGCGCCGCGAATTCGCGGAGCTCGCCTCCCTGGCCGTCGCTGGCATCGTGCTGCCCGGCACCGAACGAGCTCAGCCACGTCCGCCTCAGGCGTTCGCGCTCGAGGAAACCACGATCGCCCAACTCCAGGACGGCATGAAAGCCGGACGCCTCACGGCGCGCGGCGTCACCCAGGCGTACTTGGACCGGATCGCCGCGCTCGACCGCCAGGGGCCCACGCTGCGCGCGGTCCTCGAGACGAATCCTGACGCGCTCGCGACCGCGGACGCGCTGGACGGCGAGCGGCGCCGCGGCAAGGTGCGTGGTCCGCTCCACGGCATCCCGGTCATCGTCAAGGACAACATGGAGACGCACGACAAGATGCAGACGACCGCGGGCTCCCTCGCCCTGGAGGGCAACGTCGCGGCGCGCGATGCGTCCATCGTCGAAAGATTGCGCGCCGCGGGCGCCGTGATTCTGGCCAAAGCGAATCTCTCGGAGTGGGCCAACTTCCGGTCCAGTCGCTCGTCGAGCGGCTGGAGCGGCCGCGGTCGCCAGTGCCGGAACCCCTACGTGCTAGATCGCACGCCGTCGGGATCGAGCTCCGGGTCGGCGGTGTCGGTGAGCGCCAATCTGTGCACGGTCGCGGTGGGCACCGAAACGGACGGCTCGATCATCAGCCCGGCGAACACCTGCGGCATCGTCGGCATGAAACCGACCGTGGGCCTGGTGAGCCGCGCGGGGATCATCCCGATCGCCCACAGCCAGGACACCGCGGGACCGATGGCGCGCACCGTGGCCGACGCCGCCGCGCTGCTTACGGCGCTGGCCGGCGTGGACCCGCGCGATCCAGCGACGGCAGACGCCCAAGCCCATGTCGCGAAGGACTACACCGCGTTTCTCGACGCGAGCGGATTGAAGGGGGCGCGCATCGGTGTCCAGGCGCGCATCGGCAACAATCCGATCGTGGACACGGTGCTGGAGCAGGCGATCGCGGTACTCAAGACCCAGGGCGCCGAGGTCGTGGACCCCGCCCCCATCGAAACGGCCGGCCAGCTGGGCACGAACGAGCGCGACGTCCTGCAATACGAATTCAAGACGGATCTGAACGCTTATCTCGCCACGATGCCCGTCACCGTAAAGCCGCGCACCCTCGCTGACCTAATCGCGTTCAACGCGGCAAACGAGGACCGCGAGATGCCCTACTTCGGGCAGGAGACGTTCGTCGCCGCGCAGGCCCGGGGGCCGCTCACCGAGCAGGCCTACCTCGACGCGCGCGGCAAGTGCATCGAGCTGACCCGCACCAAGGGCATCGACGCGACGATGGACAAGTACAAGCTCGACGCGATGCTCGGGCCCTCGGGCGGCATCGCGTCACTCGTCGACCTCGCGGGGGGCGGGGGGGGTGGGGGCGGCGCCGGCAGCTCGCAGTTCCCCGCGGTCTCGGGATACCCGCACATCACGGTACCGGCGGGTTTCCACTTTGGCCTGCCGCTCGGCGTCTCGTTCTATGGGCGCGCCTGGAGCGAGCCGGTGTTGCTGCGGGTGGCGTACGCGTTCGAGCAGGCGACCAAGGCACGCCGGGCGCCCGGCTTCACGCCGACGCTGGCCTTGAGCTAGCGCACTCGCGCCACCTCGTACAGGTACTCGACGTACGAGCGCGTGCCGCCATCGATGCCCTGCACTTTGGGATTCGTGGACTCGATGACGTAGTACTCATCCGGGGCGTGGGCGCCGCTCCCGTGGCCGAGGCCGAAGTGTCCGGCCGCGAGCTTCAACGGCTCACCGGTGAAGACATAGCCGGGCCAGGAGCCCGCGTTGCGCGGCAGCAGAATCGGCTCGATCCGCGAGCGACGGTACACCGCTTCCTGCGCTCGAATCACCATCGCGTCGCGCGCCGTGCTCGTGGGATCGTAGCCGCCCGTCATGTTGACCTCGATATCACCGAAGCCACCTTTGACGAGATGCGCCTTGAGCGTGGCGAGCGCGTCGGCGGCCGTCATGTCCGGGACGAGCCGCAAGTCGAGCTTCGCGACGGCGCGATGCGGCAGAATCGTCTTGCCGCCGGGACCGGTGTAGCCACCGACAAGTCCCTCGATGTTGACGGTGGGGCGCGACATCAGCATTTCGAGCGCCTCCGTCCAGCTCGCATCGTGGACCCAGTGCTGCACGCCGAGGAGCTGCTTTGCGGCGTTCTCGTCCAGGCGGGCGGCGGCGGCGGCGATCATCGCCTTTTCGTCCGCGGAGAGCGGCCGAGCCTTGTCGGCGAAGTTGTCGATCGCGGGATCGTTGCCGTCGGGTGACACCAGCGTCGCAAGTGCCTGCACCAGGTGCCACGCGGGGCTGTCGACTCTGGCCTTATTGCTCGAGTGAATGTCGGCGCGCGGACCGCGTCCCCAGCGCTCGCCGCTCGACACGAGCTCGCATTCGATCACGCCCTTGGCGCCGAGGGTGATCGTGACCTGGCCGTCCAGGCCCTGGGCGGCAGATGGCATGAAGATGCCGACGCCGGGCTTCAGCGCCGCGAGCACTTCTGGCCGCCGCACGATCTGCGGGAAGTGCGGCGAGCCGATCTCCTCTTCGCCTTCGGCGACGAGCACGAGGTTCACCGGGAACTTGCGGCCGGCGCCGCGAATCGCGTGCAGCGCGGCGAGGAATGTGGCCTCGGGGCCCTTCTGGTTCACCGCGCCGCGCCCCATCACGACCTTGCCCAACCCTGGTTTGTCCACGAGCGCCGCGTCCCACGGCGGCGATGACCATTCCGCCGGGTCGACCTGTTTGACGTCGTACATGAAGTAGATACCCAGCGTCTTCGGCGCGCCCGCGTCGAGCGTCGCGAAGATGCCCGGCTGGCCGTCGCTGGGGATTTTCGTGACCTGCTGGAAGCCTGCGTCGCGCAGCAGCCGCATCGTCAGCTCGCAGCCTTCATTCATACCGCGGTTTTCGGCCGCGATCGACGGCTGGCGCATCCATTCCTGGAGCCGTTGCACCGATTCGTCGTGGCGGCGTTCGATCTGCGCGAAGATGGGGGCGAGCTCGGACTGTTGGGTTCGCACGAAGGGCGGCAGGGTGAGGGCGGCGGCGGCGGCCGTTGCATCCTGGAGAAAGGCTCGACGATCGATCATGGCAACCTCAGGCGCGAGTCAGGTTGGGGATTAGGCCGAGTGCCGCGTTCAGGCAGCGAACGAACGGCAACATGAGCCGGAAGTCTTTCTCGAGACCATCGGCCAGACGGGGCGACAGCACTTCCCGGTCGCTCAGCTGTCGGCCGATCGTAAAGGATTGATAGCGCAGCCACCGCGCGGCCGGATGCGCTTCGCTGAACCCTCGCGGCATCCGTTTCAGCATTGCTTCGTCATCGAGGGCGCCGAACCGGCGGCGCGCCGCCGGACGTTCGACGATTCGCCCGAACCGTTTGGGATCGTCGGCGATCGCGTCGCGGATCTTGTCCAACGCCGGACGCGGCGGCATCCAGATCCCGGCCCCGACGAATGATTTCTTAGGCTCGAGATGGAAGTACAATCCGGCGCTGCCCGCTTCGGCGTCGCCGCCCACCCGATGATCGGCCGCGTTGTGTCGGAACCAGCACGCCGCGTGCGTCTTGTACGGCGACTTGTCCTGCGAGAAGCGGATATCGCGATGGATCCGGAACATCGACCGCTTCGGGTCTCCCGTCAGCTCGGCTGCAAAGCGGGCGAACCGGACGTCCATCTCCTCGATCAGGGCGCGCATCGGCGCGCGGATGTGCGCCTCGTAATCGTCACGGTGCCCCTCGAACCACGGCTTCTTGTTGTTGTGGGCGAGGTCTCGCAGAAAGTGCAGCGAGCGTGTGGTGAACGGCATGGTAATCGGAAACGTTAGCGTGCTGGTGCCACGTCGTACAGCCAGGGCCACGATCGCCTCCTTACAAATCTCTTACGTCGACGAACCGCTGCGACGCTGGCCGATATGTACGGGGCGACTAGCGCGTCGCGCGCACTTGACACAGAATCCACGCCGTGAATTTGCTCGCTGTGGTTCCTTTCATTGGAGGTGTCCCATGCAGGTTCGACCCTATGTGCTGTTGATTGCGTGCGCCGTTCTGCCCCGGGCGCTCGCCGCCCAAGCGACGAAGGCGCCTGCTCCCCCCGCCCCTCCGGCCGCGTCTGCTGCGACGTCGACGAGTCCCGTTGCGGACGCGCTGCGCCAGGCGCAGCAGCGGTATTCGCGCATTCTGATTGCTGCCGCCGAGGCGATGCCGGCGGACAAGTACACCTATCGGCCCACACCGGCGCAGATGAGCTTCGCGCAGATCCAGGTCCACCTTGCTAACGAAGGCAACGACCTCCTGTGCAGCAAGACCGCGGGCGTCGCGGCGCCGCAGCGTACGGCGGCGGATAGCACGCTCAGCAAGGAACAGCTCGTCGCGCGGCTCAAGGAGACGTTTACGTTCTGCGAGACGGCGTTCGCGCATCTCGACGATTCAAAGTTGAATGAGCCGATTCAGCTGTTCGGCCCGAATCCCTTCTCCCGTGCGGCCGCGATCTTGATCACCGTGGGCGACTGGGCGGATCACTACAGCCAGGAAGCCAACTACCTGCGGCTGAACGGCGTCCTACCGCCCACGGCGCAGCGCCGCAGCATGTAGCCCTTACCCCCTTTATCCCCCTCTCCATTGTGGAGAGGGGGCGAGAGGTCGGCCGTCGATGGAAGTCATTGTTCAGCGAGACTATGCGGCGATGAGCAAGGTCGCCGCACAGATCGTCGCGGAATTGCTCAACACCAAGCCGAACGCCGTGCTGGGCATGGCGACGGGCTCCACGCCGTTGGGTCTCTACCAGGAGCTCGTTCGCCTGCACCAGAAGGAGCAGCTCGACTTCTCCCGCGTGACGACGTTCAATCTCGACGAATACGTCGGCCTCCCCGTGAATCACCCGCAGAGCTATCACTATTTCATGCACGAGCATTTTTTTCGGCATGTGAACATCCCGCCGCACAACATCAACATTCCGTCCGGAACGACCAGCAACTATCCTGCCTTTTGCGCGTGGTACGAGAAGCGCATCGCGGACTGCGGCGGGATCGACCTGCAGATCCTCGGCATCGGTACCGACGGGCACATCGCGTTCAACGAGCCGACCAGCTCACTCAGCTCGCGCACTCGCCTCAAGACGCTCTCCAAGCAGACGATCGATGACAACGCCCGATTCTTCGACCGCCGCGAGGATGTGCCCGTGTACGCCATCACCATGGGGGTCGGCACGATTCTCGACGCGCGCAAGCTGGTACTCGTGGCGGGCGGCAAGAGCAAGGCAAAGGCGATCGCGCAGGCGGTCGAAGGACCGGTGACCAGCATGGTGACGGCCAGTGCGCTGCAGCTGCACCGCGACGCGATCGTGATCGTGGACGCGGAAGCGGCCGCCGGGCTGACGATGCGCGACTACTACGAATTCATCTACGCCGCTAAGCCGGCGGCCCCGAGGGCGTAGCGACTACTTGGGCGCTGGCGGCGTGACCCCCGCGACGGATGTGCCACCACCAGCGCCCGGGGCCGGCTTTCCCGCGCGACAGCACTTCCTGGCCTGTGCTCTCGTCTGCCCACACCTGCCAGTCGCCCGATCCTTCCAACCGCACTTTGGGAGCCTCGCGGGATGGTCGTCCAAGGCTTAGGTTGATCGTCCCGTCGATCGGAGATCGAACCTCGTGGTCACGCAGCGCGTATGGCGAGCTTTGCTCGCAGCAGGAGTCCTCGTCGTTCCAGCGTTGAACGCCCAAAATGCTCCATCGCCCGATCCTCGCGTCGGCCTGCGCGCCGGCTGGTGGGATGCCGCTCAGGCCGCCTGGAACCTCCGGCTGGTGTCGACGAGCCGGCCGGCACCGGAATTCGTTCCCGCGACGGCGGGCGACTTCGATTACATGAACTCGGATCTCGCGTTCAAGGGCCACTACGTGATTCAGGGCAACTTCCGCGGCTTCTCGGTGTGGGACGTGGCCGACCCCGCGCACCCGACGCTGGTACACGCCGAGACGTGCCCAGAGCAGCAGAACGACGTGTCCGTCTACAAGAACCTGCTGTTCCTGTCAGGTGAGTCCGGAAACGGCCGCGTGGACTGCGGCACACAGGGGGTCAGCGAGCATGCCAGCCCGCAGCGCTTCCGCGGCGTGCGCGTCATCGACATCAGCGATTTCAACCATCCGCGCATCCTGACCAACGTCCAGACCTGTCGGGGCTCGCATACCCATACGCTCGTCACCGATCCGAAGGACACGACCGTCGTCTACATCTATGTCTCAGGCCAGGCCCCGGTGCGTCCGGCCGAGGAGCTCGCGGGGTGCTCATCCGCCCTGCCCGCCCAGGACACGTCCTCGGCACGGTTTCGGATCGACATCATCCGCGTGCCGCTCGCTCATCCCGAGTCGGCCAGCGTCGTGAGCCGGCCGCGGATCTTCGAGGCATTGGTTGCTCCCCCGAGTCACGGTCCTTCGGCTGGAGACTCCGCAGCCGCCGCACGCGAAGCGGATTCCGCGCGAGCGAAGGGCGCGTACGTCGTCACGATGGGGGGGGAGCCCATGGCCATCCCCCCGCGCTACATCGACGCCATGCTCGACAGCATCGTGAAGAGCCGGGGCGGGACCGGTGCACCCACGGCGGCGGATAGCACCGCGCTCCGCGGCGCAATCCAGGGAATCGTCGATGCGATGTTCAAGCCGGCACTGGGTCCCAATGGCCTGCCCCTTGGGCCCGATCAGTGCCACGACATCACCGTCTATCCCGAGGTCGGCCTGGCGGGCGGTGCGTGCGCGGGCTACGGCTTGCTGCTCGACCTGAGCGACCCCGCCCACCCCGTTCGTGTCGCGGCCGCCTCCGATTCGAACTTCGCCTACTGGCACTCGGCAACGTTCAACAATGACGCCGCCACCGTGCTGTTCACCGACGAGTGGGGCGGCGGCGTGGCGCCGCGCTGCCGCGTCACTGACAAGCCGCAATGGGGCGCCGACGCGATCTTCGCGGTGGCGAACCGGGGGCTCGCGTTCAAGGGCTATTATAAGCTGCCGGCCCCGCAGACCTCCACCGAGAATTGCGTGGCGCACAACGGCAACCTGATTCCCGTCCCCGGCCGCGACATCATGGTGCAAGGCTGGTATCAGGGCGGCGTCTCCGTGTTCGACTTTACCGATCCCGCCCATCCGACGGAGATCGCCTTCTTCGATCGCGGTCCCATGGACTCGACCAAGCTCGAGATGGCGGGCAGCTGGGGGGCCTATTGGTACAACGGCTACATCTACAGCTCGGAGATCGCGCGCGGGCTCGACGTGCTCGAACTGCAGCCGAACGCGATGCTCACGCAAAACGAGCTCGACGCCGCAAAGCTGGTGAAAGTCGCGTCTCACAACCCGCAGGATCAGCAGCGGTTGACATGGCCGGCGAGCTTCGTGGTGGCGCGGGCGTATCTCGATCAGCTGGAGCGCTCGCGCGGCCTGTCGGCCGATCGGATCAGCGCCGCGCGCACCATGCTCGCCAGTGCGGAACGGACGACGAGCCGCGCCGCGCTGGTGTCGCTCGCCGCCGCATTTGACCGGGATGCAGCGAGCTCCCGAGACGCGGTGCGGGTGCGTGCCCTGGCAGGGGTCGTGCGAGCGCTCGCCAAGTAGCAGTTCGGAACGCTCGTCGACCGAGTACGGCGAGCCGTTTTGACCTCGGCTCGCCGTTCGCGTTTCGCCCACCTGAAACAACCATTTTTCAAGTTCCGTCATCCAACCAGGAAACCACCCCGGAAAACCTATGCTGTGTGCGTTACCGCTCCTCGCAGCCGTCACGCTTGTCGGGCAGTCAACCGACGGATCTCGCACCGCGGACCCGCCGTCCGCGGCTCCCAGGAGCGTCACCGCAACCCGCGCCGCGCAACCGCCGACGATCGACGGGCGCGACGACGACGCCGTCTGGCGCCTGGCGAAGCCGATCACCGAATTCCAGGAATGGCGGCCGAGCGAGGGCCTCGCTCCGAAGCTGCCGACGGAAGCCAAAGTCGCGTATGACGCCGGAAACCTCTATGTCTTCGTTCGCTGCTTTGATCCGCACCCTGACAGCATCATCACCGTCCTCGCCCGCCGCGATTACTTCACGCCGTCCGACATGGTCTGGCTGTTCCTCGACTCCTATCACGACCGCCGCACCGGCTTCGAGTTCGGCGTCAACCCGTCCGGCGTGAAGCTCGACGCGCAGATCTACAATGACGGCAACGAGGACTTCGCCTGGGACGCGGTGTGGGATGTCGCGACGCGCATCGACTCGCTCGGCTGGACGGCGGAGTTCCGGATCCCGCTCTCGCAGCTGCCGTACGGGCGCCAGCGGATCCAGACGTTCGGCTTCACGGTCGACCGCGATCTCTACCGCTACTCGCAGCGCGTCAGCTGGCCGCTCTTCCGGCAGTCGCAGGCGGGGTTCGTCTCACAGTTCGGCGAGATCGATGGGTTGGAGGGGCTCGAGGCGCCACGCCGGCTCGAGGCGGCGCCGTATCTCGTGACCAAGAACGTCTCCCAGATCAGCGCCAATACCCTCGGGCGCACCCAGGACGTGACCGTCGGCGGGGACCTCAAGTATCTCGTCGCCTCGAACCTGAAGCTCGACGCGACGATCAATCCGGACTTCGGCCAGGTCGAGGCCGACCCCGGCGTCCTCAACCTCTCGGCGTTCGAGACGTTCTTCCAGGAGAAGCGCCCCTTCTTCGTGCAGGGCGCGGGGACCTTCCAGGTCAACGTCAATTGCACCGCGGTGAACGACTGCAGCACCGGTGAAGGACTGGTGTACTCGCGGCGCATCGGACGCGCGCCGGAGCTGGCCGGTGCCTACTCGGACACCACATCGCCGGCGTTCACCACCATCCTCGGCGCCGCGAAGCTCACCGGCCGTTTGCCGAGCGGCCTCGCGATCGGCGCGCTCGATGCCGTGACTCAACATGTCACCGGTGCGGGCGGGGCGACCATCGAACCCACCACCAACTACGGGGTGTTGCGACTGCGACAGGATCTCCGCAAGGGCGAGTCGACCGTGGGCGCCATCATTACTTCGGTGGATCGGAACAACGACTCCTGGAGCGCACCGTACCTGCATTCCAGCGCCTATGTCGGGGCGATGGATTTCCGGCACCGCTTCCCCGGCGGCCGCTACGAGCTCTCCGGGTCGATCGATTTCAGCAGAGTCGCGGGGAGCGCGCAGGCGATCGCCGCGACGCAGCGGGACGCCACCCACTATTACCAGCGTCCCGACGCGCTGCGGTTCGACTCGACGCGCACGTCGCTCACCGGCGATGCGGAGATGCTGCAGTTCGGCAAAGTGGGCGGCGCGCATCTGCTGTTCCAGTCGAATCTCGAGCACCGCTCCCCGGGGTTCGAGATCAACGATCTCGGCTACCTGCAGCGCGCCGATCAGATCGCGTGGAGCACGTGGGCGGGATACTTCGATCGCCACACCCGCAAGCTGTACCAGCGGTTCCAGTGGAATTTCAACTGGTGGCAGTATTGGACAACCGCGGGGCTCCCCGAGGAGCGCGCCTTCAATACCAACACGCATACGACGTTCCTCAACACCTGGTCGCTCCATTTTGGCGGAACGATCGGACAGCTCGGGACGACCTATTGTTACTCATGCGCACGAGGGGGCCCGGCGGTGCGCCAGGATTCCTACCTCGCCCCCTGGCTGGGCATCAACGGCGACGACCGCAAGATGATCGTCCCCTACCTCTGGTTTAACTGGTTCCGTGCCGACGGCGGGCGCTCGCGCAACTTCAGCTTCGGGCCGGAGATCGACTTCAAGATCGCGTCGCGCGTGACCGCGGCGCTGTCGCCGAGTTACTCGCGCAGAACCAACGACATTCAGTCGCTGGGCTCCGCGACCGACACGACCAACGTCAGGCATTACCTGTTTGGGCACCTCGAGCAGAAACAGCTCGCCCTGACGATGCGCGTCACGTATCCGTTCACCGCAAGCATGTCGCTGCAGGTGTACGCGCAGCCGTTCGTTTCGAAGGGCACGTTCAGCAACGTGCGCGAGCTGTCGGCGAACCCGCGCGCGGCCGACTACGCCAGCCGGTATCAGGCCTACGGCGATACGTCATTCACGAACAACATCGGGGGATTCAACTTCAAGCAGTTCCGCTCCAACGTCGTGTTCCGCTGGGAGTATCGGCCCGGATCGACGCTGTTCGTCGTCTGGAGTCAGGGTCGTCAGGGATCGACGGGGAGCGAGGGGGCGCGCAGCTTCAACGGCGACTTGAACGATCTGTTCAACTTGCCCCCGAACAACAGCTTCCTGGTGAAACTGTCGTATTGGATCAACCGCTAGCGCGGAGCCGCGGCCGAATCCGCCTGCTGCAGCAGTTGTTCGAACTCCCGCAGCTCGGCGAGGCCCAGGTCGGACACCGCCCAATACGTGTAGTCCGGCGTGGCCCAGTGCAACACGTGATATCCTTGTCGCGTCTCCGTCGCAGCGCCCGCGGCACCGCGATCGCTCGGCCATAACAGCACGTTGATGAGGTGCTGGCGCCGGCCGTAGACGAGCGCGCCGACGGGCCGTCCGCCAACGTACTCGAGGCGGCCGCCCAACAATGGATAGCCACGGCCGGCGAAATCGTACACCGGCGGCGAATAGTCCAGCTTGCCGTTGAACCAGGGCTTCACAGTGTGCTGGTCCGACGACTGCACGTCCGTCAGATGCCCGGGCATCAGCGATCGGACGTGGCTCGTGAACACTTCGTCGGCGATTGTCTCTCCCCCACCACGCTGACGTCCTAACCGCCAACCGCCGAACGCGACCACGGCGAGTGAGGCGGCGACTGCCAGGGAGCGCCACAACACCGGCATCCTGGCGCGGCGTTGGAGGCTCCGCACGCGCCGCCGCAGTGTGTCGGGTGCGCGCAACGCCGGAATGCGAGCCTTGATCGCCGAGCGCAGCGCCAGCCGGCTGTCGAGGAAGCGCGTGCATTCCGGGCAGTGCGCCAGATGCGACTCGAGCTCGCGCCGCTCTGCGTCGGCAAGCTCACCGTCGAGATACGCGTCCAGCTGGGGTTCGAGATTCGGATGCGTCATGTCAACGCCTCTTGCAAGCGTTTGCGGGCTCGGGAGAGCCGCGACATCACCGTGCCGACGGGCACGCCCGTGACGTCGCTGATTTCCTTGTAGGACAATCCTTCGAGCTCCCGCAACACGATCACCTCGCGGAATTCGAGCGGCAACGCGTCGATAGCCTGCCGGAGATCCACCGCTGCCGCAGGATCGGCCGCCGTGCCGGCGTCGCTATGCAGCTCCTCGTTGAACTGGGTGACAAGCCCGTCCCCCTGTTGCCGGTGTCGCCAGGTGTACGCCGTGTTCCGCACGATCGCGAGAAACCACGCGCGACCATCGGGTCCGGTCGTTCCGCGAAACCCGCCGAAATACTTGAGTGCGCGCAGCGCCGCGTCCTGCACGACGTCCTGCGCGTCCGCGTCATTGCGCGTCAAGTAGCGCGCCAATGTGTACGCGGCATCGAGGTGCGGTAACACGACCGCTGCGAACTCCAAGTCGACTCCTTCCAGTGATGACTCAAGACTCGCTCGAATTATTCCCGGGAATAAGAACGCAGCCGGGCGAGTCTTTGCTCCGACGCTTGTCAGTCTCTTTCACGCTCGACGGAGGAACGCAAAATGAAACGGATCATGCTCCTGCTGGCACTCCTGCCCGGACCACGCGAACCGGCCCAGGTCAACGTCCGCCTTTCCGAATGGAAGGTCGAACTGTCGCAGCAGAACATCGCGGAGGGACCGGTGACGTTCGTCGTCACCAACAGCGGGCAGATCCCGCACGCGATCGAAGTCGAGGGGCAAGGGATCGAGAAGGAGATCGAGACGATCCAGCCCGGCGCCACCGGCACGCTCACCCTGACACTCAAGCGCGGCCGCTACGAGGTGTACTGTCCGGTCGGTGAAGGCTCGCACAAGAAGCTGGGTATGGAAGCGCGCCTGACCGTAGGAAGCGTCAGGACCTCCGAATCCACCGGCTACGACGGCTCCGCGATGGGGGACGCGCCGGCGGTTCAGGCGATCAGCGTCACGGGCGGCGGGCCCGTGGTGCAGATCCTCCCCGGCCCGTTCCCCTTCCCCGACAGCGCCGCGCCGATCCTGCAGGCGTTCGGGGACGAGCGTGAGGGGCTCGAGTCGCAGGTCAAGAACGGCCCGTACTCGAACAATGTGGGCAGGATCTCGGGAACGTTTCGCTTCACGGCGTGGGATAAAGGCGCCACGCGCGACTCAGTCGACGGCATCGCCGAGTTCACGACGCAGGACGGGGCGCGCTGGAGGCTGGTGCTGGATCGCGTGCAGACGAAGGACGTTCCGCATCACCCGCGCTTCGGTGGTGTGATCCTCGGCCTCTTTTACCATGGTGTGACGCAGGTGCATACGCCGCTCGTGCCGACGATCAACAGTGCAGTCGCGCTCTGGGCGTTCGGGCATCTCTACCGGAAGGGCACCCTAGTGACGGACAACGCCATGGTCCACGTGATGCTTTTGTCGCGCACGCGGCGGGACGGCGATTTCGCGCTCGCGTGCTGGGACTGCTCGAGAAATAAGATCGAAGAGCTCCAGCTCCAGATCCTGCCCGGTCCGGGCGAGCCGAAGTTCGACGCCCCGGGCGGGTTTCTCTTCGTCAACTGGGAACAGTCCAGCTCTCGCAAGCCGACAAGCTAAAAGGGGGGGCGAGGGGCGGGGGGCGGGGGGCGGGGGGCGGCAACCCTGCGCCATGGCCTACAAGTCGTTGTGAGACTTGCTGCAAGGCGGCAACTATTGAGACCGGCGTGCGGAAAGTGAATGTTGCTGCCGTGAATATTTGGGAAAAGACCACTCGATCGCTGCGCACGCTGCGCCTCGACACTATGCGGGGCAAGTTTGTCGCGTTCGCGGTACTGGCGACGCTGTTCACCACGCTCGTCATGACGGTGATGTTGTACGGACGGAATCGCCGCTCGCTGAGCGATCGCGTCGGGCAGGAGCTCCGCACGCTGAGCTCGGACATGGCGCGCGAGGTGGACGTCTGGCTCGACCAGCGGGTCTACGATTTGCGCCTGCGCGCGAGCCCCTACGTCGTCTCGGATAATCTGGCGAGAGCCTCCGGCCGCAATGCGGCCCAGTCACTCAACCGACTCCGCGACTACCTCAATTCCGTCCGTCAGAACCTTCCAGCTCACGAAGGACTGGCCATCATCGGTCGCGACGGACAGGTCCTCACGAGCAGTGGCAGCCGGACGGGCTTCCGCTTGACGCCCGACCGCCTGAACAACCTGCGGACCCGCGATGCCCTGGTGGGCGAGCCCTTCTGGGACGCAACCATCGGCAAAGCGGCGATCGTCCTCGCCGTACCGATTCGTCAGGATGACGGCCTCTTCCTGGGCGCGTTGGGCGCCAAAATCAATTTGGACAGCCTCAGTGACATGTTGGGGCAACTGTCGCCCGACCGCTCGCGCGACCTCTACCTGATTACCGAGCAGGGGCGCGTCATCATCAGCTCCGCGGGCAGCCCCGCGGATGTGATGAAGACGACCCTGCCTGAGACGACCACCAGAGAGCTTAGCGAGCGAGAGGGCCAGACGATCGTGCAGTCACGACCGAAGGGACGTGAGGTCGTGGCGGTACTGCGGCGAATTCCCCAACTGCACTGGGCGGCCGTGGCCGAAACGCCGCGTGCCGAAACCGCGCGTGAGGCTGGGGTGCTGCGGTTCCGGACGGTGCTCCTGCTCTCGACGCTGATCCTGGGCGTTGGACTCCTCGCGTACATGGTCGGTCTGTTCGTCACCCGCCCGCTCGAGCGGCTCACCGAAGCGGCGGCGCGCGTAGCGGCCGGTGACCTGTCGGTCGAGCTGCCCGCGGGCGGCGGCGGCGAGGTCGGGTACCTGACGCGGGCGTTCAGTACCCTGGTGTCGCGTTTGCGAGAAAAAGAGGCGCACGGGGAGTTGGAGAAACTCTCGCTCACCGATTCCCTGACCGGGCTGTACAACCGCCGGCATCTCATGGGCACGCTCGCCAGCGAGGTGCAGCGGTCGCGCCGCCTGCGGCGCGCGTTCGCGGTCTTGCTGGCGGATGTCGACCGGTTCAAGCAGTACAACGACACGCACGGGCACCTCGCCGGTGACTCGGCACTCGTGAAGATCGCGGAGGTCTTCCGCAAGACGACCCGGCAGGTGGACTGTGTGGCGCGCTACGGCGGCGAGGAATTCGTGGTGATGCTGCTCGAGGCAAACACGGAGACGGCCACCCTCGTCGCCGAGCGCATTCGCGGGCGTGTGGCCGAGCAGGACCTCGGCGAAGGGAAGCTCACGCTCAGCATCGGCGTCGCGGAGTACCCGGACGGCGGCGATACGCCGGAGGAGCTGATCGCGACCGCGGACGCGGCGATGTACAAGGCGAAGAATGCGGGTCGTAATCAGGTGGTGGTTGCCGGGATCGAGCAGCGACCGCAGGAGACGATCGAGCAGCGCCCGCAAGAGAAGAAGCCGCCCCGGCGCAAGCGAGAAGCGTAAAGGCACTTCACGACGCGGGCTTGTCCACCCGATCGATCGGGGAGTTGGGATGCTCGCCCAGGAACTCGACCCAGGCAGTTTTGGCGCAGGGGTAGTTCTTCGCGGCCTCGGCGAGCTCCATGAACCCGGAGATCGTTTGGTCGAGCCGGTCGGCGAGCTGAGTATTGGCGATCTTGCCCTGCGGGTCGAAGGCCTGATGCGCCTGCGCGAGCGAAAACATGTCCGGATAGACGCGCGCCCCGAGGTGCTCGAGCGGCACGCGCAACGCCCAAAGTCCACGATTGCCGCCCACCATCGACGGTGATGCCGACAGGAGCAGCGCGTGCTTGCCGTTGAAGGGTTGTGGCTTGAAGCGCGACACCCAGTCGATCAGGTTCTTCAACACTCCCGGCATCGAGCCGTTGTACTCGGGTGAGGCAATGACGAACCCGTCGTTCGCCTCCAGCCGGCGACTCAGCTCGCTCGCGCCGGGTGGAAAGCCACCCTGCGTTTGCACGTCCTGATTGTACGAGGGACTGTCAAATGCGCTCATCGCGGCGAGATCTACCGTTCCGCCATGCTGCGCGATGGCGCTCGCCGCCAGCTGCGCAAGCTTCGTGTTGAAGGAACCGGTCCGCAGCGAGGCAGAGAAGACCAGGTAACGGACCGGCTCCTTGGGCATCGCGGGAATATTCCCCATTTTGTAGGAGATGACCACCCTCCTGCTCGTCGACGACGACGATTTCGTGCGCAGCGCGTTGAGCCGGGCGCTCAATCGGACTGGCGGGTTCACGGTGGTTCCCGCCGAGCATGGGCGGCGTGCCCTCGACGTACTGGCCGAGCAGCAGGTGGACGCAATCCTGACCGATCTGGAAATGCCCGTGATGGACGGGCTCACGCTCCTCGCTGAGCTCTTCGAGCAGGAAATCCGGTTGCCGGTGGCGGTGATGACCGGCCGGGCGATTGACGCGCAGCTGCGGCAGCGACTGCTCGCCTACGGCATCGCGGCGATCTTCTCGAAGCCGGTGGACGTCGTGGTGTTGGCGGATGAATTACAGCGGGTGCTCGACCCGAAGGCGGTCGGTCGCATCAGCGGGATCACGCTCTTCGGATTCCTGCAGCTGCTCGAGGTGGAGCGCAAGAGCGGCCTCGTCGTCGTGGCGGCTTCGGAGCATGAGGGCCGCCTCTATTTCGACGACGGGCAGCTCGTCCACGCGCACACCGGTCATCTCGAGGGGCTCGCCGCGGCATACGAGGTTCTGAGCTGGCCGGAGCCGGCGGTGGAGATCTTCTACAAGCGGCGCGCGCGGCAACGGACGGTCGACGCGCCGCTGCAGCACGTGCTCATGGAAGCGGCCCGGCTGCTCGATGAACGTGGGCGCGAAACCGGCCAGCCCATGCCGGCACCCGCACCGGAACGCTCACGCCGCGGCGCGGGGCTGGATGTGCGCGCCGTGCGGATCCTGGACGAGGCCCGGAAGATCGACGGCGCGCTCGGCGCCGCCGTCGTGGACGCCACAACCGGGGTGGTGCTGGCTCAGGTTGGAGAAGAGTCGCCGGCTATGGCCAAAGAGCTGGCCCTGGCGGCATTGCGGGGCACGAACGCCGGGCAGCTCGATGATGAGATCGAGGATATCATGCTGACGTTGGGGAAGCAGTACCACGTGATCCGCTTCCTCGACGGCGGTCACGAGCGCTTCGTGCACCTGGTGCTCGACCGCGAACGCGGGAGTCTTGGTTTGGCACGGCACCAACTCGCCAAGCTTGCGCGGGAGCGGCGCTAGTGCTTTATCTCGACTGGCGCTTCGGGTTGTTCGCGCTTGCTTCCGGCGGCACAACAGGCGCGCTCGCATGCCAACAATCCTTGTGCTGCCACTCTTTGGTTACGGCGCTCAACATCGCATTCGGTTTGGCAGGATCTACGGGCTGGTGGCAATTCGGACAGACCAACGCTTCGCCCTTCGACGACCGCGGCATGGGGAGCTCCCTGTCCTGATCGTATGAAGATGTTCGGACGCGTTTGAGGTAATGTGAGTCTTACCCTACAACCGAGGCCTGGAGCGAGATCATGAAGGCTAAGTCACTGTGGTTGCTGCTATTCCTTATCGGATACGCATCGCAGGTCACCGCACTGACCGCTCAAGCCAGGCCCGCAGGGCGCTCCACGGCGTTGGGGAAGCGCGTTGTCGTCTACACCACGGCCGATAGCACCCCGCTGCGGCTCGCGCCCACCGATACGCTGCTGTTCAAGGCAGCCGAGCCTATCACCGAAGCGCAGATCTATGTCTTCGTCGATCCGCGGCGGACATTTCAAACGATGATCGGGATCGGTGGCGCATTGACCGATGCCGCTGCCGAGACGTTCGCGAAGCTGCCTGCCGCCCGGCAGGAAGACGTGATGACCGCGTATTACAGTCCCGAGCGTGGGATCGGGTACACGCTGGGGCGGACCAACATCAACAGCTGTGACTTCTCGAGCGACATGTATACCTATGTCACCGAGGGCGACACGACGCTGAGCAGCTTCGCCATCGCGCACGATCTCCACTACAAGATCCCGCTCATCAAGCGCGCGATGGCGGCGACCGGCACCCGGGGGGGGCTCAAGCTGTTCGCCAGTCCCTGGAGTCCGCCGGCGTACATGAAGGACAACAACGACATGCTGCACGGCGGGCATTTGCGCGCCGAGTACCGCCAAACCTGGGCCCTCTATTACACGAAGTTCATCGAGAGCTATCGGCGCGCGGGCGTGCCCGTCTGGGGGATCACGATTCAGAACGAGCCGATGGCCACGCAGACGTGGGAGTCATGCATCTACCAGCCCGAGGCCGAACGTGATTTTCTGCGCGACTATCTCGGACCCGTCATGGCGCGGCGCGGGCTCAAGGATGTCAACATCATCGTGTGGGACCACAACCGGGACCTGATCGTGCAGCGGGCGCAGGCGATCTTCGACGACCGCAGGGCGGCGCAGTACGCGTGGGGCATCGGCTTTCACTGGTACGAAGACTGGTCGGGCGGGACGCAGATGTACGACAACGTCGCGCTGGTGAACCGGCTCTACCCTGCCAAGCACATCATCTTCACCGAAGGCACACCGGCGAGTTTTGACTCGACCGCGTACGGACGCTGGAGTCTCGGCGAAGCATACGGGCGCTCGATGATTCACGATTTCAATTCGGGTGCCGAGGGGTGGACCGACTGGAACATCCTGCTCGATGAGAAGGGCGGCCCGAACCATGTCGGCAATTATTGCTTCGCGCCAATCCACGCCGACACGCGGACCGGGACGTTGATCTACACCAACTCGTACTACTACATCGGGCATTTCTCGAAATTCATCCGTCCCGGCGCCAGGCGGATCGCGGTGGCGCCGAGTCGCAGCATGTTCCTCACGACCGGGTTCGTGAATCCGAATGGGAGCGTGGCGATCGTGGTGATGAATCCCACGGGACGCGCGGGCGAGTATCACATTCGCGTCGGGGACGCGGCCGTGACGGTGCGCTCACCCGCGCATTCCATACAGACCGTGACGTTCTAGGCCGCTACTGCGGCGTCTCCAGCGGATGCTTGCTCCGCTCGTAGAACTCAGTCTGCAATCGCAGGCTCTCCTGGTCCGCTTTGACGCCGCGGATCGCCTGCACCACGCCGTTGATCCACGTTTTGGCCTCGAAATCGCCGAGCTCACGGGTCGCGGCGGCACCTTCGCCCGCATAGTGATTCGGGAAGCGCGCGTACCACCAGATGCCGGTGTAGAGGCCGTCCGGGAGCTTCAGGCGCGCCTGATCGGCACCCGATTCCTGTGGCGCGCGATCGAGATGTACGAGGTCGGGTCGGGCGATCATGCTCACGGACGTTTCGCTCTCGCCGGCATGCATATCCGTCGCCGGATTCGTTTTATGCTTCGGCTCACCCGGGCCGCTGCGCGCGATTCCTAGCACGTAGACCACGTAGTCATGCGGGGCCTCGAGCTGCGTCTGCGCGAAAAACGGAAGCAAACTGTTGTTGCCGCCGTGACCGTTCACGATGATGATCTTCTTGCAGCCGTTGCGGGCCATCTCGTCGGTCGTTTCCTGGAGCAGTTGGAGCTGCAGTCCCCTGCTATAGGCCACCGTGCCGGGTTCGTGCTTGGCTTCGAAGATTTGCCCGAAGTAATACTCCGGAAAGACGATGGCGTATTCCTGCTGGGCGGCGTTGAGTGCGACGTAGCGCACGTTGAGCAGATCGTTGCCCAGGGGGAGGTGCGGCCCATGCTTCTCCATGATGCCGAACGGCAGCAGACAGGTGCCTTGCGCCCGGGCGATGCCATCCTTGAAATCGGCCGCCGTCAGCTCCTCCCAATGCACCGAGAGCTTATTTTGCGAGGCGCTGAGTACCTGGATGGCAAGCAGCAATGATGTATACACGTGTCCTCCAAGAGGGCCGTCGAAGGGAGTGTCAAATGGAATACGTCGCAAGAAAGGCGTCAACGATGAGAGGCGCACTTCTCGCCCTGGCGCTGCTGAGCGCGGGGTGCGGCCATGCGGTGAAATCGGGGCCGCCCGAGCCGCAGGCGCCGACCACCCTGAAAGTGCGGAATCAGAACTTCCTCGACACGGACGTATTTGTTCTGCGGGAGGGTCAACGCATCCGGCTGGGGATGGTCGCGGGGCTATCCTCCCAGGCCTTCACGATCCCCGCCGACATCGTCAGAAGCTCGCCGCAACTCCGCTTCGAGCTCCACCCGATCGGCGGACGCGGTAACCCGCGCACGGAGACGATCTCGGTCCAACCCGGTGACGAGGTCGAGCTGACGATCCCACCCTTGTGAGGGACAGAATCGAGATCTCGCCGCTAGCGGCAGCCGATCTTCCCCGACCCACCCTGGCGGTTCACGCCGCCCGTGAAGCTCGATTTCAGACGCCGCAGCGGCGCGCTCGGCGCCACCGGGGACGTGCTTGCGAATGCCGTCCCGATACCGAGGGAGACAACCCATTTCGGAGATCCGGACGTGAGCCCGACGCTTCCGTCCATGGTGACGGCCAGCGCGCCAAATCGCCGCGTTGCCCCGCCCGCCAGGACGCGGCTCAGCGCCTGCGTCGAGTCGGATTGCCCTACGTCGATGCCAAGGGAGACGTCTGCCCGCCAGTTCTGGGAGACGTCATAGCCGCCTCCCAACAGCACCGAGGTCGCGTGCGGCGCGCTCAGGGTTGACTGGCTGGAGAGGCCGCTGAGGCTGCGGCTTGCATCGGCGGACAGGTGGAGCTTGGGATCCGGTGAGGCGGCGACCCCGACATCGAGCCCGACCGACGTTTGGCCGGTGCCGAGTCCACAGGACGCGTTTCCAGTCGGCAGTACCACCGTGAAAGCCGCCGCAATGGCGGGGGTGCCCGCCGCCGGGAATGAATGCAGCGCCGCGGCAGAGAGGGAAAGGTCCCCTAGGCCGTTGCTCGTGACGGCGCGCCCACTGACCGTATCGCTGACGTGCACAATCGAAGGCAGCGCCGAGAGACTCAGCCACGGCGTCGCCTGCAGCATCAGAACGCCGGACAGGGCCTGCTCGGAGCGCCGGTCGGTGAGCTTGGCCGATCCGGCCGTTAGGCCGGCGGACAGCGACGTTTGGGCGCCAAGCGCCGGGCTGCACAGCATTGGCAGTAGCGCAAGCCAACGAGGGGAAAGCCGCATCCTTGGGAGACCCGCCGTCTCGAAACGCGTCACACCAGGGGTTCAGATGTGACTCGTTGCCGCTTGGGCGAGTCCCCTCATCGGACGGCTGCACATCGACCGCCGGCGGTGAACGCGTCGGCTTACTTGGAGGAGTGCTATGAAGCCTATTTCCCATCTCGTCATTGACATCGCCCTGGTGGCGGGCCTCACGCTCGGCGCGACGGGTGTCGCTGCCGCACAACGGAAGGCGCCGCCGGCGACGCGACACACCGCGGTCGCTCATCCATCAAATGAGGCACCCAAGGCGACAAGTCCCGGTAGCTTCCGGGGAATCGCCGCAAAACTCGGCACCACCCCGGACGCACTGGAGAGCGCGTATCAAGCCGCGAAGCAGGCGAACCCCAAGTTGACGCGTGGGAATTTCGTCGCCGCCAACATGCTTGCGCACAACTTGAGCACGAAGAATTCTGCGATCACGACCGATGCGCTTCTGAACGGCTTGAAGAGTGGCAAGAGCATCGGCCAGACGCTCCAGGGCCTGGGTCTCTCGACCAAGGAAGCCGCGGACGCGGAGAAGCAGGCGAAAAAGGATACGAGAGCGGCGGAACGGGCAGGAGAGACGCAGCCGCCAGCGCCGCCGGCGGCCCCCGCAAAACCGTAAGGCACTTCATCACGAGCGACCCCTGAGCGCACTCAGGGGTCGCTTTTTTTCAATCCTGGTGCGTTCAGAGGCGGGACCGATTGCGAGGGGGTTGACCTATGGTCACCGGAAAGAAACCGGTCCGCGCGAGAGCTGCGCCAATGCCTGTCGACCACGTCGTGCTCATCATCAAGGAAAATCATTCGTTCGACAACTACTTCGGGACTTTCTCCGGAGCTGACGGCACTCAGTTACCACACTCCGCCAACCCGCCGCCGCAGGATCCCGACCACCGCCATGGGGCGTGGCTCACGCGCCATACCACCGCGGTGCGTGCGCAATTCACCGAGCAGGACATCCCCGCTTACTTCGCTTATGCGCGGCAGTTCACGCTGTGTGATCACTACTTCACCGATGTCGCGGGACCGTCCACCCCGAATCATCTGATGCTCATCACGGCCGACTCCCCGATCATCTCGAACCCCCCGCGGTATCGCCTACCGGTGGGCGCACCGCTGTTCAAGCTGCCGTCGTTGCCAATGCGTCTGGAGAAGGCCAAGCTCACGTGGGCCAACTATGGCGGTTACGCTTTCGATTTCATCGCCGACCTCCACGGGCGGCGAACCTTCACCTCCGATCAGTTCGCGAAGGACGCCGCAGCAGGGGACCTGCCCTCCGTTTCGTGGGTGTACGCTCCCCACGATGCGAGCGAACATCCCCCCGATGGCGACCCTCCGCCCGTGGGTGACGTGACGCACGGCATGCAATGGACCGTGCAGCAGGTCGACGCCGTCGTGCGGGGCGGTCTGTGGTCCAAGACGGCCATCTTCATCACGTGGGACGATTGGGGCGGGTGGTTCGACCACGTCGACCCGCCGAATGTCGAGGCTTGGAAGGACGACGGCTCGCACCCAGCGTGGAACGGGACGCAATTCCGGTACGGGACCCGGGTGGGCTGCCTGGTGCTCAGTCCTTACGCCAAGGTGGGCCACATCTCGAGCGTCCTGCATTCGCACGTGAGCCTGCTCAAGTTCTGTGAGACGACGTTCGGCCTGGCGCCATTGAACGCCCGGGATCGCGCGGCCGACGACATGTCGGACTGTTTCGACTTCTCGCGGCCGCCGGCGCCGCCGCCTGTATCACAACTGCGCATCGGCCGCTAGGTGCTACTTCGCTCGCCTCGCTTTGGTCTTCCCCTTCACGACGTCGCCGTTCGAGTACTTCGCCTCGAACGTTCCCGTCATGGCGTTGCTGTTGTAGTGCACGACGGTGCGCAGCAAGGTCACGGTTTGCCCCGGCCGCAAGACGCTCGGATACGGGCCCGTCTCGATCACAATGCTGTCCCCCGCCATCGCCACGATGCGCGTCGGGATCGGATCGCGACGCACGAACCTGATGGTGGCGGTCTTGCCGTCCGGCGCGATCTTCAGCACGTAGGTCGGCCCGACGCTGTCCTTGGCGCCGATCGTCGTCGTCGCGTTCCACGTGCCTGCCGCGCCGGCTCCCTGCTGTGCGGCGGCAATCGTGACGCAGCCAACCAGCGCAGTGATGGCGCAGCAAAGTTGACGGAGCATGAGTTCTCCCTTGAAGAAAAGGAAACGGCTGACGATCCGGCGGGTGCTTGACGTTGCGTCCGAAACCGTTCTCCGGCAAGGAGCTAAGTCGCGAGGCGTGCGACCGGCGGTTCGTCGCCAGTCGCGAGAAGCCCAACCGAGCGCGGGACCACAGCCCGCTCAGGATGAGGAAAGACCCGCGCCACAAGCTGGGCGGCCGACTCCTCGTTCAGACGTTGCGGCACGGCGGGATGATGAACGCCAACCGCCACCAGTCGGGCGAGCGGCCCGAGAAGCCCCGTGGTAACAGCTTCGTCCAGCGCAGGCGCTCGCGCCGCAATGCCGCCCGCCCCCGCTGCAATGTGCGCCACCGCCTCATCGAAGATCCTGACCTCGAGCGCGTCGACCAGTGAGTCGAACAACGCGGTGGGAGCCGGTCGGTCAAGTGATTTCATCGCTTCGTAGCCTCGCGTCGCCCAGTAGAACTGACGCTGCTGCCTTTCGTACAGTCCGGCTTCCGGCAGGAGATGGGAACGATCTCCAGTGATACCTGCGGCTTCCTCGACGAGCGGCCAGGCCAACTCCGGCCGGCTGTTGCAGAGGTACACCTCCGCCTTGGTCAAGAGGGCGGTAACCCTGTGCCGCCACAGTCCCGAGCGCTGCGCACCCTCTTCGCAGCGTTGCGCGGCGGTTTCCGCCTCCGCCCCGCTGCCTAAAACAACAGCCAATCTGGCAATGCTGGAGTACGCCTCGACCGCGGCGCGTGGCGAAGCCAGCGCGGCGAGTGGGGCCAGCGTCGCACGGAAGCAATTCACCGACAAATCGAAGCTGGCGAGGTCGTGGTACAGGTTCGCGAGAACCATGCGGCTGTGGGCGATTGCCCCTGGATGGCCGCACCGTTCGGCAACTGCCACGGCTTCACTCAGGGTCCGTGTCGCATCATCGAATCTTCCCAAACCCTTATGGCATATGCCTAGCGTGTTCAACGCCCGGCGCAGCTCCACCAGTAGCGCGAGCGACTCCAGCACGGGAACAGCCTCGGTGAGTCTTGCCACGCTGTGAACGAGCTCGCCGCGCGAGAGTGCCCCGTACGCAAGCGTGAGGTTGGCCAGGGCAACGCATTCGGGGCTTGCGTGGGACGCGGCTATTTTGTCCGCCAGGGTCTCCGCTGCGGCGCGTGCGTCGACGTCCCCTCCATCCAAGCTGGCTTCCGCTCGTATGTGGTTGGCTCGGACCAGGAAGTTGTCCGCGTTGGCCCGCTCGGCCAGTACGATCGCCTCCTGCGCCGCCGCGATGATGCTTGCGTCGTCGTCCCCCAAACGGGCGCGTTGCAGCGCCTCGGCACGCAGCAACGCCGCCAGCGCAAGATCGGTCGAGGATGCCGCATCAGGCAGCCACTCGGCGAGGGCATCGAGCCCACGCTGGTACTGACCCGCCGCGACCAGCGAATGCGCCAGGAGTAAGCGCAGCCTGGAACCGGGCGCCACGTCGTACGCGTGCAGCAACCGTGTCAGGACCCGTTCGGCTTCCCGCGGGGCGCCTCGCGCAATGGCGAGCTCGGCAGCTTGCAGCGCTGTCTCCATGGCTTGCTGCTGCATGCCCGCGGAACTGAAATGATGCACCAGCTCGAGCATTGGCTGGAGGTGGTCTCGGTCCTGGGAAGCCGCCAGCAGCTGGGCCAGCTGCGCGTGATGGTATTTGCGCCGATCCTCCCCCATCGCGTAGTACACGTACGCCCGGTGTAACTCATTCTTGAACGAGAGCCGCCCTCCTTCCACGCGACCGACGCCGCGATCCAGCATCTCGAGCGCCGCCCGCTCGACCGCGCCGCTGTCGAGCCCCACCAGACTCCCCAGCTCGCTCGGTGCCATCGCTTTTCCCGCGACCGCGAGTACTTGAAGGACATGCTGGACGTCGGTCGAAAGACCGCCGTATTGCCGAGCGAAGGCGGTGCGCAGGTCCTCCGGAGGCGCCCAGGAGATCGCGGCTGCATCGCCCGAGGTCTCCGCCGCGACGAGCGACGTCGCTTTGTGGGTACGCCAGTGCGACAGCAGCATCTCGATGTGGTACGGATTTCCCTGCGCCAGCCGCACGATCGTCTCTCGGATCTCAGCGCTCACATCGTCGGGGTCCGCCGAGAGATCGTGGATCAAGCTCAGGACGTGAGGTCGATCGAGCGGTTGAAGCTGAATGGTTTCCTGCCAGCCCAATCCACCGCGCGCCGTTTCCTCGGGCCCTAACTCTGCCTCACCCGCCCGCGCAGTCGCTAGGATGAGTGTGGGCATCCGCTCCAGTCGCCGCGTGACGAGGAACAGCACGTCCCGGCTCGCCGGATCGAGGAATTGCAGATCATCGAACGCGAGCAGCACTGGGCCGGTGTCTGCCACGGCTTCCATCATCCGAACGACCGCCTCGGCCACGCGCAGGCGAATCGACTCAGTGGGCGCGTCGGGCGGTTGGGGGATACCCGGATAAATCGTCCGCAAGCCTGGACACACTCGGCTCGCCTCCGCCAGCCAGAGCGGCTCCGTGCCGCCGGCCGCCGGATCGCGTCCCAGCGCGGTGATGAGCTCCGAGACCGTAGCGTACGGAATGCCCTGACCGATTTCCTGGCACGACACTACGAACACGGGCCAGGCGCGCGCCTCCAGTGACGTGGCGAAGCACCGGATCAGCGAGCTCTTTCCGATGCCCGGCGCGCCGGTGATCAGACACGTCTGGTAGCCGGCGCTAGCAACGCGATTCCATGTCGCTTCGAGTTGTCCCAGCTCGACCGCTCGGCCCACGAAGTGGTGCGGCCGGCTGATCCGTTCGGGAAGCGGAGACGTCTGAGCCAGAAACGTGGGTCGCTCCCCGCGCTCCAAACGCCGGAGCAGCCGAGCGATCTCGGGGTTCGGATTGGTTCCGAGCTCGGCCTGGGCGCGCCGGATGTGATCCTTGAGCAGCCGCACCGCGGCCACCGTATCCCCGTCGAGCAGCGCCCGCTCGGCGAGCGCGTAGACCGCGTCGGTACAGAGCGGGTCAACGTCGCAGAGCGCTGTCGCGAGACGGTGTGTATCCGACAGGTTGCCTTGGGCCCGCGCCGCTTGGAGCGCCGCTCGGAGGGCATCTCGTGCCTGAGCCTTGAGACGGACCCGCGCCCCGTCCACCCAATGGGCGAATTCGGCGCCAGCACACTCGTCGAGCCCCCGCAGCGGCTCTGCCACACGTACGGTAGCGACCTCACCTTGGCGCAGGGCGGACAAGTCCGACGGCAACTCGGCGAGTAGCTGCACGTCGTGCTCCCGACCAGTCACCGCGTCTGTGCCCAGGCGAGACCGGATGGCGAGCAGCGCCTGCGACAACGAATGCCGTCCTTTCTCGGGCGGAACTTCGGGCCATAGCAGATCGACCAGCCGATCGCGTGGGATCGACCGCGTGCGTCCCTCGAAATGCAGGTAGAGCAGAACGGCCAGATGTTTTTTGGTACGGAAGTGAACGGGTGAGTGGCCGCCACGCACGAGCTGAGGAGATCCGAAAACCTTGAGCTGAAACAACCCTAAGCCTCTCCGGAACAACGTGTTGAGATCTTGCTGAGGTTGGATAGCCACGTTGCTGCTCGTCTAAGCGACGGCCGGGCGCGCGGTGACGTTAGGGCACCGTGGAACCGGTCACTGACACTTCCAATCAGGAAGGGAGGTGACGCTCGATGTCGCTGATCACATGGCTGGTTGAGGCTCTCTCGAATTACGCGATCGCGTGGTGACGAGACCGCCAGGGCTCCCAAGACTCCCCCGAGTCTTGGGAGCCTGGAGGGGAGGCTCGATGAACGGTACTTTGGGCCTCCTCGGTCGCGGTACTGGGACATCGCCAGCGAGCGGGGAGCTCACAATCGAGCCGTGAGCAGTCTTACGGCCCCGACTTCACCGTGAGGGTTGCTGTGCCGCTGTGACTTTCGCTGGTCGCCGTGATTGTCGTGGTGCCCACCGCGATCGCGCGGACAAAGCCCGTGGGAAGAATCGTTGCGACGCCGCCGTCACTCGAGGACCACGTAATCGCCCGCCCGAAGACCACGCTACCGGTCGAGTCCATCAGCGTCGCGCTGAAGGTCGTGGTGTCACCGAGGACGAGGCTGGCAGTGGCGGGTACGACCGCGACCGAGTGTACCGGCACCGGGGTTGCCGTGACGGCGATACTGGCGGTGTCCGCTGGCGTGCCGGTGGCTGTCGTGACAACGAACAGATAGTTGCCCGGCTGCGCGGGCGATGTGTACGTGATGTAGTGGACGCCGGCGAGGATGCCGTTTTGGGCAATCGTCCCACCGGTTGTCGACCACTGCAGCGCCACCGCCCCGCCACTGCTATCGATGCCCCGCGAAGTGATGACCACTACCGTGAGCGGCGCAGCTTGGAATGGCAGGAGCGAGACGCGGCCGGGAGCGATCCGGATGCCGTCGACACGCGCAATCACGGGTGAGCTCGAGAGGCCGCAGCCAAGGACGAGCGTTCCGGCAATCACCGCACCAAGCTTCATCCGCGCGAGTCTCATGGCTCGTCCCTCCCCTAACAAAAAAGGCCGCCAGCGTGTGAAATCGCTGGCGGCCAGGCGAGCAAGGCGGTCAACCCACCGTAGCCCCGTGGCTCTGCGTCGCCGTCTTTCGGCGGCTTTGCTCTGAGCAGCACCCCGAACATGGCGGGAGGTGCGGGGACTCGGGCGTGACGGGGGTCACACGCGTGAGGGGAAGGCTGTAATCTAGAGGCTCCTTTGACCACGGTACCATGACCACGCCACGCGCTGCCACGAGCGATCAGAACGCGACTGTCGCCGCCGGTTTCCTCGGCTGGATGCTCGACGCGTTCGATTTCTTCCTGGTCGTGATGACGCTGACGGCGATCGCGAAGGAATTCGGCAAGTCGGACGCCGCGATCGCCCTCTCGATCACAGTGACGCTCGCGTTCCGGCCTGTCGGCGCATTCATCTTTGGCCTCCTCGCCGATCGCTACGGCCGCAAGATCCCGCTGATGGTCGACCTGGTGTTCTATTCGGTGATCGAGGTGCTGTCGGGCCTCGCGCCGAACTACACCACCTTTCTCATCCTGCGCGCCTTGTTCGGGATCGGCATGGGCGCGGAATGGGGCGTGGGCGCGTCGCTCGTCATGGAGAAGGTGCCGCCGCGGCTGCGCGGCGTGATGTCGGGGCTGCTGCAGCAGGGCTATGCGGCCGGCTATCTGCTCGCGGCGCTGTGCTATCTGATCGTCTTCCCGCATTGGGGCTGGCGGCCGCTGTTTTTCATCGGCGGTCTGCCGGCGCTGCTCGCGCTCTTCGTGCGCGCCCGCGTGCAGGAGTCGGAGGTGTGGCGCGAGACCCGTCACGAGAACTGGTCCCACCTGGGACGGGCCATTGGGCGGAACTGGAAGGTCTTCCTTTATCTGACGGGCCTGATGGCGCTGATGAACATGGTCTCGCACGGCACGCAGGATATGTATCCCACGTTTCTCCAGCGGGACTGGGGTTGGGGACCGCAGGCACGCGCCGCCCTGACGGCGTTCTCCCAGGTGGGCGCGCTCGCGGGTGGTGTGCTCTGCGGTCTCTATTCCGACCGGCTGGGCCGCCGGCGCACCATCGGGCTGGCGCTCGTGGGAGCACTGCTCGCGATCCCGATCTGGGCATTCGCACCCGCCACGCTGCTCGTGCTCGGCGCCTTCGTGATGCAGTTCTTCGTGCAGGGTGCCTGGGGAGTGATTCCGGCGCACATCAACGAGCTCGCGCCGGACGGCGTGCGTGGCTTCTTACCGGGCTTCGCCTACCAGTGCGGCGTGGCGATCGCGAGTCAAATCCCCCACGTGCAGGCGCTGTTCGCCGCGCATACGAGCTACGCGCAGACCATGGCGCTCTCGGCGGCGCTGGTGTTCATCGTGTGCGCAGTGGTGGCGCTGGCAGGGCCGGAGCGGCGCGGTGTCGCATTCGGGCGAGGGACTACTTCCTGAGGTAAGCGTCGGTCTTCTTGAGCCAGTCCTCGCGCGGCGGATAGAACACGTCCACGTCGAGCGTATCCTCCAGCGCATGGGCCTCGTGGGGCAGGTTGCCGGGCAGATGGAGCACCTCGCCCGCCCGCACCACGATCTCATCGGCGCCATCGTCCCCCACCAGGAACCGCAGCGCGCCTTCAAGGATGTAGGTGAGCTGCTCGTTCATGTGCGAGTGCTTCGGGACGACGCAGCCCTTTTTCAGGTACACGTGCGCGAGCATCAGCTGGTCACCGGTGATCAGGCGACGTGAGAGCTTCTCGTGCAGGTCCTCGCGGGGCATATCGTCCCAGCGATACCAGGTGGCGGCTCGTTTGGCGCTCACGACGTTCTCCGCGACGGAAGGAGCGACAACGCTACCGTCTTCCTGATTCAGCGTCAAAACGCTAGTGGGTCGCGATCTTCAATCTTGCCCGCGGCAGGGCGACCGCGGCCCTGACGTCCGCGGGCCCCTCCGCTTCCGGCGTCACGGTGACCGCCGCCGCGCCACTCTGGCTCTGGCTTGTCGCGGTGATGGTCACTTGACCCACGGCGACTCCCGTCACCATGCCCTCTTGGGACACCGTGGCGACCGTCGTATCGCTCGTCGCCCACGTCACCGGCTGGTCGGTCGGGTTCCCGGCGGAATCGAGCGGGGTCGCCGAGAGCCACACCACCTGCTGCTCCATCACGGTCACCGACTCCGGGCTCACGGCCACCGACGCCACCGGCGCTGGTGGAGGCGGCGGCGGAGGCGGGGGCGGCGCGGGTTGATTCGCCGTGAGCGTTCCGCTGCCGCCCACATTGCTGATCCTCGTACACGTGCGACAGAAGTACCGCGAGCAGCAGCGGTACGTGCTGCGCACAAAGTTCTGTGTGGCCAGTCCAGTCCAGATCGGGGCCACGCTGCCACCATTGTCACAGGTCAGCGAGTCGGTGCGCGTGAACGTGGCGACGCTCCCGTCGGCATTGTAGGACGTCGGCACCTCTGGTCCGCGCACGACCGATATAGTCTCGAGGGTCAGCGAGGAGCCCGGATTGAGCGGATCCCTGGCGAGGTACAAGCTGGCGTACCCGTCAGGGGAGACGAACCCGGACGACTGATTCGGACAGAACCACCAACCGGTCTGCCCGGAGAAGTCGAGGGGGAAGGTCGTGCTGTCCTGCGAAGTGACCATCAGGCAGTTGGAACCGCCCTTATTGACCCAGCTGGTGGTAGCGTTGGGCGCTTGCGCGTCGGCCGCGATGGTGGTGCGCGGCACGGGGGGAGAAGTACTGTCGTCGCAAGCTGCGAACAGCGCGCAGCCAATGGTCAGCGAAGTGAGGTGAGCCAGGTCCGCTCGACGCATAGAAACCCTCGCGCGGGGGATCGTAAATCATCGGTCGCCGGTGAGTACTGGCGCAAGGCCGTCGCGTTTCAGTTCACGACCGTGGACGGAGCGAATCCTAATCCGGCCTCGACTACGTTGCGGAGGGCAAACGGCGTATGTCTGAAGCCACGACCTCCGGCACGGGTTCCTTCCCCGAGAGCCAATCCCGGACTTCAGTTGGCCACACGCCGAGTTTCTCGGCGAGTCGCGCGTTCCCCCACGAGATGCGCTGCAACTCGCGCTTCAGTTGTGCAGGCGTCAATTACCCTCCGATTGTTGAGCGGATGCTATCACGGGACGGAGTATAGCCTCACCGGCGCGCCAGCGCCGCCGGCTAAGGCTCCCGCTCGCCGCCACCATGTCGATCTCGAGATAACTGATTCGACGCATAGGTGAGACCAACCACCAGGACATTCTTTTATGGCGATGCGCAAGCTCAAGCTGCAGGTGCAGATGACCGTGGATGGGTTCGTAGCCGGCCCGGAAGGCCAGCTCGACTGGATGACCCGTAACCTGGACGAGGGCGTGATTGGGCGCATCGTCCAGCTGACCGACACGAGCGACACCATCCTGCTCGGCAGAAAGATGACTGCGGGATTCATCGAATACTGGGAGGCCGTGCAACCACAGAGCCCTGAATACATGTTCGCGCGCAGGATGGTGGACACGCCGAAAGTGGTGTTCAGCAAGACGCTCACGCGCGTCGCGGGCAAGAATGTGCGTGTGGAGAGCGGCGACCTGGTCCAGGCGGTTACGCGGCTGAAGGAGCAGCGGGGGAAGGACATCGTCGTGTACGGTGGCGCGACGTTCGTGAGCGCATTGATCGAGCACGATCTGATCGACGAGCTCAACATCTTCGTCAACCCGGTCGCGATCGGGCGCGGCATGCGGATTTTCAAGGATCGGAAGCCGCTGCGCGTTACCGGTTCGACGGCGTACCCCAGCGGCGTGGTGATCAATACGTATCAGCCGGTGAGATAAGGATCAGGCGGCCGGTGGGGCGCCGCATGCTGCGCCCCTTCTACACGATCGTTTGCAGGACCGCGCGAAAAGGCCGGGTAGCGCAAGCTCTACCCCGAAAAGGGTACCTCTCTCTGGTATGTCCCCTCTGACCGCTCTGTGATCAGTTCAGGCGATACCGCCGCCATCGTGCGCGTACCAGACTGGAGCGTTCGCGTTCGTGCGGACGACTGATTACCGCAATCGTGTCCCGTCACACGGGTTCGACCGACGACCCGAGCGGATTGGGTGCTGCACTCCAGCTCGGATCGAGCATCGGCAGCATGGTGTGGCGAGCGCTGCGCTATCGCTGAGACCCGGCAGCCCTCGAAGAGGGAGAATAAATCCGACCGTTCAGTACCGAATGCTCGTTGGACTCACATATAGAAGGAGCCGTCCTATGAAACGCCTCGCCCTAGCTCTCTGCCTCGCCGCCTTGGCCGTGCCCGCGCTGGACGCTCAGGTCGCCCCCGCCCCCGCCCCCGCCCCCGCCCCGGCCCCGGCTCCCGCCGCCGCCACCGCGGCCCGGAGGCGGGTGGCGGTGCTCGACTTCGACTACGCCACCGTGCACAGCACCGTGACGGGCGTCTGGGGGGCGGACATGGACATCGGCAAAGGCGTCGCCGCCCAGCTCGTCTCCGAGCTAGCGCAGAACGGCACCTATTCGGTCATGGAGCGCGCCCAACTCGACCGCATCCTGAACGAGCAGAACTTCCAGCAGGACAGCCGATCGGATGCTTCCAGCGCCGCCAAACTCGGCCGATTGCTCGGCGTCGACGCGATCATTATCGGGTCCATCACCCAGTTCCAGCGCGAGGACAAGAACATCCAGTTGGGCATGCGCCGAGAGACCAAGGCCACAGTAGCAATCGACGCGCGGATCGTGCAGATCGGGACCGGGGAGATTCTGGCCGTGGCGCACGGGAGGGGCGAATCGAAACGCGCCCACTTCACCAGCCAGGAAGAGGACCGCGCGCGGGACCTCGGCGGCCAAGACATGTGGAGCTCGAACCTCGCCAGCACCCTCCTCGGCGAAGCGACGCGGACGGCGGTGGACAGCCTCGTCGCGACGCTGGCAGCGGCGGCGCCCAAGATTCCGCACACGGAGATTGTCGCCGTCATAGCGGCGCTTGTCGCCGACGTGTCCGGGAGCGAGCTGGTCATCAACGTCGGGACGGCGGCCGGGGTGAAGGTGGGCGCGGAGTACGCGGTGCTGCGCCCAGGTCGGGAGATCAAGGATCCCGCGACCGGAGCCTTGCTGCGCCGCACGACCACGTCGGTAGGGAAGATCAAGATCACCTCAGCCGATGAGGGCTCAGCGACGGGGACGCTGACGGGCGACCTCGCCCGCGTGGGCGACTGCGTGGGCGCGTGTCCGGTTGCGCCAGCCAGCGCGCCGCCCCCGCAGAATGAGGCACAGGGTCCCGCTCCCGCCCTGTCGACACCATCCGGGGTGGGCGTCCGCGCGCTCCCCGCGGTTTCTACCGGTCCGGTCTCGGGACCATTCACGTGGACTGGGTACTCGTTCAAGGGCACGGAGCACTTCCGCTACGACGCGATCGTCAACTTGGGTGGCCAGACGCAGTCGGGGTTCTACGAGCTCGACGCATCGGACGCGGGGGGGGCTCGGACACAGCTGCGAGTGCAGGGCCAGATGGGGCAGAAGCCTTTCTCATCGACATTCATCCTGGAGCCGAACGCAGGCCCCTCGGGGACGCAAATGGCGCAGCTCGGTCCGGCGGCCCTTGCTCTGTTCTCACCGACCTACGCTGGGTTGTTCATGGGACATCCGTGGGTGGTGGGCGAGGGTTGGTCGAACGGCAGCGGGGGCCAGAACACAGGGTTCAAAGTGGAGTCGACGTGTCGGTACGCCGGAGTTCAGGGGTTACGGGGCGTGTTGCGCCAAAACGACCAGATCGTCATGGACCTGTGTATCTCGCCGAACGTCGGCCTTCCGCTGGCCGCCGCGATGGGCTACGGGAACGGCTCAAGGGGCTACAGCTACGCGGTCAAACTGACGCAATTCCGGCCGTAACCGGACGGAATCGAAGGAGGACGGTCTCATGGCTCCGAAACAACGGCCGCGGGCTCCCGAGCGCTGGGCCTACGCGTATCAGCTCGATCCGCCGCAGCCGGAGCCGCTGTTTGCGAAGGTCAAGATGCTGCTCCGCCGCGCGCGGCTGGCAGCGCGGCGGGACGGACGTCTGTGGACTGGGCAGATGGTCAAAGATGCCCACATCACCCACATCCTCGTTGTAACCGATGCCCCGCATGAGATCCGCGCGGTCGACCGAGCGATCGACGCGGAGTTGAAGCGCCTGAAGGTGGGCTTTGCGATCACGGGGCCCGCGCGCGTGTCGTTACCGCGCGTCATGCCCGGCAGACGGGCGCGGCGCGTCGGTTAACCGGGGGGGGGCCGTCGGGCGGCATCGCTCCTGCGCGAATGCGCGGCGATCGCGAGCCGGCTGTGCAGCGTCAACTTTTCCAGAATGTTGCGGACGTGGGACTTCACCGTGTCGCCGGCGACGCGGAGCTGCTGCGCGATGGCCTTGTTGTCCAAGCCCTCGGTGATCAACTGCATCACCTCTTGCTCCCGCTTCGTCATCCGCACTGCGTCCGCCGCTTCCGGTCGCTGATGCACCACCGCGTCCTCGGCGATGTGCGACAGGAGCGTCCCGGCCAGGACGGGGGGAATCACGTCCGATCCGTTGGCGACCGATCGCACCGTGCCCACGAAATCCCCGACCGTCGCGTCCTTCATGATGAATCCCTTCGCCCCGGCCTTGACATACGCGACGACCTCTTCCGGCGCCGGCAGCAAATCCATCACGATCACCCGAGTCGCGGGCGCGCTCTGGCGAATCTCCTCCACACAGCGACATCCATCCGTGCTGCCCAAGCCCGCGTCCACGAGCACCACGTGAGGTGTGACCACAGGCAGGCGGCGGAGTGCGGCGGCGAGGTCGGCGACGGCTCCCACGACCTGCAGGTCGCGCTGTGCCTTGAGCAGCCCACTCAGCCCCCCTCGCATCAGGCGATTGTCGTCGACGATCAGTACCCGAATCCGTTGCGCCAGGAAAGCCTCCGCGTTTCGCGGGACCATCCGGCGGGGCCGCGAAGTCAACGCGGCGAGCGCCAGGTAAGATCAGCGTACCGCCTACAACGCTCACCGTCTAGTGTGGCGAGCCCACCACAAGCCGAGATGTCTCACTGATCCTCCACAAATGCCCTCAACCGCTCCGCTGCCGCATCCCACTGCGCAGAAATCTGATCGAGGTACCGTTTCGCCTTCTCCAACCGCTTGGCGTCCAGCTCCCACACCCGCTCGCGCCCGCGGCGAGCATGGTGCACGAGGCCCACACGCCCGAGGGCGTAGAGATGCTTGGTGATCGCCTGGCGCGTCACCCCCGTGCCTTCGCTGAGTCGCGTAATCGAGAGCGGCCCGTCCACGGACAGACGGCCCAGCAACCTGAGCCGGGTCGCGTCTGCCAGCGCCGTGAACACAGGCACGGCGTCGGTGACCTTCAAGGCCGCCCCGCCGCTGCTACGAGACATACCGCTCCAGATTCTTGATCTGCCCGCCCCACCCCTCGGTGTTCATGCGGAACGCCTCGGCCCGGCGCGCGCGCGGGATCCGATCGAACCCCGACTCGACGATCGTGAGCGCAGTACCGCCCTCAACCTCCTCGAGCGTGAACTCGACGAGCGTCATGGGCTCGGCCGAATAGTCCATTGCGGGATCGTTCGGGTACGGATGCCAGCGATACGCGAAATACCGTTCGGGCTCGATCCGCTCGACTAGCATTTCGACCTTGAATCGCTCGTGGCTGCCCCTGACCGTCCTACCCTCTGCGAACGTCCCGTCAAGCGTGATTCGGAACCACGTGCCAAACTCTTTCGCATCGGAGATGGCGCGCCACACGCGCGAGCGCGGCGCGCGGAGCACGACGCGCTTCTCGATCCGGTCAGTATTCATCGTGGTACTTCAGCCAGTGCATGATGCCGTCCTCTTCCCGACGGCCGAGCGGCGCGAGATCGAGCAAGTTGTACGTGTTGAGCAAATGGTCGAGGCCGCGCTGGTAGGTCGAGTAGGTGTGGAAGACGCGATTGCCGTCGCGAAAGAACACGCTTAAGCCTTCCCGCTCGCCTTCGTGCGGCCGGCCCTCGGGTTGGGCGGAGACCGGCGCGTAGTTGTAGACGGTGTGCTTCGCGTCGAGCGTCACACCAAAATCATCGTTGAAATCGGTCCCGAACGAGGACAGCCAGGGAAATGTCCATCCCATGCGCTGTTTGAAGGGTTTGATTTTTTCGAATGGCGCGCGCGAGACCGCAGCGAATGCCGTGTCACGCGCGGCGAGATGCATGAGGCTGCCAGACAAGTTGTCGACCACATACGAGCAGGCCGGACACCCCTCGTCGTCCCAATCGGGAGGGAGACCGAACATGAAGTGGTAGACGACGAGCTGGCGCTGCTTGCCGAATAGATCGGCGAGTGTGCGGCGTCCGTCCGGCCCCTCGAACACGTATTCCTTCTCGATCGCCACCATCGGCAGCTTGCGACGCTCGGCGCTCAGTGCGTCGCGCTGACGGGTCAGCTCCTTCTCCTTGACGAGCAGGCGCTTGCGGGCGGCGGTCCATTCGTCTCGCGATACGATCGTTGGTTTCGGCATGTCGTGTCTTTCGACTTGCGTGGAGGTTTGGGTTAGGAGGGGCGCAGCATGCTGCGCCCCTACGTTTTTACATCGGTGGCATGAGGCCGGGAACGAACCCGGGCGCGGCGATGATCAGGATTCCGAGTGCGACGATCGCGAACGCGAGCGGCACATCGATGGCGGCTTTGGCGGGCAGCAGCTTCTGCGCGAACACGAGGGCGGCGATCACCAGCATCCACGTGACGCTCATGACGCCGAGCGCCACCAGCATCACCATCAGTCCGATACTGGACCCGACGCAGTAGAGCCCGAATTCAAATCCCGAGCGGCTGCGCGCCCGGCAGCAGCGGCGGCAGTGCTGTTTGAGCCGTGTGAGCTCGTACAGACCGGCCGCGATCACGACGAGACCAGCGACCCACGTGCCGTGCGGACGATACAGCGCGTAGATGAGGGCGCCGACGAGCGTCCAGACGACGAGGTAGGACGCGACGAACGGCACCACGGCGCGCACGGCACCACGCGTGCGCGCGCGACGCAACACGGCCGGGGCCAGGCCGGGCAGCATCATCGCCGCCATCATCGCCGCCCAGAGGGCAACGAAGAACGCGAACGAGCCGAGCTGGGTCGCGACCCCCATGTCCATGCCGTGCATCTGGCGGACCGTGACGACCCAGGCCGCGGCGGCGAGGCCGAGTGTCGCCGCGAGCGCCGTCCGTGTGTGATATGCAACCGTCATGTTGCGTATCTTAACCCGGGGGTGGAGCGATACGCAACCCCTGTGTTGCGCATTAAACCGGCTACTGGATCGTCGCCGAGCCACCGCATGAGTACGAGATCGGCAAGCAGAACCCACCGGTACCCTGAGTCACTGGGTCCTTCTTTCTTCTTCCCTCCTCATTATCCCTGCGGAGCGATCGGCGTGTCATCCTGAGCGCCGCAGGCGCGAAGGACCTGCTTCATGGGCCCTCGCCCCGGAAAAGCAGGTCCTTCGCTCCGCGCGCCTGCGGCGCGCTGCGCTCAGGATGACAAGTGCGGGTCGCTCCGTGAGAAAAGAAAACAGTAAGAAGTCGCAGTACTACCTAATCGTCGCCCCAACCAACCCCGCGAGCGCCGCGAGCGTCGTCTGCGCGGCGTTCAGCCCGAGCCGGAAGTCCGCGTCGTCATAGGTCGCGTAGAGATCGGTGGGCTGGTGCCAGTTCGGATCCCACCCTGCCCCGATCTGCGTGCCGCGCTCGTTTTCGCGCAGGCTGATGGCCGGCACGAGATCCTGGAATGGCGCGGAGTCGGTGTTCGTCATGTGTGAGCCGACCGACGCCGGGTAATCGGTCGCATACTTCTCGTTGGCCACTTGGAATACCCAGGCGAGCTGTTGTGCCTGCGCCGCAAACTTCGAGCTGGTCTGGAACTCGATGTTGACGTCCGCTTCCGGCCGCTGCGTGGCAGCGAGCGTCCCGTCGGCACGCGGCATGCCATGGTCGAACAGCATCATGTCGTGCTGGATCATACCGAGCCATTTGGGCTCGTCCTTCGTGCCCTGGAGTGCGCGGCGCTGCTCGACGTAGGCGCGTGAGCCGTTGAGCCCCGTCTCCTCGTTGTTCCAGAGGACGAACCGGATCGAGCGATCGGTGCGGACGTCGGCGCTGGAGAAGACGCGGGCCAGCTCCATGACGAGCGCCGTGCCCGAGCCGTCGTCATTTGCCGCCTCGCCCCACCCGATGCCGTCCATATGCGCGCCGACGATGTACATCTCCGCGGGGTGCGTCGCGCCGATCTTGGTGCAGTACACCTCTTCCCGCGCGCCCGCCGTGGAGGCTTGGGCGTCGAGCGCGCGTAGACGGGCGTCGGGCTGCTTCAGCGAATCGGTGTTGACGCCGGTCCGGGCCCGGAGACCGCGGTACCGGCCGCCCCCTGAGGCGCGGGCCGTGTCGCGTACCGCTCCCGTGCCCGTCCGTGGCGTGGGAGCCGCCGGTTGAAAGTCGTACTTGAGGCGCGCCACGTCTCTACAGCCGTAGCTCGAGAGCTGAGCCTCGATCCAGTCCACGGCGGCGCGGTTGCGGTCGGTGCCCTGGCGCCGATCGCCGAAGGCCGTGAGTCCCTTGATGGTCGCCTTGTAGCGCTCCAGGTCGAGGCGCGCGACCAGCTGGGGTATGGGGTCGGGGGCTGGGGCCGAGTCGGCCTGCGCGGATAGCGCAGCCGGCATGGCGAGAGCGGCGAGGAGAACAAGCAACTGCGGCGGTCGGCCGGTCAAGAGGCAACTGCGGCGGTCATCGAACATGAATCATTTCCCCACGATCGATTTGGGAATCATGACATGCACCCCGACGTTACCATCCACCAACTCTGTTACGCGCACGTCGCACGCCACGCTGACCAAGCGATAGGCTTCCATCTTCGACCACCCGCGGCGGGCGGCTACGAAGTCGATGGCGTTCTGGACGGCGATCTGCGTCGCGGTCTTCAAGTCCTTATCCATTCCCATCGCGATGAAGTGCGTCGGCGTCTCGGCGCGAGGCCAGGCAAGGTGCATGTCCTTGCGGACGACAAGCTGGAGGCGGCCGACGAGCGAGGTCTCGATGGCGGTCTGATCCACTTCCCCGTCTCCCTGCGCCGCGTGACCATCACCGACCTCGAACAAGGCACCCGCGGTATGGATCGGAATGAACAGTGTCGTCCCGGCGACCAGCTCCTTGTTGTCAATATTCCCGGCGTGGATGCCGGGCGGGTTTGAGCTCACTCGACCCGAATCGCGGGGCGGCGCCACGCCTATGCTGCCGAAGAAGGGATGCAGCGGGATCTCCATCCCGGGCGCGAACTGCGCCACCAGGCGGCGGCGGTCGAGCGGGATGATCCGCGTGCGGTGCGTGCTGTCGCAGTTCACCGGCAGAAACCCACTGCAGCCGTTGTACCCGTACGGGATCGCGAGGTCGATCTGGAGCATGCGCACCTCGAGCACGTCTCCCGAATCGGCACCTTCGACATAGACGGGCCCCGTGAGAATGTGTCCGCCGGGGCCCTTGTCGGTCACCTGGGTGACGATATCGCGCAGCGACTGTTGCACGTCGGCCGGCGCGACGCCCGCGGCCTCGAGGCGGTCGGGCCGATTGGTGATGAGCGTCTCGACCTCCAAGGTGTCACCCGAGGCGATGCGCAGCACCGGCGTCGCCGCGGCGCTGTAATAGCCGTAGGCTACGGTCCGCGGTGTGGCGGGAAGCCGGTGGAAATGCTGCGCCGCGAGCTGGCCACCGGAGACGCCGAGCAGCAGGATGGCGAGGAGCGGCAGCGTGGCGAGATCGGATTTCATGTGGGATGAAGATATCGCACCGAGATGGCGCTGGTTCAACGTGTGGGAGAAACCAATGTCGGCGATTCGTACGGCGCGGAGCTGGCCACGGGGTATCGGTGGGGGGAGCCGAAGCTCAAGACGCATGTAGAGCGGATACTGACGGACGCACGGGCTGAGGGGAACGAGCGTTTGCAGCAGTTGGCGGAAAGATTCCTGCGCTCGTAGACCTCGGTCTTGTTCTTTACTAACTCAGGACTCGAGCTTGTGAGTGGCGAACGTCTGCGACTCGGAGTCCTTGCGAGGCGCAGCAATCATCCGTACGATGCCGCCGGCGTTGTACGCGGGCCGGCGCGGCTTGCGGCGTCCCTCCGGCCGAAGAGAGCACACAGGAGGACCTCATGAGGTCCGCTCTCACGTTGGTGTCGGCCAGCCTGCTCGGACTGCTCGCAGCATGTGAGCGGAGCGGGCCGCCGACCGCACCGCTACCGGGGCTGTCCGCTTCGCGCGGTGGCATTCCCGGACCGCCCCCCGGTATCATCCTCCCGCCAGACATCGGTCCGCCTCCGGGCGTGCCCGCTCCTCCCGGCGCGGGGCCCCCTTCGTTCCTCTTTGACTGGGTCAGCATAGGCGCCGGCAGCGGATACAGCTGCGGCCTGCGCTCCGATGGATCGGCGCTCTGCTGGGGCGCGAACAACTTCGGCCAGCTCGGCGACGGGTCCCAGAATTCCAGTAGCACGCCGGTGCCCGTGAGCGGCGGATTGCGATTCAGACAAATCGCCGTGGGGGATATCAATACGTGCGGGATCGACACAGCCGGGGCTTTGCATTGCTGGGGCTCCAATGTCACCGGCCAGCTTGGCGCCGGACTACCGACGGGATTGGGCGGATTCAGCACCACGCCGGTCCCCGTTAGCGGTGGTCTGAGCTTCGTCAGCGTCAACGCCGGACTCCGCTCGTCGTGCGGTATTGCCAGGGACGGCTCCACCTACTGTTGGGGTCTGAACGGCAACGGTCAGTTGGGGAACGGCGTCGTCGGAGGCCTCAGTGCAGTACCCGTTGCCGTTCAAAACAGTGGCTCCTTGGGATTCACGGCCGTGAGTACGGGCTTTCAGACCAGCTGCGCGTTGACCGGGGACGGAAGCGCGTATTGCTGGGGGTCGACAGCGTTCGGCCAGTTCGGGAATGGACCTCCCTCGCCGCCCTTCCTCTCGACCGCCCCGGTGGCCGCCGGGAACGGGCTGGCGTTCGCGACTCTGGATGTCGGAAGCGCGTACGCGTGCGGGCTGGACTCCAATGGGTCGGCCGTGTGCTGGAGCAACCTCAACGTCGTGGGCGAGCTTGGGTTTGGTTCAAGCGCAAGGTCAAATACCCCAGCCCCGGTGGTAGGGGGCCTGACGTTCGCGATGCTGGATGCGAACTCGAGCAACAACATTTTGGCTCATACCTGCGGTGTGACAACAACGAGCGAGGCGTACTGCTGGGGCAGTAACCGGAGCGGCCAGCTAGGCGCGACCGGCGCCGCCACGTGTACTTTCGGGACCGTTGGTGCCTTCAACTGCTCGCTTTTCCCGGTGGCGGTGGGTGGCGGTCTCCAGTTTCGATCGGTAGGAGTAGGGAACGAGCACACCTGTGGGGTTGCGCTCGATGGCACTGGCTACTGCTGGGGACGCAACACGTCCGGCGAGTTGGGCGACGGGACGGTCACCGATAGGCCGTTGCCGACGCTGGTGCGAGCGCCGCTCAGGCCATAGCTTGATCATGACGCCGACGGCGACGGCCGAGGCGACGCTTGCGACCCGTGCCCACTCGACCCCGGCACGAGCTTTTGAATTCAACGGCCTCCACACGAGGCCGTTGTTTTCTCGGGACACCCTGTTGGGGCGGTTTCCCGGGTGTAGTCGACGCCAGCCTCGGCGCCGAGGGTCTTCACGAGATCCAGATTGGTCGGGCCGCACACCGCCGTGACGTGCGCGCCGGCTCGCTGGAGAAAGTACAGCGCGATGAGACCGCCATACGGAATCGCCGCCGCCTGATCGTCGCTGAGGTTCGATGGCGACGCCGCGATTGCGCTGGTCTCCTTGACGCACATGTATTGCGCGTACGTACCGGATCGCATGCCGGTCAGGCCGTACACGCGATCGCCAAAGCGAAACCGCGTAACGCCCTTCCCTACCTGCTCGACCTCACCGGCCAGGACGATACTGAGGATCGGGTTGCGCGGTCGCCTATAGCCGAACGCCAGGCGCACGAGGAACCGTTGCGATCAGCGGGCGAAGCCGAAGCCATCGCGTCCGTACGTGTCGCTCACGGTCACGCTCGTCGCGTGCACCTTGACGAGGATCTCGCGTAGCTCGACGCGGCGAGCTGCTGGCCGGCGTGGCTGTGACCGGCCTGGCGGCCGTGCTGCTGTTCGCGCTCGCCCCTCGGAAGGAGACGGCCTTGGCCACCTCCTCACTCGGGTTATTGAGCGTGGTATCGCGCGACCCCGCCTGTCGATTTCCCCCCGCCCTGTTCGTCGTTAGGGTGTAGGACACGACGACCTCAACTGACGATCAGGAGCAGCCAAATGAAGCTCGACATCTACGTCAATTATCCCGGGACGTGCGCAGCCGCATTTCGGTTCTACGAACGCCACCTCAGCGGCAAGATCACGATGATGCGCACGCACGAGGACCAGCCGAATCAACCCGGCGTTCCAGCCGACTGGAAGAAGGCGATCCTGCACGCGCGCATCGAGATTGGGGAGGCGATCCTCATGGGCGCGGACATCCCGGGCGCCGAGCCGATGCGCAGCGCGTATTTGACGTTGCGGGTGGACAGCGCGAAGGAGGCGGAGCGGCTCTACGCGCTGCTTGGCGAGGGTGGCCAGATCTTCATGAAGATGGAGCAGACGTTTTTCGCGAATCGGTTCGCGATGCTGCGCGACCGGTTTGGGACGTCGTGGATGTTGCTGCACGAGGAGGAGGAGTGAACTACCTGATCGGCGCCGAGCATTTCACTTCTCGTTCCACGTCGCCGGGCGGCACGCCGGTCCCGACGCCGATGCGGCACTCGGCGGTGCCGGCTTCGTGGCGCGCGACCGCCCGCCAGCCCGTGCCGCTTGCCGCGATGATCTCCAGGCGCACGCCGGGACTGGGAGAGTACGTGAGGGCCTCGAGCGAGGGCGAGTAGCTCGCGTGACCTGCGAAATACATCTCCTGCGCCGTGGCCAGGTTCCGCAAGTCGGAGCGCATGGCCGCTTCGTAGGCGCGCGCCAACTTCTGCCCGAACGAGATCCGTAGGTAGGGCCCGAGGTCCTCGACACCGACGATCCGCCAATGCCCCGCGGCCGGCTCCATCCGCAGATGCACGACCACGGCTGAATCGTTGTCTGCCCGTCCTACGCGAACGCCGACCCGCGCGACGCCCCCCTGCTGCTGCACGCCCGCGAGGCCCTGGTAGCGGTCGATCAGGGTCCGAAGGTCGAGCGCCGCGTCCTCCCGCTGCATCGCCGCAGGGTCGAGCAACGTGGTCCATATGTTCAGCTCCACGAGCGCGGCCAGGGACGACCGCATGTCCTCGAAGGTCCGCAGTTCCGGCGTCGCTCCGGTATCGAGCGCGGCGGCCGTGGACAGTGCCTCGTTCACCACGGACTCGGCTGCGCGGCGGACGTCGAGGAATTGTTCGATCCCGGGTCGATCTTTGGCCCGTACGGCCTGCGCAAGCTGCTGGAGCGACGCAAGGGGCGAGCGACTCCCCTGCCGGGTCCGCCACGTGACGAGCGCGACACCCGCGATGACGAGCGCGCCCCCGGTGAGCAGCGCGAGATGGATGCGTGACATGGCCGATTGCTCCTTGGAACCGAATATTATGCTTTCCCTCCCGAGGAGGTGCGTCGTGTTAATCCGTGCTGCCGGCGTCGCCGGGGTCGTCGTACTGCTCTCCGCGTGTGGCGGTCCCGACACGTCCCCCTTCGTGCTCTGGTGGGAAGGGGACGCGTTCGGAAGGCCAACCGGTGGCATCCGGACCGGCATGCCGCTCGACAGCCTGGAACAGTTCTGGATTCAGCGTGACGGGCTGCGGGAGAATGCGAACGTCTGGGATCGGTGCACTCCCGTGGACGCCGGGGCGAGGCGTTGCGAGCGGGAGACTGTAACGCCTCGCGGCCGACTCGACGTGGTCGCCTCTGCCGACGGCCGCGTGGTGTATCTGGCGTTCGCCCCGGCAACACGAGACATCATCTTCGACGTTTCGCTCACCCGGATGCAGCGCCCTTGGTGGCGCACGCGCGGCGCGCGGCTCGACCCCCACGGGGTCAGTGAGGCGAATCCGTATGGCGCCGCGGAGTTTCGGTTCGGCCGCTGGCGGGCATTCAATACCTTCGACGGCAAGCGGTGCGAGAACACGCCCCACCCCGTCCCCTGCCCCAGTTTGATCCAGCTCGTCGATTGG